>Ga0214473_10006610_pt1 | contig 13802 bp, 10 predicted proteins | sample RVTome_7_FD_203509 | JGI IMG/M metagenome (GOLD analysis project Ga0214473, IMG submission 203509) | Soil microbial communities from uranium-contaminated site in the Upper Colorado River Basin, Wyoming, United States - RVT98D197 | ecosystem: Environmental > Terrestrial > Soil > Contaminated >... | reverse complement strand
AGCATGCTGGTGCTGTATGGGGTGCTGGGCGGATTCCTCCTGGGGGTGGGGCGCCTGCCCGTCCCCTGGCAGGCGCTCGTCCTCTCGATCGGGATCTACGTCGCCCTGCCGCTCGTCGCAGGCTACTGGTCGCGGAAGTGGATCATCGCGCGCAAGGGCAAGGCGTGGTTCGAGGAGCGCTTTCTCCACGTCCTCACGCCCATCACCATCATCGCCCTGCTGATCACGCTGGTGCTGCTCTTCTCCTTCAAGGGCGAGGTGATCCTGTCCAATCCGCTGACGATTCTCTGGATCGCCATCCCGCTCTTCCTCCAGACGATGCTGATCTTCTGGCTCACCTATGGCGCGGCGCGCCTGCTCGACCTCTCCTACGCCGACGCCGCGCCTTCGGCGATGATCGGCGCGTCGAACCACTTCGAGGTGGCCATCGCCACGGCCACGGTGCTGTTTGGACTGTCTTCCGGCGCTGCGCTCGCAACCGTCGTCGGCGTCCTGATCGAGGTGCCCGTCATGCTGATGCTGGTCAAGATCTGCCTGCGGACGCCGCACTGGTTTCGGAGATGAGCTCGCCTCACGCCCCGCAGCTCTGGCGCCGATCCCGTTGCGGCGCCGTCGCCGGCCGGTATGACCTGCGTCATAACAGGGGCAGCCTCACCTTGGTTTGTTCGGCGCGCGGGAATCGCGCGGGTGGTTCCGTCGGTTTCCAGCGCCGGTTTCCAAGAAGCCATGGGAGAACACGATGAAGTCGATCGAGAGCATCAAGCTCGCTGACGTGAAGGCGGTTTATGACGGCCCTGAGGGGAATCTGTGGGAGCTCCTCATGGGCGAGCAGATCCACATCGGCGGCTTCAAGTCCTCGATGGAGCTGGCCGAGCGCGCCGGGATCGGGGCAGGGCAGCGCGGGGTGGACCTCTGCTGCTGCACCGGCGCGGGGATGCGCTTCCTGGTCCGCTTCCGCAGCGTCGCCTCGATGATCGGAGTCGATGCGACGACGACCGTGGTCGAGCGCGGGCGCGCCCGATGCGCGGAGGAGGGCCTGGCCGACCGCATCGAGTTCAAGCTCGCCGACGTCACGGCCAGCGGCCTCCCGGCTGGGCAGGCCGACTTCGTATGGGGCGAGGACGCCTGGTGCTACGTCGAGGACAAGGCAAAGCTGATCGCCGAGGCGGCGCGCCTCGTCAGGCGCGGCGGGACGATCGCCTTCACCGACTGGGTCGAGGGCCCCGCCGGTCTGAGCGATGCAGAGGCAGCGATGTTCCTGCAGGGGATGAAGTTCCCCAGCGTGCAGGACATCGCGGGCTACCGGGGCCTGCTGGAAAAGAACGGATGCGAGGTCGCCGTCGCGGAGGACACCGGGCGCTTCGCCCCCTACGTCGATCTCTATCTCAATATGGCCAACATGCAGCTCACCTACGACGCGCTCAAGATCCTGGGATTCGATCTCGGTCAGCTGGAGACGGTGGCGAGTGGCTTCAACTTCTTCGGGGAGCTTGCCAAGGCTGGAAAGATCGCCCAGGGCCGCTTCATCGCGCGCAAGCGCTAGGCTCGCGGTCTTCTCCATCGCCTCGCAGAGCGCGTGGCGGTCGGCTAAGTCCGCCGGGGCGCCACCACTCGCGAAGCTCGGCCGCAGGGGCAGGTCCGGCCGCTTCCCTGGGGGGTGATCCTCTCTTCCGCGGCGCCTTCTTGCCGCAACGCTGGAGGAGCGAGAACATCTAGCGCCGGTGATCGGGGAGGGAGGGGAACTTGATCGAGCACGCGGCTGCCTCCCGCGCCGGGGTGTTTCCGAGGCGCGGACTCTCCGCTCCCCAGCTCGCGGCGCTCTCCTTCGTCGGCCTGATCGCCGTGGGGACGGCCGGCTTCCTCGTCCTCCCCGGCCTGTATACCGGCGAGCCGCTCGGCTGGGTGGATGCCCTCTTCATGGCCACGAGCGCCGTGTGCGTCACCGGCCTCGCGGTCGTGGATATCTCGCAGCAGTTCACGGTCTTGGGACAGACCTGGCTGCTCTTCCTCATCCAGGCGGGCGGCCTCGGCATCCTCACCTTGGCCGGCGTCATCGTCTCGCTCGCGGGCGTGCGGATGGGCCTCGAGGCGCAGGAGGCTGCGGGAGGGAGCACCTCGGTGCTTCCACCCCTCGCCGCGGCGCGCGTGCTGCGGACCGCGGTCGGCGTCACCTTGGCGCTCGAGGCGGCCGGCGCGCTCGCCCTGTGGCTCTCCTGGCGGGGCGAGTTCGGCGCTGCCCCTGCAGCGTGGCATGCCGTCTTCCACAGCGTCGCGGCGTTCTGCAACGCGGGCTTCTCGACCTTCGGCGATTCCCTCGTGGGCTTCCGCGAGCGCCCGGTGCTCGTCCTCACCGTGGCGTCCCTGATCGTCCTCGGGGGACTGGGCTTCCCGGTGATCCAGGACCTGCGCTACCGGCTGCCCGGGCTGCATCCGCGCCTCACCCTCCACACCCGCCTCGTCCTCGCCGCCACGGGCCTCCTCCTGGCAGGGTCGATGCTCCTCTACCTGCTCTTCGAGTGGAACCACGAGCTTCGCCCCCTGGGCATCCTCGACCGAGCCGTCAACGCCCTCTTCATGGCGGTGACCGCGCGGACGGCGGGGTTCAACACCGTGGACTACGACGCCATCTCGAACCCCTCGGTCTTCCTCACGATCGCGCTCATGTGGATCGGGGGCGGGCCGGCTTCGACGGCAGGCGGAGTCAAGATCACCACGGCCGCGCTGCTCGGCCTCCTGCTCTGGTCGCGCGTCTCCGGCCAGGACCAGGTCTCGCTCGGAGGGCGCACCGTGCCGAAGGAGACGGTGCAGCGCGCCACCGGGCTCGCCGCGGGAGCGGTGCTCTTTCTCGGCACCTTCCTCTTCGCCCTGCTCGTGACCGAGTCGGCCGGAGCCCGGTGGGCGGATCGGCCCCAGCTCGTGCGCCTCGCCTTCGAGCTCCAGAGCGCCTTCAGCACCGTCGGGCTGTCCATGGGCGCGACGTCGGAGCTCACGCCCGCCGGGCGCCTGGTGCTCGTCCACGTGATGCTGGTCGGTCGGATCGGGCCGTTGATCGCGCTCGCCGCCATGGCGGCGCGATGGCGCAGGCGGGTGCATTACCGTTTCGCCCACGAGGACGTCATCGTCGGGTGACGCCTGTGGAGCTGGGGGTCGAATCCACATGAGAGTGCTGGTGATCGGGCTCGGCGCCTTCGGATTCTGGTTCGCGAGAACCATGAGAGAGATGGGTCACGAGGTGATCGCCATCGAGCGCGACGAGGCACTGGTGGACCGACTCGCCGAGTGGACCACCCGCGCCGTGGTGGGCGATGCCACGGATCCGGCGCTCCTCGAGCGCCTCTCCGCCGGGGATGTCGACGCGGCCGTGGTCGCGACCGGCGAGGATCTCTCCACGACGATCCTCGCGATCATGGCGCTGCGGGACCTCGGCGTGCGCGAGATCTACGCGAAGGCGCGGTCCGTGAATGCCGCGCGGGCCCTGGACCGCCTCGACGTGATCGAGGCGGTCTTCCCGGAACGCGACGCGGGCTCCCGTCTGGCCCACCGCATCGTCTCGCGGTCCGTGCTCGACTACACGCCGATCGGTGAGGGATTCTCCATGCAGGAGATCGCCGTGCCCGACAGCTGGACTGGGCGCTCGCTCGCCGAGCTCGAGCCGCGCGCGAAGCTGAGCCTCCAGATCGTCGGCGTCCGCGACACCCTCACCGGGGAGCTGATGCTCCCGCCCGACCCGGCCGCGAAGCTCAAGCCCTCCGACTCGCTCTTCGTTGCGGGCCGCGACGACGTGCTGGAGAAGCTCAGCTCGCACAAGAGCGAGCGAGCTCGCAAGCGATGACGGTCCCCAGCCAGCCATCGAGGCCGGTATGGACCTTCCTGGGTCCTGTCGACAGGTAACCGCTTTCGAGCCCTGGACCCTCCTGGTTTTCTGAGCGATCAGGTATTGACGGGGGGGGGGGAGCCCCCCGGTCCCCCGCTCCGCGTAACGCCGTTCGAACTCATTTTGAGACAGGTGACCGATCGACGAGTGCCGCTTCGGTGCGGTCTCGCGCGAGCGGCTCAGCGAGTCATCGAACACGCAGCGTGCGACGAGCGCCAGGCCGTCGTAGCTGCGCACGAGGCACTCGCTGAGCCTCGTCCTCGCAGCGCTGGGGGGGCGCGGAAGTGAATCACCGCGCGCTGCATCATCGGGCGCTCGAGGCTGCGCCCTCTCCCGATCGCCGCTTCATTCGAGTCCGAGCTCCGTTCCCAGGAAGCCGCGGGCCGTGAGAAGGATCGAGTGGCCCTGCCCCGGCTGCGTCGGTTGCTCGACCGCACGCGCGGCGAGGAGCCGCAGGGCGCGGGACATTGAGGCCCTGCTACGGGCGGGGAGCAGAGACCGACGGGCGGACTCGAACCGCCGACCTGCGGATGATGAAGCAGAGAGAAGAGAGTCTGGTGGTGACCAGGCAGGATTCGAACCTGCGACTCCCAGCTTCGGAGGCTGTGCATCCCTGAGCCAGTCCAACCACTTAGAGACCGTCCGCCCCCCCTAGACCCGCACACACCCTGATGGACCCTCAGCTGCCCTCAGGGACCGACGCCTCCTGGCAGAGCTCACCGGAACCCGCCCCTCACCGGGCCGTCACAGGAGAAAAAGCTCAATGAATTCAAGCAGGTCGCAGCTGCAACGCCCCCCCTCCGAATGTCCTGAAACGAAGCAGGGAGGGACAAGCGATTTCTAAACTCATCTTTAGTACAATGAATGCCGATTCAGAGCCTCATGACCTCTCATTCCGTGATTCCCGGGCGCCAGCGTGTACGCAATGCGCTGCGCGAAGCGCTGCTCGAAGCGGCAGAGCAGGTGTTCGCCGAGGAGGGCTTCGAGGGCGCCACCATGGCGGCGATCGCTGCCCGTGCGGGCTATTCGGCCGGGCACTTGTACAACGTCTTCGAGAACAAGGAGGCGCTCTTCCGCGAGGTCTTCCGGTCCCGGGCCTCACTTGCCATGGATCAGCTGTCGGCCGCACTGGAGGCGGGAGAGAGTCTGGCGCATTCGATCGACCTCTTCGTCCGGGCCTGCCTCTCCTTCTTCGAAGAGCACCGCTCCTTCTTCGTCTTCTACATCCAGACCACGAGTGGATTCGAGTGGAACGTGCGCCGCTTCGGCGACGAAGGGCCTCGGGTTCGGCAGGCCTTCGAGGAGCAGATCGAGCGGCGCATCGACCAGGCGATCGGGACCGGCGAGCTGCCGGACGGCGATCCTCTCGTCTACACGTGCTCGCTCATGGGAACACTCCATCACTTTCTGGCGCGGTGGCTCCAGTCGGGAGGCACGAGCGAGGATCTCTGGGCCCGGGAGTCCACTCTCTGCGCGGCTCTCCACCGTCTCCTCGGGGTGGCGCCGTGATGTCCTGGGCCAGGGAGACAGCAGCAGCCTTGACGCTGGTGGCAACGCTTGCATGCGGCGCTGGCCCTGGCGAAGAACTCGCCTCGTCTGACGCGGCCGAGGTGACTGCGGGGTCGGCCGTCGAGGTCGAGACTGCGGTGGCCCGTCGTGGCACGGTTCTCCCGAGGCTCCAGGCCCCGGGAAGCATCCTCGCTCGACGCACCAGCGAGATCGGAGCCGAGGTGACGGGACGGATCGATCGGATCCTGGTGGACGTGGGCGATCGCGTGGAAACCGGCGATCTCCTCCTCGAGATCGAGCGATCGACCTTCGAGGCCGCTGTGAGGCAGGCAGAGGCTGCACTCGAGCTGGCCCGAGCGGAGCGTCGTCAGACGGAATCCGATCTGGAGCGGGCGCGGGAGCTCCGCCAGAAGGCCGTCCTCTCCGAGCAGGGCCTCGAGCAAACCGAGACCCAGTTCGCCGTCGCCAGGGCCCGCGAGCACCAGGCGGAGGCGGCCCTCGTGATCGCTCAAGAGAACCTCGCGAGGACACGGGTTGTCGCCCCGTACGCGGGCACGGTCGCGAGGCGCCTCGCCGACGAGGGGACCACGGCCCGCGCGATGCCCCAGACGATCGTGATCGAGCTCCAGGAGACGGGTGATCTGGAAGCGGTGGCCGCGTTGCCCGAATCGGTCCATGCGCGAGTCCACGTCGGGGATCGGGCGCTCCTGACCGTGGCGGGTCTTCCCGATCCCGTCGAAACCCGGGTCATGAGCGTCGCGGATACCATCGACTCGATGACGCGCACCTTCCTGGTGCGGATGCGGGTTCCCAATCCGGATCACCGGCTCAAGGCGGGGGTCTTTGCACGCGTCGAGATCCTCTCCGATTCCCAGGTTGACACGTTGCTGATCCCCCGCGACGCAGTGCGCAGCGAGGCGGGACGCACCAGCGTCCTGGTCGTGCGCGACGGCGAGGCGCTCGAGGTTCCCGTGCGCCTCGGGATCGTCTCCGAGGATGCCATCGAGGTGCTCTCGGGGATCGACGAGGGAGAGGAGGTCATCGTGGGCGAGGAGGCGCGCGGTCTCGCGCCCGGGATCTCCGTCTCCCCGCGCCCCGCGACCGGGCGCCCTCGCAGATGAAGATCGCCGACACCTCCATCCACCGACCCGTCTTCGCCGTCATGGTGGTAGGGGCCCTGGTGGTGACGGGTCTCGTCTCGATCCCGCGCCTGGCCACCGATCTCTTCCCCCGGATCGAGTTCCCGATCGTCACCGTGACGACGGTGCTCAAGGGTGCCTCTCCGGAGACCGTGGAGCGCGAGGTCACGGAGGTCCTCGAGGACTCGATCAACACCATCGAGGGGATCGAGACGATGCGAAGCGCCTCCAGCGAGTCGCTCTCGCTGATCTCCGTGGAGTTCAAGCTCGACTACGACGTGCACGAGAAGGCACAGGAGGTGCGCGACAAGGTCTCCGCGGCGCGGGGGGATCTGCCCGCGGACGCCGAGCCCCCGGTGATCGACCGGATCGACCCGGATGCGACCCCCGTCGTCGCGGTCCTCGTCTCGGGCCCCCAGTCCATCCGCGCCCTCACCGAGCTCGCGGACAAACGCATCCGGCGGCGCATCGAGCGGGTGCCGGGCGTGGGAAGCATCACGTTGGTCGGCGGCCGCAAGCGCGAGATCCGCATCTGGCTGGACCCGGTAGCCCTTGCCGGCTGGCAGCTGGCCATCGACGACGTGATCGGCGCGATCCAGCGCGAGCACCGCGAGATTCCCGGCGGGCGAATCGAGACGAACAAGCGCGAGTTCGTGATCAAGACTCAGGGCAAGCTCGCTGCGGCGGAGCAGTTCGGCGAGCTGGTCCTCGCCGAGCGCGGGGGGCGCCGAATCCACCTGAGCGAGGTGGCTCTCGTCGAGGACGGCATGGCGGAGGAGCGCACGATCGCGCGCTTGAACGGGCGCAGGGGCGTCGCCCTGCTCGTCCGCCGCCAGTCGGGGGAGAACGCCGTGCGGGTCGTCGACGCCGTGCGCGACACCCTGGACGAGGTCCGCCCCTCCCTTCCGCCGGGCGTCGAGCTGATCGAGGCCCAGGACCTCTCGCGGTTCATTCGCAGCTCGATCCACGACGTCGCAGTGGATCTCGCGTGGGGCGCCCTTCTCGCGGTGGTCGTGGTGCTCGCCTTCTTGCGGAGCGGCCGCTCGACGATGATCGCGGCGCTCGCCATCCCCTCCTCCCTCATCGCGACCTTCACCTTCTTCTACTTCTTCGGCTTCACCGTCAACCTCATCACCATGATGGCGCTCTCGCTCTCGATCGGGATGCTGATCGACGACGCCATCGTGGTCCTCGAGAACATCTACCGCCACATGGAGCGAGGGGAAGAAGCCGCCGCGGCGGCATCGTCTGCAACCCATGAGATCGGTCTGGCCGTCGTGGCCACGACGCTTTCGATCTGCGCGGTGTTCGTCCCGATCGCCTTCATGTCCGGCATGGTGGGGCGGTTCTTCCACGAGTTCGGCCTCGTCGTCACCTGCGCGGTGCTCAGCTCCCTGCTCGTCGCCCTGACCATCACGCCCATGCTCTGCTCCCGGTACCTCCGGCTGCAATCCCGGCACGGCGTGGTCTGGCAGGGGCTCGAGCGCGCATTCGCGAGCCTCGAAGCGACCTACCGGAGGCTCCTCGGCTGGGCGCTCCAGCACCGGCCCACCGTCCTCGCGGTCGCCGTCCTGAGCCTGCTGGGCGCGGCGGCGCTGGCGCGCGGCATCCCATTCGACTTCATCGTCTCCTCGGATCGAAGCGAGTGCAACGTCTGGTTCAAGATGCCTCTCGGGTCGCCCGTCGCGCGCACGCTCGAGGCCCTCCGCGAGGCAGAGCAGGCGCTGCGAGCCCATCCGCAGGTCCGCACGCTGTTCTCTACGGTGGGCGGCGGCGTCCAACAGCGCGTCAACGAAGCAACGATCTACGTCGAGCTCGTGCACAAGTCGCAGCGCAGAGAAGGCCAGCTCGAAATCATGCGCGACATCCGCAAGCGGATCGGCGCCCTCGACGTGGGAATGACCGAGTTCTCGGTCGAGGAGGTTCCCTGGGTCAGCATGCCGGGGCTGAGGGGGTACGATTTCACCGTCTCGCTCCGCGGGCCGGAGATCGGCACGCTCGTGCGCTATTCGCGCGCCCTGGCCGATCAGATGCGCGCAGCGGGCGGATTCACCGACGTGACTTCCTCCTACGAGAGCGGAAAGCCGGAGATCAACCTCGACATCGACCGAGAGCGAGCAGCCGAGGTCGGGATCCCCACCGCTCACGTGGGGCAGACCGTGCTAGCGCTCTTCTCGGACTATGAAGTCGCAAGCTTCGAGGAAGGGGGAGAGCGCTACGACGTGAGAACCCAGGTGCTTCCCGAGTTCCGGGACGATCCCCTTGCGCTCAATCTCGTGCAGGTGCGCGCGCCGTCGGGGGCGCTGGTGAACCTCGGCGACCTGGTGGTGCCACGTTTGACCGAGGGTCCCGCCGAGATCGATCGCGAGAACCGCGCCCGCGCTGTCCGAATGCTCGCAAACCTCGACGGCAAGGCGATGGGGCCCGCCCTGGAAGAGGTGCGGCGATTCGCGGAGGGACTCGGCGTCGGAGGCGCCTACGAGCTGGCTGCCACGGGAAGGACGGAGCGCCTCGAGGAGACCGTGGACGCGATGGCCCTGTCCTTCGGGCTCGGGCTCATCGCGATCTACATGATCCTGGCCTCTCAGTTCAACTCCTTCCTGCATCCCTTCACGATCATGCTCGCGGCCCCGCTCTCCTTCGTCGGAGCCTTCGCCGCCCTGGGGCTGCTCGGCTACCGCCTCGACATGATGGGCCAGATCGGCTTCTTGATGCTGATGGGGCTCGTCATGAAGAACGGTATTCTCCTCGTCGATTACACCAACACGCTCCGGGGGCGCGGGCTCGGGCTCCGGGAAGCGGTGCTCGAGGCGGGCCCCGTCCGGCTGCGACCGGTGCTGATGACCACCTCCGCGATGGTGTTCGGAATGATGCCGGTGGCCTTCGGAGGCGGCGACGGAGCAGAGTGGCGAAGCCCCATGGGCGTGATCGCGATCGGCGGTCTCCTCACCTCGACGTTGCTCACCCTCGTCGTCGTCCCTGTCGTCTATACGCTGCTGGACGATGCGCAGAGCGGTCTAGCTCGGCTCGTCGCGCGAGGCGGCCCGGCCTCACTGTGGCGCCCGAGCCGCTTCCGCACTCGCGGATCGTGACGCCGGACCATGGTCACCCGGGCAGCTGTTTCTCGGGACACCTGCAAGTGGGGGCGTTGCGGCTGGGACGTCTCTCGATTCATCGAGCTTTTCCGTGGTATGCAACGGTTGTTGGGCCTCCCGATACGGATCTGATGACAACCCTCCGCGCTCGACGTACTGACGACCAGGGCATTCGAGAAATGGTCTGCGAGAGCGGCGATCAAGAGCTGTTCCCCGAGCTGGAGATCCCTCGATCCACGATTCGAAGCTGACTTCACCGGGGCATCCCCGATGTCGTGACGTGGGCGCATCCGCCGGGCGAAATCGTCTTGTGCGATGCGTTGCGATCGCTGCCTCTTGCGAACCCGCTCGGCCAGCCGAACCCTCATCTCGACGATGGCCGCCTCCTGGTCAGTCAGATCGAAGAGTTCCTGAACGGATCCCTCCGTCCAGCCCTTGGGAAGCTTCTTCCTGCCCACGGTCGTGGTCCTGTAGTCGCCGCTTGCAGAGATCGATCACCCCCTCGGGTGTGCGCTGCGTCTTCTTGTCGAACCAGTGAGCCACGAAATCGCCTCCCGATCGATCTGGCAGATGATCCGGCAGGCGAGCCTCGTCTCCCGGCCGTCTACCCACAGCCCGCGGACTCCTCGGCCGATCTCCTGCAGCGACCGCCTGCGCGTCGTTCTTCCTCGCGAGCCAAGCTCGCCTGCCACTGGCGCCTGCCGAGCCGACCCCCCTTTACACCGTCCCGGAGCAGCTGCTCGTCCCCAGTGACGGGCTGAAGCGCCCGGATCGCACGCGGCGGGCCGACACACGCGCCGATCAGGAGGGCCGCACCAGCCAGCAAGCCCGTCCGCGCCTCGCGGGCCTCGGGCACGGCGATTTCCCCCCGATGACGTTGGCGGTCAGGAACAAGAGGCCGCCGCCACCCGGGCGCAGGGCTCCATCGCGCCAGCCCAGACCGAAGCGCGAGCGTCCTTCGCCGGTTTCTAACCGGGTGTCCGCGGATCGGGTATATGGATAGGAGTGAGCCGACGAGCGTGCAAGATCGCGGCCCTGGTCGGTTGGACGCTGGTGGCGCCGGCGGCCGCCGCTTCGCCGACACCCGGCCGCGTGGTCTGGCACGGTGTGCTCGACCACGCGAATGCCGGCCCCAAGAGCCGGGCCGCGAACCACGTCGAGTTCCGTCAGGTCGAGGAGACCCAGCCCGATGGTGGGCAGCGGGTGCGCTCCGACACGGTGACCTGGCGCACGACGGGCGAGGCCTGGATCCAGGGCGCCGTGGTGGTCGAGACCGCCACGGGAAGGCGCTCGCGGGGGGACTGGTCGGTGCAGTGCGAGGGAGGCGGCAGCGTGGATCGCACCCGGTCCGACGCCTCTCAGGCGATCGACGCGGGCAAGCCGCGCTGCCTCCAGAGCCCACCGGACCAACGCTACCGGGTGTTCGGGAAGCCCTGGCCGAACGTCTGGGGCAGTCCCGGCAACCCCCGTCCCATCTCCCTGGATCAGCTCGGCGGGGACTGCTCCTGGTCGGCGGAGAAGACCTGGCCCGACGGGAGCGGCGGAACGAACACGCAGAAGGAGACCGTCTGGGTGTCGGAGCTCGACGCGGTGGTGGAGCTCTCTGCCCGCGACGCCCAGGAGCTCGCGCGCTTCGTTCCGGTGCCTGGTCGCTGGATCACGGTCACGGTGCGCTCGAACGTTCCCACCCTGTTCCGCTTCGAGATCGACGACGTCACGAGCTATCCGGGCTTCGCCACCAACGCGAACGTCGACGACGCATTCTTCCTGCGCTCGGGCCTCGCGCCGCTGCGCGGTCGCTACAAGAACGGCGACCCCGACTTCATATTCGATCCCTGGAGCTACGAGGGGCAGAGCGCCTGGAAGTGGAACGGCTGGACGTCCGTGGAGACCACGAAAGCGTCGAGCGCCGCCACCATCTTCCTCACGGCGATGGATTTCGCGGCGAGGGGCCGCGTGCGCGTGCTCGCCAAGGGCCACTGCCGCGGCTGGGAGCCTGCGGAGGTCCGCATGGGAGGGCGCAGCCGAGGATTCCTCGTGCTCCCGATCGACGAGAACGACGACCTGATGGCGGATGCCCTCTTGGAGTACGCCGGCGACCCCGGGCGCGACGACGAGCGGGGCTGGGTCGACGAGGACTTCCCGAAGGACGCGAAGGCCGGCGATGGCCTTACCGCGCTCGAGGAGTACCGGGGATTCATCGTCCCGGGCGAAGACTGCCGCGAGCCGCTCCGCGACGTCCACGAGCGCACCGATCCCACGCGCCGGGATCTCTTCGTTCACGCGACACATGCCGCGCTGGCCGCGGCGGTGCGGACCTTCGGCGACTCCGCCGCGATCGACGCCCACCTGATCTGCAAACGTCACTATGTCGACGACGTGAAGCGCGTCGTGAACGCGACGCTCCAGGACGCCGGGTTGCGCCGCTTCCACGGCTACGGGATCTCGCAGTCCGAGCCCCAGCATGGCCTGTTGCTCGAGAACCACAGATTCGAAGACGACTGCGGGCCGGGCCAACCCTGTCCTCTCGGTGTCCTCGGGAAGGCCAGCACCTGGGGTCCTCCAAAGCTCGTGAGCTGGGTGCGCGTCGACGTCGACAAGAATCTCCACAGCGGCTTTCGCCCTGGACCCGCGAAGCTGCTCAACACCGTGACTCACGAGCTGGGACACGCGCTCGGCATCAAGCATCACGGGGATGGGAACTCGCTCGTGCCCATCGTGGTGCTCGAACGCACGTCCTGCCCGGCCAGCACGCGCAAGGGAACCGTCACAGGCAAGGGCGCATGCGAGTACGCGTTCGTGGCCGCTCGCCACGCGGAGAACAGCGGCGATCAGGACTGCCCGATGAAGTACGTCTTCTGGAGCTGGTACGTGCCGCCAAAGAGCAAGCTCGAGCGAGTCGGCGATGTCGAGTTTGTCGCGCGTCGCGCCGACGGGAGCGAACAGCGCGTGCAGCGCGTCGGATACCGGCTGACGGGCATGCTCAGGTCCTACGAGACGCGGGAGGACTACTTCGGCCTCGGAGCCTTCTGCAGCTCGCAACAGGGCACGGGCATCAATGCGCTGCTCCCCGAGGATCGCAACCATGCCGGCAACTCGACCCGCAAGTGTGCCCAGCAGCTCCGCGTCAGCGATGTGTACTGAGCGGCGCCGCGGCGCCGCACGCGGTTTCGGCGCGGCCCTGGGCCTCGCCTGCCTGATCGCCGCGGCCGTTGGCTGCGGCTCCGAGTCCGAGCCGAGCCGGGAGACGGAGGGCGCGGCGCTGGAAGCTGCTCGGGCGTCGGCCCCGCAGACTTCCGTCGTACCCGACGACGCAATCGTGCCGCGGCCGCCCCCGGAGCCGCCGGCCGCCGACACCGGCGGGACCGTGTGGCTGCTCGCGCTCGAGGTCGACCAGGCACAGGAGATCGAGGTGCTGCCCGGCACGCCTCTCCTCTTCTCGGTGTCGCTCACCGCTGCGGGGACAGGGCCACCCGGGCGGCTGGGTGGAGCGGAGAAGCCCTGGCACTCCCAGGTCGCACTCGAGTTCGCGGAGCGCGGCGAGCCAGCGCCGTGGAAGACCACGACGCTGGCCGCGCAGTCGCTCGTCTTCGAGCGCGAAGGGTCGGGGCGCGGCGCGGTGCGCGACGCGTTGGATCCCGAGGCCCGCGTGGCTCCCGGTCAGGTCCACTTGGCGACGCTCGCGATCGCTCCCGACGAGGCCGCGCGCATCTCCGCGGGTCGCCATCTGCTTCGGGCGGCGCTGGTGCGATCGGACGCGCGCGGCGCCGCAGCGCGCGTCGTCTCCGATCCGGTCGCGATCATCGTGCGCGAGCGCTCCGACGACCCTGCCGAGCAGGCCGCGCTCGAGCGCCTCCGGCTCGTCGCCGAGGCCGACTTCCAGCTGCGCTCGGGGCAGTTCGAGGAGGCGCAGCGGATTGCGGCCGAGCTCGCCCAGCGCGACCCGGCGGACGCCCGGGCGCGGGAGCTGCTCGGCGACGCCGCCAGCGCCGCGGGGCACGACGAGCAGGCGCGCGACGCCTACCTGGAGGCGCTTGCGCTGGCAGGCGCTACGGGCGACCTCGACGAGCCCCCGCAGACCCTGATCGAGCGACTGAGCGAGGTGCAGCAGCGCCTCGTCACCACGGAGGATCCGAAGGAGAGTCCATGACGAAGAGAACCCTGCTGATGCTGGCCCTCGCGCTC
>Ga0214473_10006609_pt1 | contig 13802 bp, 8 predicted proteins | sample RVTome_7_FD_203509 | JGI IMG/M metagenome (GOLD analysis project Ga0214473, IMG submission 203509) | Soil microbial communities from uranium-contaminated site in the Upper Colorado River Basin, Wyoming, United States - RVT98D197 | ecosystem: Environmental > Terrestrial > Soil > Contaminated >... | reverse complement strand
AGGCCCAGCTCATCAACGATTCTCGGCCTGAGTCTGGCTGTGATTTGGCGGATTTCGTCCACCATCTCGTGGGTGGCGGCGATGAGCGGATCGAACATCTGGTCGGGATTTGCTGGGGCTTCTTCTGTCATTTTCACCTTTGAGGTTTCCATCCGGTACTTGAGGGCAATGAGGCTCTGGGCAATGCCATCGTAAATTTCGTCTGCCACTCTCTTTCTCTCCGCTTCTTGGGCAAGTATGAGTTTGGACGAAAGGTCACGAAGCTCGATCTGTGAGCTGCGGAGTCGGTCTTCCATTTCGTCGCGTGCTCGAATCCGTCGTTTGAGGGCATAGGTCGCGAAGCCTATTCCGAAGAAGCCCAGAATCCAAAGAATGCCAAAAGACATGCCATGAGCGACGATCTCCTCTCGCCGCGCATCCAGGTAGGGATCCATTGGGACAGAAACGCTCACTCCACCACGAACATCTCCGACCTTGTAACCTTGGAAGCCGTGGCACTTGAGGCAATCCTGTTCGGCCACCATGGGGCGCATGAGCCTGAGGTGGAGCTTTCCATGGATTTCCGCAAATTCAAGAGCCTCCTTTTCACCCTTTTCGAAGGCCATGAGGGATGTCGCCTCCCACGCGTCCGGAGCCGTCTCCGGCCTGAAATGCTTGAGGCCGGTGATGTGGCCGTAGACGCCGTAGACAGAGGTGTATTGTTCCATGATCTGGCGAATCATGTAAGCCGGATTCATCAGGGTCAAGGATTTTCCCGTTGGAGTCTGAATGTCCCTTTCAGGGACGTGGCTTAGGAAGGAGTTTGGCGGAACCTGATCGCTTACAGGGACATAGACGCCCCCGTGGGAGGATGCCCATAAACGAAACGCCTGATCCTTATTGAAATGGGCCCGGGCTTCTGCAATCGCCATTTCTCTGACGGTCTGATCTATGTGGAGTGCGTCGCTGACGGCCAATGCAGCCACGATGACCGTCCATGCAAAGACCAGTGCCCAAAAATGGAGAGTCAGGCGAGCTGACCTGGATTCCGGATCCTTCTTCATTGGTCCCCCCACCATGGGAATTCATACCTTTCAACAACCAGCGAACCAGGACAATGTGTCCTCAATGATTTGCTGCGTCTCGCCTTTACAATAGATCGCGGAAGATTACAATAGGGTGAACCGTGTATTTTTAGAGGTGGGGTCCAAATTTTTGCCGACCTTTCTCTGTGGTCATCAGTGCAGATCTGTGTCCTATGGATCCGCTAGCGGGTCCTGATCCTCTCATGCTGATCTTTGACACGATAGATCCAGTCAGGCTCATCCCGCAGATACATTGCGGCAAGGCGGTTGAATTCTCTTGCCTGAGAAGGATTTCCCTTTTTGAGCCATGCTTCGGCCAGGTAATAGTAGTTCTGACCGTTTGAGGGATTCAGGTTCATGGCGCGCTCAAGCGTTGTAATGGCATCATCCACCTTGCCGCTTTCAAGGAGGACCCGTGCCTGCTCCGTGAGACGCAAAGACGCCACAACTCGCGGGCTGTTGTCCTGAGGGGAAGGCGTCTGATCTCTCTTCTGCACGGTGGGTGCCGACGAGGAAGAGGGTGGGGAAGGGGGCGGAGGTGGAGCCTGAGGAACAATGGCACAGGCTGTGAGCGCCAGGCACAGTGCAAAGCCAATAAGATGCTTAGAAAGTCTTGAAGAAATCTTTGACACCCTTGATCACCCCTTCCAAAGGCCCCAGCCCCCGATGCAGTGCGCAGCGCTCTTTAGGCGAGTTCTCGGCAAGGAAGACCTCCTCCATGGTCACCGGACAGCTCAAAGCAAGAGCAAGCTGGCCGCTTTCCTTGCATATCGTTTCCACGACGATATCCGGCGGCGTCCTGAACCAAGTGCCTGAGAGGTGCTGGGGGACGGCGTTCATTAAATCAGCCCAGATGGGCAAGGTCAAGGCAGAAGCGGGCGCTTGAAGAGAAGTCCCATCATCAAAGCCGACCCAGATGAGGGCCATGATCTCGGGGGTGTATCCCACAAACCAGCCGTCCTTGAAATCATTGGTTGTTCCTGTTTTACCCGCAGCAGGAAAACGGATGCCCAGGTCCTTGAGGGAGCGTGCGGTTCCCTGCTCTACAGCGCTTCTCAACATGGAAGTGATGAGGAATGCCTTGCCTGCCGTGGTCACGCTTTGAACGCTCATGTGGCGCCGCTCAAGAATTTCGCCTTTTTCATCTGCGACATCTTTAAGTGAAAGAGGGTTGGGAAGAACGCCGTCTGCTGCAAAAGCGCAGTATGCTCGCGCAAGTTCGAGAGGAACGACTTCAAAAGCTCCGAGGGCGATAGATGGATAGGGCTTGAGCGGAGTGGAGAATCCGAAAGCGGATGCCGTGTTCACAACAGGGTCCAGGCCAAGCTTCATCACAAGATCCACCGTGGCCCGATTTACGGATTTGGAGAGGGCATCTCTCATGCTGATCCTGGTTTCGGGGACGGCGGTATAGTTGTCGGGTCGCCACTCGTTGCCATTGATCTTGTAGGTTCTGGATTCGTTCGAGAGAATCGAAGCGGGTGTGAATGAATCTAGAGATGAAAGAAACACAAAGGGTTTGAAAGCACTTCCTGGCTGCCGTTTAGCCTGGGTGATTCGATTGAACTGGCTCGCGCCATAGTCGCGACCACCGACCATGGCGAGAAGGTAACCTGTCTTTGGCTGCATGACCACGATGGCGCCCTGCAACTTTTTATCCGGCTCTTTACGCTTTAAGCGCGGATTGACCTCCTCAAGCCGCTTTAACCCCTTGGAAAGAGCGTCTTCAGCTGCTATCTGGACCTGAGTATCCAGGGTGGTAAAGATGGATAGCCCAAGGCTTGTCAGGACCTCCGGCGGGTAGAGTGAACCGAGTTGATGGGAAAGGTAATCCATGAAATAAGGGGCCCTTCTCACGTACGTCTCATACCCGGAAGTTGTGAGAGGTTTTGCCAGGGAAGTTTTGAGTTGCTCCGCGGTGAGCCATTGATGTTTGTGCATGGCTTCTAAAACCGAGTCTCTTCTGGCCTGGCACCGATTCTTGTCGATGTAAGGGGAATAGAGGTTGGGTGCCCTGATCAGCCCCGCTATGACAGCGCCTTCGCTCAGGGAGAGTTCACCCACTGGTTTTCCAAAATAAAAGTAGGAGGCCTCACCAATCCCACTGATGGAAACCGATTCCTTTTGCCCAAGGTAGATCTCGTTCAGATAAATCTCCAGGATAACGTTCTTATCGTACATCGCCTCCATGATCAGGGCCATGAGCGCTTCCTTGATCTTGCGAGTGAGAGTTCTCTCCGGAGTCAGGAAATAGTTTTTGGCCAGTTGCTGGGTAATCGTTGAACCTCCCTGCCGGATGTCTGCGTAGCGAAGGTTCGCATAAAGGGCTCTCAGGATACCCAGAGGGTCGAGACCGCGATGCTCGAAGAAGCGACTGTCTTCTGCAGCAAGAACAGCGTGGATCACATGCCGGGGCACCTGATCCATGGAAACCAGTCTTCGCTGCTCCCTTTCAGGTCCGAAGAAGAGCATGAGCTCTTCAGGCTCCAGTTCGAGAATGGGAATGGTTTCCCCGGTGCGGGAGTGGACAATGGACTCTATTCTGGGACCGGAGAACTGGACTATGGCTGTGAATCCTTCCCTGGTTTGCTGCGGGGTTTTCAGGTCATTCAGAAAAATTTCAAGCCGGGATGAGGAAATTCTCATATCGCCTTTCTTAGCCGGGTTTTGAGAGGACTTACGATATCCGAGGTGATCCAGCTTTTTCTCGAGCAGAGTGCGGTTCACCCCTTGACCGGGATAGAGAATCGTGGCGTCTGAGAACGCCCTGGAGGGAATTGACCAGCGTCTGCCTGAAAACCGTTTGTCGATCTGGAGTGAAAGATTCCAGCAGTAGAGAGCCAGACCCAGCGATGCAAAGATCAGGAGGACAAAAGCGAAGCCGAGGAGACGCTTCAGGAAGGACACTTTCTTTTTTCGAGGCATGGTCTATCAAACTTAACACATATGGGACACGGATTAACACAGAAACGCGCAGATAAAAACCCTTTATCTGTTGTTTTCAAAACGCTGCAGACCCATCTCTTTTTCTGCCTGCGGCAGCGTACTGTAATCTGTGTTTATCTGTGTTCATCCGTGTCCCATTTTTTTGTTTATTTCCTCCCGAAGAGCTGGTTCATTCGCAAAAGGAGCGAGAAGTCGCCGACCACCTTGTACTTTTGCTCCATGAACATCTGCTGGCCATCCGCCTTGCGGGTCATGATGTCCATCCACACACTGAACGGCGATTCGATCGTGAGATCCGGTTTTTCAGCACGTCCCAGGATGGCCTCAATTTTGCCGTCCTCGATCTTGAAGTGGCATGAGCCCTCGGCTTCACCGGAGAATTTGAACTGGATGGTCGCCCGGGTGTCGCCGGCGGCTGCAGCGTTGAAGCCCATGGGCATGACGAGCATGAACGTTTCTACAGAATCAGGCCGGGGAACCAGGCCTTTTTCATCGAATTCTTTGGGGCTGACACCCTCGGCAATGCAGGTCTTCCAGAATAGGTTTGCCATCTGGTGGTATGGCTTGGGGTCGTCCACCAGAGGTCGAGTGATGCGAGTCAAAGTTTCAGGTGAAACTTTGGAGTTCTGAACGATCTCGCGACCCGCCTGCACTGTGGCATTAAGAATTTGATTGGTCTCTTCCATAAAGAAGTGGGTTCTCATGCTTTCTGCCATGGGGCGATAGATTTCAGCTACGAGCCTCCCATGGCTGCCAAAAACAAAATTCGCCCATGACGAGAGCTGGGCAAAGGCCGAGATTTCAGGGAACCCCGCAACCGAAAGAAAAACGACCTTTGGCGGCTCATACCGTGCGGGATGCGCGGTCTCCCCGCCATGATCTTCCAGGTAGGGCTCCAGGAAGGGGAGAGTCCGTTCGATGAAGGCCTTCATCGTGGCATTCAGGGTGAAGTAATAGAGAGGTGTCGCATAGATGACCAGGTCCGAGTCTCGCCATTTGGGGAACAGTTCATTGGTCATGTCATCCTTGTGGATGCAGACTCCGGGTGTTTTGGTCCAGCAGGTGTAACATCCGATGCAGTGCTTCACACTTTTCTTTCGAAGCTCCACGACTTCCACATCAGCGCCTGCTTCGCGCATTCCTTTTACAAGGTGGGTCAGCATGAGTTCTGTTTTGCTCTGGCCGTCTCCTCTGGGGCTTGAATTTAGGGCGAGCACTTTCATTCTTTGCTCCTTTCCCGGAATGGGCATCTTTAAGGGTGCCCGTTCCTGTGCGGGTTCTTTTTGTTGAAGAACAGGTTCAGCGGGTTTTGTCTGTTTCGCCCACTCTGAGACCATCTTTTTCTGCTCCGCCAGAGAAGGCAGTCCCAGTCTCTTGAGATACAAATTCGGGAAACGGAGATTGAAGGGAATACCGAAACCGAGGATCAGCCCGAGAGGAATGAACGCGCGGGTAATGACTGAGGGATAAAGACTCAGGGTGATGCAGAGAGCGAAAACGGCGGCCCAGACGTAAGTCATGATCAGGTTGATCTTCACGAAGATCGGGTTTCCCCAGAACACTTCCGGAGTGGATTTCTTCGCATAATGATAGGTGAATGGGTCCATGCCGAGAACAGGCGGAAGAAAGGCGGCTGTGAAAAGGCAAACATAGATCCCGGTCACAGAGTAGTTCTTAAAAAATTCTCCCGCTGCCTCAGGCATGAGCAGGAGGGATAACGACACCACAGCAAAGTAAACCGCGACCGTCCAATCAAAATAGCTTGGCCTATCCCAACGACCGGCCAGCCAGATCACAAAGCCACAGTAGAGAAGCATCAAGGAAGAAACTGTGAAGAGAGCTGTAGGACCTTGCCCCAGCGATCCCCAGATTTTAAAGAAGGCGAGGGGAGGGAACGGTGCGATATAAAGAAAAATTTGCCGTGCTTTATTCAAAGAGTAACCTGCAGATCGAAATCGATCACTCAGCCAAAAGATGAAAACCGATTCTCAAGGGTGATCGTAAAGGTAACGAACCGTTTAATCTGTGTTGATCCGTGTTCATCCGTATCCTGCCGCTTTTTCGTAAGGCTAGAAAAGGGTTTTCATTTGACCAAGGAGCCGTTGCATGTCCTCCTGGGTTCCGATGGTGATTCTCACGAAGTCACGGATTTTCTCTCCATCAAAGTGACGGACCAGGATCCCTCTTTCCTTCAATTTCATGTAGATCTCTTTTCCCGGAACTCCCTGCTTGCTCGCAAACACGAAATTCGCTTTGGAAGGGAGCACGTTCCAACCAAGTTTTCCAAGGTCTGAGGAGAAGCTTTCTCTCACCGTGATGATCTTGTTGTTGATCGATCGATAATAAGATTCATCGGAGAGCGCGATTTCACCGATTCTCTGAGTTAGCGTATTGACCGGATAAGAATTGAAGGAGTCCTTCACAGTGACAAGAGCATCGATGAGCTCTTTGCCGGCCATGACAAACCCGAGCCTGACCCCTGCGAGGCACATGCTTTTGGAAAAGGTCCTCACGAGCAACAAATTCTTGTGGTCGCGGAGAAGAGGGACCGCGCTTTCTCCGCCAAAGTCGATATACGCTTCGTCAATGAGGACAGGTTTTTCCGGAGGGTAGTTCTCCAAAAGGTAGAGGATATCTTTGAGGGTCAAATAGGTGCCTGTCGGCGCGTTCGGGTTAGCGAAGACAAGCCCGCAGGAGCCTTTCCTTTTCACGAATTCCTCGACAGGGATCGCCAGTTCTCTGGTGACGGGGATTTTTTCGTATTCAATTCCGTAGTAGTCGCAGTAGACAGGGTAGAAGCTGTAGGTCACTTCAGGAAAAAGGAGCTTTCCATTTAGGCTGTCGAAGAAGGCGTAAAAGCAAAAGGAAAGGGCCTCATCCGAACCATTGCTCACAAAGACCTGGGCTTTGTTCAATCCGTACTTTTCCCCGATTTTTTCACGGACCTTGATTGCCAAAGGATCAGGGTAGAGTCTCAACCGGTCGGCGTCAAGGTTCTGCAGGAACTTCTTCACTTGGGGGGAAGGAGGATAGGGATTCTCATTGGTGTTGAGCTTCAGATATTTCCTGTCCTGAGGCTGTTCACCTGGAACATAGGGTTTGAGTTCTTTCATCCTTTTCGAGAGGATCATGATCGGGTCTCCAAAAGAATTAGCACAGAGCATAGAGCACAGAGCAAGGAGCAAAACAACAAAAAACCGGTGCTGGAAGTGTGCCTTCCCAACGCGTGCAAGTTTTGATTATAGGGTATTTGTCCCGCTATTGCAAAGCAGGTTAATTTTTCAGAAACGTTCAAAAGTGTTTGCATTGAGGCTGCCACACCCTGTCCAAGGTGCGACTCGTTGCAGGAAATCCATTTTTGTGCGCCCATGCAAACACTTTTGGACGATAGGAACTTGTCTTGAAAGGTTTTACGGGAGAGGTTGTGGGAGGTTGAAAAGGGGTAGTTCATGATTACCTTAGGGCGCTTATCAGAGAAGCTATACGAGCGGCGTTAGGGGGAGAAGATCATGGCTAAACAACTCTTGGAACTTCCATTCAGCGAACTGCGGGGCTACGTGGATGCTGCCTCTCTACCTTTTGAGCACACCGGCTTGCTGGAGGAACCGGAGGAGAAGATTCTCGGTCAGGAGAGGGCCAGCGATGCAATTAGGTTCGGCATGGGAATGAAATCAAGCGGGTATCATATCTTCATTGCCGGGCCTTCAAAAGCAGGCCTCACTTACGCGGCAAGGACCTACATCGAGGAACAGGCGAAGAAAGAACCCACACCGCCTGACTGGTGCTATGTTTACAACTTCAAGGAGGCCGACAAGCCGAAGAGTATCAAACTCTCGGCCGGGAGAGGCAGGGAACTCAAGAAGGCCCTGCAGGAAGTCATCGAGGCAGTCCAGAAAAAGATTTCCGAGGTTTTTGAAAGTGATGAGTACACCGCAAAAGAGGCGGAGGTTCATAAAGCCTTTGAAAAGCACCGGCGAGAGGTCATCGAAGAGCTCTCACATCTGGCCAAAGAAGAGGGGTTCATCCTTCAAGTGTCCCAGATGGGAATGATGATCATTCCCGCGACCAAAGAAGGCGTTCCCATGAGCCAGGAAAAGCTGGGTGAGTTGACCGACGAAGAGAAACAAAAGCTCAGGGAAAGGAGCGATGAACTTCAGGAGAAAATGAAAGAAGGGGTCAAGAAGATCCGGGAGGCGGAGGCGACTTTCAAGGAACAGCATCACCAGCTCGAAAGTGACCTGGCTCTTTCCGTGGTCAGCCAGATTATGGAGCCTTACCTCGACAAGTTCAAGGAGGAATCCGATGTCCTTGAACACCTGAAAGCCGTCCAGGCTGACATTCTGGAAAACATCGCAGAGTTTCGCAAGAAAGAAGAACCTCAACAGCCTCAGGGCCCCCACTTTCAGGTGCCTCAGAAGGATGCCGTCTTTAGAAAGTATGCGGTGAATGTGTTTATCGACAATTCGGAGGTCAAAGGAGCTCCGGTGATCATTGAATCCAACCCGATTTATCCCAACCTTTTCGGGACCATTGAGCGGCAGGCCTGGTTTGGGGCTCTGGTGACGGATTTTACGATGGTCAAACCGGGTGTCCTCCACAAAGCGAACGGGGGCTACCTGATCATGAAAGCTCTCGATCTTCTGAAGAACTGGCTCTCGTGGGAGGCGCTCAAAAGAACTCTGAGGGATGAGGAGATCCGGATCGAAGACCTCGGAGAACTCTACGGCCTTTTCAGCACCCGAACCATCCGGCCGGAACCGATCCCGCTGAACGTCAAAATCGTTCTCACCGGGGATCCCCATCTCTTTGAACTTCTCCACGTCTATGACGATCGGTTTCCGAAACTTTTCAAAGTGAAAGCCCACATGGACGATCGCGTGGACCGTAAGGATGAGACCATCATCCGAAGTGCTCAGATGATCGGGAACCTGTGCCGGGAACAAAACCTCCGACATGTGGATCGGGCGGGAGTGTCAAGGGTTCTGGAATACAGTATGGAGCGAACCGAGGATAGGGACAAATTGACGCTGGAGCTTGGAGACATCAGTGATCTGATCAAGGAGGCGAATTACTTCGCCGGCCTGGAGCAGTCGGAATTGATCCGAAGAGAACACGTGGAAAAAGCCATTGAGAAACGAATCTTCCGTTCCAATCTGCTGGAAGAGAGAATCAGAGAACTCGTTGAGAAAGATATTTTATGGGTGGAAACCGACGGCTCCAAGGTAGGCCAGATCAACGGGCTGTCGATTCTTTGGACAGGAGATCATGAATTCGGCAAACCGAACCGCATCACGGCCACTGTTTCTGTGGGAAGAGAAGGGGTGGTGGCGATCGAGCGGGAATCGAAAATGAGCGGAAACCTGCACACCAAAGGGGTGATGATCCTCACCAGTTTCCTGAAGGAGCGCTTCGCTCACAACAAGCCCCTTTCTTTGTCCGCAACCTTCACCTTTGAGCAGAGCTACGGAATGGTGGAAGGGGACAGTGCATCGAGCACCGAGCTTTGTGCGTTGCTGAGCGCCCTGGGCAGAGTTCCCATTCAGCAGGGGATTGCGGTGACCGGCTCGGTCAGTCAAAAAGGGGAAATCCAGCCTGTGGGAGGCGTGACCAAGAAGATTGAAGCTTTTTTTGATATCTGCAAATATAAGGGACTTAATGGTCGTCAAGGGGTGATCATGCCCGCAAAGAACGCTCGAAACTTGATGCTCAAGCAAGAGGTCATCGATGCGGTGAAAGGGAATCAGTTTCACATCTGGGCGATTTCCACGGTCGAGGAAGGGATCGAAATTCTGACAGGCATGGAAGCCGGAACGCTTCAGCCCGATGGCACCTATCCCGAAGGAACCCTCTTCAGGAAAGTGGACGACCGTCTCGTGGAACTTGTTGAAATCGTCAGGAAGTTCGGTAAAGAGACTGAGGAAGGGTCGAGGGAAACCCATGTCAGAGAACAATCAAATGGTCTTGATACGTGAAGTGTATGTCGAGTCCGATCCCAACAGGGGCAACATGGTCATTCTTAAAGAGCGCTCGGAGGATGACCGGTTTTTCCTCATGTTTGTGGGTGAGTCGGAATTCACGGCTATTGCCAAGGAAAAAGGATTGGTGGAGCCTAAGCGTCCACTGACGCATGATTTGTATTTGAGCATCCTCCAACAGCTTCAAATCGAATTCCTGCGCGTGGAGATCCATGAAATGCGTGAGGAGACTTACCATGCCAGCGTCTTCTTCAAGTGGAACGGGACAGAGTTGATCGTGGACAGTCGTCCGAGTGATGCGGTGGCGCTGGCCCTTAATCGGAAGATCCCTATTCTCGTCAAACAGAGCCTTTTCAGGAGAAAGCCCACACCGGAAGAGATCAAGGAGTTCGAAGGGCTTGTAAAGACCGTCAAGTTTTAGCAGGTTGCTGAAAAACGCCCATCTACCATTCGACAGGCTCATGGCCCTGAGTAACGTCGAAGGGCGGCGTTGCCCTCATCCCTCGTCGCTGCGACGTACTGGACTGTACGACTCACTCCTCGGCCTGCCTGCCGCAGGCAGGGATTTCGGGCGCCTTGTATCTGAGCGTTTTTGAGCAACCTGCGAGCAGGCTCTTTTTCAGCAGCCTACTAAACGTTGAACATTAAAGAACACCTTTTGGTACTTTGTTCTCAGTCAATATCCCTTCTTAACTGCTCACTGATCAATGTTCAATGAGTGGGTTGCGGTAAACGGTCTGCATCAGGCGAAGGAGTATACGTGTATCATCAAGGGACCGATGGGGGAGGGGGGAATGGAGCCAAGGCGTTTCAGTGCAGCGCCTGTGGCGCCTTGATCACGCATTCCGACCGCCTCCTCCCTCTTGGAGGTACCAGCCGGCACCTCTTCGTTAATCCTGCAGGAGTGGAATGCGATTTTCACACCTTCACGGCCTGCCAAGGTGCGATCGCCTTCGGAGAGCCGACCGAAGAGCACAGCTGGTTTTCGGGATATTCCTGGCGCATGGCGTTTTGCCGACAGTGTGGCCAGCACCTGGGCTGGTTCTACGAAGGAGTGACCTCATCCAGACGACCGCGGGGGTTCTGGGGACTACTGGTATCTCGTATCGTCACTCAGTAGAAGGCAAACGTTCTTTTCCTGTATCGCGCAAGAAGAAATGGGCGAAGTGGTGCACGGTACAAGGCGCAAGATGCAAGGGCCCCATGCACCTGACCCGCCTCTGGAATCATTTTAAAGCATAAGGGTTTGAGCTAGGGGCAATGATTTCTGTGAGAGCTATTGGAGAAGGAAGCTTGCAGGCTGAATTCCGCGGCTGGCGGCATTGAGGCTCTTGACAACGTTTCTGCGCAGGGAGCCGGTATGTGGATCTTTTTCCGAAAGGTCTATCATTTCGCCTCGTTTATAAGAACCTCCGCTCTCCTTTTGCAGTAACACAATCCTGGGCAAATGACCTCCTGATTCCATCGGGTAATCGGCGACGATCCCCATTTCTCCCGTATCCAATTCCAGCAGGCTACCCACGGGATAGGTCCCCATCATAATAGCGAAGACTTTTAAGAGCACAGGGTCAAAATCCTTCCCGGCGCCTTTCATCATGAAGCCGATCGCCTGATCGGGGCTCAGGTAAGAGCTGCGGTAAGCGCGAGGCGACGTGATGGCATCGTAGACATCCCCAATTTGAAGAATCCTTCCGAAAAGGCTTACCTTCTTCTTGAAAAGGACATGGGGATACCCTGAAAGGTCATACTTGATGTGGTGCTCAAACGGAGCCAGGATGATTTTGGATTTCAGATCGTGGGAGGCATGCAGTCTCAAAATCTGCCTGACGCTTGCCATAGGGTGGTTTTGCATCTGCTGCCATTCATCTTGTGTCAAGTGCCCCGGCTTGCTGAGTATTTCGTGGGGAACTTCTACCTTCCCCAGGTCATGGAAGAGGCCGCAAATCCCTAGATGTTCCAGGGAGGTGCGGGAAAAACCGATGCGACTTCCGAGACACAGGGACAAAACGGCGACATTCACGGAGTGAGAATAGGTGTAATCATCGTAATCTTTGATCGTGCTCAGGCACAAGAAGAGGGATTCGTCCTGCGAAAGGCAATCGACCATGTTCTGCACCATCCGTTTTGCCTTGCGAATGCCGGCATGACCCTGAACGGATACTCGCTGAACCACATCTTTGACTGAAGTCAGGGCGTGAAAGTAGGTGTTTCGAGCCTTTTCCCGCAAATCCTTGTCGCTGCCTCTCTGGAACTCCAGTCCTTTTAGAATCCGAAGCCACGGCCACTTCGCTACCTCCATCTGTTTTTCCAACCATGAGGCGGGCGCTGCTTTTTCTACAGAGTGGATCAGAACTCGGACGAAAGCGACGATCTCTTCCAAGGGTGCTTCGTTGATCTGGGGACTGAAACAAACGCCTTGGAGTGCGCGGCGGTTGAAAAAGTCCAGCATGGCATGGATGATCCTGACCAGTTCCTTCCTGTAGTGGAGCCGCTCTGTCTGCACAAAAAAACGACCTTCCGAAATCCAGAGCTTTAGTTCGGCCTGCAGCTTTAGACTGGAGATCGTCTCCCGAAAACGTTCCACACACACCTTGACGAGTTGGTTGTTGTCCTGATGGATTCTCACAGCCTGAATCAGGCGGTAGAGGTTCTGAAACAGCGTTTCCTCCCAGGTGGTTGCTTCGACCGGTTTCGCGGGAAGGCTCATGGTTCACCTCTCTCGTCCTGATAGACCGCCTGGGCAGCGCTTCGAACAGCCGGGAAAAGACTTCTTGCGGCCTCTTCAAGAACCCGCAAAGATTGTTCTGTCCCAAACTGGGCCAGGGCAATGGCGGCGCCCTGACGCAGGGTAGAGGTACGGAACCTGGAAAGCCATCCCCCCTTGAGAAGGGTTTCTTTCAGAAAAGGCAGGGAATGCTCAGTGCCGCAATTGCCGAGGGCCTTGAAACAGGCGATCAGTTCTCCGGATTCCTCCCCATTAAACCTCCCGTTCCGGATGTATTGGGCTAGCAACCCTTCCGCAACCTCGCTCTTGCGAGCGCCGAGGTATTTGATGGCGAGCCGTCGAATGAGGTTGCTTTCGTCCTCCAGAAGAAAGCCCATCTTTTCAGGTATCCAGAGCTTGCGTTGGATGATGGCCCTGAGTGCCTCCAGACGAACCCTCTCAGAAGGATAACGAGCTAACTTGAAGAGCATCTGGCCGGATTTTTTCCCGTCCACCCGCCCTAGCAGGGGAGCAAGGCGAAACGCAAGAGGCTCTTCGGCGTCCTTCAAGAGCTGTTCCATAGGCCGGAGGTCTCTTGAGGAAAGAGAGACAAGAACATCAGACAGCATCTCACCGGGGGGACCGGAAACCTCCACCAGAAGAGGGCCGAGACCGAGAGCCGCCTCCGGCGACAGAAGCCCCAGCACCTTCCTGGCGGTCTTGACCTGGGCTGCACTCAGGGTAGGCAAAATCTCGTTGAGACCCTCCAGAAACTCGGGCCGGCTGATATGGGTAAAAAAACCACGAACTCTGGAAAGGGCCCATGTTTTCGATTCCTCACTGAGTTTCCGTACCTGGTGCAGGGTTTGCATGATCCGAAAAGCAACACCAAAATCCTTGCGCTTGAACGAGGCGGTGAACTCTTCCAGCATATACTCGATGATGTAGGCGAAGAACTCCTCGTCCTGCTGATCCTTGAGGATGTCGCCCATCATGTCCATGATCTCTTGAGTCGCATCGCGCTCTTCTTCCGAGCGCACCATCTCCTCGAGATTATCTGCTTCTTCCGCAGTCAGTTGCAGGGTCGTTGGGGTGATGGGCTTAAACTGGATT
>Ga0214473_10006608_pt1 | contig 13802 bp, 13 predicted proteins | sample RVTome_7_FD_203509 | JGI IMG/M metagenome (GOLD analysis project Ga0214473, IMG submission 203509) | Soil microbial communities from uranium-contaminated site in the Upper Colorado River Basin, Wyoming, United States - RVT98D197 | ecosystem: Environmental > Terrestrial > Soil > Contaminated >... | reverse complement strand
GCCCGCAAAGCCCCCTTGAACGGCTTTTCCGCCCCGCTGCGCGGGTCGCGCGGCGCGGTGCCTACGCGCTCGCCTCGATGCGGGCGACGACGCGGTCGCCGGACTTGCGGTAGTGCACGATGCCCTGGCAGAGGGCGAAGAGGGTGAAGTCGCGGCCGCGGCCGACGTTGCGGCCGTTGTGGATGCGGGTTCCGACCTGGCGCACCAGGATCGTCCCGGCGTTCACCTGCTGGCCGCCGAAGACCTTGACGCCGCGCCGCTGGCCGTTGCTGTCGCGCCCGTTGCGCGAGCTGCCCTGTCCCTTCTTGTGTGCCATTACGATGACCTCAACTCGTCTTGGACGGCCAGGGACCACTCCGCTCGCCTGCGGCTCGCTGCGCGCTTCGCTTGCTTCGACGCTCGGCGTGCGTGCGGCCCGTGCCGTTAGCCCTCGATGCCGTCGATCCGGATCTCGGTGTAGGACTGCCGGTGGCCCTGCTTGCGCCGGTAGCCCTTGCGCCGCTTCATCTTGAAGAGGAGCAGCTTGGGGCCGCGCGCCTGGGCGGTGATCGTCCCCACCACGCGCGCGCCGGCCACGAGCGGCGTTCCCACCTTCTCGGCGCCCTCGCCGCCGAGCAGCAGCACCTCGCCGAGCTCGACGCGGTCGCCGACTTCTCCGGGGAGCTTCTCGACGCGGACCCTGTCCCCGTTGGTCACGCGGGCCTGCTTTCCGCCCGTGCGGATCACGGCGTACATCAGCTCTCCTCGAGTCGTTCGGAGGGCGGGAGTATCGGCTCTCCAGCCGGCTCGTCAAGCGCGACCGGCCCCGGGGGGCCTCCCGACCCCTCGTCGGGCGAGGCGGCGGCCTCCTTCGCGGGGCTCGCCTCCACGGCCCTGCCGGCCAGCGCCGCCGGCGGGGGCGCCGGCTCGCGCAGCCAGGAGAGCGCCAGGTCGACCGGCGGCCCCGCGTCGAGCGCCTCCACCTCGAACTGCTCCTGGTGCTGGCCAGGCCGCGCCCGGATCTCGATCTCGCGGCCGAGCTCCTCGCCGAGCCGCGCCACGGCCTTGCGCGCGCGCGTGAGCAGCATCTCGGCCACGCTCGGGTTCACGCTGAGCGCGATGCGCCGGCCGCAGAAGCGCGGCAGGTCCTTGCGGATCTCGCGCAGCACCTTGTAGGCCACGCTCTCGGCGGAGAGCACGTAGCCGCGGCCCTCGCAGTAGCTGCAGGTTTCGCACAGCTGCTGGACGAGGTTCTCCCGCGTCCGCTTGCGCGTCATCTCGACGAGGCCGAGCTCGGAGATCTTGAGGATGTTCGTCTTGGCCTTGTCGCCGCGCAGCGCCTCGCGCAGCGCGCGGTAGACCTTCTCGCGGTTCTCGGCGATCTCCATGTCGATCAGGTCGATGATGATGAGGCCGCCGATGTTGCGGAAGCGGAGCTGGGCGACGACCTCCTTCACCGCCTCGAGGTTCGTCTTGAGGACGGTCTCCTCGAGGTCGCGCTTGCCGACGAAGCGGCCGGTGTTGACGTCGATCGCCGTCAGCGCCTCGCTCTGGTCGACGATCAGGTAGCCGCCCGACTTGAGCCAGACCTTCTTGCCGAGGTTGGCATCGATCTGTGGCTCGAGCCCGAAGTGGTCGAAGATCGGGAGCTTTCCGGTGTAGTGCTCGAGCCGGGGCTTCGGGTCGGCGACGAAGCGGTCGAGGAAGCCCGTCATCTTCTGGTGGGTCTCGGTGTCGTCGATCACGATGCGGCGCATGCGGCCGTGCGCCATGTCGCGGATCACGCGCAGCGGCAGCGAGGGCTCCGAGTAGAGCTGGGCGGGTGCGCGCATGCGGTCCTTGCGCAGCTGGATGTCGTCCCAGACCGACGCCAGGTAGCGGACGTCGGCCTCGATGTCGGCCTCGCGCACGCCCTCGCCGGCCGTCCGGATGATGAAGCCGAGGTCCGGCGGGCGCAGGCGCGTCAGGATCTCCCGCAGCCGCCGCCGCTCGCGCTCCGAGTCGATGCGCCGCGAGATCCCGACGCGCTGCGACCACGGCGTGAGCACCAGGTGGCGGCCGGCGATCGAGACGTGCGAGGTGATCCGGGCGCCCTTGGTCCCGATCGGGTCCTTCGCGACCTGGACCACGATCTCCTGTCCCTCGCGCACGAGGCTGTCGATGCTCGGGGGCTGCTGGCGGCCGGCGCCGTTGCGCCCGCGCCGGCGCGGGCGCGGCCCCTCGTCGTCGTCCATCAGATCCGGGTCGACGAGCCCGGTATCCGAGAGGTAGTCCCCCGCGTACAGGAAGGCCGCCTTCTCGAGGCCGATGTCGACGAAGGCCGCCTGCATGCCGGGGAGCACGCGGGTCACCCGCCCGAGGACCACGGTGCCGGTCACGATCCGGTCGTTCTCGCGCTCGATGTGGAGCTCGTTGAAGCTCCCTTGCTCGAGGATCGCGACCCGGGTCTCGCCCTCGCTGACGTTGATCAGGATCTCGTTGTCCGCGGACTGCCGTCCCGCGCGGGAATCGTTCTGCACGCACTACCCCCGGCCGCTCGCGAGCCGTCTCGGGAGTCGCGCGGGTGTTCGTCGGCCGCGTGGGGCCGTCGGGCGGGGCTAGCGGGAGTCCGGCACGCGCATGGAGCGAGCCGGTCGGACGGGGACACCTTCGCGTTCCCCGAGCCTGCTGGTCTGCGGGTCAACCTCGAAATCGAAACGATCGCTCGATTCCATCTTATCGATCACTTCCCGAGGAGTTCCACGGTGCGGTGCGGCGTGCGGACCGTCGTGCGAGCCCCGCGCAGCGCCCCGCCGCCCGTCCGGCTCACCACGATCGACCCAGGTCCCCCGAAGTTCGCGTCCGTCGGCGGGGTATGCTTCGTCCACCGACCGGGCGGGATTCCGTCCCGCCCACCGGTTCTTCTGGTATTCCCGGCGGAAAGGGCCCCCTGCTGGACCGCACCAAGCGAATCCGCCCCGAAGGTATGGAACCCAGCGGGCAGGTCAACCCTGATCCCCGCAGGGGGCTCCCTTCGGTCGACCGCCTGGCGGCTCGGGTCCGGGAGCTCGCCTGTGATCTCCCTGACTGGGCGGTCACGGCGGCGGTACGCGAGACGCTCGAGCGCGAGCGCGAGCATCTGGCGGGCGGGGGCGACGCGGATCCCGACCTCGCCGGGAGCGCCGTAGCCCGGGCCCGGCGGCTGCGGGCGCCGCGCCCGACCCGGGTAGTGAACGCCACGGGAGTCGTGCTCCACACGAATCTCGGCCGGGCCCCGCTCGCCCCTGGGGCGGCGGCCGCGGCGGCGTCGGCCGGAGTGACCTACACCGACCTCGAGCTCGACCTCGCGACCGGGCGCCGCGGCGATCGTCTGGGCGGAGTGGCCGAGAAGCTCTGCCTGCTCTCGGGCGCGGAGGCCGCGCTCGCGGTGAACAACAACGCCGCGGCCGTGCTGCTGGCCCTCGAGAGCCTCGCGCGGGGGCGCGAGGTGGTGGTTTCCCGCGGGGAGCTCGTGGAGATCGGCGGGTCCTTCCGCGTCCCCGAGATCATGGAGCGGGCGGGCGTGCGCCTGGTCGAGGTTGGGTCGACCAACCGTACCCACCTCGGGGATTACGAGCGCGCGATCGGTCCGGCCACGGCGCTGCTCCTCAAGGTGCACCGCAGCAACTTCGAAATGCGCGGCTTCGTGGCCGAGGTGGGCCTCGCCGAGCTCGCCGGGCTCGGGCGCGACCGGGGCCTCCCGGTGCTCGAGGATCTCGGCAGCGGAACCCTGGTGGAGCTCCCGGGCCTCCCCGCCGAGGCCTGGGCACCCGGCCGGGTGCGCCTGGGCGCCGACCTCGTCTGCTTCTCCGGGGACAAGCTCCTCGGCGGGCCGCAGGCGGGGATCGTCCTCGGGCGGCGGGAGGCCGTCGCGGCCATGCGGCGCAGCCCCCTGGCCCGGGCGCTCCGGCTCGACAAGCTCTCGCTTGCGGCGCTCGACTGGACGCTCACCGCCTGCCTCGAGGGCCGCGCGGAGCGGGAGGTGCCGGTGCTCCGGCAGCTCCTCGCCGCGCCCGAGGAGCTCGCGGAGCGCGCCCGGCGCCTCGCCGCGTGCGTTGCCCGGGCAGCCGGCGAGGCGGCCCGGGTCGAGGTGGTGCCCGAGCGCAGCCCGGTCGGCGGCGGCTCGCTTCCGGGCTTCGAGCTCGACGGGAGCGTCGTCCTGCTCGCGGTCGACGGCGGAGCCCAGGGCTTCGCGGCGCGCATGCGCGAGGCCCCGGTTCCGGTGATCGCGCGGGTACGGGACGATCGGGTGGTGATCGACGTGCGCACGCTCCTCGAGGGCGAGGATGCCGCCGTCGAGGCGGCGGTGCGCTTCGCCCGCGAGGGGGGCTCGCGTTGATCGCCGCCGTGCCGGTCGGGTACGATGAACGGCTGCAGCACATGCTCGAAGCGAACTGCCTCGTCCTGAACCACTCCTATCTGCCGATCCACGTCACCTCGGTGCGTCGGGCCTTCTCGCTCATCTACCAGGATGCGGCGCGGGCCGTCGACGAGGCCTACCAGACCTTCGACTTCGAGCAGTGGACGCGGCTCTCGACCTTCGACTGCGAGGTGGTCGGCACCATCCGGGGAGCGATCCGCGTGCCCCGCGTCATCGCCCTGCTCCACTTCGACCGCGTTCCGATGCGTCACGTGCGTTACAGCCGCGTCAACGTCTTCGCGCGCGACAAGTTCACGTGCCAGTACTGCGGCTCGCGCCCGCATCGCGCGCAGCTCAACCTGGACCACGTGGTCCCCCGGTCGCTCGGGGGCAAGACGAGCTGGGAGAACGTGGTCTGCAGCTGCGTGGAGTGCAATCGGCGCAAGGGAGGTCGGACGCCCGAGCAGGCGAGACTGCGACTGCTGCGGCGGCCGACGCGGCCGCGCTTCTCGCCCCTCGTGAACCTCGTGAGCACGAGCAGCTGCCACGAGCAGTGGCACCCCTTCCTGCGCGGCGCGGACGAGGGACGGCGGGCGGCCAGTGCGGCCGGGTAGGAGCTGCCGGTGAGCGCGAACCTGGAACGCAGCGCGATCCCGGCCGCCGAGCCGGCGGGCCCGGGGCGCGCGCCCCGCCGGTCGGCGATCGCCATCCCGGTCGGCGGCGGCAAGGGAGGCGTCGGCAAGACCTTCCTCGTGGCCAACCTCGCCACGGCCCTGGCAAAGGCGGGCTACCGCGTGGTGGCGGCGGACGCGGACCTCGAGGGCGCGAACCTCCACACCTGCCTCGGCGTCCCGGATCCGGGGCCGAGCCTCGCGGACTTCGTCGCGGGGCGCGCGGACAACGTCCGCGAGCTGCTCGTCGACACGCCGATCCCGAACCTGCGGATCCTCGCCGCGACGCACGGCAGCTTCGGCGCACCGCAGCCGGGCCAGGCCGACCGCGTGCGTCTGATGCGCCAGCTGCGCGATCTCGACGCGGACTTCGTGCTGCTCGACCTCGGCGCGGGCACCCACCCGGCCGTGATCGACTACTTCATGATCGGCGAGGCCGGGATCGTGGTGATCACCCCGGAGCCCACCTCGCTCGAGAACGCCTACGCCTTCCTGCGCGCCGCCTTCTACCGCCGCCTCCAGCTCGCGATGCTCTCGCACAGCGTGCGCGACGTGGTGGCGCTCGCGATGGACGAGCGCAACGAGCGCGGCATCCGCACACCGCTCGACCTGCTGCGCGAGGTGCGCGCGCTCGATCCAGCCGAGGGAGCGCGCTTCGTCGAGACGATGCGCGCCTTCCGCCCGCGCCTCGTCGTGAACGAGGCGCGCACCGCCGAGGACGTGAAGCTCGGCTTCTCGGTGCGAAGCGTGTGCCGGAAGTTCTTCGGGATCGAAGCCGAGTACCTCGGCTACGTGAACCACGACGAGGCCGCGCGTCGCTCCGTGCGCAGCCGCCGTCCCGTCGTCGAGACGCACCCGCGCTCCGACGCCGCGATCTACATCGAGCGCGTGGCCCGGAAGCTCGTCGCCGGCCTCGGGGGCGCGGATCCGCCGGCGGGGGACGCGCCGTGAAGCCGCTCTTCGAGCAGGACCACTACGAGGTGCTCGAGATCCCGCGCGATGCCGGTCCCGACGGCATCGAGCGCGCGTACCGACTGATCCTCTCGACCTATGCCGAGGACTCGCTGGCCACCTACTCGATGGTGCGCGGAGCGGATTCGGCCGCGATCCGCGAACGGGTGGAGACGGCCTACCGCGTGCTCTCCGACGCGCAGGCGAGGCGGTCCTACGACTCTTCGCTCGGCGGAGGAAGACCCGCCCCGGCCGGCGAGTTCGAGGAGACCCCCGAGATCGCGGTGGAGGCCCGGAGGGCTCACTCCGGGCCCTTCGACGACCTCGACGAGGCCGGGGAGTACGACGGGGCCCGGCTGCGGCGCGCGCGGCTGCGGCGCGGTCTCGACTTCGAAGAGATCGCGGTCCGGACCAAGGTGAACTCGAGCTACCTCGCCTTCCTCGAGGAGGAGCGCTTCGCCGACCTGCCGCCGCGCGTCTACGTGCGGGGCTTCGTGATGGCCTTCGCGGCGTGCCTCGGGCTCGATTCCACCGTCGTCGCCGCGAGCTACATGCGCCGCTACGACGCCGAGCGCCCCCGCCAGCGCCGCCGCTTCTCCCGCGGGACGTGAGCCGCAAGGACGCGAAGCGGCCGCGCAGCGAGGCGCAGCCGAGCGAAGGTGGGCCCCCGCTCAGATTCGTGACGGGCGAGTCCGACGAAGGCGAGCGGCTCGACGTGGCGCTCGCGGCGCTCGCCGGGATCTCGCGCTCACAGGCTCGGCGCTGGATCGACGAGGGGCGGGTGCGCGTCGACGGCGAGCCCGGCCGGGCGAGCCAGCACGTCGCGCTTGGTGCCGTCCTCGAGGCGGTGGCGCCCGAGCCGGCTCCCTCGCCGCTCGCACCCGAGCCGATCGCGCTCGCGATCCTCTACGAAGACGAGGACCTGATCGTGATCGACAAGCCGGCCTGGCTCGTGGTGCACCCGGCGCCCGGCCACCCGGGTGGCACGCTCGTGAACGCGCTGCTGCACCACTGCGGCGACCTCTCCGGCGTCGGGGGCGTGCTGCGCCCTGGCATCGTGCACCGGCTCGATCGCGGGACCTCCGGTGTGCTGGTCGCTGCCAAGCACGACGCGGTGCACCAGTCGCTCGCGCGCCAGTTCGAGGAACACTCCGTGGAGCGCGAGTATCGCGTGCTCGTGCGCGGTCTCCCCGCGAGCGATACCGGTCAGGTCGATCGCCCGCTCGGCCGCCACCCCAGCGATCGCAAGCGTATGTCGGTCGCTGCGCGAGGTCGCGTGCGCGAGGCGCGCACCGCCTGGCGCGTGCTGCGCCGCTTCGGTGCGAGCGGGATCACGCTGCTCGCCGTCCACCCCGAGACGGGGCGCACCCACCAGATCCGCGTGCACCTGGCCTCCGCGGGCCTCCCGATCCTCGGCGACCCCGTCTACGGCCGTGCGGCGCGGGCCCCCGCACTGGCCAGGCCCGCGCTGCACGCCGTGGTGCTCGGCTTCACGCATCCGCGCACCGGCGTGCGGATGCGCTTCGAGGCGCCGCTTCCGGCGGATTTCGCCGAGCTCGTCGGCGCGCTCGAGCGACGGGAGGCCGCAGGTTGAGCTCGGTGCCGCTCGTCGATCCGATGCTCGCGCGCTGCAAGGTTCCACACGGCTTCGGCGTGCGCGGGTCGGTCGCTCCGGAGGGCTGCCTGCGTCCGCGCCAGGTGCACGGCGCGACCGTCGTCCGGGCAGAAGAGTGGCGGGCGTCGCATCCGGAGCCGGAGGCGGACGCGGTGGTCGCGAGCCGTCCCGGCGCGGTGGTGGGGGTAGTCACGGCCGACTGCGTTCCGATCCTGCTCGCTGCCTCGGAGGGTGCGGGCGTGGCGGCGGTGCACGCCGGCTGGCGCGGTCTCGCGCTGGGCGTCGTGCGCGCAGGGGTCGCGGCACTCGCGCGCAGCGCGGGACCGGGCGCGCCGGGCGTCGTGGCCGCGATCGGACCCCACATCGGCGCGTGCTGCTACGAGGTCGATGCCCCGGTGCTCGACGCGATCCGCGCCGAGCTCGGCACCGCGGCGCTCGCGAGCGCGACACCCGTCCGAACCGATCACTGGATGCTCGACCTCGGCGCGCTCGCGGCGCTCGCCCTCGAGCGCGCGGGCGTTCCCCGCGCCTCGATCGGCACCGCCGCGGCGCGCTGCACCGCCTGCGATCGCGAACGCTTCCATTCCTACCGCCGGGACGGCGCCCGGGCCGGGCGTCTCGTCCACTTCGTGGCGGTTCCGTGCCCTTCCGGGGGAAATCGCGCAGAGGCTTGACACCGCTCCCGGCCCGATTTAGGTTGGGGTTCCTCGAATCCCCTTTCGCGGCTGCCAGACCCCGGAAGCCCTACCCACTCCGCAGGCACACCGCGCGATCAGGAGGGGGCGGAGGGTCCCCGGAAACCGAGGCTTCCGCAGGGCGCCAGGGGCAGCACGCGGTCGTAGTCGCAGAGTCGCATCGTCCCAAACGGAAGCGATCGAGTTTTTCGTTCAACTTCCGAAACCGGGCAACCGAACGAGAGGCCATTAGCCCAACCCCCGAGGACTCCATCCGGAGGACCAGCTGGCCAGCCGATGGCCAGCGCCAACGCCCGCGATTCCGCCGGGCCGTGCGGGTGCTTCGAAGGTCCGCAGCCAACCCGTCGAACGCCGGCACACGCAGAGCGATTCACGCACACCAGGATCCCAGACGACCGGGAGCTCCACGGCGCAGACCGGATCCCACAACCGAACACTCCAGAGTCAGGAAAGAGATCAACGTGACCAATGAACGCATGGACAGTTCCTCCCAGGGCCCGGGCGGCCGCCGACGCGGCCGCGGGCGACGCAGCCGTGGAGGCAGCGCTGGCGGTCAGGGGGGCGGAAACGGCATGCGCGACCCGCGCCGCGGACGCGGCATGGACTTCCCGGACGACGAGATCCTCGATGAGGACATCGACGACGAGGAAAGCGACGACGCCGACCGCATGTACGTCCAGGAGATCAAGTCCCGCTCGATGGAGCAGCTCGCCGAGCTCGCCGAATCGCTGGCCGTCGAGAACGCGGCGGGCCTGCGCAAGCAGGACCTGATCTTCCAGATCCTGACGGCGCAGACCGCCAAGGAGGGCAAGATCTACGCCGAGGGCGTGCTCGAGACGCTCCCGGACGGCTTCGGCTTCCTGCGCGCGCCGGACCAGAACTACCTCGCGGGGCCCGACGACGTCTATGTCTCGCCCTCGCAGATCCGCCGCTTCGGCCTGCGCACGGGCGACACCGTGCGCGGCCAGATCCGCCCGCCGAAGGAAGGCGAGCGCTACTTCGCGCTGCTCAAGGTGAGCTCGATCAACTACGAGTCGCCCGAGATTGCGAAGCACAAGATCCTCTTCGACAACCTGACTCCTCTCTATCCGCAGGAGAAGTTCAACCTCGAGGCGCGCTCGGGCGGGGTCACCACGCGAATCATCGACCTGATCGCCCCGATCGGGAAGGGTCAGCGCGCGCTGATCACCTCACCGCCCAAGGCCGGCAAGACGATGATCCTGAAGGACATCGCCAACGCCATCGCCGAGAACCATCCCGAGGTGGTGTTGATCGTGCTGCTGATCGACGAGCGCCCCGAAGAGGTGACCGACATGCAGCGCAACGTGAAGGCCGAGGTGATCTCCTCGACCTTCGACGAGCCGGCCACCCGCCACGTTCAGGTCGCGGACATGGTCATCGAGAAGGCGCGACGGCTCGTGGAGCACAAGCGAGACGTCGTGATCCTGCTCGACTCGATCACGCGGCTCGCGCGCGCCCACAACACCGTGGTGCCGCACTCCGGGAAGATCCTCTCGGGCGGCGTGGACTCGAACGCGCTCCAGAAGCCGAAGCGCTTCTTCGGCGCCGCGCGCAACGTCGAGGAGGGCGGGAGCCTCACCATCGTGGGGACGGCGCTGATCGACACGGGCTCCCGAATGGACGAGGTGATCTTCGAGGAGTTCAAGGGCACGGGCAACGCCGAGATCGTTCTCGACCGGAAGCTGTCCGAGCGGCGGACCTATCCGGCGGTCGACATCAACCGGTCGGCGACCCGGCGCGAAGAGCTCTTGCTCCCGGAGACCACGCTGAACCGGATGTACGTGCTGCGCAAGGTGCTCGCACCGCTCTCCCCGGTGGACTCGATGGAGTTCCTGCTCGAGAAGATCAAGGCGACGGATACCAACGCCGAGTTCCTCGAGTCGATGAACTCCTGAGGCCCGCCGCCCTCCCCGGGGTAGGCTCTTGTCCGACCTCCTCGACCGGATCGCGAGCTTCGAGGAGCGCGCCGCGCGCCTCGAAGCCCGCCTCGCCGATCCCGCGCTCGCCGCGCAGCCGGGCGACTACGCCCAGGTGGCGAAGGAGCAGAAGTCCCTGCGGCCGCTCGTCCAGGCCGCCGGGCACTACCGCGCGACGCTCTCGGAGATCGAGGGCGCGCGCGCTCTCCTGTCCGACCCCGACGCGGAGGTGAGCGCGCTCGCGCGCGCCGAGCTCGAGGAGCTGGAGACCCGCCGCGAGGGCCTCGAGCGCGAGATCCGCCTGCACCTGGTGCCGCGCGACCCGAACGACGAGAAGAACGTGATTCTCGAGATCCGCGCGGGCGCCGGCGGCGACGAGGCGGCGCTCTTCGCGGCCGAGCTCTTCCGCATGTACGGACGCTACGCCGAGCGGCGCGGCTGGAAGGTCGAGATCCTGGCGCTCTCGCGCACCGAGGGGGGCGGGCAGAAGGAGGCGATCGCCAGGGTCTCCGGGGACCGCGTCTGGAGCCGGCTCAAGTACGAGCGCGGCGTCCACCGCGTCCAGCGCGTGCCGGCGACCGAAGCGCAGGGGCGCATCCACACCTCGACGGTGACCGTCGCCGTGCTGCCGGAGGCCGAGGAGGTCGACGTCCGGATCGATCCCAAGGAGCTGCGGATCGACGTGTTCCGCTCCTCGGGCCCCGGCGGGCAGAGCGTCAACACGACCGACTCCGCGGTGCGCATCACCCACCTCCCGACCGGTCTCGTGGTGCAGTGCCAGGACGAGAAGTCGCAGCACAAGAACAAGGCCCGCGCGCTTACCATCCTGCGCGCGCGGCTGCTCGAAGCCGAGGTGGCGCGGCAGGCCGACGAGCGTGCGAGCGAGCGGCGCAGCCAGGTCGGCAGCGGCGAGCGCAGCGAGAAGATCCGCACCTACAACTTCCCGCAATCCCGCGTGACCGATCACCGCGCGGGGGTGACCGTGCACCGCCTCGAGAGCATCGTCGAGGGAGACCTCGACGAGATCCTCGACGCCGTCCACCTCGAGATGGCCGCCCGCGCCGAAGCGCAGGCCCTCCAGTCCGACGCCCCGCTCCGCCCGTGAGCGAGAGTCCCTGGACCGTTCTTGCTCTCCTGCGCTGGACCACCGACCACTTCGCGAGGCTCGGCATCGACACGGCGCGGCTCGACGCGGAGTGCCTGCTCGCCTCGGCTCTCGGCGTCGACCGGATGCGGCTCTACCTCGACTTCGAGAAGCCGGTCAGCGAGGCCGAGCGCGGCGTCTTCCGCGAGCTCGTGCGGCGGCGCGGCTCCGCGCGGGTCCCGGTCGCGCAGATCCTCGGCCGCAAGGAGTTCTGGTCGCTCGCGCTGCGCGTGACGCCCGACGTCCTGGTGCCGCGCCCGGAGACGGAGACGCTGGTCGCCGCGGCGCTCGAGCTCCTGCCGGCCGACCGGCCGGCCGCGGTCCTCGACGTCGGCACGGGGAGCGGTGCGGTGGCGCTCGCGATCGCCCACGAGCGGCCCCTGGCGCGGCTCGTCGCAACGGACATTTCCGAAGCGGCGCTGGAGATTGCGAGGCAGAATGCCGATGAGCTCGGCATGGCGGAGCGGATCCGCCTGGTCGAGGGCGATGGCTTCGCCGCGGTGGCGGGAGAGTCTTTTGACCTGATCGTGTCGAATCCCCCCTATGTGGCAGAATCCCAGCGAGGTAGTCTACCCCCCGAGCTCGCCCACGAGCCGGAGGTGGCGCTCTTCGCCGGGACGGACGGGCTGCGCGTGCTGCGCCAGCTCACCGCCGGGGCCGCCTCCGCGCTCTCGCCCGGGGGGGGCTTCGCGGTCGAGCTCGCGCCGGAGCAGGCGCCGACCGTCGCGGACTGGTGTCGGGAAGCGGGGCTGCTAGACGTGAGGACGCTGCGCGACCTCGCGGGTCGGCCCCGGGTGATCGCGGCGAGGAAGCCATCCTCGCAGGGGGGGTGAGGCGTGGACCGGATCGTGGTGAGGGGCAGCGCTCCGCTGCGCGGGGAGGTGGCGGTCTCCGGGTCGAAGAACTCGACCCTGGCGCTGATGGCGGCCGCGCTCCTCGCATCGGGCGAGACGCGCCTTTCCAACGTGCCGCGCCTGCGCGACGTCGACACGATGCTCGAGATCCTGCGCGCGCTCGGCGTCCGCGCGGACTGGGATCCGGAGGATCCGCACGCCGTGCGCATCGACGCCTCGTCGATCGCGAGCCCCGAGGCCCCCTACGACCTCGTGCGCAAGATGCGCGCCTCCTTCCTCGTGCTCGGACCGCTCGTCGCGCGCTGCGGCACGGCGCGGGTGTCCGAGCCGGGCGGCTGCGCCATCGGGGTGCGGCCCGTCGACCAGCACCTGAAGGGCCTCGCCGCCCTCGGCGCCAAGGTCCGCCTCGATCACGGCTACGTGGAGGCCACGGCGTCCCACCTGCGCGGTGCCCGTGTGGCCTTCGACGTGAGCACGGTGAACGGCACGCAGAACGTGATGATGGCCGCCGCGCTCGCGCCAGGCGAGACCGTGCTCGAGAACGCGGCGTGCGAGCCCGAGGTCGTGGAGCTCGCCCTTGTCCTGAACCGGATGGGCGGGGACGTGCGCGGGGCGGGCGGCGATCGCATCGCGATCCGCGGGGTCGCGACGCTCCGCGGCGTACGCCACGGGGTCGCGGGGGACCGCATCGAGGCGGGGACCCTGGTCGCGGCGGCGCTCGCGACGCGCGGCGATGTAACGGTGACGGGCGTCGACACCAGCATGCTCGAGTCCACGCTCGACAAGCTGCGCGAGGCCGGGGGGGAGCTTGAGGTCGAGCCCACGCGGGTACGCGCCCGGGCGGAGGGACCGCTCTGCGGTGTGCGCGCCGTCACGGCCCCCTTCCCCGGCTTCCCGACCGACATGCAGGCCCAGCTGCTCGCGGTGTTGACCCTCGCGACGGGTTCCTCCGTGGTGACGGAGCGCGTCTTCGAAAACCGCTTCATGCACGTGCCGGAGCTGCGGCGGATGGGCGCCGACATCGCGCTCTCGGACCGCTCGGCGCACGTGCGGGGGGTCGCACGCCTCTCCGGCGCGCCCGTGATGGCCACGGATCTCCGGGCCTCGGCGGGGCTCATCGTCGCCGCGCTGGCCGCCGAGGGTGACACGGTCGTCAATCGCGTCTATCACATCGATCGCGGCTACGAGCGCATCGAAGAGAAGCTGCGCGGCCTCGGGGCCGAGATCCGCCGGGAGGGCTAGTCATGGGGTCCCCGCAGAGCAAGTCGTCCGCGAAGGGAGGCGTCGTTCCCGTCCTGCGCAGCGACGAGGCCGGCTTCGAGGCGGCCTTCGCGAAGCTGTGCCACCGGCGTGAGGTCGGGGCCCAGGACGTCGAGAAGGCCGTCCGCAAGATCATCGACCGGGTGCGCCAGGGCGGTGACGCGGAGCTCTTGGCCTGCGTCAAAAAATTTGACGGCGCGAAGATCGACGCGCTCGAGGTGACGCGAGAGGAGTGGGATCGCGGCGTCGACGCCGTGGATCCCGCCGATCGCGCCGCCCTCGGCAAGGCCGCCATGCGCGTGCGCGAATTTCACCGCA
>Ga0214473_10006607_pt1 | contig 13804 bp, 12 predicted proteins | sample RVTome_7_FD_203509 | JGI IMG/M metagenome (GOLD analysis project Ga0214473, IMG submission 203509) | Soil microbial communities from uranium-contaminated site in the Upper Colorado River Basin, Wyoming, United States - RVT98D197 | ecosystem: Environmental > Terrestrial > Soil > Contaminated >... | reverse complement strand
CGAAACAAAGCCAATTCTCAGGGACACGGGCAAAGCATGCCTGCGCGAGCGCAGGCATGGCACCCACCTCATCAGAAGCCCGTCCTGCGAAACAAAGCCAATTTGTGGAAGAAGACAAGGCCGAGACGGCCTCGCCACGTCCGCACGAGCAGTTGCGCGAAACAAAGCCAATTACCCACGCCGGACCAGAGAAGCGGATGGGTGGTCCGCGCATGCAGTGGAGCCGTTGCGCGAAACAAAGCCAATTTCAGGGAGCAGGCAGCAGGGAGAAGGAAACCACAGGGGCGGTCATGCGAAACAAAGCCAAATTGCGGCGTTCGTAGTGTGCCCGCAAGGGCATCTGTGGAGACGCAAGATTTTGCGTCTCTACCGGCGTCACTACAAGCATGGTCTACGATGCGAAACAAAGCCGAGCTTAGGGAAGATGGGGTATCTGGGTTGACGGTCGAGCCTCATATGCGATGTGCTCTCAGCTTGTTGGCGCGTCGGGACATCGGCGGCGGTTGCGGGGCGGGGAGTTGGGATGGCGGGCGGCTACCAGGACAGATCGTCATCGGGGGTGTAGGATGTGGGGACGGCGGTTGCGGGGGTGGGATGTGCGGCGGGCGTGGGGCGGGCGCCTTCGAGGTAGCGGAGGGTCTTATGCAGGACGGCGGCGGCGACGGGGGCGGCGACGGTGCCGCCGGTGTAGCCCTTTTTGAGGGCCACGTTGGGCCGGCGGATGGAGACAAGGACGAGGACTCGCGGGTCCTCGGCCGGAGCGCCGGCGATGAAGGAGGCCATGTAGGCCTTTTCCTCGTAGCCGCGGCCGCCGGGTTTGGCCAGTTGGGCGGTGCCGCTTTTGCCGAAGACGTGCCATTCTTTGAGTTTCGCCTTCGTGCCGGTCCCTTCCTCGACGACGGCGGTCATGGCCTGGGTGACGATCCACTTGGCGACTTCCGGTTTGATCACGTAGCCGAGTTGAGGAACAGCGGGCCGCATGTCGACCGTCGTGCCGTCCGACTGGACGACGGCCTTGATGATGTACGGCCGGACCAGGCGGCCGCCATTGGCCAGCATGCAGAAGGCCCGGACCATCTGCATGGCGGTGACGGAGATCTCCTGGCCGAACGGGATGCGCGTGACGCTGTAGCCGGTCCAGTCCTTCGTCGGACTGAGCTGGCCCTCGGCCTCGCCGGGCAGTCCGACGCCCACCTGGCGGCCGAAACCAAAGAGGGTCAGTCCCTCGTACAGCCGCGTCGGGCCGAGGCGCTGGCCGATCTTCGCCATGCCGATGTTGCTGGACTTGGCGATGATCTCCTTCACCGTCAGGTCGCCGAAGCCCTGCTTATACTCGCTGATCGTACCGAAGCCCTTGCCGTGGTAGTGGCCGTTCTCGCAGAAGATGGTCTCATACCGGCCGAGCACGGTGGTATCGAGGGCGATGGCGGCGACCACGGGCTTGATGATGCTGCCCGGCTCGTACTGGTCCGTGAGCACCCGGTTGTAGAAATGGTCGGGATCCGTCCGGCGCGCATCGGCCGGGTCGAAATCCGGAAGCGAGACCATCGCGAGGATCTCCCCGGTCTTCACATCGACCACTATCGCCACGGCGCCCTGGGCCTCGTACGCCTTGTACTGGCTCATCAGCTCCTCGCGGGCGAACTGCTGGATCGTCGCGTCGAGGGTCAGGAGGATGCCCGCGCCGTTGATGGGCAGGTAATTGTCCTGCTCGCCCTGCAGGCAGAAGGCAATCGGGCGGCGGTGGACATCGACGAAGAAGGTGTTCGTCGCTCCCTGTCCCTGCAGCTCGCGGTCATACCCGAACTCGACGCCGGCCAGTCCGCGATTGTCGACGCTGGTGAAGCCGACGACGTGCGAGGTGAGCGGGCCGGTCGGGTAGTACCTCTGCCAACCGTACTGGATGCCGATGCCCTGGATCGGGCGGACGGCCTCGCACTCGCCGGCCGAGGCCCCGACTTTGATCGGCACGTAGCCCTGGTTGCGGCTCTCCATGATGCTCTTGCAGATCTCGTGGGCGGGCATGTCGAGGGCCGCCGCCAGCCGGTTCGAGGCGTCCCTGGGCTCCCGGATGATCCTCGGCTCGGCGAAGACCGTGCGAAAGTGGTTGCTGGCAGCCAGGACCCTGCCCCGGCAGTCGAGGATCGCGCCTCGCTGCGGCTCCAGGGGCACGTAGGCGAGCTGCTGGTCCATGCACCTGCCGGCATAGTAGTCGCCCCGGCTGTACTGCAGATAGACGCACCGCCAGCCCAGGGCGAAGAACGCGAGCACGAGGAGCGACATGAGCACGATGATGGTGGTCAACTCGCGCCTGCCGGCGTTCTGACCCACGACGCCCGGTCCCCTTATGCTCTCGATGAAACTTCTAAGACCCATGAATGTCGCTAATGAAGTTCCGCAAAATAGAGATTAGGCTTATTTCCCGCGATGGTGGGAGATCGAGGCCGGATTGATCAGGCTCTCGACGCGAAGCTGCTTCTGCCACAGCTCCTGCTGGAGCCGGCCCTGCTCGATCTTGTATTGCCGCAACGTATAGAAAACGCGGCGGTCGGAGTCTCGCAGGAACACGCTGACGATGAGCGTCGCTGCGAAGAAGAAGATCACCAAGACAAGACCAAGCCGTGAGCCCATGAGCCGCTACCGTGAACGATTACTGAGAAGGCAGGCGCAGACGCATGCCGGGGTTGACCTTGATGTCTCCCTTCAGGACATCCGCGTTGAGCCTGGCGATCTCTTCATGCCGGACCCCGCTGCCGAGTTGCGTGGCCGCGATTCTCCAGAGGTTGTCGCCGTCCCGGACCACGTACCACCGCTCCACCGTCGCCGGCCTGGCGGGCTCCGTCTTCGGCGCCGCCGGCTTCGGACTCTGAGGCTCGGTCTTCTCCGGGGCGGGGACACGCCTCTTACCGATGGCCTCCACCTTCTCGAACAGCGTCTTCGGCAGGACGGTGTCGGGCTTGGGCTTGGCCGGAGGCGGGATCACCAACTCCTGTCCGACGACAATATCATCGGCGGATTTGAGGATGTTGCGATTCGCCTCGAAGATGCGCTGGTTGTTGATGATCCGGTTGCCCTCCTCAAGACCGTAGACCTTTTTCGCAACGGAAGCCAGGGTGTCACCATCGACGACGACGTAGGTCTTTACGGCCCGTGCGGGAGCGGATGCAACCGGCTTGGCTGTCTCCGCCGCCTGCGACTGCTCCGGCCTGGGTTGCGATTTCGCCACCTCGACGCTCGGGGCCGGCTCGGTCGTCTTCTCCTGGGCAGCGGCCGGCCCGGAAGCCTGGGCGACGATCCTCACGATGTCCTCCAGCCCTCTGGTGAGCTTCTCGATGCCATCGGCGCTCGGCAGAATGGAGCGGACGCCCTCCCTGGCGCTGTCCGCCGCCATAGTCTGCTCGGGGTTCGTCACCGGCTCGGTGCTCTGCGTCTCGGCCACCGGGCCCGGGGGCTGCTCGGTCTGGTTGCCCAGCAGATCCGGCCAACCGATCGTCTCCCGGGCCTTCTGCTCCCTGTCGGCAAGGCCGAGGTCCTCATCCTGCACGGACGTCATAGTCCTGGTCACCTCGCCCTTGGTCGATTGAGGCCGCAGGTTCGGAAGGCCGTTGATGACGAAAGCGATGACGAAGATGAAGATCAGTCCCAGCAGCAACCCTATTTTTGCGTCCGACGTCATGGTTCGACTCCATTCCTACCGTTCGACTCGTTCCTGCCTGTCAGTTCTTCCGTGCGATTCTCAGTTTCGCGCTTCTGGCCCTGTGGTTGGCGGCGATCTCTTCGGGGCTGGGCACGATCGGCTTCTTCGTCAGGACGCGATAGATGCCCTGCGCCTGGTTCTCCTTGAAGTCGCGTTTCACCAGTCCGTCCTCCAGACTGTGGTAACTGATGATCGCCACATAGCCGTCCTTCGCCAGCAATCCCGGCGCCGCCTCAAGCAACTGCTCCAGGTTGTCCAGCTCGCGATTGACGGCAATCCGCAAGGCCTGGAACGTCCTGGTCGCCGGATGGATTCTCGATCTGCGTTTCTTGCCCGGCGTCCCCAAAGCGGCGGCGACGACCTGGGCCAACTGCCCGGTCGTCGTGATCGGCTCGTGCTCGCGGCGCCGCGCGATGTACCGCGCGATCCGCCGTGACGCCCTGTCTTGTCCATACCGATAGATCAAATCTGCCAACGATTCTTCGTCGAATTCATTGATTATATCGGCCGCCGTAGTCTCCAAGCTTTCGTCAATTCTCATGTCCAGAGGCATATCCGTGCGAAAACTCAGCCCAAGTTCGGTGTCCGTGAGCTGGGCCGAGCAAAGCCCTAAGTCCGCGAGGATGAAATCCGCCTCCTTGATGCCCAACTCTCCGACGCGCTCGGCGATCTGCGAGAAATTGGATTTGACGAGAATGACCTTGCATGGAAGGCCTGCCAACCGTTGCCGGGCCCGCTCCAGCGACTTGCTGTCGACATCCAAACCGACCAGCGTCCCCGCCGGACCCAGCCGTCTTCCGAACAGAAAGCTGTGACCTCCGTGTCCTATGGTCGCATCGACCATCACCCCATCCTGAGGGAAACAGCTTATCTGTTCGGCTAAAGGTTCCGAAAGGACCGGAACGTGTTCTGCATTTGACTGCGTCACCTATTCATCTGCAAACCATGTCCCTCTCGCCCCTCCTGGGACCGAGGGACTGCACAATCGATTCAACTTACCGCCACTTCCGCATGCTGCCGGAGTTGCTCCACGTGGGGCGAGAACGTGACACCGGCGAACAAAGGGCTGCGTCTCAGCCGCTCCAAGCGGTCGCTCAGCACCGCCATCGACGCATACGTCTTCTCATCCACGGGTCTTCTGCCGGTGAGACTGGCGCCCACAACCTGACAATGGCGATCCATCCGGATCATGGTACCTCCAACTCTGTCGATAATTCTCTTGCCTGTTGCTGCATGACCACCTGCCGCGCCTGGGTCATCTGCTTCTGGTACTGCTTCATGTGGTCCGCGACATACTGCTCCCAGTCCTGCGTGTTCCACAGCTCGATATGGTCCCTGACGCCGACGAGCGTGACATCATCCTTGAGTCCGGCCCGCTTTCGCAATTTCTCGTTGAGAAGCAGCCGGCCCTGGTTGTCCAACTCCACCTTGCTCGCCAGCGCGAAGCTGATCCGCTCGAACACCACCGCCTCATCCGGGGCCGTGCCCGGCGGAGCCGCCGACAGCGCAAGCTGCTCGAAGTACTTCTCCGGGTACAGGCACAAAATCCCATTGGCACCCAGGACAAGGTAGAAATTGCCGCCATGCTCATCGACGTCCACCTGGTTGCGGAGCTTGTTCGAGACAAGCACCCGCCCCTTGTCGTCGATCACGTGCTGGTATTCGCCTGTTAATAACAGCATGGCAAATGTCCCACTCTGTTCATCTTTATTGGGAAATTCTACCATTCATTCCCACCAAGTCAACAGTCTGCTGCACATTTTCACAAATTTTTCCCACTTTTTTCTTATGGGACTACACTGCGTGACAGCGCAAACCCAGCCGAACAGGGTATTTACGGACTCTTACGGACTATCCTCAATGCCATTGAGCCTATCGCTTATTGTCTCGTGCTTCGGCCCTCCGTATCGTCTATGGCGACGTTCAATATTGACCCCTGGGCGAGGCCCGACGGTGTTCCTGGAGCGGGCCTGATTGACGAGACAAAATAGAATGGAGGTGTGCTATGGCAGTGGCCGTGAGGAGTGCCGAGGACATCAGAAACGACGTGAGAGAACAGTTGGCGTGGGACACCCGCGTGGATTCCGCGAACATCGAGGTGGACGTCGTCGATAGCACCGTGATCCTATCGGGCACCGTGCCGACCTATCCCGACCGCAACCAGGCGCAGACCGACGCCCTCCAGGTCCCCGGAGTCGCCGGCGTGGACAATCGCCTCGTGGTGAGCTTCCCATCTGCCTACGTGATCCCGGCCGATGCGGAGATCTCCTTCAACGTGACCAGCGAACTGTCGTGGAGCCCCAGCGTCGACGCGATCCGGATCCACGTTGCCGTGGACCAGGGCGTCGTGACACTCTCGGGAATCGTGGATTCCTACTGGCAAAAGCACCGGGCGGAAGAGATCGCGGCCAATACCTCCGGCGTCACCAGCGTGCGAAACGAGCTGACCGTCGCCCCCGCCGCCGTCGACGAGGACATCCGCAGCGAGATCCTCGCCGCGCTCGAAAGGAACACAAGCATTGACATCAGCCGGGTGAACGTCGAGGTCAATAACGGCGTCGTGACACTGACCGGAGCTGTCAGCGATTATGCGGCCTTCCGCGCCGTCGAGGACGCCGCACGTTACACCAGCGGCGTCCTCGAAGTCAACAACAACCTCACCATCGAATCCCAGGCATCATAGAACAGCAGCCAGAGTCGCCAATGACACGCACGGTCCGCCCACAACCGGTCCTGTCGCCGCACACGCACTCACCCTGACAACGCGCAATCCTGTCCCTGTGCACTTGGTGGATCAGAACATCCAGAAATCGATATCCTTGAGCACCGCCCGCCGCTGCACCTCCGCGACATTCATGTCACTCATCAAGGCCGCGGCGGAGACATCATGCGTCAGGACGATCGAACGCAGACCAGTGGGAAGGGTGGAATCGGATTCGAGAATTTCCCTGATCGCCGGCCAGAGCAGGACGCCGTTTTGGTGGACTGCCACAACAAGCGACAAGTCCCAGTTCCACAGTGAAACAGCGTTGGGCGATAACCAATCGTACGTCATTGACAACAGCAGACTTCTTGTCTGTCGCTGGTAAATCGCATTGAGCAGCTCAACATAGGTGTACTCCCGGCCTGGCGTGATGGTGACCGTAATGGTTACGCTCAAATCCTGCCCCACACCTTGGTCGTTCAGGAGACCCTCTTGAATGGGGTCATACGTGGGCGAAATCCTGAAACTACCATTGACCTCAAAGGACAGCGCGACACTTTCGCTGGTGGCGATCACATCGAATATCGCGATCTTGTGCATGCCTGTGCTCATATTATCGATATGCGAACTCACAACCTCGGTCTCCCCGGCGCGATATCTGGTCAATTCACCGCTGCCGGAGAATCGGAATACAAGGTCCATTTGATCTGCATAACAATGCTCCCTCAGATAGGCTTCAGCAGCCTCTCTTGTCTCGGGAACAGCGGCGGGTCCCCAGTGCTCTTTGTCAAGATCCGCTGACAGAGCATACGTTTCCCTGTCGCCCGGACCAGGACCGGCCTTGCTCATCATCCCGCGAGGCGGATAGGTGCGTCTGCTGTTGCTCAGATAGGGATCAAGCTGACCCTCGAAAATCTCCAGGCGCCACTCCTGTGCCTTCTGTTGCATCGCGGCCAGGGTATCGCGGATCGTCTGTCTCTCGGCCTCGGAGTATTCTTCTGCGTCGCTGGCGTCAAACAGCGGCCCGGTTACCGCGCGCCATGAGAGAGCGATCAGCGACAGTGATTTCTGCTGTGTCTCCAGGGCGTTGCGTACCACAGTGCAACGCTCGGACACATCCTGCGGCAATGTCCCTTCTTGGAAGTCCTTGAAGAACTTCCAGCCGGGATCGTTCCAGTCGACGTCCACAGGTAGTGCAGTGGTCCGCCCCACGACCAGATCGACGTAGAAGCTCATGATGGCCTGGTCCAAAGTCACGGTTGCTGCCGCGGCAGCAACCCGGTATGCGCTTACCGGGTGAGCGGCTTGGATTACCCCGCCGTTGTCAGGAGCGGCGAGGCTGCCGAGGCAGATGGCGATTCCGGCGGCGGTCTTCAAGGCTTCCGGGACGTGCCAGACTTCCTTGAAGCACTGGGTGCCGGATTTGCGTTGGAGCCAACAGCCGCCTCGACAGGCGGGCGAGTAGTCGCAATGACCACACTTGCCCTCCGGCCGCCATGATCGCAGGTCATGGAAACCTTCCGCCCATATCCGTGCCAGGGGACGCTCGTGGATGTTGCCGGCGCTGCACGAGCGATCCAGCGTGGTGCAGGGCACGACCCCTCCATCGGGAAGGACAACGCACTGAGCCCTGCCTGCCCCGCAGCTCAGCGGCAAGTCCCGCACCAGCGGCTCAAGATAGCCTAAGTAGCCGATCTCGTCGGCCATCTCGACATCGAAGTACCGCCTCCTGCGGGCGACGAAATTGATGAGTCTCTTGAGCTGTGCCTTTGAGAGGAACAGGTCCTTCCTCTGGGCGGCCCTGCCCTCCGGCACGAGCAGATGAATCCCCCATTGATCGGCCCCGCCGGCCACGACCAGATGGAACGTCTCGTCGAGGTAGTCGTAATTGCGGCTGGTCACGGTCGTGCCCGCGCAGACCCGGACGCCTCCGAGCGACTTGAAGAACCGGATCGCCTCTGTGGCCTCCTCGTACGCTCCGGCCTTGCCCCGGAATCCATCGTGTACGTTCTTGGGCCCATCCAGGCTCACGGCGACAAAGCCGGGCTTGTTCCGCACGATGGCCTCGCGCAGGCCCGCACCCGGCATGGCCGCCGTGTTCAACGACCAGTTCACTCCCCTGCCGCCCAGGTATGCGATCACCTCCGCCAGATCCTCCCTCACCAGCGGCTCGCCCCCGGTGATGAGGAACTCCCTCACCCCCATCGCCGCGACTTCGTCGATCAGCCCTCTGACCTTTTCGCCAGGCATGTCGGCAAAGTCCGCCTCCTGACTGACCGCCAGGCAGTGCTCGCACGACAGCCCGCACCGAAGCGTCGCCATCCACTGCACCAGGCTCGGCACCTCCAGGTACCCATGCTTCGCAAAAAACTCGTTGCTTTGACTGACTCTGTGACACCCGACTTGACTGTGCGTACCCATATCGAACTCTCCCTTCTTATCAAGAGCCGCCACAGAATAGATACGCATAGACTGGCTACATGTCATTCCCGCGAAGGCGGGAATCCATCCATGTATCGAACGTTCCTGGATCCCCGCCTGCGCGGGGGTGACATGATAAGCCTCATTCTGTCAGAGGCTCCGAATAGAATAATAACTTCAACGCATCGATCAGCCCGCCTGATCGACGCGCACAGAAAGCGGTTGCACAGATTCATTGTTCACTGCGTGTAAAGAGCAGCACGGGCAAGATGCCCCTGCCACGATAAAGGCGGGACTCTATGATGTCGGAAGATGCCGTTATGATGACTGACAGAGATATGATAGCCACGTTTCGCCCGCCTTCATACCTCGTTCGTCCGTATACGATTATCGCCAATCGTTGTTCGTTCCGCAAGCTCTTTCTCATGATTTTGGCGGCCGGTGTCTGTGCAGGTTTTTGGGCACTGTGCCGGGTGGCAGCGGCAAGCGCCAGCTTGCCGATGGCTCCTCAGATGCGCAGCACCATCGGCAAGCTCCGCTGCTCTCCGCTTGCCGCTGCCACCCGACTACCAGATTATTTTCACAGACACGGCGGCAGTACAGTGACCCGTCCGAGCCGGCGGACCTTGCCGGGAGCCCAGCCAAAAAGGCGGTATCCCGCTCGGCCCAGGCTCTCGACCAGGTAGACCGCCAGGACCAGCAGAACCCAATAGACCGCGAGCCCTTTTCCCCGAGCAATGGCCCGGCAGGCCAACGAGAACATCTTTACAACCCCCCATTTGGGCTTTGATGACTCCATGTTCAATCTAACCCTTTCGCCGCCTTGCGTCAAGCTGAACGCTCCTGACGCCTTTGCCGGTGAGGCTTCACTCATTTGCCCTTGAAAGGGCGACTTGACGGGCTATATAATGCCGCCTTCGGGGCAAGAAGAGATTGGGTCTGGCAGGATGTGCCGGGCACACCTTGATTGTTTGGGCTATGAGAGATTTCAGCAAGACAAAACGAGTCGTCGTCAAGATCGGCACGAACACGCTGGCCAAGGACGGCGGGATCGACGCCGGGTACATCGGCGGCGTGGCCGCACAGGTCAAGGGCCTGCTCGACAGTGGCCGACAGGTCGTCATCATCACCAGCGGAGCTATCGGCATGGGGGCCGGGCAACTCGGCCTCACCGAAAAGCCCAAGGAGATGAAGATGCGGCAAGCCTGTGCCGCGATCGGCCAGCCACTGCTGATGCAGGAGTACCGCAAGGCCTTCCTGCAGCACGACGTACAGGTCGCCCAGGTCTTGCTGACCGCCGAGGTCCTCAGCAACCGCAAGACCTATCTGAACCTGCGCAACGCGATCGAGACCCTGCTTCATCTGGGCGTGGTGCCCGTGCTCAACGAGAACGACAGCGTGAGCACGGCCGAGATCGGCACCGCCTTCGGCGACAACGACCGGCTCAGCGCCTTAGTCGCCAGCAAGATCGACGCCGACCTGCTCATCATGCTCACCGACATCGACGCCCTGTACGACAAGAATCCGCAGGAGCACCCCGACGCCAAGCCGGTCCCCGTGGTCTTCGAGATCACCGAGGAGATCGTTCGCAACGCCGGCGGCAAGGGCTCCGCTCACTCCACCGGCGGCATGAAGACGAAGATCGAGGCGGCCAAGATCGCCGCCAATGCCGGCTGCCGGATCGTCCTGGCCAACGGCCGCGAGAAGGACGTCATCGCCCGCATCATGGCCGGCGAGCCGCTCGGCACGATCTTCATGCCAAGGCGAAAGCTCAGCAACCGCGCCCGCTGGATCTTGAACAGCCAGCACGCCGGCACGATCCACATCGACGAAGGCGCCCTGAAAGCCCTGCGAAATCACAAGAGCCTCCTGCCCTCCGGCGTCACCGGCGTCGAGGGCTCCTTCGAAGCCGGCGAGGTCGTCCTGCTCAACACGACCGCCAAAGCCGTCACCAGCCTCAGCAGCGCCCAGCTCAAAACCCTCGCCGGCAAGCACAGCACCGAGATCAAGAAGCTCCTCGGCCCCGACCACCGAGACGTCGTCGCCATCCCGGAAGACATCATCTTTCTGGACTACTGAGCTGCGATACGCGATAATGGACCAGCGTCACAGGTGGACCGGGTGAACCACTTCGCCGAGGGTAAATCGGGGCATCGCGTCTATGAAGCACCAACGATCAGGAAGCTCAAATTCCTGCAAGGTTTTCCTCTGGCTGCTGGCCTTCGCGCCGGCGGTTTTGGGAGCGGAGGCAGCAACCGACGGCAGGCAGCTTCTGTCTCAGGTGCTTGGGGATTGTGACGAAATCATATTCGCCTGTCGGCAGGAGGGTTTTGACGGACACTGGTATGCCAACTTCGGCTACTACGCGGAGGGCAACCAGCGCAAGGCCTACCGGGCCCGGGGCCGACTGTGCAAGCTCAACGTGAAAACGGGGGAGGTCGTCCCGCTCGTGGATGATCCCGAGGGCACGGTCAGAGACCCGCAGGTCCACTACGACGGCCGCAGAATCCTGTTCTCGTATCGAAAAGGCGGCACGGAGCACTTTCACCTGTACGAGATCGATGCCGACGGCGGCGGATTGCGGCAACTGACGGACGGCCTGTTCAACGATATCGAGCCCACCTATCTGCCGGACGGCGGAATCATGTTTTGTTCGGACCGCTGCAACCGCTGGGTGAACTGCTGGCTGACCCAGGTGGCCGTCCTGTACCGTTGCGATGCCGATGGAGGCAACCTCCGTCAGCTCTCGAGCAACAACGAGCACGAGAACACCCCCTGGCCTCTGCCCGATGGCCGCGTGCTCTATCAGCGATGGGAATACGTTGACCGCAGCCAGGTCCATTATCACCACCTCTGGACGATCAACCCGGACGGGACGGGGCAGATGGTGTACTACGGCAACATGCGGCCGGGGACGGTGATGATCGACGCCAAGCCTATTCCAAGTACGGATGCGGTCGTGGCCATCTTTTCGCCGGGTCACGGACAGCGCGAGCACGCCGGAGCCGTGACTCTCATCAGCCCCGCCAGGGGACCGGACGAGCCATCCTCCACCCGCCAGATCAGTAAGGCCAATGACTTTCGAGATCCATACCCCCTGTCAAAGGAGTATTTCCTCGCGGCACAGAAAGATCGTCTCGTGCTGATGAACGATCAAGGCCGGACCTGGCCGGTTTACCGGCTGCCTGCGCCGTTGGCCGGCGATGGAGTCACCTGCCATGAGCCGCGCCCGCTGCAGCCGCGCAGCAGGGAGAGCTGCATTCCGCCGCGCGTCGCGATGCAGGAGACCACCGGCAGACTCATTCTGAACAACGTCTATCAGGGCAGACGCATGGAGGGAGTCCAGCGCGGCGAGATCAAGAAGCTGCTGGTGCTCGAAAGCCTGCCGATGCCCATTCACTACACCGGGGGCATGGACCCCATCAGTTTTGGCGGGACCTTCACGCTGGAACGGGTGGTGGGTACGATTCCCGTGGAGTCGGACGGCTCCGCGTACATGGAGCTTCCCGCATTACGCAGCTTCTTCTTTGTGGCCCTTGACGAGAACGAGAATTCCGTCAAGAGGATGCAGAGCTTCCTGACGGTGATGCCCGGCGAGGTGACAAGTTGCGTGGGCTGCCACGAACACCGGACGCAGGCGCCGCCGGGGCGAGACACACAAGGTCTGCTGGCTCTGCGACGAAATCCGGACAGGCCTGCACCTGTGCCTGACGTCCCGGATGTGTTTGACTTTCCCCGCGACATCCAGCCGATTCTGGACAAGCATTGCCTCGGCTGCCACGACTATGACAAGCGCGATGGCGGCGTGGTCCTGACCGGCGACCGGGGCCCGATGTTCTCCCACAGCTATTACACGCTGACTTATCGCCGCGAGTTTGTCGATGGGCGCAATGACCCCAAGAGCAATCTGCCGCCGCGAGCCATCGGGGCCGCCGTCAGTCCTCTGATGAAAAAGATCGCCGGGGAGCATTACGACGTCAAACTCTCGCCGCAGGAGACGCGAATGATCCGTTACTGGATCGAATGCGGAGCGCCATACCCCGGCACATACGCCGCACTGGGCAGTGGAATGATCGGAGGCTACTACGAGAACCAGCAGGTGGGCACAGATTGGGAATGGCCGGCGACCAAAGCGGCCGGCGAGGCTATTGGTCGCCGTTGCGGGTCCTGCCATACCGGGAATCTGGTGCTACCCCGCAGCCTGTCCGACGAGCGGGACGTGTCGTTCTGGAGGCCGGACCCGGATGACCCTCGCCTGCGGCCGAGCCGCCACCTCGTGTTCAATCTGACCCGTCCGGAGAAGTCGTTGATGTTGCTGGCGCCCCTGGCTGCCGAGGCCGGCGGATACGGCGTGTGCCGCACAGGAAATGACGAATCCGCTGCGGCGGCACGCCCTGTGTTCGCCGATGCCAATGATCCGGATTATCAGGCGATTCTCGCGATGTGCCGGGAGGGCAAGAAGTACCTGGAGCAGATCAAGCGATTCGACATGCCCGGCTTCGTTCCGCCGGCCGCGTACGTACGAGAGATGAAACGGTACGGCATCGTGCCGTACGACGTGCCGGAGGGCACCGTCATCGACATCTATCAGACCGATCGCCGCTACTGGCAATCCCTGTGGTACGCCCCATCCGAAGACCTCGAGGCACAGAAACACCCGCAGGTTGCCGGACAAGGACTCCAATGAGTCATCCGAGAGATCGTGTGTGCAGGTGACATATGATGGCTCTGCCGTTTGCAGTGTTCTGCATCGTGATTATCGCGGGCAGGAAAGAGCTCGGCTGGAAGAGTGTCGCCGTCTTCATCGCGATCTGGGCGGCCCTTTTGGGCGTAGTCATGGCCTTGAGAATGGACCGGCACTTTTTCATCGCAGGCTAAGTAGGTAGCCATAAATAATTTGACAGTGGGGCGACTTCTGGTAACCTCCTGAGAAAGGGGGTTGACCATGGATCAGTTCCGGTTGACACGCAAACAACGTCGCG
>Ga0214473_10006606_pt1 | contig 13806 bp, 9 predicted proteins | sample RVTome_7_FD_203509 | JGI IMG/M metagenome (GOLD analysis project Ga0214473, IMG submission 203509) | Soil microbial communities from uranium-contaminated site in the Upper Colorado River Basin, Wyoming, United States - RVT98D197 | ecosystem: Environmental > Terrestrial > Soil > Contaminated >... | reverse complement strand
GGCCTGGAATAGGACGATAACCGGCATCCCGTCTTTTGAGAGCGTCATCAAATCCGAGCATTGGGCAAAAATCAAAGAGGCCATTCCAAGCTTCGATATTGTCTTTGCATTGAGTCAAAAACGAGCGGCCGATGTCGCCGGGATCAATCTGGCACCCGAAGAATGGGGGCTCCTTTGCATGATTGACGGCAAGAAGACGGTTGAAGAGCTGATCAAGGAATACGGACGGGATCATTTCCAAACCGGCTACACACTATACAAACTAGTACGGGCCGGACTGATAGCCCAAGTCGGCCGAGAGGCGAGCTCAGAGTCCGCTGAACCGGTGAAGACGGTTGGATCTGACAGAGAGGCGCCTGCACGAATCGAGGAAGACAGATTGCGATTAGAGACAAAACCAAACAACAAATTGATCTCGCAGCAACCTCGCCAAGAGCATAGGCAGGAAGTTGCGGTTCAGGTTGGCGACAGATCTAGGCTCGCCGCTAGGCTAGGCGAAGAAGAAGCAAAGGCTGTTGCGCGTGCCGTAAGTCCCAATACGGCCCCGGGTCCCAATGTGGGGTCCACCGGGGGATCCAAATCCAACAGCGCCATGGGCGATGAGGCACTTGCTCCCGGCGGTCGGAGAAAGGAAGGACCGATAGAGAACAGGCTTTCGGGAAATCCTGATAGTAAGTCCTCTGATGATCCGATTGAGATAAAGTCGTTAGGCAATTTGGAAGTCTGGGTAGGCAAAGAAAAACGTTTTGCCGATCTCTTCATTATTAAAAAGGGGGATAGGGCTTCCAACGTTCTCCATTATCCTGACGGCCGGTATCAGTTCGTCCACGACCGGTTCTCACCCGAAGAAAAGAAAGAAATTCTCGGCAAGATTGAGAAGATCGTCGTTGTGAAGAAGTAAGAATTAGTCTGCAAGATTTATTTGTCATTCTTGACTCCCGACTTGTCGGGGCGAAGAATCTCCTGAGTTCGCTTATCCGTTTTGCGCTAATGCTTCCCAATTTTTGAATTGCCGCCCTTGTTAAGTTAGTTAAAAACATTTATGATATCATAGTTTGAAAATTACCGCTTTGGTTAAATTGCTCCGGCCAAAGTCCATTTCTATTTCGCCCCCATCGTCTAGAGGCCTAGGACACAGCCCTTTCAAGGCTGCGGCGCGGATTCGAATTCCGCTGGGGGCACTTGCATTTCCGGTGAACGACGGTATTTTGGGTCCCTCTTTTGAAGCAAGCTTTGACCCGCGTGAATTTATGTGCGATACTTTACAAGAAGTTTCGGATGTTTGTTGTTTATAGCCGCAAAGACTAGAGCTTTGCGGTTTTTTTCATGACAGGGCTCCGCAATCTTCCAATACTTAATGAGGAGGTGTATTGCTGTTGGCAAAAGGAACCGTTAAGTGGTTCAATGACTCCAAGGGTTTTGGATTCATTGAGAAAGAAGGCGGCGGAGATATTTTTGTTCACTATGGAGACATCCAGGATGACGGGTTTAAGTCTCTATCTGAAGGTCAGGAAGTGAGTTTCGACGTTGCTCAGGGCGACAAGGGCCCGAAGGCGGAAAATGTCGTAAAAGTCTAAAGAACGCCTTAAAAAGCAGGTCCGAATAACAGGGCCTGCTTTTTTGATTTTCGGTCTCATCCGAGGTACCGCCAGAGCTGCTTCAAGGCGGCTGCGCGGACTCGAATTCCGCTGCGGAGTGCCTGGTTAAAAATACAGACCAAGCTAGATTCTGAAATCTACTTGGTCCTTTTATCAATTTCCGACAAAAATTGCTTATTGTAAATTATGCCTATTCTTTTTCGGGCAAATAACGCAAGAGTATGAGGGCAATTGCAAAAAGGAGAAAAGGATTAGTGCCCTTATCAATCCAGGCGGAAGGCGGAATCCCAAGCACATAGACACCACCGAACAACTTGAAGACAGCACCTAGAACAAAAAAGAGAATGGCTAGAATAAGCGATATTATGTAGAGAGCGCGCAACGGAAATCACCTCCCCGAAAAAGTTTCTCTGCACTATTCGACACAGATCAATTCTGTGCCTGCCAAGAATAGAAATATAATCCAAATATTGTTTTTAATCAACGTATCTCAGTTGTCAGGTCAATTTGTTTTTGAGATAATGTACCGAGGCAGCGGGACAAACCAATGATCTTGGCTGTTGACTGTAGGCTGTCTGCTGTCAACTTTTTTTCATACGGGCGCTTAGCTCAGCGGGAGAGCATCTGCCTTACAAGCAGGGGGTCAGAGGTTCAAATCCTCTAGCGCCCACCAGTTCAGGGCATTGAGAAGAGTCAAATTGGCTCTTCTTTTTGCTTGCTGCTAATGGATTGCTAAGGAAATCTCCAAACACGGTTTGCTCAAATCTTATCTGTCCACTTAGGAAGAATTTTTGCTCTAGATTGACATGAGTAATAGTTTTTTGTCGATATGTGTAAAGGTCTGGCAAAAAGTCATTTTGCGATATATTGACATCGGTCAGTACTTATTATAGATTTGCGTAAAAGTAGCATAAAAGAGGAGAAATGGTGTTACCGCGCCTTTATGAAGCTTTTCTCAATAAAGAAGTTTTCACCTTCGAGGATGTGCTGGAGCTTGGCTATAGTCGCGCTACTGCTCGCCAGAAGATTTATCAGCTTCACAAGCAAAGGCTGATTGGTCAAATCCGCCCCGGAAAGTATTATGTTATTCCCCTGGGAGGCAAAGGGGAGGAATTTGTTCCGGATAGATACAAAGTCGGCAGTGTCCTAGTTAGGCCTTATTTCTTTTCTCATCATTCCGCGTTGGATTTGCATGGCGTGGCCTATTACGTTGCAAGTATGGTTTCTATTTCTTCCCCAAAGCAGTTTAGGCCGTTAAATCTAGCGAGCAATCGTTTTCAGGGCATTGTCACCAAGCGTCTTTTTGGTATTCAGAAGGTCAATCGAGGCATTGTAGAAATCTTCGTCAGCGATCCGGAACGTACTTTTTTGGATGGTTTGCGGCGATTGGATCTGGTTGGTGGGCTGGAGCAATACTGGAAAAGCATCGAAGGATTTCCTTATCTGAAGCCAAAGAGAATCCTTGATTACCTTAAGATGTTTGATGAAAAATCCCTAAACCAAAGGGCAGGCTTTGCCCTGGACTATTTCAAAGAAGCCTGGGACTTGCCATCTGAGTTCCTTGACGAACTAGCTTCTCTAGTCTCTTCAAATGTCTACTATCTCGTGCCCTCGGCGAAAGGTCCCTCGAAATTCGTGAAGAAATGGAATCTGATGGTTCCGCCGAACCTGACATCATAAGGAATAAGCTATGCCGTTTCCAGACAGAAAGTATTTTCAAACGCTATCTGGCAGCTCAGGTTTTCAAGTGGACATGGTGGAGAAGGTCTACCGTCTTGTCTCGCTTCTTGAAAAGATAGTCTCCCATCCCACCTTCGGTGAAATGCTCTTGCTGCGCGGTGGCACAGCTCTCAACTTCTTATACCTTGATTTACCTCGTTTATCGGTTGATATCGACCTAGATTTCATTGGGGCGGTAGGAAAAGAGGAAATGGAAGAAATCCGGCCTCGGCTTGATGTGGCTCTAAAGCGAATATTTATTGCAGACGGCTATGAGATGAAACCCAAGCCCAGGGAAACGTATGCTCTTACTCAGTATTTCTTAAGCTACACAAGCGCTATTCCCCAGCGAGATATGATCAAAGTTGAGATAAATTACCTAAATCGGGTTCCAGTGCTGGGGTCGCATGAGACAAAATTTAGAGCCGTGCAAGTTGGCATCGAAGAGAACTTCAGAGTTCTCACGCTCAAGCTTGAGGAGTTATTGGCCTCCAAGGCGGTAACCTTTCTTGCCAGAAATCATCCCCGCGATCTCCATGATCTCTTTTGCTTGAGCAACTTAACGGGGAAGATTGATTTCGACTTAGCTCATAAGCTTGTGATCTTTCTCGGCTGTATTGAGGAGGAGGATTTTCTTGATTTTACGCCTGAGGCTGTTGATAGCATCTCATTTTACGATTTCAAACGGGAATTATTACCGCTTCTGCGAAAAGGGTCGCCGGTAGGTCTTGACCAGATGAAGGCAGGAACCAAGCAGCTTTTGGGTTTGCTGCTCAAACGAGATGAGCTTGTCATTACTTTCTTGAAGAAGTTCCATCAGGAGGAAATTGCTCTGCAATTGCTCTTTGGAGATTTCACACTAGACCCCAACATCAAAAACCATCCTGGTGCAAAGTGGAGACTCCAGAGTTTGTTGCCCGAACAGAAGAAAAGGTTCTTGGACAAGCTGAAAAAGGAGAGCAAAAGTAGTTCTACGGCGAAGCTGTGAAAGCCGAGTTGCCTTCCGCTTCTTCTGACGTTTTCCGCGTCTCACTGCACAGCTGATGCCCTCGCCAGTTGTAGGCGCAACCATCCCTGCTGCTTCACCGACCAGAAGGACGGCAGAGTGTGTGAAAACCATCTGGTAAATCAACCGTAGAGATTGCCAATAACTTACGACGGTTTCTGTTGGGTTCTAGAGGACATTGAGCCGGTTCCTGCAAACTGGTACGGACATTCTCAACTGGTAAAACCAATCTCTTTGACATCAATTCGTCAACAACAGCGAAAATTTGACATTGGAGCTGGATTGTCCAGTCGAGTCGGATAATGATATAAGTAGGGAACAAATAGAGGCTCCTTCTTCACTCTCTCATAGAGAAAAAACTCTGCAAATTCTGGAAATCAAATATTAAGATGACCCAACGTGACTCCGAATGCAAATACCAGGATATCAATTGCGGGGCTAAACAAGAAACACGAAAATAGAGTCAGATTGGGGGGCTTATCCAAGATGTTTAAGAATCCTTATTTCAAGAATGCCTTATCCGCACTGGCGGTGGCTGTTCTTGGTTTTGTGCTATTGAATCTTGCCTTTATTTTATTTGCGCTTTTTACGAGGGCGATCCTTTTGTTTCTACCGGCCGACTTTGCCGGGACCAGCCGGTGGTTTATGCCGCTAATGCTCATAATTTTCGTCTTCATCATTGCCTTAGTCTCTTGGCTCATTTTCAAATCCGGACTTGGCGAAATCTACAAAGCTGTTTACCTAACCATGCCCTCGGCGGTCATATTTGTCGCCATCTCGATATTGCTGTATCGCCAGCCGGCAGCAGCTTACGGTGTCAATGCCTTGGTTCTGGGAGCCATTATCGTCTACCTGTATGAGACCAAAAAACCATGGCTTTACTACTACGCTGTGGTTTTGGTGGCCACAGTATTGCTGATCACCGCCTTGCTGGGTGTAGATATTTGAGTTGCGGATGGGATGCACTTAAGGAGGGGATCGCAGGTTGCCCAAGGGTGTGTTACTCTAGGCGCGGCAGTATAATGGACGGAAAACACAAAGAACAGTGGCAACAGTCTACTTGAGACGGAGAGGAAGGAAATGATTAAGCACATAGTTCAGTGGAAGCTTCATGACAATGCGGAAGGGAACAGCAAAGAAATCAACGCCCGAAAGGCGAAGCAGATGCTTGAATCACTAAACGGCAAGATACCGGGCCTGATCAAGCTTGAAGTCGGAATTGATTTCTCTTGCACCGAAGCATCATCCGACCTGGTGCTTTACTCGGAATTTGAAACGAAAGAAGCCCTTGAGAACTATCCTGCTCATCCCGAACATCTTGCGCTGAAGCCTTTTATCGAGGCGATTCGGTCTGAGCGCAGGATGATAGACTACGAAGTCTAGCAGTTTCTAGCCCGAGGTCTTCTTGCCGGCGGGCTCGGAATCAAGGATGAGTGACAGGACATCGTTTGTCACACCGGCCACAATGGAAACTGCCGGAACTCCCAGCTGACGGCAGACCTCCAATCGGCGCGGCTCATAGACCCGCGCAACTACTTTGGGTACCCCATAGGTGTCTTTTGCCGCGACTGCCGAGGCGATATTAGAGTTGTCGCTACTCGTAACGGAGATGAAGGCATCTGAGTTTTCGATCCCCGCTTTGTGGAGAATCTCGCCATCGAGCGCACCCGGAATGGTTGTCCCTTCAAAAGTTGCCGGCAAGTGTTCGAAGGCGGTTGGGTCTTTATCGATGACGGCAACATTGTGACCTTTCGCTGACAGTTTAATTGCCAGATATGCGCCGACTCGGCCACAACCGGCAACGACAATCTTCATGCCTGCTCCTTATCCATTAGACTGCGGCGTCTACCTCTCTTTATCATCATCTTAGCAGCCTTGGTGTTAAGTTCCTGTAAACTCCATCTGAGCGGACATTAAGATTCTGTGAAGAATGAGGGCTATTTGGGACGATAGAGAACGTTCAAATATGAGATGTTAGAGGATCATACAGGGAATTGGCGCGATAGCCTTCAAGGACTCTGCTAGGTCTCGATCCTGAAGACGTGGATAATGCTTTTGTCGCCGTCGGCTCTTTCCTCAAGAACGTAGAGGATTCCTCTTCCTCTATCAAAGCTCACTGCTCCGATGGTCTGGTCCTTGTCGCGTTTGTGATCAAAGCCCGGATCAAACATGTATTGATTGATATCAAGCGATGCGTAAGGTTGGGGTTCCCATGACTTCATCGCGCCTTTCGCGACTCCGGCCAGATCCTCAGGGTTATAGAAGATAATTTGTGCCTGGATTCCTTCAGACCACCAGCTCCTATCGTCATAAGGCCATGGCGGAACTTCGGGAATTCTCTGTCCCGACTCTTCATCCGTTGGATATTCGACTCCGTTGGCAAATCCATACCATGATTTTCCGATAGCTTTGGTCCCCGCGAAGATAACGGCCGACTTGTTCCCGCCTGTCAGCCAAGCTCCTCCTGTCCAGCTATCGGCCTCTTTGAATGTCTTCATCTTTCTCTTATCGGATACTTCAATTTCCGGGTTTCCCTTGTGATGAATTCCATAGAGGAGCAGGGGTACAACTTTCTTTAATCTCTGTCCGGCAGTGGGCGGGTCTCCTTCATTCCAGGGTCCGTAGGCAAACAAGGAAGGTCCAAGTCCTGACCATCTTCCTTCCCGGAATCTTCCTGTTGCCAGATAGAGCCTGGGCGTATTGGCATCGGCCCATTCCTTCGGAATCTCAAAAAGATAATCGCAGGTAGCGTAGCTGGTAAAATCGCCAAGATACCAGGGGCCCGCCGGCTTGGGCGAGGAAAGATCCGGCTCGCTCCATCCGTGGGTGGGGGTTTGCTCGGAATGCAGATGCTGGCCCCAGGCGAAATGGAGCTTGCCGGAGTCTCGGCCGCCCATCGGCGGCAGGTACTGTAGACCGGCTACGGGCATTTCGGGGTGGCCGAACATCCCGCCGGTGATGTCAGCAAAAGGTTGCAAGGTCGAAGCAGTATGAAGCCCGTTGAGGTCTCCTTTTTTGAGAGGGACAAGTGGAAGGGGAATACTTATCTCTGAAACGAGTTGGTCTTGGTCGTGGCCGACTGCAAAAATGGAGCCGGGATGACGATCATCGGGCCCGTTCGGATCACCATCCGGATAATAGGTCATCGCTTCTCCGCTGTACTCCCAATTTGAACCGCTTGATCCTTCCGGCAACCTGAAAGCTCCTTCATATTGCAGGTCTTCCGGGTGAATGAGATCGGAGGAGAGATCGTCGGGGACTTCTATCTCGTCCGGAGTTGAGTTTCCGCGGGACGAGCGGCTGGCGGGCTTTGATGTTTGTCTCGAGTTGTTGGTGACGCTGCTGCAGCCCGATTGAAGAACCAGCAGAAGTGATAGAAAAATGCTGAATATAGTGAGCCTTGCGCGCCGCGCCAAAACGGGACCCCCTAGGTCGGTGTCGCCTTCTTATCAGTATCCATGGTGCTTGTCCACTTTTCAAGAGCAATTATTTGACGGCGAGCTCATCAGTGGCAAGACGGAAAATGGGCCAGGTGTTACAGGGGTCAGCTACATCAGGAACTTGGGTGGCTTGTTCAACCAGGCTTTTGCCGCGTGATCGAACTACATATTTCAGGTCAAAATATGAAACATGACCCCAAACCAGCACCAACACGAGCAGAGCTAAGGTGAGACATGGCGGGCGCAACGAGTTCCATCGGTCAGGCTCACTTCAAATCTTTTTTGAATGTGCCGTGTTCTGCGGCATCCGGAGGGAAAATGTGTCATTCCCATACGGAACGCATGATTTATTCATTGCTTCGAAGAAGTGGTGGCAGGATTTTGTGTATGCCCGGCGAAGAATAAGATAGTTTCTGCCAAGGCATGTTTGATTAACGAGGGGCTTCGAGAACGCAGCAGGGGATGTAATTATCTCTACAAGAGGTTTTCAGACACTTATCCCAGCGGCAGCAATATAGTCGACGACTCAAAGTGGGACTTTTTGTCTTGAGTCAGTCTTTTTTTCAAGTCAGACTTGATCATCTGTTCTTCGTTGCAGGAGGGATAAGAGAAATGAAACTCATGCATGATTTCTTAACCGGACGATGTCCAGCCGGAGGGCATTTCCCCCGGGCCGTTGCTTGTATCGAGCGGCTGGGCCTGATTGAGAAACGCCATAAGAAGGTGTCTGCCATCTTCTTTCTGCTATTTTTATTATTGCTCTGCATTTTACCATCAACTGCAAAGAAATCATCTGCGGCGGGTCCTACCTATGTCAGCGGACCCATTACTACAAACACTACCTGGACTAAAGCAAATAGTCCCTATGTGGTCACGGCTGATGTCACAGTAAATCAAGGCATAACCCTTACCATTGAACCGGGCGTGACAGTTAGATTTAAGAAATATGCGGGGATGACTGTTAATGGAACACTTAAAGCTGATGGCAACCCAACCGACAAAATAACAGTTACTTCAAATGAAACCGTTCCGGCAAAAGGAGATTGGGAAGGAATCTCCTTCACCTCAACCAGCACCAGCTCAGTTCTTGACTACTGCACCGTTGAGTGGGGTGGCTATAGTAGTTATTCTCCATATAGCCAATCCAATATCACTTGCAACTCCTCCTTACTATCTATCACCAACTCAAACATTACCAACAGCTTATACTACGGTATCGAGTGCACGAGCAGCTCACCGACAATTTCCAACTGCAGCTTCTCCAAGAACAGCTCATATGCCATCTACATGGATTGCAACTCTTTTCCTGCCTTAAGCGGCAACAGCGCTCTAGAAAACGGTACCAGTGGCTCAGGCAATTATGTCTTCGTAACAGAAGGTACCATAACTACAAGCGGTACCTGGACCAATGGCGGAATCCCCTTCCTCTTTGAGAGTGATTATTATGACGGCATTACCATAGCCAAGGGCGCAACTCTAACCATTGCTCCGGGAACAGAAATCAAACTTATGAGTATCTCGTGGCATATCCCAAGTCTTACTGTCGAAGGCACCCTTATTGCTCAAGGAACAGAGGCAAACCACATCAGTATCAACTCCTATGACACCAACAAATGGGGAGAAATTAACTTTAAAGAAGGAAGCACGGGTACTCTCTTCTGTTGCGATATCTCCAATGGAGGAGCCGGATATGGGGTTGAAAGTGCTCTAAGAGCCGAAAAGGGCACGATCATAAACATCTCGAACTCCACGTTCACAAATACCGGAAACTATCTTATCTCAATAGATCCTTCTTGCTTTCCCACTCTAAGTGGCAATACAGCATTGGGAGGCACTGCTAATATCATAGCTGTAGATGGTGGAAATATGGCCGTGAGCGGAATTTGGAAAAACTCACCTACTTCTTATTTGATAACATCTTATCTTACGATCAGCAACAGCATAACTCTGACTATCGAGGCCGGATCAACCGTCAAACTCAATCAGTATGCAGGCCTCACAGTAGAAGGTACCCTTCTTGCCCAAGGAACAGAGCAAAGCCACATCACCATCACCTCTTATGACACCAACAAATGGGAAAGAATCCACTTCAAAGAAGGAAGCACCGGAACTCTTTCCTACTGCGATATCTCCAATGGGGGAGCCGGGTATGGGGTTGAAAGTGCTCTAAGAGCCGAAAAGGGCACGATCATAAACATCTCCAACTCCACTTTCACAAATACCGGCAGCTATCTCATATCAACGGATCCCTCCTGCTTTCCCGCTCTAAGTGGTAATTCAACGGCAGGCGGAACCGCTGGTGTGATAACGATAAGCGGTGGAAGTATGACTGTAGGCGGAAGTTGGAAAAAGCAAGGCGCCGACTATCTGGTCGAAGGCGATCTGACCATCAAGCCCGGCGTTACTTTAACTATTGAACCCGGAATGACTGTCAGAATGCGACAAAACCTTATTGCCGAAGGTACTCTCATTGCTGAGGGAACGGCTACTGATCGTATCACTTTTACGTCTGAAGACAGTCAATGGGATAGGATCGAGTTCAAACAGCAGGGAAATGGGAGCAGGCTGAAATATTGTAATATCTCAAACGGGAGAGGTGTGTCTTGTGGTAACGCTTCGCCTGCAATCGATAGTAATTACTTCTTGGACGATGAAGAGAGTGTTATCTGCACTAATGGAGCAAGGCCCACGATTACCGGTAATACAATTCATAACTCCGGGTATCTGTTTTCTGTTGATACTCCTGTCGACAGCTTCTGGCCTGTTATGAGCGGAAATATAGTTTCAGGCACAACATTGAATGCCATCAAAATTACGGGCGGGGCAGTAACAGTCAATAGCTGCTGGGAGAAAAAGGATTACTTCTATTTAGTAAGTGGTACTGTCAGCATAAGCAAGGAAGCCAATCTAACTATTGAGCCAGGTGTGACGGTAAGAGTTAAGGAGAGAGTGGCGATTGAAGTTGCGGGGGGTTTATCTGCCGAAGGGATGCCAGGCCAACGCATCATTATCACCTCCGCTGACGAGGTTCACGCCGGCAGTTGGGACTGCATCCATTTTGCTCCGGGTAGTTCAGGTTCTATAAGCTATTGTATTATCAGTTACGGCGGAGCAACTTACAGCTACAAGGGCTATCCCAGTGAGACGCATTACTATTTTCCAACGATCTGGTGCGAAAACTCGTCTCCGAATATCTCGCATTCGATAATTCTGGAGAGTGGAAATGACGCGATATTTCTAAAGAACAGCGGGGCGACTATCGGCTCCAACATTATTGCCAGATCGGCGGGAACGGAAGTTCTCTATTATGTCTACGCACCAATTCCTGCTGCGCCACGCGTTCTACCGGCACCCGCAGACAAAAAGTTTCATCGATTTGTTTGGGGAGTCTATTCCGTGGATTCCCCGGCTCTAGTTGCAAACAACACGGTGGCGATTGATGTAGCTGACGGCGCAATTACCATCTTTGAGGAAGTAGGAGGAATTTCTCTTAAGAATTCTTCCCCTGTAATAGCCAATAATGTCATTGTTAACTCCAACCAGATTGGAAGAGATGATTATGGTATATGCCGAAGTGACCTCGACTCCCACCCAAGTCTTGCCAACAACGATGCGTACGGTGCAGCAGTCAACTATTACAATGTTTCTCCTGGTCCTGGCGGTATTTCTGAAGATGCTTTGTTGACAAGGCCCTTTAGCAGTCCTCGAGATCATCATCTAGCGTCTAATTCGCCTTGCATCGATTCGGGAACCAATGACGCGATGTTCCTGGAAGACTTCGACGGACAACTGCGTCCAAATGACGGCGATGGCGACGGTGTCGCTACTGTCGATATGGGAGCAGATGAATACTATCCGCCTGTGGATGATACACCTCCTTCCAACCCCGCGGTCTCCAGCCCGTCTCACGCCAAGTCGGTTTGGTCGCCTGACAATACAATTGATGTGAACTGGACTGGAGCAACAGATGATCTAAGTGGGGTGGATGGCTATTCCTTTGAGTGGTCAATCTCACCAGAGACAATTCCGGATACGACCAAAGACTGCGAAGAGAATATGACCTCAACAGCAAGCCCAACTCTTACTGACGGCAACAGCTGGTATTTTCACATAAGAACAAAAGACAATGTCGGAAACTGGAACCCTGATGCCGCTCATTATGGGCCGTTCTATATTGATGCAACTGCTCCCAGGCCCTTCAGTCCCACAGCTAACCCGTCTGCCTGGACGAGCAATTCTCAACCAACTATTTCATTCTCAACAACTGATAATGATGGGGCAAGCGGAATCGACTACTATGAAGTAAAAGTAGATAGCGGCTCTTTCTCAATTCAAACCAGTCCCTATCAGCTTCCGGCCCAATCAGACGGCACTCACAAAGTAACAGTAAGAGCCTATGATGAAGCAGGCAACCCCAGGGACGGAGAAGTAAATATTTATGTTGATAAGACAGCTCCTTCTGAGCCGAGTGTTTCATCATCGACTCATCCAAATGAGAACACGTGGTATTCAAAGAATGACCCAGTCTTCTCATGGAGTGCATCTGATGTTTCAGGTATTGGTGGCTATTCATATGTACTTGATCAGAGTCCGGTGACAATTCCTGATACAGAACCCGAAGGAGCTCCAAGTCCAGCCTCTTACGTTGACGAGGCTGATGGCGAGTGGTACTTCCACATAAGAGCAAGAAATGGAGCCCTCCTTTGGGGCAACACAGTCCATAGGAAGGCACGAATAGACACTTCTGCTCCTGATGCCACTATAGATTCAGGCCCTTCAGATACGATCACCTACAATAATCCAGTCTTTACCTTCCACGGCACAGACAATCTTACTTCGCTGGCAAACCTTAAATACTCATACAAACTAGAAGGCTATGATTCAGATTGGTCGTCTCCCAATTCATTTACCACCAAGGCATATACCAATCTTCCCAACGGAAGCTATACCTTTAAGGTGAAAGCATTGGATTTAGCTAACATTTCTGATCCCAGCCCTGACAGCCGGTCTTTTACTGTAGATGTGCCGGATGCTGCGCTGCCTAACACTTTCATAGACCAGGGTCCCTCAGGAACAATTGGTTACAATAATCCTTCCTTCACATATCACGGGACTGATGATCAGACACCTCAGGAGAGTTTGCGATACTCTTATAAGCTAGATGGCTATGATGCTTCCTGGTCGGAATGGAGCTCATCAACCTCCAAACAATACATAAATCTTGCCAACGGAGCCTACACTTTCATGGTAAAAGCAAAGGATTTGGCAAATAAGGAAGACAGTAATCCCGCCGTGCAGTCTTTTACCGTAAATGTCAATAATCCTCCCGATACTTTCATTGACTCAGGTCCCTCAGGACAAACCGGCAGAAATGTCACATTTGCCTATCACGGAGCCGACGATCAAACTCCTCAGGCAAACCTTGTCTATTCATATATGCTGGAAGGCCATGATGCCAACTGGTTGGAATGGAGCTCATCTACTTCCAAGCAATACACAAATCTTAAAAACGGAAGTTATACCTTCAAGGTAAAATCAAAAGATGCAAATGGAGCAGAAGATCCAACACCTGCCGAGCAGCCTTTTGTTATAGCTTTCTCAGAACCCAACACCACCTTCTACTTCGCAGAAGGCTACACAGGGCAAGGCTTTCAAGAATATCTTACCCTTCAGAATCCAAACTCTGAGTCTGCCAATGTAACAATTGAGTACAGATACAGAAGTGGAGGAGGAACAGTCCAAAGTATTAGCATTGGTCCTAACACAAGAGAAACAATAGATGTAAATGGAGCTGTAGGAACAGGAAAAGAAGTATCTGCTAAGGTGACATCGGATAGGCCCATAGTAGCCGAAAGACCCATGTATTTTAACTTCAACGGAATAAACGGAGGACACAACGTAGTTGGAGCAAACTCTCCCAACACCACCTTCTACTTCGCAGAAGGCTACACAGGGCAAGGCTTTCAAGAATATCTTACCCTTCAGAATCCAAACTCTGAGTCTGCCAATGTAACAATTGAGTACAGATACAGAAGTGGAGGAG
>Ga0214473_10006605_pt1 | contig 13806 bp, 12 predicted proteins | sample RVTome_7_FD_203509 | JGI IMG/M metagenome (GOLD analysis project Ga0214473, IMG submission 203509) | Soil microbial communities from uranium-contaminated site in the Upper Colorado River Basin, Wyoming, United States - RVT98D197 | ecosystem: Environmental > Terrestrial > Soil > Contaminated >... | reverse complement strand
GCAAGAACGGCCAAGGCTATGAAGTGGGCGTCAAGGAGATCTGGGAGCTGGCGGACGATAGAATCAAGCCGGGTCAGGTGATTGAAACCATGGGATATCCCCTGAAAACCGATGCCTTCGGCGGTGGGTTTATCTATGGAATGCGAGAAAATAAAATCGCCATAGGACTCCTGACCAGTTTGGATTATCCTGACCCGTTTATGGACCCCCATCGGGAGTTCCAAAAATTTAAACTTCATCCCTATATTGCCAATATCCTAAAGGGCGGAAAGATGATCCAGTACGGCGCCAAGACGGTCCCGGTCAGTGGAATTTTTTCCATGCCCGACCCGGTTTTCAACGGAGGTCTTCTGGTGGGTGATGCCGCCGGTCTTTTTAACGGCATGAAAATCAAAGGTATTCACTATGCCATGAAATCAGGGATGCTGGCCGCCAAAACCATCATGGAATGTCTAATCCATAACGACTTTACCATTAACCGGCTTCAAAACTACCGGACCCTGCTGGAAAAAAGCTATATTTATAAGGAACTGCATAAGGTCCGCAATTTCCATCAGGCCTTTCAAAAAGGTTTTTGGCCCGGCATGATCAAAGTCGGTTTTCAGTTTCTGCTTGGAGGAAGGGTTTTGAAGAACCGGCTTTCCTCCGGACCCGATTTTGATCATATGAAAAAAATCATCCATTATTATGGAACCCAAAACCCTGCCGATGAACAAAAAGGGGATATCAAATATGACGGCGTTCAAACTTTTGATAAAGTCAGCGACGTTTATTACGCTGGAGCCACCCATGAGGAAAAACAACCGGCCCATCTGAAAATCGGAGACCTGAATATTTGTTATACCCGCTGCAAAGAAGAATATGGCAACCCCTGCGTCCGTTTTTGTCCGGCAGGGGTTTATGAAATGGAGGCTGAAGAAAACACCGGCAAGCTCAAGATGATCATTAACTTTTCCAATTGTGTCCATTGCAAGACCTGTGATGTCAAAGACCCTTATGAAAATATAACCTGGGTCCCGCCGGAGGGCGGCGGCGGTCCCAAATATACCATGACTTAAGATTTAAAAACGCGAATGACTTTTTTATTTTTGAAACTCTCTGCACCAAGACTTCGGCAAGTCCATCGACAGGAACAGTCGATGCGCTCTGGTCGGGTCACTCCGGGTTTTTGGTTTGTCGAAAAGGCTCTGTCGAAATCTTGGTGCCCTTCCGCAGTGCGGGATTCTGTGGAATGAAAATGCCTAATATTATAGCTCGTTTGCTTTCCCCCCTGAAGACAAGACGTGTTGTATGCTTGGTCACGCCGTTGGCATGACGGGGCATACCCTTGCTTTCCATATTTCCTTTACATGACTTTATCCTTGAAATAGCAGAGGATTCCTTTTATCCTTTGTAGGCATGCAAAACTATTTTATAAAAAGGAAGCGAGGATGGAACGAAAAACCCCGAACGGGAAACTGAAAGAACGGAAGCAGACCCCTCGTAAACAACAGCATGAGGACCAAGGATTGAAAGGCCTGATCGATTTAATTTCCGACTGGTATTGGGAACAGGACTTTGAATTCCGCTTCACCCGTCTTGAGGGCCGGTTGGTAACAGACGGGGAAAGTATTTGGGATGAACATTTTTTTGGGAAGCGATTCTGGGAAACCAAACTAATGATTGATGGTTCAGCCGGTTGGGATACTTATCATTCCCTGCTGAAAACCTATAAAGGATTTCGTGACGTCATCATGTTCCTGGAACTTTCTGACGGTAACCGACGCTATCTCAATGTTAGCGGTGAGCCGATATTCGATAGTCATGGTCGCTTCACGGGTTACCGGGGAATCGGTAAGGATGTCACCGAAGGTATGCAGGCCAAAGAGGCACTGATCCAGAGTGAGGAGAGATACCGGACTATTCTTGATAATACTCAGGAAGGCTATTTTGAGGATGATCTTGCCGGAAATTTTACCTTTGTTAACGATGCCGAGTGCAACGATCTCGGATATACCCGGGAAGAGTTGATCGGAATGAACTATAAGCAATATACCGATGAAAAAGCCGCCAAAAAATTGTTTGAGCTCTTCACTGGAGTATACAGAACCGGGGAGCAAATCAGGGCCTTTGACGGAGAATTTATCAAGAAAAACGGGACGAAAGGGTTTAACCAAATCTCGGTATATCTGATCAGGAACAAAGAAGGCCAACCAATCGGATTCCGGGGTCTTTCCAGGGATATCACCGAACGCAAGAAAATGGAAGAGGCGCTGCAACAGTCGGAAGAAAGGTATCGAACCATTATTGAAGAGATGGAGGAATGGTACTTGGAGACGGATCTGGCAGGCAATATCCTTTTTTTCAACGATGCTATAAGCCATGCCCTGGGGCATCCTCAAAAAAACTTGACCGGGCTCAATTTTCGCACCTTCTTCACACCGGAAGAAGCAAACATTTTATACGAGACATTTCATCGGGTCTATGAAACAGGCCAGCCGATCAAAAACTTTCCTTACAGGCTTATCCAGTCGGGCGGCGAAATCATCTATGCCGAGATCTCTATTTTCTCCAAGCGAGACCAGGAGGGAAAGATTATCGGATTCCGCGGGGTTGGGCATGACATCACTGAGCTCAAACGCAATGAAGAAAGGTTTCAATACCTGGCCACCCACGATGCCCTAACCGGTCTGCCCAACCGCTTACTGTTCGGCCAGCTCCTGAACCACGCCCTTCAGTCGGCCAAACGTTATAATAGAGAGCTGGCCGTTTTTTTTATCGATCTGGACCGGTTCAAGATGATCAATGACACCCTGGGCCATGATGCCGGGGATCAATTGCTCCGAGAGATCGCCGGACGGCTGGACCAGGTGTTGCGGGAGATCGATATCGTCGCCCGGCTGGGCGGTGATGAGTATGTCGTCCTGATCGAGGAAGTAACCGAGCAGAGTCAAATTATCACCGTGGCCCAGAAGATTCTCTCTGCAGTGATTAAACCGATTGTTCTTAAGGATAATGAGTACCGCATCACTGCAAGTATCGGCATCAGCCTGTATCCCAAGGACGGACAGGATGAACAATCGTTGATGAAAAACGCCGATATCGCCATGTACCTGGCCAAAGAAGAAGGCAAGAACAACTTCCAGTTCTACAAGCCCAATCTTAAGTCCCGGTCCTTTGAACGACTGACTCTGGAAACGAACTTACGTGAAGCCCTGGAGCGCAATGAATTCTCTCTGCATTACCAGGCCAAACTGGATTTGAAAACCAACGCCATCACCGGTGTGGAGGCTTTACTGCGCTGGCAGAACCCGGCCCTTGGCGCCGTGGCCCCTACGCAATTTATTCCTGTGGCTGAAGAAACCGGATTGATCATACCAATCGGACGTTGGGTATTAAAAACCGCCTGTGCCCAAAACGCCGCCTGGCAGGCCCAGGGACTCCCGAAGGTCTGTATGGCGGTCAATTTGTCGATGCGTCAGCTCATGGACGATAATCTAATACAAGACATCAGGACCGTACTGCAGGACTACGGCCTGGCGCCGAATCTGCTGGAACTGGAAATTACTGAAAGTATGTTGATGCAGAATCCGGAACGGGTGATCAAAATTCTTGCCGAAATTAAAAAATTGGGCGTACGTCTGGCCATAGACGACTTCGGTACCGGCTATTCCTCACTCGGCCAACTCAAGCGCTTTCCAATTGATACCCTCAAAGTTGACCGATCCTTCATCCGCGACCTCCCAAGTAATTCGGAGGACCGGGGAATCACCGAGGCGATCATAGCCATGGGTAAGACCTTAAGCATAACCGTTATCGCCGAAGGGGTGGAAACCGAGGAGCAGGAGGCCTTTTTGCGCTCCCGCGCCTGTGATGAGATGCAGGGGTTTTACTTCAGCAAACCCATTGCCCCCGGCCAGTTCGCCGATCTGCTGCGAAACCACACTCCCACCTCTTAAAAGTAATCCGGGCTCTCGAAAGCCGATGTTTTAATGTCCCCTTGGCCAGCAAAGGATTTCCATAAGCCTGTTGTGCGTTTTGATAAAAAGAAGAAGAAGATAATAGATCTTTTTTTCCTTTTGGTTTATAATATAAAACGATCACAAAATATCCGAGGAGATTTACAAGATGTTCAATGTTTTTATCGATGGCCGGGAAGGAACGACGGGTCTGCAAATTCATGAAAGATTGAAATCCAGAACCGATATCACCCTTCTTGAAATACCGGATCAGGATCGTAAAAATCCCCAGATTAAAAAACATTTTTTAAACAAAGCGGATTTGGTCCTCCTTTGCCTTCCCGATGAAGCCTCAAAAGAAGCCGTTTCCTTGATTGAAAATGAAAAAACCAAGGTGATCGATTCCAGCACGGCCTTCCGGACCGCCGAAGGATGGACCTACGGAATCCCCGAACTGAACAAGCAACAACGGAATTTGATCAAAAAGACCAAACGCCTGTCCAATCCGGGTTGTCATGCCACCGGCTTTATCATGGCCCTATACCCGCTCATTCAAGAGCAGGTTGTGCCCGTGGACTATCCGGTGTTCGCCCAGTCTGTAACCGGTTACAGCGGCGGGGGCAAAAAACTGATCGCCGTTTACGAATCGGGTGAAACAGATAAAGGTCGGCTTAAGGCCCCTCGGCATTATGCCTTGAGCCTGAAGCATAAACATCTGGCAGAAATGCAGAAGGTTCCCGGGTTGAAAGACCCACCTTTGTTTACACCCATAGTCGATGATTATTATCAGGGTATGGTGGTTTCCATCCCGTTGATGTCCGGATTGCTTCTTAAAAAAATAGGCGCCCCGGACGTTCGGCAAATTCTGGCCGACTATTATCAATCGGAACCTTTTGTCCGGGTGATTCCTTTTGAGTCCGGTGTTTTTTTGGATAATGGGTATCTTTCGCCCACGGAATGCAACCAGACCAACCGAATCGACCTGTTTGTCTTCGGTAATAATGAGCAGATCCTGCTGGCCGCCCGATTGGACAACCTGGGTAAAGGGGCTTCGGGGGCCGCGGTTCAGAACATGAATATTATGCTCGGGGTTGAGGAAGCGATGGGGTTGAAGCCTTGAGGATATACCTTTTTAATGGATGTGTAACAAAATTGGAGGATAATTGAATTGAAGCTCCCTGCACCAAGGTGCAGGAAATCTTCCAGGCACGGAAAGGGTTTATTTGTTGTAGTTCGCTCGCTAACCCACGCAGCAAGCTGCGGGGAATGCGCTCGCTATTCCTGTTCAAGTTCGGAGTTCGGAGCGGTTAGTTCGAAGCACTGAGTTTTTTCTCCGCACTCCAAACTCCGAACGAACCAAGCCTGCTGGTCCTTTATAATCTTTTTTCAAACCACAGGATTCCCCCATAGGAGAATGACTTTTTTCATCTGACCCTCCGAGGACGGCGACGAAAGGTCGGCAGTGGAGCGGCAAAAAGAAAAGCCTGATAAATATCTCCAATCGCCTTATCCGCCCCATTCAAGGCACCGATGACTACCAGCCGGGCCAGGTGATCTATAAATTCATTAAAGGAAATACGGCGGTCGAAGTGATCTTCGTAAATGTGTTTATAGGTATGATGGGTGCCAAATTCTTCAAAAACCTCCCGATGAAGGGTGGTCTTTAGTTTTTCGTCAAACGGTTCGGGCCAGAAATAGACGGCATAAAGTCGACTTTCCGGAAAAGGTCCGTTACGGCGGAAGGCTCCATGGATCTCATCCAGAATATCATCGACCCCGTTTTCTGAGCCGATAACCACCATTTCAGCCAGCCGTTGGATAAACTGTTCATAGTCAATGAAAAAACCGTGATAATACCTTTGATAAATCGCCGAAAATGACCCGGCCCTTTGAAGGGCGGTTTCAACGGATTGACGCAAATCGGTCTTCAGGACCCCCTTGTATTCCTCGGGCCAATACCTTTCCGCCGCCGCATCCGCTTCATCGGTGTCCGGCATATCATGCATATTTTTCCTCCTTAGCAGGATGCAGAGATACTTTTACAGGTTGCTCAAAAAGGTCCAGATACAAGGCGTCTCGAAATTTCGAGGAATGAGGCGCACATAGAAGTACGCCGCAATGACGAGGAATGAGGGCAACGCAGCAGATGGGCCTTTTTCAGCAACCTGTTAAGGTCCACCTTTGACCTTGATCACTTGTCCGGACACATAAGCGGATTCATCCGAGGCCAGGAACAGGGCAACGCCGCTCACATCTTCAACCGTCCCCAATCTCCGTAAGGGAATATGGGCCAAGGCGGCTTTCTTAAAGTCCTCCAGGAACATCCCCTCATACTTAATGCTTTCCCGGGTCATCCGGGTCTGGATAAAATCCGGGGCGATGCAATTAACATTGATATTGTAGGCACCCAGTTCAATGGCCAGAGAGGTGGTCAGTCCCATCAATCCGGCATTGGCCGCGCTATAGTTGACGTTGCCGGGTTTCCCCAGTCCGGGCGGGACCGGAGAGGCGATGATGACGATCTTTCCAGATTGGTTTTTCACCATATGTTTCTGCGCCGCTTTGGCACAGTTGAAGCAGCCCTTCAATTGCACATTAATGACCGCATCCCATTCCGACTCATTTAAGACCTGAATGGAAGAATCCCGCCTTATGCCAGCGTTCGATACCAGGATATCCACCTTCCCGAAAGAGGCAATGGCTTGAGAGAACATCTTCTCCATCGAGTTAAAATCGATTACATCACCCTGGAAGGGAATGGCTCTTTTGCCCATTTCCTTGATCTTTTCAGTGACACTCTCTGCGGCCATCAGAGTGAGGTCATTGGCCACTACATCGGCGCCTTCCTCGGCGAACTTCAAGGCGATCCCTCTTCCGATGTCCCCGGCTGCACCGGTAATGACGGCCACTTTACCCTTGAGTCTCATGCCTCCTCCTGAAAGTCTTTCTGCCATCGATCATCCACCCCATGAAACTGCCCTTGCTTAATTTGAATAATGAGATCCCGCTCATCTCCGATTTCTTCTTCAAAAATAGTATAACAGGCCCCCACCCCCAAGATAGCGTGGGCATCACTCCCGCCTGTTCCGGGGAGGTTAAAATGATGGGCAACCGCCATGTTAAAAGCGGTTTCCTTTAATCCGGCCCGACCGTTATAGACCTCCAGGGCATCGATTAATTCGAATACCGGGCGGTTACTGATGGTGCTTATTCCCTTCGGGATAAATTCGTTTGGATCAGGTTCTGAAAGATTAAAGCTGCTAAAGAGTTCGGGCTCGGTTCTGAAAGGATGGGCCATAATCATGACCGCGCCGGCTTCATCGACCATCTTTTTTAATTGAACAGCGCTGTAAACCTGTAGAACAGGCCGATGCAGCCCGAAAACCAATATCTCGCCCAAGTCCGTACTGACTTCCACACCACCGATGACCAGAAAGTTGTGTCTTTCCCTGAGCCGGTCTATAGCCTCAATATCCCAAAGTTGATTGTGCTCCGTGATGCAGACCCCGTCAAGCCCCATCAGTTTTGCCCGGTTAATAAGCTGATCCGGGTCCATATAGGCACAGGCCGAGCCGTAGAGGGTATGGAGATGAAGATCGATTTTCATTCTTTAAAATGGCCAGACCAAGAATATTTGAAATTTCTCAGTTGCGAGTTGCGCGTTATGAGTTATTAGAGATAAAATTTCACTTTCTCTACCCGTAACGCGAAACCCGTACCGCAGTAATGTTAGAGATAATTTCTCAGATTACCTAAGAGTGGAATCTTATAATACAACCCATATTCGGGTTAGGCCCTTTTGGCTTCAAACTGACAGTAGCCCTCCATGGGTATGGATGCCGGCATACTGATCAAGGCATCGATTTCCAAGTCCTGATGTATGGTCCGGCAGGCGGTCAGACAGGCATGTTTGCAGCATAGAAGGCCGGCGACCTTTTCGCCGCATTTTTCCTTGATCTTATTAAAAGTTTTACAATTGACCATACGGTAGATCAGCCGGTCATGATTGTTCTCCACGATGGGCAGAATGGATATCTCCTGGGTGCTGAGATAGGCTATCTCGATAAATCGCTGGGGAACCAAGGCGAATTTTAAGTATCCGTCTGTTTTATCCACGGCCTCGAGAAGAACTTCATAGGTTCGATCCGGGTACTCTTCTCCCAGCTTACGGGTTTTTTTCATCCAGTCCCGGCCATAGCTCTCAAAGAGTTCTTTGCCGATGGTTTCGATTTCCGATTCGGTTTTACCTTTGATAGCCTCGGCAAACCTGGAGGTTAATTTATCCACGTCGAACTCATCGCTCAAAAGTTTCAGCATCTCTGCATTCAGTTCAAATGAATAGTGTTTTATATCATATTGGATATCAGTCATAATTCCTCCATTCAGGCTGTTTTTGTCGCAGGAAAGGAAATGGTCAAGGCATCCACAGGGCAAAGTTCGATGCAAAGGTTACAGCCCGTGCACTTATCCCGGAAAGGGGCAACCAGCAGATATACCCCCGGTTCTTTGGGATTGGTTTCTCTCCCCCTTTCCACCTTGATAGCCCGGACCTGAAACACCGATTGGGGACACCCCTGGAGACAAAGTTTACAATCAAAGGGCGTGGTGCATTTGGTCGCATCAATCTTTATGGTTGCATAATTGGGAGCTGTCATTTCACCATACCTCCTTCAGCCCGGGAAGGGTTGTTCGGTCGATCAGTTCGATAGCCTTTCTGGGGCAGGCGGTTTCGCAGAGTCCGCAGCCAAAGCATTTCATCTGGTCGATATTGGTCTTTTCCATAGTGACCTCGAATTTGATGGCCCCGAACTGGCAGCGTTGGACACAGATCCCACACCCGTTACAAAGGTCATAATCCATCTGAGCCACCGAGTGGCTTTTAAGGCAGCCGGTAGTGATCCCGTAATCAACCCGATTTCTGATCATTCCGCAGTCCGGATAATCGCAATTGCAGATACCGCCTACATAGGATCCTCCGAAGGTCATCAGGATGTGGACCATCCCTTTTTTGTTCCACTTGGTCAACCATTCTTTGGCCTCGTCAGGGGTCATAAAATTAACGCCTCCCTTATATCTTTCCGGCCACCGTTCCCATTTAAACATCCCCACTCCCAGACCGGTGCAGGAATATTCATGATCATTTCGTTCCTCACGGGCCCGGGAATGAATCCGGCAGATACAGGACATGGAGGTCACCGGGTAAGACATCTCAACCGCCTTGAAGGCCTCCTGAATGGGTATTACCTGCCCGATCTGGAAGGGACCTTTCTCCCTCATATCATTGGCCTCTTTGATCAACTGTTGAAACTTGACCGGATCTTCAAAACGGAGGTTCATAATTTCCCGGATGGTCCTGCCGGATTGGGCCTCGGGGTCAGAGCCATAGGCCGCATCTTGTTGTCCTGGTTTCTTTATTTTATACATCTGCCGGGAGTGGTTTTTGGGATTAAGATACCATTTCCCATCCCCAAACTCCGGATCACCATAGGCGTCGCAAACCCAACACATAATTTATTCCTCCTTCATTTTTTAAATGCTTAGAATTAATAAGTCAGAATTCGAAATCTTGAATAAAACCAAAATGTTTTTAATTGTTCTTCCTCATCCTGAACATGGATAGCGAGCGAACTACCAAAAATAAATTTTACCCTGCATGGAAGATTCCCCGCATTTTTTTGCGAGGAGCTTAAATTCCGTCCCTAAGGCCAGATTTAAATTATTCATTATTATTCAATTGGTTAATGGGATTATATCATTCAGTCCTTTAATCATCAAACCCTTCTTCAAAGCAGTCTGGTACTGGTTTCAAAGCAAAGTTGACCTCGGTCAAAGATGCAGTTGCCGCACATCCGGCAATTTAAACAGCGCTTGGCCTCCTCAATAACCTGCAACTCCGTATAGCCTAATGAGGTTTCCCCAAAAGATCTCTTGGCATCCCCGTTCGATAGGGAAGGCATGTCCCAACGATCTTTCTTGACCAGGAAGGAAGGTATAACGGTCTCCTCCCCCAGCTTGAATACCTCTCTGATCTTTTTCTTGGGGGTTATTTTGGGAACCTTTCCTCGAAGATATTGGTTGATAGACCGGGCTGCCCGATGCCCGGCGGCAATGGCTTCTACAATGGTTCCGGGCAATTTCGCCGCATCACCGGCAGCAAAAACTCCCTTAATGTTTGTAGCCATGGTCTCCGGGTTGATTTCAAAGGTTCCGGCTTTGTTCAAATCAACTCCTTGGGCAAAGGAAGGATCAGGGACCTGGCCAATGGCGACAATCACGGTTGCGGCTTCCTTGATCACTTCATTTTCCTCTCCCGAAGCCAGATCCCAACTGAGTTTTCCATCTTTATCTCGGATTAGACGGGCAACTCGGGTAAAAGCCACTTGTTTCACTTTCCCACCGGTTTTGGAAATGATCTTTTGCGGTGCCAGGGAAGAAAGTATATCAACCCCTTCTTTTTCGGCCTTCTCGATTTCCCAAACGAAGGCCGGCATATCGGCCCTGGATTCTAGACAAGCCAGGGTAACCTTTTCGGCTCCTAATCGCAAAGCCGTTCTGGCGGCATCGACCGCCACATTCCCGCCACCGATGACGACCACCTGCCCCTTAATATGATGCTTCTCCCCAAGCTTGACCTCCCGCAAAAACTTAAGGGCTTGAATGACCCCTTTCAAATCAATACCCGGTATCTTCAGTTCAGCACTTTTCCAGGCCCCGGTAGCCAGAAGGACTGCCCGGTATCCCTGATCCCGGATATCTTCCAGAGAAAAATCCTTCCCGATCCGCATATTCGTTTTAATTTCGACCCCCATAGCCCTGATATAATCGACTTCGAACTTTACAATATTTTTAGGTAGATTAAAATCCGGGATCCCCGCGGCCAGCATCCCTCCGGCAACGGGAAGGGCTTCAAAGACACTGACCCCATAACCCTTTATGACCAGGTCGTGGGCGGCGGTCAGACCGGCAGGTCCTGATCCGATGATCGCCACCCGTTCTTTTCTGCGATGCCGGATTCGTGGCCTCTTGTTTCCATTACCCTGCTCAATCTGGCCGATATATCTTTTCAACCACTCAATGGCAATAGGTCTGTCGACCATCGACCGAGTACAGGCTTCCTCGCAGGGGTGATGACAAACCCGGCCGCAGATGGATGGAAACGGATTGGTTTGCCGAACAATATCGATGGCCTCTTTGATTTTACCCTGGGAAAGGGCGATGACATAACTCGGAATATCCATATGGATAGGGCAGGCCTCTTCGCAGGGGGATATTTTATCCACCATCGGCCAGCATTTTTCTCCATGAACCTGAGAAAGGTTCACGACCCCATTTTTTCGTGCAGATCCCACTGTAATTGTCTCCTTGTTTTAAAGATCCTCGCTTTAGAGGCACTTTCAAATTTGCAAGAATGATCCCTTGGATTGGACTACCATGTTTCTTCTATTCATTAAAGAGGAAAAATGATACCAGCAGCCCTGGAGGCTGTCAAGTTCAAATAGGAACCTAAAAGAATAACGGAAATTTTCAGGCTTGCCAGTTTCTTTCAAATTCTTTATGATATTTTTCCGGTGCCTGATGTTCAAGATCGATCTACATGTTCATACCATTTTCGGCGGTGATTCCATTATCAAACCGGATGAACTGGTTTCTCGTTCCCGTCAGGTAGGTTTGGATGCGGTTTGCGTGACGGAACACCATTCCTACTTTCTAAGCGATCCGTTCAAAAAAATTGCACTCGAAACCGGCTTTCCTATTTTTCAAGGTTTGGAATACCGGGCTAAGGAGGGGCATCTATTAATCTATGGATTAAAGGTCGAACAAGAAGATCTTCCTCCAAGGCTGCCGATGCAATGGACCGTGGACTGGGTTCACGGTCAGGGAGGCGTTGCAATCCCGGCCCATCCTTTTCAACAATGGTCCATCAACGGCTTTCCCGGCGATCAAATCCTGGACATAAATAATCTTTTCGCCCTGGAAACCCTCAACGGCAGTTTGTCTGTCCAGGAAAACCGCCTGGCCCTGGACGCCGCAATGCATCTGGGGATCAACGGCATAGGCGGTTCGGATGCCCACGGTCCTTCTGTTTTGGGAAGGGCTTATACCGTTTTTCCAGAAATGATCAGGACGGAAGAAGAACTGGTAGCCGCCCTTCGCAACGGCGACTATTTCCCTAATTGGAATGATGAAAGCTACGGGTTCGACGGTTTCGAACCTTAGAGGGATAACACAGGAGTCAGTGAAAGGCCGCTTATTTAATCAATAATCTCATTGTATCCGGCGCAGAACGAAATCCGATTTTGTGATAAATAGGCTGTCCCGCATCACTAGCGTTAAGTATGATTCGCTTGATTCTTTGTGATTTACAGCATTCGATTGCATTGTGGAGGATTCGTTGAGCACATTTTTTGTTTCTGTATGCCCTTTCAGTATACATACTGTGTAAATAGGCAACTTTGGATGACAAATCTGATGGATTAGGGACGAAACTGACAAAGGTAATCCCGCCACTTGAGACTATATTGCCTTTATCTTCGAATACCCAAGCCTTACAGATTCCACTTTTCAATTCTGTTTCTAATTTTTGAGCATAAGCTTCTTCAACTTTATTTGCTCTTGTAGGTTCAAGAGTTTCTCCTTTCCCTTCCCATATTTCTTCGAACATCTTTCTGTGGTGTTTGGCCATAATTGGAATGTCATTGCTTAAGGCTTCACGGAGATGCATTTCATGTATTTGAGGTTCAAAGGCCATTTATTCTTTCTCCTTTCTTATTTTTATACACTTAACGGCGGAGCTAAGCGGCGGCACGACCCTGCGGGGCCGCAAAGCGGTCGAGACAGATGAAGTAACATCTTGGGGCATTGTTACCTGACTTGCGTTTCTGAGGAACTTTAATCGTTTCGCAATCTGAGTAATCTGAGTATCAATGTCCTCCTTGTCATGTTTCCGCTGAATTTCAAAGTTGGGTGGCGAAGTCCCGGCTGGCCTTAGAGAGGACGTGTGACTTCCTACCCGTCAAGGAAATCTTTCCACGATGGTGTCAGACATAGTCGTCTGCCTTCCGGTCCATCTTAGGTAAAAGCGGTGTTGGTAGGGAGAGCATCAGGGTATCCGTACATTATATTCCCGATGACTTCATCAACTCTAAAGCATGCTTTGCCTTTTTTAAAGTCTCCTCGGCGGTCCATAGTGGGATTATTTCCCAATCCGCAAATGGATACATGGGTAATCCAATTACTATATTATCGAGTTTTTCTTCAGAAGCCACATCCCAGATGGAAATTGCTCCCTTTCCATTAGCAAAGCAGAATACCTCCAAGACCTTGCCATCTTCCTTGTAATCAATGACGGTTTCCCATTCTTTCACAACTTGCTCTAAGTACTCTACAGAAGGAGATTGTGAGGTATCCGATTTTGGTGAAGACCTTAAATAAAAAAGCATTAACAGTGTCTCCTTTCCCTTACAACCCAACAAAAAGTACACCGGGAGCGTAAGCGATCCGGTGGAACGACTCGTTGGGCAGTCAATGTTCTCTTTGTCTCTTGTCAATGAGTGATGCCCCATTCTCTAGTCACATATCCCCTATCGGATTCTCTGAACCCACCACAAGGAAGACAAGAGTAGGATTTCTAAGATAGCTGCAATGATGCCTCCTCCGAAGAATGCTGCTTGTCGCATGTGCCCCCTCAGGACCCCGTGGCAATATATGAGATAAAGGATCACAAAAAACAAGCCGCTTGTTACAAGACCAGGGGAATACTCCTTGAAGAAGACTGTCCAGCCAATATGCCAGAGGCCGTTCAAAGACCGCTCCCACACCCAAATCATGGGAATCACTGCTAGCCGACTGCCTTGCCAGTCATAGAGTA
>Ga0214473_10006604_pt1 | contig 13806 bp, 10 predicted proteins | sample RVTome_7_FD_203509 | JGI IMG/M metagenome (GOLD analysis project Ga0214473, IMG submission 203509) | Soil microbial communities from uranium-contaminated site in the Upper Colorado River Basin, Wyoming, United States - RVT98D197 | ecosystem: Environmental > Terrestrial > Soil > Contaminated >... | reverse complement strand
GGGCGCCGTGGTCCGTGAAGGCGTGTACGAGATCACGGCCGGCGAGACGTTACACGATCTGGTCGCGGCGGCGGGGAGCTTCGCGGCCGACGCCGACCTCACCCGGCTGACCGTGCACCGGATCCTGGCCTCGGCGGAGCGCGGGTCGGCGAACACCGCGCGGGCGGCGATCGACGTGCAGCTGGTTCCGGTCGCCGATTCCGCGGGGCCGGACGCCCGGCCGCTGGGCGACGTGGTGGTGCCGCCGCTCGAGCTCCGGGACGGTGACTCGATCGTGGTGCACCAGCTGCCGCAATTGAGCGCCGGCCTCTTCGTGGCCATCGCGGGCGCGGTCCGGCGCCCCGGCGCCTTCCCCTGGCGCCAAGGCCTGACGCTACGGAACCTGGTGCGCCTCGGGGGCGGACCGGCCATCGGAGCCGACCTCCGGACGGCGGAGATCGCCCGCATGCCCGCGGACCGTCAGGCCGGACAGCTGGCCGACACCCTGCGCGTGCCGCTGGACTCGAGCTACCTCTTTGAGCCCGACCCAGCCGGGCCATACTGGGCGCCGCCGGGAGTCGCCTTCCCGCCGGCGGGGTCGGCTGCCGAGACTCCCTTGCAACCCTATGACCGGGTGCTGCTCCTCACCCAGCCGGAGTTCGAGCTGCAGCGGACCGTGACCGTGATGGGGGATGTGCTCTACCCCGGCACCTACGCCCTCACCCGCAGGGACGAACACGTCACCGACCTCGTCCATCGGGCGGGCGGGCTGCGCGCGACGGCCTATCCGGACGGGGCGCGGTTCTTCCGGCGCTTCGAGTACACCGGCTTGGGAGACACCGCCCGGCGGCAAGTCGTTCCCCAACCCGGCCAGGTGCCCCTGGCACCCCTCGGCAACATGGATCAGGTCAACGTCAACGTGGCGGTCGCGCTGGCTCGGCCCGGCTCGGCGGTCGACATCGTGCTCCAGCCCGGGGACTCCCTCTACGTCCCGGAGTACTTGCCGACCGTGCGGGTGAGCGGAGCGGTGGTGGCGCCGTCCAGCGTCCAATATGTGGAGGGCAGGAGCGCCCGCTACTACATCGAGAATGCGGGAGGCTTTTCGGAGAACGCGGATGAGGGGCGTACCGTGGTGCGGCTGGCGAACGGCTCGGCCCGGACGCGAGGCAGGTTCTTGTTCTTCACGTCGTGGCCCGAGCCCGGGCCGGGGGCGGAGGTGTTTGTGCCGATGACGACGCCGAAGCCGTCGGGGAACTGGCTGCCGGTCTTGGCCGCGGTGGCGTCGATCCTGGCGTCGACGGCAAGTGTCGTGATCGCCATCACGAGGTAGCGAGAGGCTATCCGGGACTACGGCTTTTCACCAAGCAGTTGGAGACGGGAACCCGCCGGCGATTCGAAGAGGGAAGGCCATGTCGGAGTCGATGGGCACGCGACAGGACGATGTCACGGTGTTTCAGTTGCTGACGCCATTGGTGCGTCGCTGGAAACTCCTGATCGCTCTGCCACTCGCGGCGGGCATCGCGGCCGCCGGGATCAGCCTCGCCGTGCCACCGGTCTTTACCGCGAACACCTCCTTTACACCGGAAGCTACCGCCAATCGCACAGCCCTGTCAGGCTTCGGCGATCTCCTCGGCTTGGCCGGGCAGCTTGGGCTGGCCGGCGCCGCAATCCCGACGACGCCGGAGTTCTTTAGCTCCGTGATCGAAAGCCGACAGATCGTCGAAGGGGTGCTCCTGTCGACTTTTCTGGGTCCCGACGGCGGCGGCCACGACACCCTGCTCGATCTGATGGACGTCCGCGGCCGAACGCACGCCGAGCGTCTGAGCAATGGCGTCAAGCGCTTGCGACGCCTCGTCTCCGTGTCCATCGACGGTCGCACCGGAATCGTCTCCGTATCCGTCCGCCAGCGGGACCCCAACCTCGCGGCTGCGGTTGCCAATCGATTCACGGCGCTCCTAAACGACTTCAACCTCGAACGCCGACAGTCGCAGTCGCGGGCGCAAGCCCGCTTCAGTGCTCAACGCTTGGTTGAGGCCGAGCAAGAGCTGCGGCGCGCCGAGACCGAACTCCGGACGTTTCTCGAGGCAAACCGGCAATTCCGAGGATCACCGCTCCTCGACTTCGAACACTCGAGGCTCGAGCGTGTCGTTCTTCTGAAGCAAGAGGTGTATACGACCCTGGCGAAGTCGCTCGAAGAAGCTCGGATCGCGGAGGTCAGGGACACGCCCGTCCTCACGGTCATCGACGCGGCGGTTCCTCCGCAAAGGCGGACGGCTCCACATCGCAAACTCTATGTCCTGGTTGCCCTCATGCTCGGCGCGGCCGTGGCAGCAGCGTTGGCATACGTCCTGGACCTGCGGGAGCGAGCGGCTTTGGAGGCTCGCGATGATTTCCGGGAGTTGGCTGTCGCCGTCTCGAACACCAATAAGGAGATCAGGGGACTCTTGCGCCGTCAGCCTTGACGGCGACAGGCGTCCGTTCTCTGAGCGCTCAAATGGCGTGGACCATGCTGTTTTGGGATATCGACGGGACGTTGCTCTCGACGGCACGGGCGGGTATTCTCGCCTGGGAGCAGGCTGTTGCCGAAGCAAGCGGCGTCGCCTGTGATCTGAGCGGATTCGCGACCGCGGGCCTGACAGACCATGAGATCGCTGAGGCGCTCCACCAGCATCACGGGATCGACCGCGGAACGTCACCCGGCGCACTCGTACACCGCTACGAAGCGTTGCTTCCCGAGAAGCTGCCACAACGCAGTGGGTCGGTGTTACCGGGCGTTTGGGAGATCCTCAGTGCGGTGTCCCGACACCCGACGATCCGGCAAACCCTGTTGACCGGTAACACCCTCGCGGGGGCCCGTACCAAGCTCTCCCATTATGGCCTCATCGACTTCTTCCCGCTGGGCGGCGCCTTCTCCGATGACGCGCCCACCCGCCCAGGTATCGCTCAGGTAGCGCTGGCTCGCGCCCGCGGCCTGTTGGGAGACGGCGACTTCACCAGCGTCGTGATCGGGGACACGCCGCTCGACGTGCGGTGTGCTCGGTCGATTGGCGCGTACCCAGTCGCCGTTGCGACGGGGCCCTACGGGGTAGCGGCGTTCGAGGCGGAGCATCCGTGGTGGACAATCGACCGCCTTCCTGATCCCGGCACGTTCTTCAGCCAGCTCGAGTCGCTGGGCCCTACCGTTACTCCATGAATGCGATTCGCGCTGCGATCCGCCGCCTCTTGCGCGCGTACCCCCGCATCGACCGCCTCGTGCGCCTCTCCGTGCGGCGACATCGAGCCGGGCGGACCGCGCACCCCCGCTGGCGGGAGATGCTGGGAAGTGACTATGACACCTACCGTGCCCGGCACGCGGCCGCGCAGGGTGGACCCAAGGTGCTCATCGCAACCAGCGTCGGGTCCCATTGGGCGGGAACGTCCCTTGAGAGCCTCATCGGCGCGGCGCTGACGCTTCGCGGTGCTGAGGCGCATGTTCTCCTGTGTGACCGCGTGCTCCCAGCATGCCTCCACTGCGACACTACGTGGTACCCGGATGTCGCCCACTTCGTACGCCACGGTCCAAGCCGCGACCTGTGCCACCACTGCTTCGAGCCGGCAGAGGGAATGTTCCGTGAGCTCCTCCTGCCGGTTCACCGCTATGGCGCCTTCCTGACTCCGGAGGACCGCGCCCGGGCTGCGGAACTCGCGCACACCATTCCAGCGGAGGCGATCCGGGAATTCACACTGGACGGCATGGCCGTAGGAGAGCACGCCCTAGCCGGCGCCTTGCGATTCTACGCCCGGGCGACGCTCGACGGTGATCGCCATGGTCCGGCGGTGCTGCGGCGCTACTTTGAGGCCGCACTGCTAACGACGTTCGCGGTCCGCCGCTTGCTGCGCGATCAGGGATACCGAGTCGCGGTGTTTCACCACGGCATCTACGTCCCGCAGGGACTGGTGGGGGAAGTGTGTCGCAGCGAGGGCGTGCGCGTCGTCAACTGGAATCCCGCCTATCGCAAGCGATCCTTCATCTTCAGCCACAGTCAGACATACCACCACGCCCTGATGCACGAGCCTACCCAGATCTGGGAAGGACTCAACCTCTCCCCGGCCCAGGAGACTGAGCTGCTGGCATACCTCAAGAGCCGGTGGTATGGAACCCAGGACTGGATCTGGTTCCACGAGCATCCGGTCGCCGAGCTCGACGCCATCGCACGCGAGATTCCGGCGAACTTTACGAAGCCCTGCATAGGACTGCTGACCAACGTCATGTGGGACGCACAGCTCCACTACCCGGCGAATGCCTTTTCCAGCATGCTGGCGTGGGTGGAGCACACCATTCGCCACTTCGCCGGCCGGCCCGACCTGCAGCTGATCATTCGAGTGCACCCCGCCGAGATCCGTGGTACGCTCCGCTCGCGACAGCCTCTCGTGGCGGAGGTGCGGCGGCTCTTCCCGACCCTCCCACCCAACGTATTCGTCATTCCGCCCGAAAGCCCGGTCAGCACCTATGCCGTGATGGAACGCTGCAACGCCGTCCTTATTTACGGCACCAAGACGGGAGTCGAGCTCACGAGCATGGGCATCCCGGTGATCGTCGCTGGAGAGGCGTGGATCCGAAACAAGGGCCTGACGCTCGATGCGCGCTCCATCGCGCACTACGACGAATTGCTCGGTAGGCTGCCCCTCCCTGCCCCGATGGATGCCGCCACCCAAGAACGTGCCCGTCGCTACGCCTACCACTTCTTCTTTCGACGGATGATCCCGCTCGCACCGATGGAGCCGGCGCCGGGAAACCCGCCGTACCGGGTGGCAGTTCGCGGACTCGATGCCCTGGCGCCGGGAGCGGATCCGGGACTGGACGTCGTTTGTGACGGGATCCTGGACGGGCGGGAGTTCGTCTATCCCGCGGAGCAGCTGGCCGCGCCACGGCGGAACGCGTGAAGCGTGCTTTGTACCGGGTCGCGGGCCGGGCCACTACCGTTTTCGACTCGCTGCGTCCCCTCCTCGCCAGCGGGCGTTACGCCCTGCACCGGCCGGCGGGTGCTGGACGCGACCGCACTGGACTGGCCGCCACCGACGCGCAACCGCTCGAGACCCGGTGGCAGGACGGCGACGTGATCTTCCCACATTACGCGAGCCTGGCCCATAGCTTCTGGCGCGCCCAGGAGCTGTCCATCTTTCACAGACATCTGGCTCGGCTCGCCGCCCCCCGCCTCGACTTCGGGGCCGGCGACGGATCGTTCGCCTCGCTCCTTCTGTCCCGGGTGGAGATCGGCGTGGATACCGATCCGGCCGCGCTTGCCGTCGCCGAGCGCCGGGGGGTATACGATCGCCTGGTGGAGTCCACCAATGCGGCCGTACCGCTTCCCAACGGCGTGGCTGGCTCGATCCTGTCCAACTCGGTGCTCGAACATGTCGAGCAGCTCGACGCGGTGTTGGCCGAACTGGCACGGTTGCTCCTGCCCGGCGGGGCCCTGGCCTTCACCGTGCCCGTCACCCGGTACAGCGATCACCTCAGGCTCTTCTTCGGTGAGAGCGCCACCCGCCGGATCAATGCGGAGGCCAGTCACCGCAACCTGCTGGAGGAGTCCGAGTGGCTGACGCGGCTCGCCCATCACGGGTTCCGACCACTCGTCGTGCAGCAGTACCAACCTGACTGGTTCACGTTCTGGTATCGCATGTTCCGGTTCCTGGGGGCCCGGGCCCTCGGTCGCGCGCCGGGGGTCCAGCACGCGGTCTGGCGAGTGTGTGGTGCTCGCATCGTCGAGATGGTTCGGCGCTCCATCAATGACACGGAGGGCGGTGCCAACGTCTTCGTGGTCGCCGAGCGCGTCCCCGGGCAGAAGGCGCGCCGGTGACCGCCGCCCCGTCGACCACCGATCTCACCCCGCCAGGCGGGACACTGCTCGCGCGATGGGCCCGGATCGCCCCTCTGTACCAGGGACTCCTCGCCGTCATCATCTGGCTCTTCTTCTTCAATGCCTTGCTCGACCGCCTGGCGACCTTCTTTCTGGGACGGGCGCTCTTCACCACCATCTATTATGCGATCATGGGAACTGCCGTGGCGATGCGGGTGCTCATCCTGCTTCGCCATGGTCGGGACCAGGCCCTTGGGTTTGCGGCTGCCGGGTTGCTGGCCCTGGTGACGGTCCTGGGAGTGACGTATGGCGACCCGGTCGCTGGCATCTACGGCGTGAAGCAGTTCTTCATCGGCGTTGTCTACCTCTTTCTGTTCGCCGGGCAGCCATTCCCCGCGTCCACCCTCGTCCGGGCATTGCTCCTGGTCCAGGCGTATGCGCTGTTCCAGGCGATCTACTTCTACGTCGCCGGCTTCACGCTCCCGCCCTGGGACATGACGTATGTCCAGGAGTTGTTCCGTTCGTGGGAGGCCCGCACCATCTATCAGGGCGACCTCATCCGACCCTTTGCCACGTTCGCCTCGTACTCCGAGTACCAGATCGTGGTCCACACGCTCACCGTGGGGGTCTTTCTGCTGCGTGAGCGTCTGAGTGCCGTGGCGCGAGCCGGCACCTGGGCGCTGGTCCTTAGCGTCGTCGTGGTTGACGTGCTTCTTCCCGAACGCACCCCGATTCTCATGGCCGGCATCATGCTCGCAACCACCTGGCTCGGGCTGACAATCGTCCACGGGGCCCGGTTCCATCCGGCACGACTCCCCCTCGGCATCGCCCTCCTGGGCGTTCTCGCGGCACTCTTCTGGATTGTCCCGGCCCTGTTCCTCGGCTCCGAGGTATCAGCGTTGCAGCGGTTCGCCGAGGGGTTCCGGTTCTGGGAAGCCGAGTCGGTGCGCGACCGGGCTGCAACCGCCTGGAGCCTTGCCCTGGACGCCATCCGGAGCGCGCCGGAGGGCAGCGGTCCTGCCGCGGTCAATGCCTCCTACAACCCTGCCGCCCTGGTACCCCACAGCAGCTTCCTCCTGTGGGCCATCGGGTATTCGATCGCATTCCCATTCGTGTTCGTCGGCTGGATCGCCGTGATGTTCCGGCGGGTCTACGGCGCCATCCTCTCCGCCTCAGCATGGCGCGCACGGCTGGGCCTCTGCGGACTGGGCGTCACCCTCGCCTATCTGGTCTCTTCGATTTTCAATGCGACGTTCTCCAGCTACTCCGGCGTAGCTTTCTTCTTGTTGATGCAGTGGCTCCACGCTGGCCTCGGGCCCTCGCACCGCCTGTCGGCGGCGGCGGCGGGGCCTTCATGACCACTCCCGCGCCCGCCCCCCATCTCAGGGTCTCGGACACCTCGCCGAGGCCAGACGCGGCACTCACGCAGGGGGAGGCCGGAGCAACGGCAACCGAGCTGACCGGCCGAGGATGAGCGTCGATTCTCCTCCCGGGGTGCCACCCGCCGAATGGAACGAGCCCGGCCGTGCGCGGACCGTTCTCTTGATCGGGAACTACCCACCGCCGTTCGGGGGCGTTCCGAAGCACCTCGCCGAACTCGTGCCGACGCTCGTCGCGGCAGGGTGGACGACGCAGGTCTTTTCCCCGGGACGCGGAGATGACCTGCGCGGCCCGGGGTTCGCCGTTCACCGGGATCCGCGCGGACCGCTCCATCGTCGCCTCGGGTTCCTGCCGCTCCCATTCTGGGCCGGTCGCCCGGGCGTGGCGGCCCGCGTGCGGACCTTCAGTCGGATGATGCCCGCGCGCACCTGGCTGCGGGCGCTGAGCTTGTTCTCCTTGGCCGATCGCATCGCGCGACGTCATCCTCCGGATCTGGTGGCAGCGTACAACCTGCTTTTCGGAGCGCCGGTTGCCGCGATGGTCGCCGCCGCGCACGACGTGCCGCTTATCGTGACCAACTTCGGCGAGATCTACAGTCACGCGTCCCAGGCGCGGGCCCACCGCCGCTTTATCGACCACCTAACCCGCACCGCTTCGTTGACCACGCTCTCTCGCCATTGCGCCGACAGCTATCACGCGCTCGATCTGTCACCACCAGTCGAAGTGCTGCCCTACGGGGTCGATACCAGTCGGTTCGCGGCCCGCGGAATGGAGCCGTCGGTCCGACGCGAACTGGGCTTCGAGGCCGCGGACCGTATTGCACTGTTTGTCGGTCGCCTCGTTCCCGACATGGGACTCCACACGGTGCTCCGAGCCGCGCCCGCGATCCTGGGATCAGCAGAACGGGCTCGAATCGTCGTCGCGGGTACCGACGGGGCCCTGCGCGCCCACGCGGCCGCGGTGGCGGCCGCTTCCCTCGGACGGATACGGTTAGTAGTCGACGTCCCCGAAGCGGACCTCCCTCGATACCTCTGGGCGGCCGACGTGCTGATGGCACCTACCCAGGGGCCGCGCGCCTGCGGTAGCCTCGCGGCGCTCGAAGCCATGGCCGCGGGCCGACCCGTGGTGGCCGCGAACGTCGGCGGCATTCCCGAGATCGTCGCCGATCATGACACTGGGATCCTTGTTCCCCCCGAGGACCCGACAGCCCTCGCGGCAGCGGTGGCCAGCCTCCTGGCCAACCCCGCCCGCGCGGCTGAGATGGGGAGACGCGGCGTTGCGCGCGTCCGCGCGCGTTTCGATATCCGACAGACCAACGTAGCCATCGAGCACCTCTTTCGCCGGGTCGCGGCCCGACGAAACAGTCCTAGCTCTCCGGGGGCACCTCTGTGACGGACGACTATCGCAAGGCTTTTTATGACGCGTACGCGACGACGCACACCATTCCACGAAAGGGCGAGGTCACGTCCGCACGCCTGCGCCATCTTTCGCGGCATTGGCACGCTCGTTTCCGCCCCCTGCTCCCCACCGATCGTATGGCCCGCATTCTCGACGTTGGCTGCGGTGACGGGACCCTGCTGCTCTGGCTCCAACAATGCGGGTATCGGAACGCGGCAGGGGTCGAGATCAGCGCCGAACAGGTCGCCATCGCTCACCAACTGGGCGCCGAGCGCGTCACACTGGCGCCGCTCGACGCCTTTCTGGCGCGGCAACGGGATGCATGGGACGTACTCGTGCTTCGCAACGTGCTCGAGCACTTCCCGAAGGCCGAAGCGCTGCAAGTGCTCCGGCTGGCGCATTCCGCCTTGGCTCCGGGCGGCCGCATTGTCCTCCAGGTGCCTAATGGCCAGTCCCCCTTCGCCGGGAGGATCCGCTACGGGGACTTCACTCACGAACTAGCGTTCACCGAGCGCAGCCTCGCCCAGGTCCTCGCAGTAATCGGTTTCGGCGCCATACGTTGCCGACCCGTGACGCCGGTGTTTGGCGGCCTTCTCGGGCCCGTTCGAGCGGTGGCGTGGCGCGCCGTTGAACTGCTCTATCGATCGCTCCTGGCTGCAGAGGTGGGAGCCTGGCCGGCCGTGGTGACGCTGGACGTCATAGCGACCGCGGTACGGCCGCAATGACCGCGAACTCGCTAATTGACGTCGCCGGGGGACGGGCCCCTTCCGACGTCTTCCCGTGATCTGGTCGATCGTGCAACAGGTTGGTGGGCAGGGTGTCAGCCTGCTCGTCTACCTCGTCCTGGCCAACCTGCTCACCCCCGAGGACTTCGGGCTTGTCGGCCTCGCCACCGTCTGGACGGCTTTGCTCGCGGCGTTCGCCGAATCGGGGTTCGGCGCCGCGCTTGTTCAGCGGCGGACCATCGACGCGACCCACGCCAGCACCACCTTCGCTATCAACCTTGGTGTCGGGGCCGTGCTTTCTCTCGGAGGCGTCCTGTTGTCGTGGCCCGCCGCTAGGTTCACGGGAGACCCCAGGCTCCAGCCAGTCGTGGCCGCCCTGTCGGCCGGATTCCTCATCCGCTCACTTGGGCTCACGCACGTCGCCCTCGCGCAGCGCGACCTCCGCTTCCGCGTGCTCGCAATCCGCGACCTGAGCGCGAATACGGTGGGAGGCGCACTGGGGATCGCCTTGGCCTTGCGCGGCGCCGGCGTCTGGAGCCTCGTCGCCATGAGCCTCGCTTCCGCCACGGTCGGCTCCGCGCTTCTCTGGTACATCACGCCGTGGCGGCCGGCGCGATCCGAGCTGTCCCGCTCGGCGATGGGAGACCTGTGGAGGTTTAGCGCCAACATCCTCGGCTTCAACCTCTTCAAGGCGTTGGCGCAAAACGTCGACCGGCTGGTAATCGGTCGGCTGCTCGGCACCACACCGGTTGGGTACTATACGCTCGCGGTGCGGCTCGTCCTTCAGCCCATCGGCGTCGTTGTCGGCGCCTTGGGGGTCTACCTGTTCGCGCGCGTCGCCCGGGTGCAGGGCGACCGGCCCAGAGCCCAGTTGGAGTACCGCCGCGTGTTCAGACTGGCTGTTGCTGCGACCGCACCCGTCGCGGCGGGCGCCGTCACGGTTGGTCCCCCCTTGGTCGGATGGCTGCTGGGACCTGCGTGGAGCCCGGTGGCGCCGGTTCTTGCCTGGCTCGGGATCGTCGCGCTATGCCGGGCCCTCTTCTCTCCGGCCGGTCAGGTCTTGAAGGCACTCGGGCGTCCGGACTGGATGCTGGGATGGTCGGTGGCGATCACCGGACTCACCATCGCCGCCGTCTACGCCGGCGCGCCATGGGGCTTGCCAGGCGTCGCGGCCGGCGTCGGCATCGCCCATGTTGTCGGCGTCCCGGTGATCCTCACGATTGTCCATCGCCTTGGCGGGCTCTCCGCCTCGGAGCACGCCATCGCCGGCGCCGGGGCGCTGGCGGCCGGGACTGCCCTCGCGGCCTTGTTGCTGCCGTTCTCGTGGCTCCTGGGTCACGCACCTGCCCTGCTCGCGGTCGTGACGGTCACCGCGACGATCGCGTACGCAGCAGCGGTTATCAGGCTACAACCCGACCTCGCAAGCGCGATCCGCGGCCGGCTGGTGCGGCTGCCCATTGCGGTCCCGACCTCCGACGAAGCACCCTTCGAACAGGACGTGCACGACGACGGGCGGTTCTGAGCCAGGCGCGGTCGCCTTTCGCCATCGCGTCAACCGACTGGCGCGTCCGCTCCCGCACCACCGCCGCCGGCGCGCACCTTCCCAACGGCGCGAGCGAACCCCCGAGTGCGTGCGACCTCGACCAGTCGCCGTGCCAGGGATGCCGCGTCGAGCCCGTGATGGCCCAGGGTCTCCTCCGGGGTCCCGCACACTGGGACGTCATCGCACCCGAACGTCCAGTGCCTCCGGTCCCGCAACAGGTCACCACGCGCCAGCGCCCGCAGCATCGTATCCCCAAGGCCCCCGATGGACGCATGATCGTCGACGGTCGCCAGGAGCTGGAATCGATCGACGGCGTCCCGCAGCCATGGATCGTCAACCACGTTGAGCCACGGCATGTTCGCCACTGCCACACTCAATCCGTGCCCCGCCAGCGCCTCCGCAGCCGTCAGCAGCTCGTGCAACATGACTGGTCCGTACGCGAACGCGAGAAGGTCCCTGCCCTCACGCAGGAGGATCCCCTGACCTCGGACTGGCCGGTACTCGACCGGCAGCGCGATGGTCCGGGGACAGGGGCCTATGGCCAGCCGCAGCATACAGGAGCTCGAAGCCTGCTCCACACACCAGTCCAGGAGCATCCCCGCTTCTACGCCGTTGCAAGGCTCCACTATGGTCATACCCGGAAGGGCCGCGAACAACGAAATGTCCCGTACGCTCTGGTGTGAAGGTCCCGGCCCCGCCGGCACCAGACCCCCGAAGTGACATACATAGATGACCTTCGCGCCCTCGGTTACGTTGTTGTAGATCTGCTCGTTCGCGCGCGCGGCCAGGAACGTCGCGAAGCTGTTGACGACCGGGAGCAGGCCGTGGCGCGCCATCGCGCCCGCCATGGAAACCATGTCCTGCTCAGCGATCCCGTTCTCCACGAAGCGCCCCGGGTACGCTTCCTCGAAATACCGGATGCGGCAGTCGGCAGCGAGGTCGCCATCGAGCACCACCAGCTCCGGGTGTCGCGCGCCAAGCTCCACCAGTCGGCGCCCGTAGGCCTCGACGACGAACTCCTTCGTTACGGCTGGGCCCGCCTTCGGACCCATGGGAGTGCCAATCAGCTCCAGGTCGCCGAGGCCGTGGGCCCTGAATCCCGCAGTTACTCGATCGACCAACTCGGCGTGGGCCCGGGCGAAGGACTCGTCATCCGGCGCCCCCGCGTGCCAGCGGTAAATGCCGCTCCCTTCCTGCAACGCGCGTGGATGCTCCATGAACGACACGCCACGACCCTTGATGGTGTCCGCAATGAGGAGTCTCGGTCGGTCTCCCAATGTCCGGAAGTGATCCAGCGCCTTTGCGAGCATGGGCAAATCATGGCCGTCGCACCGTGCGACTTCCCAGCCCGACGCCCGCACCTTCGCTGCCAGGTCTCCCAGGTCGGTGATCTCGACCACAGGCTTGTCCGACTGCAGCTTGTTGTGATCGACGATGACGGTGAGCCCCACGCCCTGATGCGCGGTAGTCTGGAACGCCTCATAGATCTGCCCTTCCTGCAACTCGCCGTCGCCCGTCATGACATAGACCGCCCCGCCCCGACCGCACATCCGCTTCGCGACCGCAATGCCTCGCCCCTTCGAGATCCCCATTCCCAGTGAGCCCGTGTTGGCCTCGATCCCGGGTACCTGCACGTTGGGATGGCCCTCGAGGCCGTGCAGCCGGCGGAGCCTGAGCAGTTTCTCTTCAGACACGATCCCGAGACTGAAAAGCACACTGTACTGCGCCGGAACGTCGTGTCCCTTCGATGACAGGAACACGTCCCGATCCGGCGACGCGACGCCCACTCGAGCCACGTTCAGATACCGGTGGTAGAGCAGCACCATGATGTCCATGGCGCTGAAGCTCGATCCCAGATGTCCGGAGCCCGCGCGTTTCACCGCGTTCAGCGCGTTTACTCTGCACATGTCCGCCACGAGAGTGAGACGCCCGAACTCGTCGAGCGTTCGACAGGCACGCACCCGCTCGAAGGCCTCTTTCGGGATCAGATGGGTAACGGTGATCGTCATGTGCTCCACGCTGGGAGCGCAACCGCGGGCAGCGATGCCATGCGGCGCCGCAGCAACTCCTCGGCCAGCCACCAGTCCATACCGTTGTTGATGTCGAATCCCTCGTGACCATCGGTCAAGAACGGCACGATCCTCCCGCCGGCGATCGTTCGCGTCTCGGTCACGACGCGGGTCCAGGCGATTTCCAGACTTGCGTTCTGTTCGTAGACCGGCGGCAGCGCTTGATACGGCATGCTGTGCCACGGTGTGGCCGCGGGCGCGCCTCCCAACAACGGCCGTAGCAGATCGCCTTCGATGACCCACATCTTCCCCGGGTGTTGCCGGCACCGCTCCACGGCGCGAAGCGAGTCGACGTCGTCACGTGACCGAAAGAGGTGCCACGCGCGCTGGATGGTCTCCGGCTGCCGGAAGGGACTCGTGGGCCGCAGGATGCTGAAGGCATCCCACCGGCGGCCGGTGTCCGCCAACTTCGTGATTGTGTACTCCACCCACTCGATATCTGGGGAAAGGTCGGCGGCCAACTCCTCCGGCCGCAGAAACGGAACTTCAGCACCGTAGTGCGAGGCGACCTCGGCAGTCCGCGGGTCATCCGTCGACGCGACGACCGCGTCGAACACCCCGCTGCCTCGCGCCGCGGCGATCGTATAGGCGATAAGGGGGTGACCATCGAGCGGTCGCAGGTTCTTCCCCGGTACGCGCTTGGATCCGCCTCGCGCTGGCACGAACGCAACGACCCGGGGAGGCGGGGCCATATCATGCCGATCGTGGGTCGTAATTCAGATAGACCGTCTTCCAGTCCGAATAGACATCCAGCGCTTCCGTCCCCGCTTCTCGTAACCCATTCCCGGACTGCTTCAGGCCGCCAAACGGCATGTGCGGCTCGCTACCATACGTGGCTCCGTTGACGGATACCACCCCGGTTTCCGCCCGAT
>Ga0214473_10006603_pt1 | contig 13808 bp, 10 predicted proteins | sample RVTome_7_FD_203509 | JGI IMG/M metagenome (GOLD analysis project Ga0214473, IMG submission 203509) | Soil microbial communities from uranium-contaminated site in the Upper Colorado River Basin, Wyoming, United States - RVT98D197 | ecosystem: Environmental > Terrestrial > Soil > Contaminated >... | reverse complement strand
GCGGCCGAGCAGCTTCGGCCGGAGTACAGCCTGCGGAGCAGGGCAGGCGCCCAGACTCTGGACGTTGAGCGTGGCGAGCCTCGCCAACGCTGCCGCATCCGGAACGATTTCGGGGTGCGGGCTCCGGTTCTGGATCTGGACGGTCACCGGCTTCGTCACGGCGCTCGTCTTCGACATTGCAACGTTCGCGTACACATACACGCCATCGCTCGGAACTCGGTCAGGTTATTTGTGCGCGGGTCCTTACTTCACGACGACGTCGACCACGATCGGATCTCCGTTTGTGCCGTCCCCCTTCTTTGCACCGCACCCCCTGTCCTTGATCGTGCCGTCGGGATTGGGGTCGATTGCGAAGGGGGGAGTCACGCTGCGCGGACACACGTCGTCATCTGGATGGCCGTCCGCGTTGCCATCGAGGGCGGCGTGGTCGATGCGGGCCTGGACCTGATAGTCACCGTGGAAACTTGAGGCCGTGCTCTTGATCGGATCATTGGCGCACGCGAAGGTCGCGTCGAACACGACGTTGGCCGTCTTCTTGGACTTGAGCGTCAGCGGCAGCTTCACCTGGGGTGAGCCCTGGTGCAGCGTCGCAGCCGGCGCCGAGCACGGCCCGAGCGAGACCAGCTCCAGCGTGACCAGGGTTTGAAGCGTGGCCATGTCGGGGACGATCTCGTCGTGGACGGCCCGGTTCTGGATCGTGACCTTGATGTGGCTGGTCACCGCAGGCTTCTCGGTGGTCAGGGTGACGGTCTTCGGGGCGTTGATCTTCGTGACAGCCATGTCACGCTGATTCATGAAGCTCAGCGTAGCGTCGCTACCGAGCGTGAAGTCGAGTCGGCCGGTGCTGCCCACCGAGGCCATGCCATTCGTATCCACAGAGTGACCGGCCGTCTGCGAGAGATCGGCCCCGTACACGTGGAAGGCGTACGGGCCGGCGGCCGTGCCGACCGCGTCAACCTGGAACGCGCCCGGCTGCGGGCTGCGGACAGCGAATATGCGCGGCTCGCCCGGCGGGCCCACGAAGCCATTCGGGCCAAAGTCGTTGATCGGCTGGTGGGTGGTTGCGTCCACGCCGATGCGCCGGCCGCTCGCATCGGTCACGAGCACATCGACCGGTGAGTCGATTTGCCACACCAGCACCAGGCCGCCCGCGTCTGACACCTGCGAGGGATAGCCGGCGATGCCTATCGGCGCAACCAGCCCTTCTGCGAGGACCGGCACGCTGTCGGTGCCATCGTCAGCATTTGCGACCCGGATCACGCGGCCGTACAGCCTCTGCGTGCCCACGAGCCCGACCGTTGCCGCGGCCAGCCGGTCCGATCCGTTCCCGTGAGCCAGCTTGTCAAAGAACGGCACGACCGGCTCGAACTTCAACGACGGCGTGGCAGCGCAGGACCCCGAATCGTTCAGGAAGTAGGCTGACACGTCGTCTTGCTCGTCGCCGTTGAGTAGAGCCTGGTCGATCTTGGCAAGGTAGACAGTGAGCGGTGCGTAGTTGGACGTGACGACTAGTCCCAGCCCGCCGTTCTCGTCGTAGGCGACCACGCCCAGCCCGGCGAGCGGGCGGCCCGTGAACGGCCCATAGAAGGGCTCGATCAAGCTATAGGGCGGCAGCGGCGGGCAGGAGCTCACAACGTGACCCTCGGCAAGATTGTCGGCCAGGATCCCTCTCACCTCGTGGTGGCCACCGAAGAGCCCCAGATCGAGGGAGAAGTGCGTCCCGAAGACCTCGCCTGAAACCTTGAGTTCCAGCGGCTCAGTGTCGGCAGCGATGATGTTGTAAGCGACGGTGTACGTTGTGCCGCCATGATTGACCATGCTCGGCAGATTGGGCAGATTCGCTGTCGAAAAGTCATGCTGCTCCCAGTGGTCAGCGGCCACGTAGTAGTCAATCTGCTGGAAGCTGCCTGCTGAGTTTCCCCCCATGACGTACACGTCGTCTCCGCTGATTGTCACCTGTCCGGCCAGTGCCTTGTTGACGTTGATTGACTTGACCCGCTTCAGGTGCAGGCCTTGAATATCCAGGAAGGCTTGGTTTGGGAATGGAACGGCGAAGCCAGCGCTAGCGGCCAGGTTGGCCTCACTGGGATCCAGCAGAAAGATCGCTAGCTTCTCGGGCGGCTGGCCCAGCATGCTGCAGCGAAACAGGCCCATCGTATGGCCGCTGTAGTTGTTGGCGAAGCCTGAGAGCGGGGCCAGAAAGACGACGCGCCCCACGGAGTCCACGAGCACATCAGTAGGGGCAACGAAGAAATCCAGCGCGTACCCATCCACGGTGCTCTCGCAGAACGTGGTCTTGGCGCCGCCGCGAATCCGGACGACCCCGCCAGAGTAGTTGCCGAAGCCCAGGCTCTGAATGCCGGCCCCGACCAAGAGGTCCCCACTCTGCAAGGCCGCGTCCGCGTGGGCGACCGCCACGCCACCACCATTTATGCCCTGTGAGGCGGCGAGGAGCAATACCATGCCAAGGTTGACTAGTCCCGTTCGGCTCGAGTGAACGGGCACAAGCATCCTCGACAACACCAGCGTGAACACGGCGGACCAGAATCGGAACGTGCTTCTCATGGCCGTCTCCTCTCAAGCAGCGGTGCGGACCCGCCCCTTCATTGCGGTTCCAGACAGAAGAAGGTGCCTAGACTTCGGTCGCAGGCGCTATCGGCGCTGCCCTCCCGGCGTCATCGCATCGCTCTCCATCCTGCGGGTCGGCGCCCAGCATCCGAGCAATGGCGGCGCTGATGGCCCCGAGCCCGTCGACCCGTTCCTTTGCGCCTGTCCTCACGCGCTCCACCACTCCGGCGATCCGGCCAGATTCGTTCCGGGATACCCGGACGATGAACGTCATGGTCGAGACCTTCCCTTTCTCCTCGGCGCCCGCGCGCGGGGCGGTCCACTGCACCTGCGGCATCCTACCGGGCTCGGCGTCAACGATCCGTCACCATCGGCGTCTAGCTCGCGTCAAAACGTGCCGGGGCCCAGCTCGCAAGGGTTGGTCAGCTCGGGGCGTGGGGCGTTGGGGGGGGGCGCGTGGCGCCTGACCTTGCTCGGCGGCTTCCAGGCCTGGATTCAGTCCGGGCCGGGGTCAGTCTTCCGACGAAGAAAGCTCAGGGCCCAAGGCTGCGGGCGGGGGGCGTCCCGCGGGCAGCGCGAGCAGACGGGGCCCCTGCCGGAGGGAGATGAACCCGGCGTGGCGGAAGCGTCAATCAGCGAGAACCCGCGGGTCTCTCCGAAAGCGACACACCGAGCTTCCTGGCGACCTCACGGGTTCGCTCGGCATACGCAGGCACACCGAGGGCGGTGAACGTCGTATGCGCCTCGTCGAGATGCGCCGCGGCTCGCGCGACATCCCCTCGGACTTGGGCAAGGTCGGCGAGGGCCAGGTGGGTCCGCCCCGTTTCGAATGCTGCCGAAACCGCGACGAAGGCCGCGAGGGCCTGGTTGAACTGGTCTTCCGCCTCCGAGTAGGCGCGACTCGCCAAGGCGATTCGGCCGAGAGTCCGCCGGCCCCATGCGATCCCGCGCCGATACCCTGCCTTCTCCAGGATTTCCAGACCCTCGTCTGTCAGCTCCCGGGCCCGCTCGAGCTCGCCATTCAGGAGATAGGCCTCGCCCAGCTGCATCGTGAACCAGCCCCGTGCCTGCCCGGCCGGCGCAATCTCGCTGAACTGGCGCACGGACTGCTGCAGCAGGGGAACCGCGCGGGCCGGATCGCCTTTCTCCAGGTAGGCGGAACCCAGATGACCGGACGCATTGGCGACATTCAAGGGATCCGGTGACAGCGCAAGCGCTCGCTCACAGATCTCGATACCCCTGTCCCAATCTCCTCTCATCGCATGCAGATCCCCGATCGTCCACGTGATGTGGCTCTGGAGGCGGCGATCGCCAGTCATTTCTGCGATGGAGAGGGCACGGGCCGCGGATTCCAACGCCGCGTCAAACTCTCCTATGAAGCCATGGTTGCGGCCAACCCACCAGTGGGCCATCGCCAGTGAGTACCGTTCGCTTGTCTGTCCCAGGAGAGCGACGGCTTGATGGCCATGTTCGATGCCTTGCCGGGGCTGCCCTACCCAGTACGCTTCTCGGGCGAGGACGTAGTGGGCTCTCCCGCGGGTGACGTCATCACCACACAGCCCGGCTGCTTCAATCGCCCGCCGCGCGCTACCCGCCGACCGCTCCCGATCACCGAGGACGCTGTACGCCTGGGCGAGCAGAAAGTAGTAGGGGCCAGTCAGCGCGGCGCTGGCAAGGTGTTCGAGGCGCTCCTGCTGACGCAGAAGGAGGTCGACGGTCTCGGCGAAGCGGCCGAGGAAGAAGAACAGGTTGGCTTGACGAAGCACCAGATCGAGGGAGCGGGCGTCCCGTTCCTCGGCGGGCAGCCGCTCCACATAGCCGAGGGCTTCTTGAAGCGCGGTCACCGCCTCGACGTCGGCGTACTTGCGAGCCACCGTCTCGGCGAAGCGGGTCAAGTACTCGACGGCCTTCCCCCACACCTCGGCTTCTCGGTAGTGGACGCCAAGCGTTCCGTAGTGAGGCTCCAAGTTCTCGGCGTACAGTTCCTCCAGGGCCTCGGCGACCAGTCTGTGCAGCAGTTTCCGGCGGGGCGGGAGCAGGTGGCCATAGGCCACCTCTCGAATCTGATCGTGGGTGAAGTCGAAGCGCTCGCCGACCACGCGCAACACTCTTCGCCGCACGAGCTCCTCGATGCCCTCGGCGGCCTCCCGCTCGGTAAGCCCGGAGGCGTGCTGGAGGAGAGGGAACTCGCACTCTCTGCCGATGACCGCTGCCGCCGCCAGGAGATCGCGGCTGCGGTCACCAACCCGTTCGAGACGCCCGGCAATCAGTTCATGGATTCGCTCAGGCAGGCGGAGACCGCTCGCCAGGGGTGCTCGTCCTTCCGGCAGTGACTGCATCGTCTCCACGATGAAGAATGGATTCCCTTCGCTCGCTCTCCACATCTGATCGCCTAGCTGCGTGAGGGCGAGATGCTGCGTGCCTGCGCGAGCCAGCGCCCGCACGAGCGTGACGGTTTCACCGTGTGAGAGGGGTGACAGGGGCAGCTCCAGGAGGCGTTGCTCACGCTTGAGTTCCTCAAGGACATGACGGAGCACGGGCGCGCCGGATAACTCCTCCTCGCGCGCGGTGCCTACGATCAGCACCCGCCACTCCGGGAGGCGCCGGCCGAGAAAAGAGAGCAGGCGCAGACTCATGTCGTCGGCCCAGTGGAGGTCCTCGAGCACGACCACGAGGGGCTGCCCCGCCGCCAGGTGCGCCAGCAGCTGCCCGACCGCCTGGAAGAGCCGAAGCTGGTCGGCGGCGTCGGTGGCCGCCTGACGCCCCGGGTCCGCCAGTTCGGGAAAGAGCCGGGCCAGCTCAGCCAGCCATCCTGGGCCCAGCCCCGCGAGCAGTTGCGCGTCTGTGATCACCTGGCCCTTGCGGAAGGCGTCTGCCCACGGCCCGAAGGGCAAGATCTGTTCGCTCTCGTAACAGCGCCCCAGGAGGACGAGACCCTCTCGGTGGATCGCTTCGGCCGCCAGCTCCTCCGCGAGGCGACTCTTGCCGATGCCTGCTTCACCCACGACAGCCACCACTTGCCCGTGGCCGCGCCACGCGTCATCCAGAGCCTGACGGAGCTGCGCCAATTGTCGCTCCCGGCCGATCAGCTCGGTCTCACGGATTGGCGTGTCGGTCAGCGCCCCGTCGGGCAGAGGCCGAGAAGGAGGTGCCGTGGGCGCGGTCGGGGCGTCGGCAGCGACGAGCCCCGCTGAGCGCTTGCGGAGGATCGCCTGATAGAGCTGCTTGGTCTCGGGCTCCGGCTCCGCGCCGAGCTCGCGCTGCACGACCGCGACGCAATGCTGGTACTGCCTCAGCGCCGCGCCCCGCCGCCCCACGCCCGAGTAGAGGCGCATGAGGCTCCGGTGCACGGACTCCTGCAACGGGTCGAGCGCGAGCAGCCGCAGGGCCGTCTTCACCGCCGCCTCGGTCGCTCCGGCTTGGCGCTGGTGGGCGAGGATCTTCGCGAGCCCCTCCACCGCCAGCTCCCGGAGCCGCTCTCGCTCCGCCGTCAGCCACTCTTCAAACGGCGCCTCGTTGACGGCGAGGCCGGCAAGCAGGTCTCCCCGGTAGAGGAGCGCCGCCTGCTCCAGCGCGGCCGCCGTTCCCTCCCCCACGCCCTGCTCGAAGCGCGCCACGTCCACATCCACGGCTTCCGGGTTCAGGGCGAGCGTCTCCCCGTCCGTCAGGAGGAGCGCGGGCCCAGGCCCGCGCAGGGCCTTTCGGAGCGTGAAGAGGGCCTGGCGCAGGCTCCGGCGCGCCTGCTCCTCGGGCGTGTCTCCCCAGAGGAGCGCAGCCAGCTTGTCCCGCAGGTGGGCTTGGCCCAGGGGCAAGGCCAGGTAGGCCAGCAAGGCCTGGCCCTTCCGGGTCGGCAGACTCAGAAGCGTTCCCGGCTCAAACCGGGCCTCGAAGCCTCCCAGGAGGGTCAGGTAGAGCCGCGCCATGGCTATTCCAACGAACGCGTTCACGACGGTAGCACCCTCGCGCTGTGCAACCAAGCGCTCTCTGGATGACGCCACCTGGGCAACGAATGCACAGCACCTCGACCTCACCAACCCCTGCGAGCTGGGCCCAGGCGCGTTTTGACGCGATCTCGACGCCGATCGTAACGGATCGTTGACGCCGGCCCAGTAGGATGGCCGTGGGTGTAGTGGGCCGGCCCGCGCGCGGGCGCCGAGGAGGAGCCAATCCGAGCTGTTTCACCAGCCACTGGAGCCACAACACATTCGGCACCGCGTCGCAGCCGTGCATCCACTGAGGTAGGATCTGAAGCCGGGTGTCCGGGCAAGGTCGAAGCCGCGGGCCGGAACGAACTCCGTACACCGACGGCGGACCTCACGCTCGAGCAGTCGATCCTGGGCGACCGGCTAGCGCCCCAGGCTTTCGAGCCGGTTTGCGGACTCCGCCGGCTCCTGCCCGAGCCCGACCTGCTGATGGCGAATCACCCCGTCGGGATCGAGGATCGAGATGACGTTGGAGTGGTCGTAGTCGCCACGGGCGTCTCTCTTGTAACGAATGCCGAGCACCATGGCCAGCTCACGCACGGCTGCGCGATCCCCGTGGTAGAGGCGCCAACGCGAGGGATCGAGGTCGTGGGCCGAGGCGAACTTCTTCAGCACCTCCGGTCGATCCCGCTCGCTGTCGAAGGAGAAGAGCGCGAACCACACACGCCCCCGGGCCTCCGGTGATAGCGCCGACTCGATGCGCTTGAGATCGGCCAGGATGAGGGGACAGGCGGTCGTGCAGCTCGTGTACACCATGGCCAGAGCGACCGGCTTCCCCCGCAGCGACCGGAGCTGCACAGACTTCGCATCCGTGTCCGTCCACGCGGTGCGCACCTGATAGATGGATTGGCCCGAGAGGGGCGCCGGCCGGTCACGGTCCGGCGACTCGGCCGCACCGTGAGTGTGCGGCGACGAGTCCTTCGCCTGTGTCGATCCGGGAAGGACGGCCAGGGCCAATGTGAGGGCGATCCGTGTCCAGGTCACGGCCTCTCCATCTCCTTCGCGCAGCGGAAGCCAAGGGTGCCAGTGGTGTAGCTGGCCTTCAGGCTGTTGCGGAGGGCGTAGCGCATGAAGGTGGCGTAGTCGCCTGGATCGGCGGCTCCCTGGCTGCCAGAGCCGCAGAAGAGCGGATCGTCTTTCGCTCCGGAGTCGCGATTCTCCGTGCTGACCAGGGTGCTGTTGAAGTCGAGCGTCCATTCCCAGATCAGCCCGTGCAGGTCGTGCAGGCCGTAGGCGTTGGGGGCTTCGCGGCCGACGGCGCGAAGCGGTTCGGTACCGGGCCGGCTGTACCACCTCAGGATCTTATCCCGGGTGGCGGCCGCGTCCTTCCCACCGCCGGCCGCGGCGCGCTCCCATTGATCCACGGTGGGCAGCTCCTTGCCCTTCCACTGGCAGTAGGCACTGGCCGCGAACCAGGACACCCGAGTCACCGGGGCATCGGCGGGCACACTCTTTCCGGCGCCCAGATCCGAGGCCCAGTCCTCGAGATAGTGGGGATCGGCCAGCACGGGGGTCATCTGCGATCGCCGCCACTCGGCCTGTTCACGGACGAACTCGGCAAACTGGCGGCGAGTCACGGGCGTTCTGTCCATGAGGAACGCCGGCACCTCGATCGACGGGCTCCGGCCGTCCTCGCTGGAGGCCGAGGCCGGCGATCCACGCGTGACGAAGAAGGGCTGCTGCTGGCCGGCGGGGACGAGCACCATGTCGGGGCCCGCCGCGCTCGCGGGGACCGGCATGGCGAGCGTGACGACGGCGGCCGCGCTCGCGGCGGCCGCCGTCAAAGCAGTCCGTATCCTCATTCCGACACTTTCGCGCTGCTCCCCTTGACGCGGTGCGTTTTCACGTCTTTCGCCGACACCTCCTTCCCGGAGTTGCCCCAGCTGCTGTAGACGTAGCTCAGCACCGCGGCGACATCCTCGTCGGAGAGCGTCCAGGCGGGCATGACCCCGTTGTACTTCTCGCCGTTCACGGAGATGGGCCCCTGCAGGCCGCCGGTCACCGTCCGGATCGCCCGCACCTTGTCGGCGTTCAGGTAGTCGCTGCGGACCAGCGGGGGAAAGGCCTTGGGAATGCCCTGCCCGTTCGCCTGATGGCAGGCCGCGCAGTTGGCGGCGTACACGCCCTTACCCCGTTCGAGCAACTCCTTCTTCGTCTTGGCAGGAGGAGCGATCCCCGGCGGTGCCTCGCCCATCCGGATCCGGGTCCCCTCGGGCAGGTACACCTCGTCGCTGATCTTTCCTGAATACACGAGCTTGTTCTCGGCGCCCGTGACCTTGAGCATCCCGAGGGCGCCCTTGTTGAACGCACGCGTGAGCGAATGGTCCACCAGGATATAGGTCCCCGGCACCTCGACCTTGAAATCGACGATGGCCGCGCCGCCCGCTGGAACGAGGGTCGTCTGCACGTCTTTGGTGACGAGCGCCATGTTCCCTTCCGCCCACACGCGGTCGAAGATCTCGCCGATCACGTGGAAGGAGGACGTCAGGTTCGGGCCGCCCACGCCGAAGTAGAGGCGAACGGTCTCTCCCACCTTGGCCTGGAGCGCGTTGTCGCCGGCAACGGCTCCCACGGCGCCGTTGAACACGACGTAGTCGGGTCGCTCGTCGATGGCCTTGACCATGCTGAACGGCTGGAGGCCGGCCTGCCCATTGGCTCCCTTGGTATAGAAATCGCCCTGCATCACGTAGTACTCGCGGTCCACCTTCGGCAGGCCGTCCCTGGGCTCGACCAGGATCAGACCGTACATGCCGTTGGCGACGTGCATGGCCACGGGAGCCGTGGCGCAGTGATAGACGTAGAGGCCCGGGTTCAGGGCCTTGAAGGAGAACACCGAGCTGTGCCCGGGAGCCGAGAGCGACGATGCCGCACCGCCCCCCGGTCCGGTGACCGCGTGCAAGTCGATGTTGTGGGGCATCTTGTTGTTGGGGTGGTTGTCGAGATGGAACTCGACGAGGTCGCCCTCGCGGATGCGGATGAACTTGCCCGGGACCTTGCCGCCGAAGGTCCAGAACGTGTAGCGGACACCGTCGGCGAGCGACTTCTCGACTTCCGTGACCTCGAGCCGGACGATCACCTTCGTGGCGTGCTTCCGGGTGATCGGAGGAGGCACGGTCGGTGGGTCGGTCAGTACGGCTCTCTCCTCGCCTTGAATCGGCTCCTCGACGTTCTGATCGGGAGCAGCGGTCGCCGTGGCAAAGAACGAGAGCGTGAGGGCAACGATCCACATCAACACTTCCCTGCGGTGTCCGGTCATGAGCGGCGCTCCTCCTCGTGAAGTCGCTTCGCGTCCGTGGGGCCATCCATCTGCTGACTGTCAGGGTACAGGGGATGCCTCACGGCCCGGTATGACGGATATCATAGGCATGATGAAGTAGTCACACTGTCCTGGGACCAGTGAGCAAGGAGGCCTGATCCCGTGCCACCCCTTCCGCGGGGCCCGGGCATCGGGCATAATCCAGGGCCATGGGGCGATGGGCGGTCTTCCCTGACGGCGCGGAGCCGGCGAAGGCGGTGGTGGCGCTGGCCGAGCAGGTGGAGAGGGACGGCGGCAGCGCGCTGGCCATCTACCGGGAGCCGGTGGGCGAGCACTGGCAGATCTTCTGCCTCTTGCCCATGGACAAGGTCGAGCCCACGCCCTACCAGCGCGACCTCTCCCCCACCCACGTCAAGCGGCTGCAGGAGGTCGTGAAGAAGATCGACCGCTTCGTGGACCCCATCGTGGCCATGTCGGTGAAGCCCGGGCTCTACTGGACGCCGAACGGCAATCACCGGCGGGCCGTCCTCGCCAAGCTCAAGGCGAAGATGGTGCCCGCGATCCTCGTCCCCGAGCCCGAGGTGGCCTTCCAGATCCTCGCGCTGAACACCGAGAAGGCGCACAACCTCAAGGAAAAGGCGCTCGAGGTGATCCGCATGTACCGCGGCCTCCTCGAGGAGGAGCCGGAGGCGGGCGAGGAGGACTACACCTTTCAGTTCGAGTCGCCCCACTTCATCACGCTCGGCCTGCTCTACGAGGAGAACAAGCGCTTCGCGGGCGGGGCCTTCGCGCCGATCCTGCGCCGGGTCGACAAGTTCCTCAAGGGCGGCTTCCCGCGCACGATCACGGAGCGCGAGGAGCGGGCCGACCTGGTCCGCGACGTCGATGCCGCGCTCGGCCTCGTGGTGGCCAAGCTCAAGAAGCGCGGGATCAACCATCCCTACGTGAAGAACTTCGTCCTCGCGCGCACCACGCCGCTCACGCGCCAGCGCAAGACGCTGCCGAGCTTCGACCAGACGTTCAAGAAGCTCGCGGAGAACCTCGAGGCCTTCGACACCGCCAAGGTCCGGTACGAGGACATCCAGCGCTCGGCCATCATGGCGGCGCCCGCGGCGAGCTAGTGTCCCGAGTCGGACGTTCGCGGACTCGCGGCGCCGGGCGGGGGCAGGGGCCCTTCCCCCGGAACCGTGGCTTCTGCGCGCTGCCGAAGCCGCCGACCTCCATCTCGTGGCCCCTTTGAGTGCGGGAAGCGGGCCGCGACTCGGCGTGTTCCGGGGGGAGGGCCCCTGCCCCCGCCGGGCGCTTTGTCGGTGAACGTCCGACTCGGGACACTAGGGCGGATTGCGCGCGAACGGGCTCCCCACCCTCACCCCGGCCCTCTTGGTCGAAGAGGGAGAGGGAGTCGTGTCGAGCGAGCTCAGGAGGCAAGCATGGCGCGGCCGCAGAAGCTCGATGAAGCGGAGACCAGCCGGCGGCTCGCGGCCCTGCCGGGCTGGGAGGTCACGAGCGGCAAGCTGCACCGGACCTTCACCTTCAAGGATTTCGCGGAGGCGTTCCGGTTCATGACCGGCGTCGCCGCGGAGGCCGAGCGGCTCCAGCATCACCCGGAGTGGTTCAACGTCTACAACCGCGTGACCATCGACCTCGTCACCCACGACGCCCAGGGAATCACCGCGCTCGACTTCGAGCTCGCCCAGCGGGCTCAGCAGCTCGCCGGTCCCGGCCGATGACGGGCCGCGTGGCCATCGTCGCGGGCGGCACCGGCGCCCTCGGGCAGTCGGTCACCCGCCGCTTCCTCTCGGCGGGCGCGACCGTCTGCCTGCCGTACGCCGTCCCCGCCGAGCTCGAGGCGCTGCAGGCTCGCCTCGGCGGCGCGCACGGCGCGCGGCTGCACGTCGCCCGGACCGACGTCACCGACGAGGCGGCCTTCGGCGCCTTCGTCAGGGGCGTGCTCGACGCCCACGGCCGGATCGACGTCCTCGTCAACCTCGTGGGCGGCTTCGCCGGGGGCGACCTCGCCTCGACGCCGCTCGCCGAGTGGCGGCGCATGCTGGACCTGAACCTGACCTCGGCCGTGATCGGCTGCCGCGCCGTCCTGCCCGCCATGACGGCGGCGGGCTTCGGGCGCATCGTCAGTATCGCCTCGCGTGCGGTGGTGCCGCCCATGGGCGGCTTCATCGCGTACACCGTCGCCAAGGCCGGCGTCATCACGCTCACCCAGGCGCTCGCCCGCGAGGTCGCGCGCGGGATCACGGTGAACGCGGTGCTGCCGAGCACCATGGACACGCCGGGCAATCGCCGGGCGATGCCCGACGCCGACCGCGCGCAGTGGGTCAGCACCGATGCCGTCGCCGAGGTCATCGCCTACCTCGCCTCCGACGGCGCGGAGGCCGTCTCGGGAGCGGCCATCCCCGTCTGACGAGGCGGTCCACGGGTCATGCGCGAGAGGGCCGGGGTGATGTCGGAAAGCGCATGACGGACTCCGCCTCGTGTAGTAGACTCGCCCGCATGAATCGCGCCTGGAGCGCCGTGCTCGTGACCGCGCTCGCGACGGCGGGATGCGCGAGCATGGAGACGAGCCCGACGCCTCCGACGGTCGCGGCGGCGCCCGCCGCCCCGGCGCCCCCGCCGCCCGCGGTGACGAGCGCGCCCGCGCCCCCCAAGCCTCCGCCGGCGCCCGCCGCCGACCTTCCCCCGCCCGTCCGCCAGGTCCTGCCCAACGGGCTCCGGCTCATCGTGCAGGACCATCGCGCGGCCGACATCGTCGCCGTCTACCTCTACGTCGGCGTGGGCGTGCGCTACGAGCGGCCCGACCAGCTCGGCTACTCCCACTTCCAGGAGCACATGCTGTTCAAGGGCACCGACAAGTGGGGCCCCGGCTACATCGACCGCGCGGTGGAGGGCGTCGGCGGCCGCACCAATGCGACGACCTCGTTCGACTACACGGACTTCTACATCGTGGTGCCGACGGAGGCGATGGAGACCGCCGTCCAGACGCTCGCCGACATGGCCTTCCGCTCGACCTTCGACCCCAAGGAGATCGAGCGCGAGCGCGACGTGATCTTCGAGGAGGCCAATATCGAGGCGGACAATCCCAAGAGCGCCATCATCCGGCAGCTCTACGGGCTCGTCTTCGCCGACAACCCCTACGGCTCCCCCGTGCTGGGGACGCGCGAGACGATGAACGCGGCGACCAGCGAGAAGCTCAAGGCGTACAACAAGCACTACTACACGCCGGAGAACATGACCGTGGTGGTCGCCGGCCCCGTCGAGCCCGCGCCGGTGCGCGCCGTGGTCGACCGCATCTTCGGCGCGATGCCGGCCACCGGCTACACGCCCGCGCCCGCGCCGGCGCCGCGGCGCCTGACCGGCATCGTCCGGCGGACGGTGCCGCGCGCGGAGCAGCAGAGCCTCCTCGCCATGGGCTGGCAGGCGCCGCGCTCGGACGACGCGAACGGCGATGCGGTGGATCTCCTCACCACGATCCTGGCCGGGTCGGAGAGCTCGCGCCTCGTCCGGCGGCTGCGCGACGAGGAGCGCCTCGTCAACGGCATCACCATGAGCTACTCGGCGCAGATGGGCGGCGGCATCGTCTCGCTGCGCGCCGAGCTCGAGGCCAAGGACCTCGCGCAGGTCGAGCGCATCGTCCTCGAGGAGATCGCGAGGATGCAGGAGCGCGGCCCCGCGGAGGAGGAGCGGCAGCTCGCCGTGACCAAGTTCGAGGCCCAGCACGCCTTCGACACCGAGACCTCCGAGGGCCTCGCCAACGCCTACGCGCTCGCCGAGACGACCTGGACGCTGGAGGCCGAGCTCGGCTACGTCGACCGCCTGCGCAAGATCACGGGCGAGCAGATCCGGGACGCCGCCCGCCGCTACCTGTCGCACACCGACTACGCGCAGATCACCTTCGTGCCGAAGAAGCCATGATGCCGCGCCGGCGCCCGGCCCTGCGCCTCGACCTCCGCTCGGCGGCGATCGTCCTCGCCGCCGCCCTGGCGTGG
>Ga0214473_10006602_pt1 | contig 13809 bp, 11 predicted proteins | sample RVTome_7_FD_203509 | JGI IMG/M metagenome (GOLD analysis project Ga0214473, IMG submission 203509) | Soil microbial communities from uranium-contaminated site in the Upper Colorado River Basin, Wyoming, United States - RVT98D197 | ecosystem: Environmental > Terrestrial > Soil > Contaminated >... | reverse complement strand
GGCCGTGCCAATGCCGGCGCCGCCGCCGGCCTCCGTGGGCGTGCCTGAAGACATCGAGGTCAGCAGCGCGACCACTGCGACCACAACCGCCGCCAACACCAGCGCCGCGAGTGCTGGTACGCGGGAGCGACGCGCCGGCCGCCCTCCGCCGGCGCCCGTTCGGCTGCGAGCCCCGGGCCCAGTCCGCTTAGCGTCGACGGCCCCCTGGCCCCGAGCCTTCATCTCCAGATCAGGAATAGGGAGCCTCCTTGCGCGTCGCTCGGGTGTGGGCGGCGCGAATACGCGCCCGGCGCACCCCCGCCTAGTAGATGTGCACCTTGGCTCCCACACCGATCAGAGGATAGAACTCGTCCATATCCCAGAGGGGCACCCGAATGCAGCCATGGCTCGCCGGCCACGCCGGCACTGAGGGATAGCCATGGATGGCGAGGATACCCCGAAGGTAGAGCGGCTTATAGCGCGGTCCGTCCCACTTGGGCGACTTGGCGTACACGGTGAAGGTGCGGCTTGGAGTGACGATCCCCACGTCGGCGTTGCCGGTGGAGACGGCCAGCGTCCTCATCACGATCCCATCCTGCACGAAAAGAAGCACCTGCTTGGCCTTGTTTACCTCTATCCAGATCCCCGAATCGCCAACGCTCGGCGTCGGTTGAATGGCGCCAAGGAGGCGGGCCCAGACCTCGGCTCCCACCACTCCGTCACGGCTCAGCCCCTCCCACTTCTGAAAGGCCATTACCGCCTGATAGGTGCGTTTGTCGAAAACGCCGTCGACGGGGCCGGGCCGGTAGGTAAGGTCTGTGAGTCTCTGCTCCAACCACACGACCGGCTCTGTCTCCGAACCGATCCGGACCGTCGAGAAGTCGAGGCCGTCAGGCACATCGGTCGCGTTGAGCAGAAGTTTCACCGGCCGGGTAGCCGCCGGTTCAAGACCGATAAAATCAACCGTCCCCACGGCATCCGCGCGCTCCAGCAGCACCGAGGCGATCGCCGCCGGCACGCCCGCCCGTCGAGTCAGTAGGATGATCCCTCGGTCTTTGGCAAGATAGGGGCCGGCGGCCAAGGCGTCGGGAAAGTCTTCGCCGATGGCCAGGGCGAGGTGGCCATAGCTCAGGCCTTTGGCCGCGGCATATTCCGCGATCTTAGCGGAGGTGTCGTAACGGTCCGCACCCACAATGTGGTCCAGAGCCAATCCAGGCACACCGGGATCGGCATACGTGCCGACCTCGAGGCCCGTGGTAACCTGCAGGGCCCCGAGCGCCTGTACGGTGGTGTCGGGCACCGGGCCCCCCGAGGGGGTCAGCAGGATGGGCCAGCCCTCGGCAGCGGCAAGGGGACCGGCCGACAGGGCATCGGCAAAGGAATCCCCTGGGGTGATGACCACCCCCGTCACCACCCCCAGCTTCACCTTCACCTGTTCGGCCACTAGGCGCGCGGTCTCATAGCGGTTCGCACCCGCCAGCACTACGATTCCCTCGGGCACCGCTGCCAGGTCGGGAAAGGCCACTTCTACCTGGGAAACCACGGCCGTCTCCAGACCCACTATGAAGATCTTGCCCGGCTGGAGGCGGGCGATCTCAGACGCGGTGCCCTCGTCCAGCGACGTCGACCGCGTGAGCAATACCGGACCGCCATACGCCGCCGCCAATGGCGCCGCGCTCAAGGCGTCAGGGTAGTTCTCACCGGTGGCCAGAACGACCGCCCCCACTCCGGGAGCGAATCCCGCCTGGGAGACCTGGATAGCAGTCTGGTACCGATCGGGGCCGCTGATGGTCTGGTATCCGGGAGCGGCTAATACGTGCGACGGTAGGAGGAGCATCCACATGGCGAGCAGCACGGTCACCGCCAACGCTGTCGCCCCTGCCCGGGTGATAGAAAGCCGATGGCAGCCCGCCCACAATCTCAGAGAAGCCATCTATTCCCCCCGCCCCGCCGTGGTTGACGCACATGCATTCTAGGTGGAAACGGCCGTCGGCGTCAATCGCACCCGTTTGTCCCCAACGTACCGCACGGACGCTAGAAACCGGCGCCGGGTACCGGCTTCGTGCACACCTCACTCGTTACCGCGTGCCAGAAACCCCGAGCAATCTCAACATCGCGCCTAATACGCGCCGCCAGCGACTCGGCGTCCACAAAGGTCCGCTGGTCTCGGATGCGCTCCAGAAAGTCCACCGCCAGACGAGAGCCATAGACATCACCCGTGTGGTCGAGAAGCAGCGTCTCAATCCGTATCTTCTTATCGACCTCGAACGTGGGGTTGGTGCCCACGCTGGTGACCGACGGATGGGCTTTTCCCCCATTCAGGACAGAAAGGGTCACGTAGACCCCCATCCGAGGTATCGCCGTCCCGACGTCCACAGCCAGGTTGGCGGTCGGAGCCGCAAGCGCGCGGCCTCGGCCCGCTCCGCTCACGACCACCCCTTCGATCCGGTGCGGGCGGCCGAGCAACCGGGCCGCGCCTGCCACCTGGCCCGCGCTGATGAGCCTCCGGATGCGGGTGCTGGAGATCGTTTCTCCGCCCTCTTCAGCCAGTTGCACCGCACGCACGTCGAAATCATGGGTTGCGCCATACACCCGGAGGTCGGCGGTCGCCCCCGCGCCGAGATGACCAAAACGGAAGTTCTCTCCCACCAAAACCTGCCGCGCTCCCAAACGATGGGACAACACGAGGCGGCAGAAAGCTTCTGGAGAAAGCGCGGCGAAGGCCCGGTCGAACTTCACCACAACTAGTTCGTCCACTCCCATCGCCTCGATGAGCTCGGCCTTGCGCTCCAACGAAGTCAGCATGAGCGGCGCCGGCTTGGGCCGCAAGACCGCCTCCGGATGCGGATAGAAAGTGACTGCCGTCGAAAGACCGCCCATGGACCGAGCGCTCTCCACCGTCTCCGCCAAGATGCGCTGATGTCCCCGGTGAACCCCATCGAAGACCCCGATGGCCACCACCCGACCGCGGTCCGGAGCCTCGTCGATCTCTCCCAGCGAAGTGAAGACGCGCATGGTCACAGGGATCCCGGAAAGACGACCAGCGGCCGGGCGCCATCGGCCCGGCCCTCGTAGACCCCCAGCAGACCTCCGGGGCCGTAGACGCGGAACCGTCCGATAGGGGCGCCGCGTAACTCGTTGCCGTTGGCCGCCAAGCGCGCGTCTCGCAAATCCAGTTCGTGCCGTGGAAGGAAAGCCAGAGAGGCGTCGACGCTGAAGACCCCCCGGCCGCCCGCCGCGTACCGTTCCGGCGACAATTCGCCCGGCGTTAGGGCCTCTTCGACGGAGAAGTCCCCAACACGGGTCCGACGAAGCGCCTTGGCGTAGCCTCCGGCGCCCGTGGCCAACCCTACGTCCTCGGCCAGAGTACGCACGTACGTACCGCTCCCTGCGATGACAAGTAGCCGAGCGGTCTGCGCGTGCTCATCGAATTCCGTCATGTGAAGCTCGTAGACCATCACCTCGCGCTCGGGGGTCTCGGCGGACTCCCCCCGATGGGCTTTCCGATAGAGCGGCTCGCCGTCAACCTTAACGGCCGACGTGAGGGGCACCCGCTGGCGGATGCGGCCTCTGAAACAGTCGAGAACGGCCGTCACCTGACCGGCCCGGATGTGGCCGCGGCCCGTCGATACGATGTCCCCGGTCGGGTCGGCGGTGGTGGACACTGCTCCGAACTGCACCGTTACGTCGTATTCCTTGGGCAACTCCATCAGGAGGCTGGAGATTCGGGTAGCGTGACCGACCATCACCAACAACAACCCGCTCGCGAACGGGTCGAGCGTGCCGGCATGACCCACGCGCGCGCGCACTCCACGCCGAGCAGCACGCACAATGTCGAAGCTGGTGGGTCCGACCGGCTTATCCACCAGGACCACGCAGGACACGTCCGCGGGGACGTCGCTCATTCGGCAACCTCGCGCTTCGCGCTTCGGCCGCGCGTGATCACGGCCTCGCCCCGATCTGCACCGCGATCTCGTCCTCGATCCACCCGGCGATCGCGCGCATGCCCTGATCGCTGGTGAAACCGGCCGCCCGCGGATGTCCACCGCCTCCGCGCTTCTGGGCCAATGCAGCCACGTTCACACTCCCGTCTGTGGACCGGAGACTCACCTTGGTCTCCGCCCGACCGCTGTTGAGACGCTCTCTCACCAGGGCTGCCACGCGCACCCCCTGGATCCGGCGCAGCGTATCGATAATCCCCTCCGCGTGTCCCTCATCGGCCCCCGCTTGGGCAAAATCGTCGTTGCCGAGCCAGGAAATGACCAATACACCCCCCAGACGGACCTCCAGGTGGCTGAGCGCCCGTTCTAGCAGCAGCAGTTTGGGCAGCGGCGTGCTCTCGTATACCTGCTGGTGCACCGCACTAACGTCTACCCCGGCCTCCTGCAATTCCGCGGCCATACGGTGCGCGGCCGGCGTGGTGTTCGAGTATTGGAAGCGACCGGTGTCGGTCACCAGCCCCACGTACAAGGCCGTGGCCACCCCCGCATCTACGTCGAAGCCGCCGGCCTTGAACACCTCGTGGAGGATGGCGGTGGTAGACGCAGCCGCGGGATCGATCAGATTGAGCTCCCCGAAGGCCGGGTTGTCCTGGTGGTGGTCGATATTGACCCGGGGTGACGTCCTGGCGAATCCGTCAGAGTTAGAACGGAGAAGCGACGCGCAGTCAAGCAGGTACACCGTCGTCCCCGGCTCGAGCGCGGGGGGCGCGCCCCTGACGATATTCTCCAGGCGCGGCAAGAACAGATACTCGGGCGGAAACGAGGCCTCTCCCGGGATATAGGCGCGACAGTCGATACCCAATCCCTCAGCCACGAGTAGCAGGGCAACCACACACCCCAGGGCATCGCCATCCGGAGCTTCGTGCGAGACCACCAACACCTGAGTCTCTCCCCGCAGGCGTCGTGCCACCTCGGCGACCGTCACATTCCGCGGCCCAGGAGCCGCCGAAGACGCGACAGGGCTCACTCCGCACCCCCCTCCTTCGCGGGGTCTTCAGGCCCCAGTTCAGCAGCGCCGCTCGATTTGAGGATGGCCTGAATGTGCATCCCTTGGTCGACGCTGGCATCGTAAACGAAGTGCAGGGTGGGGGTGCGCTTCAGGTGAAGTTCACCGCTGATGAGGCGCTGCAGATATGGCCCCGCCGCGCGCAGTCCTTCCATGCTTGCATCTTTCTGCGCCTGTTTCCCGTAGACAGAGACGAAGACTTTGGCATGGGATAGATCGGGAGCGGTATCGACCCCGGTAAGGGTCACGAAACCTATTCGCGGATCCTTGAGCTCCTTGGCCAGAGCGGTGCCGATGATCTCCTTGAGCGCCTCATTCACCCGGCGCACCCGGTACGAAGCAACATTACGCATCTACATCCACCACCTCAGTGACGCACGAGGCCAGTACCCACTCTTGCGTATCCAAATACACCTTGAGCCGATCCAGCATCGCCTCGAGAACTTGTAGATCGGACGAAGCGACGGCCAGCACCACTCGCGACCGCTGCCACAGATCCTGGTGGCCCACCTCCGCGAACGACGCTCCATGGCCCCGGGTGACTTGGTCCCGGATACGGCGCAGGTACATGCGTTTGCCCTTGAGGGAGCCGTTCTCGGGAAAGTGCAGCTCAGCCGAGAGGATACCGACGAAACCCTTGCTGCTCCTATTGGGTACGGGCAACTTCCTTGATCTCGTACGCCTCGATCACATCGCCTTCGTGGATATCGTCGAACCCGTCGAGATGGAGGCCGCACTCATAACCGGCCAGCACTTCGCGGGCGTCGTCCGCGAAACGCCTCAGCGATCCGATGGTGCCCTCGTGCACGATGCTGCCATTGCGAAGCAGGCGCATCTTGGCGGAGCGGACGAGCTTGCCCGTCTGCACGTAGCAGCCGGCGATGGTCCCGATGCGCGAGGCCCGGAAGACCTGACGCACCTCTGCGGTCCCCAGCTCCTCTTCGACGCGGTCCGGCTCCAGCATCCCCACCAGGGCAGCCTCGACATCTTCGATGGCCTTGTAGATGACCCGGTACGTGCGCACGTCGACCTGCTCCTGTTCTGCCAGAGCTTTGGCAGCGACGGAAGGCCGGACGTTGAAGCCTATGACAACCGCCTTGGAAGCCGACGCCAACATGATGTCGGACTCGTTGATGCCTCCGACACCCGCGAATACCACTTCCACCTTGACTTCCGGGTGGGTGATGTTGCGCAGCGCTTCCTCCAAGGCCTCCACGGAGCCACCTACATCGCCTTTGACAACCAGAGGCAGTTCCTTGACCCGGCCCTCTTTGAGCCGGCGATAGAACTCGTCCAGGCTGCTCGCGCCCACGCGGCTCTTAGCCAACTGCTCCTGGCGGAGCCGGGAAGTGCGATGCTCGGCCTTCTGCCGAGCTTCACGCTCATCCTTGGCGACCATGACGAAATCGCCGGCCGACGGCAGAGTATTGAAGCCCAGGATCTGCACGGGCACCGACGGCCCGGCCTTGGTCAAGGCCTTGCCGATGAAGTCGAACATGGCCTTCACCTTGCCGTATGACTCGCCGCTCGCGATGGCGTCTCCTACGTGCAGCGTACCCCGCTGGACCAAGACGGTGGCCACAGGACCTCTTCCCACGTCCAACTGAGCCTCGATTACGACGCCCGATGCCGAAGCTTTAGCGTTGGCCTTTAGCTCCTGCACCTCGGCCACAAGTAGAATCATATCCATGAGATCGTCGAGGTTCAGGCGCTGTTTTGCCGACACTTCCACCATGACGGTATCGCCGCCCCAAGCCTCGGGGACCAGCCCTTCATCCGATAGCTGCTTCTTGACCAGATCAGGGTTGGCATCGGGAAGGTCCATTTTGTTGATGGCTACCACCATAGGCACCTCGGCCGCCTTCGCGTGACTGATGGCCTCCAACGTCTGAGGCATGACCCCGTCGTTGGCCGCGACCACGATCACGGCAATGTCGGTGGCTTCCGCTCCCCGGGCGCGCATGGCGGTAAACGCTTCGTGCCCAGGAGTGTCGAGGAACGTGACCTTCTTCTCGTTGTGCGTCACCTGATACGCGCCGATGTGTTGAGTGATGCCGCCGGCCTCCGACTTGACCACTTCGGTCTCGCGGATGGCATCGAGAAGGGAAGTCTTGCCATGGTCGACGTGGCCCATAATGGTGACTACTGGGGCCCGCGGGGTAAGATCCCCGGGATCGTCGACGAAGATGTCGGCGCCCTCCTTCTCTTCCTCCGCATGCTCTATCTCCACCTGACGCTCAAACTCCTCCGCCAGAATCATGATGGCGTCGTCGGAGAGCGACTGGGTGATGGTGACCATCTCTCCTAGCCTGATGAGCGTCTTGATGAGCTCGCCTGCGCCCAACTCAAGGGCATCGCCCAGGTCTTTGACGCTGGCCCCGCTCTTCACTTTGGCTGGAGTCTCGGTGCCCGGAGCCGCCTTCTTCTTCAAAACAGGCTTCTCCGCTTCGCTCACGGGAGCGCCGCGACGGTCGCGGAACCCGCCTCTGCCCCCCTTGCGGCCGGCTTGAGAATCGATGATGACCCGCCGCTTCGCGGGCTTGTCATCGCCGCGCCGCACCCTTGATGGGCTTCCAGACCGCGCAGGCGCAGTCGGCGCAGTCGCGTCCGGGGTCTCTCCCCACACCTCGGGAGCAGGCGCAGGCGCAGTGCGTGGAGGCCGATCGCGCCGCTCGGCGCCTTCGCGCACGAACCCACCGGCATGCGGCGGACGACCGCCCACGGGAGCCGCGGGGTGGGGCGCCGGCCCTCTGGGGCCCGGAGCCTGAGACTCCGGGTGGGCCGGTCTAGGCGGTGCCGCCGCTGCAGCCTTGCGCGCCGCTTCGGCCTTTGCGGCCTTCTCGGCTTGAATGCGTACCAACTCCTCCTTGCTCACCACATTTCCGGAGGGCTTCACGCCCTTGCGGAGCGGCACGCCGGGGCCCACCACTGTGGGCATATCCTCGAGGCGAGGACCACGTCCTCGCGGCCTAGGCGGTTTACGCGGGATCTGACGTGCTCCCTCTGACCGCGAGGTGTCGGGCCGCTCCTGATTTGGCTGGCCTCGCTCCTCCGACCGGACATCTTCCGTTCGGGCTTCCGGGGGGACCTCGATCGCCGTGCTTCGCACAATGTCGGGTGCTTCTGCGGCAGACTGGGCCGGCGCTGCCGCTTGGGTTCTCCGGGCAGCCGGCGCCTTCTCGCTCGTCGCCTTCTCGCCTGCAGGCTTTGCCGTGCCGGGCTTCTCTACGGCGGCTTTGGCTGCCGGGGCTTTCGCCGCCGGTTCCTTGGCTGCGGGAGACTTCGCTGCCGGCGACTTGGGCGCAGACACCTTTGCTGCGGGCGACTTTACCGCGCGGGCCTCGGCCTTCGGCGAAAGGACTCGATCGACGTCGGCTTCCTCAACGCTGGAGACGCTGCTCTTGACGTCCAGTCCCGACGCCCGGAGACGCTCGACCAGCTCTTGATTCGTCAGGCCCTTCTCCTTAGCGATATCGTAAACCCGTCTCTTCGCCACAACCCACCTGCCGTCTCGTTCGCTTGCCTACTCTCCGGCCTCGACCATCAGCAACGCCGCTATCTCGTCCGCATCCACGACCACTGACGCGCGAAAGGCCCGCTGAAAAGCCTTCCGGTGAACAGCCCGCTCCAGGCAGGCCCGTCGTCGACAAAGATACGCCCCCCTACCCCTCCGTTCCCGCATCTTCGCGGGCACAACCCGAGCCGGCGCCACCTTGTGGTCGAGCGTCAGGCACAGGAACCCGCTTTGCGGTCCACGCCGGCCGCAACCGATGCACTGCCGCTCAGGTCCGGTCGCCACCTATCTCCTGATGCGAAGATATGCCGCAGTATAGACTGCCTGGCAGCGCCGCGTTAGGGCACCGTTTGCCGCCCACCGTGAGCGCGTGGCAACGACCATCGGCCACCTGCGGCTCCACATCGGCCGCAGCGAACACCGTGTCTTCCTCGTTCATCTCGGTCTCGGACTTGATGTCGATCTTCCAACCGGTGAGCCTGTTGGCCAGCCGGGCGTTCTGGCCCTCCTTGCCGATGGCAAGAGAGAGCTGGTCGTCGGGGACCACCACGGTAGCCTCGCGCTGCTCGTCGTCAAGGATGACCTCGCGCACCCGGGCCGGTGACAACGACTTGGCCACGAACCGAGCCGGCTCTTCATCGAACGGGATGATGTCGATCTTCTCACCGCGCAACTCCGATACCACCATCCGCACCCGAGAGCCTCTGGGTCCCACACAGGCCCCGACCGGATCGACCCCATCGCTGTGCGATACCACGGCGATCTTGGAGCGATAACCCGGTTCGCGAGCCACGCCCACGATCTCGACCAGACCATCGGAGATCTCCGGCACTTCCAGCTCGAACAGCCGGCGCACCAACTCCTCGCTACGGCGTGAAAGGATGATGGGCGGCTCTTTCGGATTCTGGGAGACCTCCTTGATCACCGCTTTAAGGCGCATCCCGTGCTCGTAGCGCTCGGTGGGAACTTGCTCACTCTTGGGGAGACGCGCCTCCACTCGTCCCAGATCAACCAGGGTATACCGGCTGTCGGACTGCTGCACGATGCCGGTAACGATCTCTCCGATGCGATTGGAGTACTCCTTGAACACGATGCCTTGCTCGGCCTCGCGGATTCGCTGATAGATGACCTGTTTCGCCGTCTGGGCCGCGATGCGCCCGAAGTCCTCCGGGGTGATCTCCTGCCGGTCGGCCATTGAGGTATCGATCTCTGTCTCTTCATCTTGGACTTCCGGCTCTTGGCCGGGTGGAAAGATCAGCTCGAACACGTGGATCTCGCCGGAATCCCGGTCGATCTCCACCTCGGAGAACGGCACGGCGTGCGCGGTCTTGTGATACGCGGAGTGAAGAGCCTCCTCTAGAGCCTCGATGAGCAGGTCGAAGGGAATGCTCTTTTCTTTCTCTATCTGATGGAGAGCCTCTATAGTCTCCTTGTTCATTCCCTTCCCCCTATGTGAACTCGTATATCAGATGGGCGCCACTGATCTCGGCCAGCGGAATCCTCGCCTCTCGTCCCGCCTCCTGCACGACTATCTCGTCCGCGCCGACCTCCAGCAGAGTCCCTTGCCAGACCTTGCGGCCCTCCACCGGCACTCGGGTCTTCACATACACCTTCTGCCCGAGCTGAGCTTCGAAGTGACCGCGCCTGCGCAACGGCCGCTCGATGCCCGGGGAACTGACCTCCAGCGCATAGGCCCCGTCGATGACATCCGTCTCATCGAGCGCCCGGCCCACCGCGCCAGAGACGCGAGCGCACAGATCATGCGTGACCCCGTCCCGGTGGTCGATATACAGACGGAGTATCCTGAGCCGCCTGCTACCAGCCTCCTCGAGAATCACTAGTTCCACGCCCCCGACCTCTCGGTCGATGATCTTTTGGAACCAGGCCTCTGTAAGCTCCACGACCTCTTGCCTCGAGTACAACAAAAGTGGGCCCATCTGCACCCACTTCGGTGAATCAGCTTGGCTTTGATTTGCCTCGGGATTATAACACGAAGCTCCCCAGGGCCACAAGAAAAGCTACTTTACTAATAGCTACCATGGAAGTCAGCGGGCCACCTCCCACAGCTGACCCACCCGGAGAGCGCACTCCGACACGGGGGTCTCCTCGCGCACCCCGCCGACCCGCGGCTCTACTTCCACCAGACCCTCGGCCGCCTTCTTACCTACTGTGACACGTACCGGACATCCGATCAGCTCGGCGTCGGCGAACTTGAAGCCTGGGCGCTGGTCGCGATCGTCCCACAGCACTTCCCAGCCCGCGGCGGTAAGGCGGTCGTATACAGCGCCGGCCACTTCTGTCTGCCCAGAATCTGTTGCGTGAACTTGCACCAGGTGCACATCGAACGGCGCGATGCTCTTAGGCCAGACGATACCGCGCTCGTCGTTGCTCTGTTCCACCGCAGCGGCCGCGATACGAGCCGGTCCGATACCATAGGAGCCCATCACGATGGGGCGCTCCTGCCCTCCCACGTCGAGGATAGTGGCCCCGAGCGGCGCCGAATACTTGGTGCCCAACTTGAATATGTTGCCCACCTCGATCACCTGTCTCACGATGAGCGGCAGGCCACATTCCGGGCAGCCGTCTCCAGCCTCGGCCTGACGCAGATCGCCATATTCCGGCCGGAAATCTCGCCCCACCACAACGCCCATAAGGTGGGTGTCGACTTTGTTGGCGCCCGCCGCGTACTCGCGCGGGCGCCCGGGGTCTTCGGGTCGCAGGCTTTCGTCGGCTATGATGCGCAAACGTCGGCTCCCCGGCAGGCCCACCGGCCCTACGAACCCCACTTCAGCACCGGTGGCGCCTTTGACCTCCTCCGGATGGGCCGGGCGCACCGGCGCCCTCAGATACCGCGCCAACTTGTTCTCGTGCAGGCTGTGATCCCCGCGCACGAGCGCCAAGAGCGGCTCGCCTCCAGCGATATAGACCAGGGTCTTGATTAGTGAAGCTGGTGGGACGGCCAAGAAGGCGGACACCTCTTCGATGGTGCGCTGTTCGGGCGTCGCCACCTCACGAGGCACCGCGCTCCCCGGGCTCTTAGGCGAAAAGGCCGAGGCGGGACCGCCCGCGCCCGCGCACGGGCCGGCGCCGGGGGTGCGGGCCACTGAACGGGCCAATTCGACATTGGCCGAATAGCCACAGGCGCCGCACAGAGCCACGTGATCCTCACCTGCGGGTGAAGGGGCCATATACTCGTGTGCCTGAGCCCCACCCATGAACCCGCTGTCGCTCTCCACCCGGTAGAACTCGATGCCGCAGCGGCTGAAAATGCGGTCGTACGCGCCTATGTGCTTTTCGTAGCTCGTCTCAAGACCCGCCTCGTCCTTGTCGAACGAGTAAGAGTCCTTCATCAAGAACTCGCGCACCCGCAGCACCCCGCCTTTGGGGCGGGGCTCGTCACGGAACTTGAGTTGCAGTTGGTACCAGATCTGAGGTAGGTCCCGATAGGAGCGGAGTTCTCGAGAGGCCAACCAGGCGAAGACCTCCTCGTGGGTCATCGCCAGCACCATGTCGCGCCCACCCCGGTCTTTGAGACGGAACATCTCCTGCCCGATGGCGTCATAGCGGCCGGTCGCCTGCCAGACATCGGCCGGGTGCAAAGTGGGCATGGACAGTTCGAGCCCTCCGATGGCGTCCATCTCCTCCCGGATGACGCGACAGATGCGCTGCATGACCCGCCAGCCCAAAGGCAGCATGATGTAGATACCGGCGGCGAACTGGCGGACGAACCCGCCGCGCACCATCAGCTTGTGGCTTATGGCTTCTGCGTCGGCCGGGTCCTCTTTGACTGTGGGCATGAAAAGGGCTGTCGCCCGCATCGGTTCCTCCTCGAAGGCACGTGTGAGACAGGCGCGCGCCGCGAAGCCCGCGCGGTGCGGATAGTCTAGCAGGCCCCGCCCCCGGCACGGCCACCCGAGGTGCAGTTCTCGTCGGCCGTTCCGGCGCCGTGCTGTCGGGAGGCGATCTCGGCGAAGAGCGTATCCACCAATCTCTCCTGCGGCACTTTCCTCACCGGCTTCCCGGCGGCAAAGACCACTCCCTCAGCCTCTCCCCCGGCGATGCCGAAGTCGGCTTTTCGCGCCTCGCCGGGCCCGTTTACCACGCAACCCATCACAGCGACCTCAAGATCAATCCCGGATTCCTCCAGGCGTCGCTCAACCTCCAGGGCCAGCGTCTCCAAGTCGATACGCGTCCGACCGCATGTAGGGCAGGAGATGACCCGCGGTCCCCGAGGCGCGAGGTCCAACGAGCGCAACATCTCCAGAGCGACCCGGACCTCCTCCACTGGATCGCCGGTAAGCGACACCCGGATGGTGTCGCCGATCCCTTCGGCAAGAAGCGCACCAAGAGCCACCGCACTGCGGATAGATCCCGCCCAAGGCGTGCCCGCCTCCGTGACCCCGAGGTGGAGCGGGTAAGGAATGCGTTTGGCCAGCAGCCTGTTGGCGGCGATGGTGACCAGAGGCGAGGAAGACTTTGCCGAAACCTTGATCTCGTGGAAATCGAGCTCCTCCAGCAAAGTGCAACACCGCGCGGCCGATTCAACCAGAGCCTGAGCCGGATCGTTTTCTTCGAGCGCCCGCAGATCGCGCTCAAGCGAACCACTGTTGACGCCTACCCGGATGACCACCCCGCGCTCCCGGGCCGCCTCCACCACCCGGCGAACCTCTTCCCGGCCTCCGATGTTGCCGGGATTGATGCGCACTCCAGCCGCTCCCGCCTGGATGGCTGCGACGGCCAGACGGTGGTCGAAATGCACATCGGCTATGAGAGGCACAGGGGAATCGGCCACCAGCAGCCGCATCGCCTCGGCACCCGCGATGTCGGGGACTGCCACCCGCACCAGTCCCGCGCCCGCCGTCACCAGGGCACGGATCTGACTCAGGGTGGCTTCGACGTCGTCGGTACGGGTGTTGGTCATCGATTGGATCACCAACGGAGCGCCTCCGCCGATCGGCACGCATCCTACGGTGACGCGGCGCTCGCTGGACATCCCTGAGCTCCTCCGCCTATCCGCCGAAGATGCGGCCGATGTCGTTGGAGGTGGCCACTATGAACAGAAGAACGAACAGGCCGAGTCCCACCATGGAGATCCGTTCGAACGCCCTCAGCGACAGGCTGCGCCCCCGGATACGCTCGATGATGCTGAATAGCACGTGACCGCCGTCGAGCGGCAGTAGGGGCAGCATGTTCAGGATGGCCAAATTGATACTGATAAGAGCCAGCAACATTAGATAGTAGCCGCCCTGCACCGCCTCGCTGGACAGTTGGATAATGCCCACCGGCCCCGCCAACCCCTGGGAGCCTGT
>Ga0214473_10006601_pt1 | contig 13810 bp, 7 predicted proteins | sample RVTome_7_FD_203509 | JGI IMG/M metagenome (GOLD analysis project Ga0214473, IMG submission 203509) | Soil microbial communities from uranium-contaminated site in the Upper Colorado River Basin, Wyoming, United States - RVT98D197 | ecosystem: Environmental > Terrestrial > Soil > Contaminated >... | reverse complement strand
ACAGAAAACCGGCCTTTTCCTCGACCAACGGGAGAACAGAGCGTCGATTCGACGGTATGCAAAAGGGGCTCGCGTGCTCGACTGTTTTTGCAACGACGGAGGTTTTTCCCTTAACGCGGCGCGAGCAGGGGCCGCGGAAGTCACTGGCGTGGATGTTTCCGACGGCGCGGTGAAACGTGCATCGCATAATGCCGAACTCAACGGGATGAAGTGCTCGTTTGTTCAGAAGGACGCCTTTCAATTCCTGAGCGAAGCGGTGAGCGGAAAGCGGTACGACCTCATCGTCCTCGACCCACCCTCATTCACAAAAAGCAAGAAAAACATCATGACCGCCAGAAAGGGATACAAGGAGATCAATACCAACGCGATGCGTTTGCTGAGAGAAGGCGGTTTTCTTGCCACGGCGTCGTGTTCACATCATATTACCAGCGAAATGTTCCGGGAGATTCTCGCGGAAAGCGCTCACGCTGCGCAGCGGACGATCCAGCTTATCGACTGGCGCGGCGCGGCGCCCGACCATCCGGTGCTTCCCGCCATGCCCGAAACCGAATATCTGAAGTTCGCCATCCTTCGTGTGCTGTGACACGTTGATTTTCCCCTCAGAAGGAGGTATATTTCAGCAGGCGAAGTTGCGAGAAGAGCATGATGCGAATACTAACAATTCTTGTAGTCCTCACCGGTATTACTTGCTGCGATACGGTCGCACAGCCCCTCGTTTTTTCAACCCAGACGGACGAACCCGACACAGCGGGAACGAAATTCCTGCATTCGTGGGGATTGGATTTCCTGATCTCGACGGGGGGATTCGGATTGGGCGGATTCTACCGGCAACAGTTCAGCAAAGACGTTTCGGGCTCAGCGACAATTTCGATCTCAGAGTCGAAAGACGATCGTGAAGTCGAGTACTATGCCTACAACCCGTACTCAAACTCATACACGTCGTACAGCCCGGGCAAGGTCAACCGCTTCCTCGTGATCCCGCTGATGGTCGGAGTCGAGCACCGGCTCTTCAGTAATCAGATCCTGGACAACTTCCGCCCGTACGTGAACGCGGCCGTCGGTCCAACCCTGATCTACGCGACACCTTACAGCGAAGAATTCTTTAACGCCCTCGGCAAGGGACATCCGTATTACACCGTCGGTGGCTATGTTGGGCTGGGTTCGTTTTTCGGATCGGATCGCAGTACGTTGTTCGGCATCAACGTCCGCTACTACTTCGTCCCGTTTGCCGGGGGCATCGAGAGTCTCGACCAGGGGCCTCCCAAGAAGGACTTCGGCGGCTTCTTTATTACGCTGAACGTCGGCAGCAGTTGGTGAACTGAGCAGAGGCGGAGGGTGGAACATTGGAATGATGATGGAAGAATGGAACGATGGGTTCCACTATTCCAGCACTCCACCATCCCATCATTCCGACCTCAGCTCCCCCCAAGATATGCTCGAAGAAACCTGCCTGTGTGCGAGGTTCTGCTTTTCGCGACGTCTTCCGGCTTGCCCTGAGCCACAATCTTCCCCCCCTTGATTCCTGCTTCGGGGCCCAGATCGACTATCCAGTCGGCGCACTTGACGACGTCCATGTTGTGCTCGATCACCAGAACGGAATTTCCCTTGTCGATAAGGGCGTCGAAGCATTTCAATAACTTCGCGATGTCGTCGAAATGCAAACCCGTTGTTGGCTCATCGAAAATGAAGAGAGAATCCTCCGTTTCACTTTCGGCAAGATGAGCGGCGAGCTTGACCCGTTGCGCTTCGCCCCCCGACAGCGTGGTTGCTGATTGTCCGAGCCGTATATAGCCAAGCCCCACATCGTCCAACACCTTCAGCCGTTTGGCCACTTTGCGTCCTTCGGCCGCTTCGCCGAAAAACTTCGCCGCTTCGGAGACGGTCATGTTCAAGATTTCGTCAACATTCCGTTCCCGGTACCGGACTTCGAGCACTTCCTTCTTGAACCGCTTCCCTTTGCACGTTTCGCACGTGAGCGCGAGGTCAGCAAGGAACTGCATTTCGACGACCTGAACGCCGCTTCCCTCGCAGGTCTCGCACCGTCCTCCGGGAACGTTGAAGGAAAAGTACCCGGGCGTATATCCGCGGATCTTCCCTGCCTGCGTGTTCGCAAGGAGGTCACGGATGAGATCGAACGCCTTGATGTACGTGACGGGATTGGAGCGGGGCGTTCTTCCGATGGGAGATTGGTCGACCAGTTCGACTTTCCCGATTGACGCGGCTCCTTCGATCGATGAGTACTTCCCGGCAGATTCCTCCACAACCCCCTTGGTTTTCTTGAGCGCAGGGTACAACACTTCGTGCACGAGCGTGGATTTCCCCGAACCGCTCACGCCGGTGACGCAGACAAACATACCCAGCGGTACGACCAGGTCGAGACCCTTCAGATTATGCTCGGCAGCTCCCCGAAGAACAATGCTCTTTCCGTTCCCCCTGCGGCGGGCTCGCGGCAGAGGAATGGAAAGACTCCCGTCGAGGTACTTGCCGGTCAGTGATTCCCCGCGCTTCACAAGACCCTTCACATCGCCGTTGTAAACAACCTCGCCGCCATGTTCGCCGGCACCGGGGCCGAGGTCGACAACCACATCGGCGGACTGCATCATTTCGGCATCGTGCTCAACGACAACAACGCTGTTCCCGACATCGCGGAGCGACTTCAGGATGGCGATGAGACGGCCTGTGTCGCGCGGGTGAAGTCCGATGCTCGGTTCATCGAGAACGTACAACGAGCCGACCAGTGAAGACCCGAGGGCTGTGGCCAGGTTGATCCGCTGCGATTCGCCCCCCGACAGGGTGTGCGAAAGACGGTCGAGCGTGAGATATCCCAGCCCGACATCCACGAGATACTTCAGCCGGCGCTGGAGCTCTTCCAGAAGACGTTTGCCGACCTCCCGTTCGTGCGGACTCAGTGCCAACGTGTCGAAGAACCGGTACGCATCGTCGATGCTCGCCTGAACCACGTCCCGGATGGTCTTTCCGCCAACCTTCACGTACAGCGCCTCCTTCCGGAGCCGGGAACCCTTGCATTCTTCGCAGATCGTGTACGCACGGTAGCGGCTCAGGAAAATCCGGTAGTGGATCTTGTAGGATTTTCGTTCGATGAACCGGAAGAATTTGTGCACGCCACCGAAGCCCTCTCCGCCGTTGAATACGAGGTCGATTTCCCCGGGTGTAAGCTCCTGAAACGGCACATCGACGCGCAAGCCGACACTCGGTGCCGCGCGAAGGACATCGCGGAGATTTTCCTTCCATTTGGGAAACGTCCACGGATAGATAGCGCCGTCGCGGATGGTTTTCGACTTGTCCGGGACAACAAGATCCGGGTCGATACCGACCGACCGGCCGAACCCCTGGCATTTCGGACAGGCTCCGAAAGGATTGTTGAACGAAAATAGACGCGGGTCGGGCTCTTCATACCGGATGCCGCACTGTGCGCACTCGTAGTGCTGGTTGAATCGCAGCTCCTTGCCCCCATCGAGCAACTTCACGATGACGTATCCGTTGCCGTTGACGAACGCCGACTCGAGCGAGTCGGCAAGGCGGGATTCCTCTCCTCCCGCCGCACCTTTTTTCCGGTACACGAGCCTGTCGACAAGAACCGACACATCCTTCTTTGTCACGTTCTTCGGAATTCCCCCCTTCAGATCGAGAATCTCATCCTTGTACAGAATTCTGAAGAAACCTTGCTTCTTCAGATTATCGAGTTCCTCCTTGAGAGTTGCGCGCGCGTGTTCGTGAAGAGGAAAGAGAATATGCAGTTTCAGGTCGCCCTTGCCGCGGGACTCCTCGTCCAGTTTCTCGACTACTGTTCGCACCGAATCACGCCGCACAACGTTGCCGCAGTTGTAGCAGTATGTCAAGCCGATGCGCGCAAACAGCAGGCGGAGATAGTCGTAGATTTCCGTCGTGGTCCCTACGGTGGACCGCGGGTTCCGCGTGACGGTTTTTTGCTGGATCGCGACCGCGGGACTGATGCCCTGGATGAAATCCACGTCCGGTTTGTCCATCCGCTCCAGGAATTGCCGCGCGTACGAAGAAAGACTCTCCACGAACCGGCGCTGACCTTCGGCATAGATGGTATCGAACGCGAGGCTCGATTTCCCGGACCCGCTGACGCCCGTGAACACGATAAGTTTGTTGCGCGGGAGTTCCAGCGAGACGTTCTTGAGGTTGTGCACGCGCGCACCGCGGATGACGATGGATTTTGTTCCGTTGGAAGGAGGGAGTTTGGGGATAGTCCCTGCTCTGGAGGAAATTTTGCGGACGGAAGGGTTTCTTGTCGAAGATTTTGGCATAGGCGGTTATCGACGGCAGACCTCACAGGTTCTCAGGGCGATCGCTCCGCAAACCCGTGAGGTCTCCGCCAATTTAGGCAGCGTGATATTCCTGGAGACTCTTCACTGCGAGTTGTTTTTCCTTCATCCAACGAATACCCCGTACGGCCTCGTACGCGGCGGAGAGGTTCGTGAGGACGGGAATGCTCGCGTCGAGGGCGGTGCGACCGATGGAGATTTCGTCGAAGCGGGATGTTTCACCGAGGGGCGTGTTGATCACGAGATGCAATTCTCCGTTCTTGATGAAATCCACGACGTTCGGCCGCCCTTCGTTTACTTTGTGCACGAGCGTGTTGACCAATCCATTCTGCGACAGAAAACCCGACGTGCCGCTCGTGGCGTAGAGCCTGAAGCCGAGATTGGTGAGCATTCTCGCGATCTCGAGGGTCCGGTAATTCTTGTCGTTGTCGTTGACACTGAGGAACACGCCGCCACCGAGAGGAAGCGAAATTCCCGCACCCAGGAACGCCTTCGCAATCGCCTCGCCGTACGTCTCGGAAATTCCCATCACTTCCCCCGTCGATCGCATTTCCGGGCCGAGGTACATCGACGTCTTCGGAAACTTGCCGAACGGGAACACCGGCTGCTTTACGGAAATGTGCTTGAGATTCTCGGGCGGCGTAATCGCGAAGTCGCGCAGCTTCTTCCCGAGCATGATCTTCGTCGCGATCTTCACGAGCGGTATGCCGGTCGCCTTGCTGACGAACGGCACGGTACGCGACGCACGGGGGTTTACCTCGAGCACGTACACGATCCCCCCTTTCACCGCACACTGCACGTTGATAAGACCCCGGACACCCAGCGCCAGCGCGAGCTTCTTCGTGAAATCCTTCAGCTGCTCGATAATGGCCGGACTGTCGAGCACGGGCATGAGTATGCACGCGCTGTCGCCCGAATGAATCCCGGCCTCTTCGATGTGTTCCATCACCCCGCCGATGAGCACGTCGGTACCGTCGCACACGGCATCGATGTCGAATTCCTTCGCGTCCTCGAGGAATTTGTCGATCAGGACCGGATGCTCAGGAGACACCTTTACCGCCCGTTTCATGTATTCTTCCAGGGCTTCGGGACTGTAGACGATCTCCATCGCTCTGCCGCCGAGAACGTACGACGGACGCACGAGCACCGGGTAGCCGATCTGCCGGGCCACAGACTTCGCTTCATCGACGTTGACAGCAATTCCGTCATCGGGATGCGGGATGTGCAACCGCTCGACGAGTTCGCCGAACCGTTTACGGTCTTCGGCGATGTCGATGTTCTCCGGTGACGTCCCGAGTATTCTCACCCCGTTTGCCTCAAGGGACTTGCAGAGTTTGAGCGGGGTCTGTCCGCCAAAACTCACGATGACGCCTTCCGGTTTCTCGTGCTCGTGAATTGTCAGGACATCCTCCAGCGTCAGCGGCTCGAAGTACAGCTTGTCGGCGACGTCGTAATCCGTCGAAACGGTTTCGGGATTGCAGTTGACCATGATCGCCTCGTACCCTTCCTCCTGCAGCGCGAAGACCCCATGAACGCAGCAGTAATCGAACTCTATACCCTGGCCGATACGATTCGGCCCACCGCCAAGAATCATGACCTTCTTCCTCCCGCTGTCTCTGTATTCATTCTCCTGTTCATAGGTGGAGTAGTGGTAGGGAGTGTTCGCTTCAAACTCGGCTGCGCAGGTGTCGACAGTCTTGAAGACGGGCTGAACGCCTAGTTCTCTGCGCAATATTCGCACCGCCCCCTCGTCGGTCTTCCACAGAGCTGCGAGCTGACGGTCCGAAAACCCGAATTGTTTCGCCCTCAGGAGTATGTCTTTGTCTATTTTCTTCACCTCAATCGAATTGAGTTGGGTTGCATTGCCTTCACTAGTGCTTATCCAACTATTATTTGCAGGTTCCGACACTGGAAAACGTTCGGAATGCTCATTCCAACGATAATTTTACCTTCATCCCGCCGTTGGCAGGATTCGGTAAAATTAGTTGGAATGGCACTAATGGTTGTGTCCGGTTTTCGCGTCGTGGTGCCTGGCGCCGATGCCCCTGGACTTTTTGTACGCCTTGATCTGCTCCGGCGTCAGTACTTCCTTTGATTTTAGATGTGCTACAAGGTGCACGGCACGCAATTGGCCTCGTAGTTTTCCGATCTGCTCGGAAATCTCCCGAACTGAATTCGAATCCACGCTTCGCTTCGAGAAAGTTTCGTCCAGTTGTTCTTCCTTGTTCACAATCAACCTGCCGAGGCTCGCAGCCTGGAGCTTCATTTCGTCATAGATCATCTGAATCGAATTCTTCTGCGAGTCTGTCAGCTTGAGCTCGGCCGCCATTTCCAAAATGTGTTTTGGACCGGGGTAACCGTTCATTTCCGCGCTCTTCGCCTGCCCCATTCCTTCACCGCCGAGCAAACCTTCGCGGTCCGGCGGAACCTGAGCGAGCGCCGCCTCGAAACACGCGATGAAAACGATAGCCGCCACAAACGACTCTTGTTTTTTCATTTTACATCTTGCATCTTGCATCTTGCATTTTTCATTCAACCGCATATTCTCTCAGTCCCTCTTCCATCTCAACAATTTGCCTGATGTTGTGGAGGAACCACGGGTCCACTTTTGTGAGCTCGAACAGCTCATCGACGCCGATCCCAAGCTGCAACCCATAACGGAGGTAGAAAATATTCTCCGCTTTCGGTGTTCTCAGCTGTCTCCTTACCTTCTCTCTACTCACCGCTCTCTGCTCTTCGCTCATACCCGCCACATCCCATTCGTCCTTCCCGTCCGCGCCAAGACCGTACCGGCCCGTTTCGAGTGAACGCAGCGCTTTCTGCAAGGCTTCCTTGAACGTCCGCCCGAAGGCCATGGTCTCGCCCACCGATTTCATCTGCACGCCGAGCGTGTCGTCGACACCTTTGAACTTCTCGAAATCCCAACGGGGAATCTTCACAACGCAATAGTCGATCGTCGGTTCAAACGATGCCGGCGTCTCTTTCGTAATATCGTTCGGAATCTCGTCGAGCGTGTACCCGACGGCGAGTTTGGCGGCTATTTTCGCGATCGGAAATCCCGTGGCTTTCGAGGCGAGCGCGGAAGACCGGGAAACGCGGGGGTTCATTTCGATCACCAGCATGCGACCGTTCTCCGGGTTCACCGCAAACTGGATGTTCGAGCCTCCGGTCTCAACGCCAATCTCACGAATGATTTTCTTCGCCGCGTCCCGCATGTACTGGTATTCCTTGTCGGTCAGCGTCTGGATGGGAGCGACGGTGATGGAATCGCCCGTATGCAGGCCCATCGGATCGAAGTTCTCGATGGAACAGATGATCACGACGTTGTCCTTGAGGTCGCGCATCACTTCGAGCTCGAATTCCTTCCATCCGATCACGGACTCTTCGACAAGAGTTTCGTGAATTGGGCTGGCATTCAGGGCATAGTCGACTTTCTCCCGGAACTCTTCGATGTTGTACGCCGTTCCTCCTCCCGTTCCTCCGAGCGTAAACGAAGGTCTGATGATCAGGGGGAGCCCTATTGTCTCTGCCAGCACCATAGCCTCCCGGGCGCTTTTGACAAAGCCACCGCGCGGCGTCTCAAGTCCGATGTTCCGCATCGACGCCTGGAACAACTCCCTGTTTTCCGCCTTCCTGATAGGCTGAAGTTTCGCACCAATGAGCTCGACATTCCATTTTTCCAATGTTCCATTTTCCGCCAGCGCTACCGCTGTGTTCAACGCCGTCTGTCCTCCCATCGTCGGGAGGAGTGCGTCTGGGCGTTCACGTTCGATGATTTTCTCCACAAAGTAGGGGGTAATGGGTTCGATGTAAGTCCTGTCGGCAAACTCCGGGTCGGTCATGATCGTGGCGGGATTGGAGTTGATGAGCACAACCCGGAACCCTTCCTCTCGTAAGACTTTACAAGCCTGTGTGCCGGAGTAATCAAACTCACACGCCTGACCGATAACGATGGGACCGGAACCGATGATGAGGATGGAGTGTATGTCTGAACGCTTGGGCATTGATGAGGTGCAATACACTGGAAGATAGGGAAAATTCGAGAGAGATACCACCCAGGAGTAGTAAAGTTGTGAAGTAGTGGAGTACTTGAGTACTTGAGTGCTTGAGTACTTAAGTGCTTCAATACTTCATGCTTTAGTACTTCCAATACTCTATTGCTTTTTTCACGAAATCGCTCTACATTGCAGCGGACCAGTGTCCGGAGACAAAACAAACCGGTTCCGTGTTGAAGAACAGTGAAAGGAGTACCAACCGCACCCATGAACCTTCCTGCTACGCTTGGCGAATTGAAGCAATCCGGTTACAAAGTCCTGGCCGTCAAAGAAGAAATCCGACGAAACCTCATCGAGAAGTTGTCGCGGGGAGAAAAACTCTTCCCGGGTATCATCGGATACGAATCGACGGTCGTGACCGGGCTGGTGAATGCTCTCCTCGCCAAGCACGATATTCTTCTCCTCGGTCTTCGTGGGCAGGCGAAATCGCGCATTCTCCGTCTCTTCCCTTCGCTTCTCGACGAATTCATCCCGGTCGTCCGCGGATGTGAGATCAACGACAACCCGTTCAAGCCCGTCTGCCACCGTTGTGTTGAGCTCGCCAATGAGTGTGGCGACGCCACGGAAATCGAGTGGCTGCATCGCGACGCGCGATACGGCGAGAAACTCGCCACGCCCGACGTGACCATTGCCGACCTGATCGGAGATATCGACCCGATCAAAGCGGCCTCGAAACGTCTGCATTACTCGCATGAAGGTGCCATCCACTTCGGCATTATCCCCCGAACGAATCGGGGAATCTTTGCCATCAACGAGCTTCCCGATCTGCAGCCGCGGATTCAGGTTGGATTATTCAACATCATGGAAGAAAAGGATATCCAGATTCGTGGCTTCAACATTCGCATCCCGCTCGACGTGATGATCGTGTTCACGGCCAATCCGGAAGATTATACGAATCGCGGCAACATCATCACGCCGCTGAAGGACCGGATTGACTCGCAGATTCTCACCCATTATCCCCGCACGCGGGACGATGCCATCGCGATTACCGAGCAGGAAGCCTGGATCAAGCGCGACGGGAAGGATGTCGTTATCCCACGCTATTTCCGGGAGATCGTCGAACAAATAGCCTTCGAAGCGCGCAAAAGCGAGTACGTGGATCAGAAGTCCGGAGTCAGCGCGCGCCTGACCATTTCCGCTATTGAGAACCTGGTTAGCAACGCCGAACGACGGACGCTCCAGCATGGCGACCGGACTGTCATGCCGCGACTGTGCGACCTCACCCAGGTTCTTCCCGGCCTGACCGGCAAGATCGAACTGGTGTTCGAAGGCGAGCAGGAGGGAGCGATCAAGGTGAGCCGCGCCCTGATCGGCAAAGCGGTGCGCGACGTTTTCAAAAAGTACTTCCCCGACCCGCTCCAGAAAAAACCGACGCGCGTGCACGCAGTCGAACCGGCACGAAACCCGCAGCCGGTCGAAGACTCGGAATACGCCAGAATCATCCAGTGGTTCGAGGCGGGGAACAAAATCGAAATTTCGGACGACATGCCGGTTGAACCGTACTTCAAGGAGCTCGACAAGGTCAAAGGACTGCGTGACGTGACGAAGCGCCACATGAACATCCCCGACCAGAACATCCATGAATTGGCTTCGGCGATGGAATTCGTCCTCGACGGCCTGCATCAGTTCTCGAAGATCGCCAAGGATGAAGTCGAGCACGTCACATCCTACAAGGATATGGTAGGAAGTATATTTGTCGGGAAAGGAAAAGGCTTTGAGGAGGATTGAAACCACGGAAGACGCAGTAACCACACGGATCTTCACGAATGTGTTATATCCGTGCCTTTTTCTTGCTTCTTCCGTGTCATCCGTGGTAACTGGAAACGCTTCATTTTGCATCTAACCCATGCGCTTCCAATACTCCAAATGGACTTCCGAGTCGATGACCGATGAGCAGCGGCTTGAGTCGCTCATGTCGCTGTTCAGTTACCTGATGGTCCAGACGTCCGGCGATGTCGAGGAGGCGATGGAATGGCTTCGCCAGCTCGGGCAGGAGTACGGACTGTTCGACGAGAACATGACGATGGAAGACTTGCTCGCCAAGCTGAGGGAAATGGGGATCATCGAAGACGTGAATAACGTTCCGACCCTGACGGCAAAGGGGGTCCAGAGAATCCGGCAGGACGCGCTTCGTGAAATTTTCACCTCGTTGAAGAAAGGGGGCGTCGGGTACCATGAAACTCCACAGACGGGAACGGGCGTGGAACGCCTGAGCGAAACGAAAAAATGGACGTTCGGTGACATGCCGACGAACATCGACCTCACTTCGACGCTCACGAACGCTTTCAAACGGGACGGGATTGACGACTTTTCGTTAAAAGAAGAAGACCTTGAGGTGTACGAAACGGAGCACATGACCTCCTGCGCCACGATTCTGATGCTCGACATCTCGCACTCGATGATCCTCTACGGCGAAGACCGCATCACGCCGGCAAAGCAGGTGGCTCTCGCGCTCGCCGAGCTTATCATGCAGAAATTTCCGAAGGACTATCTGGCGCTGGTCGTGTTCGGTGACGACGCCAAGATCGTGAGTGTCGGCGAATTGCCGTTCCTCAACGTCGGTCCATATCACACCAACACGAAAGCGGGATTGCAACTGGCCCGGAACCTGCTCCGTCGCCAGGGTCCCGCCTCCGGCGGGATGAACAAGCAGATTTTCATGGTTACGGATGGAAAGCCGTCGGCGATATTTGACGACAACGGAAAACTGTACAAGAATTCGTTCGGACTCGACCCGCGCATCGTGAACAAAACCCTCGACGAGGCGGTGAACTGCCGCCGGGAGAAGATTGTCATCAGCACGTTCATGGTGGCGCGGGATCCCTACCTCATCAATTTTGTCGAAGACCTCACCAAAGCCAACCACGGCCGAGCGTACTACTCCACCCTTCAGAACCTGGGCGAGTTTATCTTCGTCGATTACATCCGCAATCGCAGGAAGAAATACGGCGCCTCGTAGGGTCTCCTTTTCCCCCATCCCTCCTCTTGAATAACCAGCCGCTCGTCAAAATCAGCAGGGAAGAGCTATTTTTCAGCCACTTTCGACGCCTTGTCACAAAAAATGTGACACGAAAACCATAGGTTTTGTGACACATTCTTGTTATTTATAGGGTGGCAACTTTTCTTCGGTAGGGATGGTCATAGCAGTCTAGGGGACCTGCTGAACAACATCGGGTCGACTATTACTCTGCACTGTTCGTTTACAGAATAAGGTCGATGGAGCCACACACGTTTTTCCAGAAGCTGCCCGACAGGGTATCTCAGCTCTGCGGGGCTGCCGTCGCGGCAACAGGAATTTCAGCTCTCGTAGGGTGGTCAACGGGGGTATCGGTGCTGATGAGCGTTCGCACCGAGTACATTCCGATGGCGCCGAACACGGCGCTCTCGTTCATCCTGCTGGGAATCTCACTCATCCTGTTCTCCGTACGGCGGCCCTGGGCCTGCCGGACTGTCCGCGCCGTCAGCCTGATCGTTCTTCTGATTGCCGCGCTCCGGATTACCGAATATGTCGTCGGCGTCGATTTGTCCGTCGACAATTGGTTCTTTCAGTTCCCGAACAAGAATCTTGGACTCGCACCGGTAGGACGCATGGCGTTCTTTACCGCCCTCAGCTTCCTTCTTGCCAGTATTCCCCTCGTGCTTCTCTCGTTCCTGCCGGCGAGCCCCCTTGCGGAAGGAGCTTCGACAGCATTCGGGGGGATAGTCGTGTTCACCGCCCTCGCCTTCTTCCTCGGGTACATCTACGGAGCTCCGTTGTATTACGGAACGACAACAATCCCGATGGCGCTCAACACGGCGCTGGCATTCCTGGTGATCGGCTTCGGCCTGCTGACGCTCTCGATCGAGAAAATGTTCGCGTCGCGCCGCAAAGTCGCCGCCGACCTCCGCAGGGCACACGACGAACTGGAACAGCGCGTCAGGGAGCGAACGGCTGAATTGACAGACGAAATTTCCCAGCGAGAGAACGCGGAGCGAGCCCTGCGAGAGGCAGAACAGCGATACCGCACAACCCTCGACAACATGGTGGAGGGATGCCAGATCATCGGCTTCGATTGGAAGTATCTGTATCTCAACGAAGCGGCAACGCGGCAGGGGCGGCGCGCCAAGGAAGCACTGCTCGGGCGCATTATGATCGAATCGTACCCCGGCATTGAAACGACGGAGATGTTTTCAAAACTCCGCCAATGTATGGAACAGCGCGTTCCCATCCAGATGGACAACGAATTCACGTATCCCGATGGATCCGCAGGCTGGTTCCGTCTTCGCATGGAGCCGGTCCCCGAAGGTACGTTTATCCTGTCGGAAGACATCACGGAGAAAAAGAACTCGGAAGAAACCATTCGCCAGCAGGCGGCTCTTCTCGACGTCGACCCGGATGCCATCCTCGTGATAAACCTCGACGGCACGGTTCGCTTCTGGAACAAGGGCGCAGAACAGATGTTTGGATGGATGGCGGAAGAAATCATCGGCAAGCGGGTGAGCGACGTGTTGTTCATGGATCCCAAACTTGTCAAGCTATTCAGCAACGGTACGGAAAACGCCCCCGCAAAAAAGGGGACTCTAACCGGAGAGGGAAAACTCATCGGCAAAGACGGGAAAGAAGTGTTCGCGCGGGCATCCGTCGTGTCCGTTCACAACGACGATGGCACGAAGAGGTTCACGTACGCCGTCCTCAGCGACATCACAGAAAACAAGAAACTCGAAGCGCAATTCTACCGATCCCAGCGTCTGGAAAGTATCGGGACACTGGCGGGGGGCATCGCGCACGACCTTAACAACCTGCTCGCGCCGATCCTCCTTGGCGTCGAGATTTTCAGGAAAAAAGGGTTGAGCCAGAAGGAACAGAAGATCATCGAAAGCATGGCGACCAACGCTCGGCGCGGCGCAGATATTGTCAAGCAAGTCCTCACGTTTGCCCGCGGTGTCGAAGGCGAACGCAAGGCACTCCGCCTCAGCCATATTCTGGCCGAAATTGAAAACATCGTTCGCGAAACCTTCCCCCGGTCGATCGAGCTGCGACTCCGAGTTCCCCAGGACCTCTGGCTGACGTCCGGGGACCATACGCAGTTGTATCAGGTGTTCATGAATCTTTGCGTGAACGCCCGCGACGCAATGCCCCAGGGCGGGAAGCTCACCGTCGAAGCGGAAAACGTCATCATCGACGATCACTACGCAGGCCTGAACATCGAGGCCACTGTCGGACCTCATGTCGTCGTCACCGTATCTGACACCGGAAGCGGCATACCCCCCCAGCTCATCGACAAGGTTTTCGACCCGTTCTTCACGACCAAGCAAATCGGCAAGGGAACGGGCCTGGGCCTCTCCACGGTCCGCGGCATCATCAAGAGTCACGGAGGGTTCGTAAGTGTCTACAGTGAACTGGGCGCCGGCACTCGATTCAAGGTATACGTCCCGGCCGTTGAGGGAGAGGAGAATCAGGAA
>Ga0214473_10006600_pt1 | contig 13810 bp, 9 predicted proteins | sample RVTome_7_FD_203509 | JGI IMG/M metagenome (GOLD analysis project Ga0214473, IMG submission 203509) | Soil microbial communities from uranium-contaminated site in the Upper Colorado River Basin, Wyoming, United States - RVT98D197 | ecosystem: Environmental > Terrestrial > Soil > Contaminated >... | reverse complement strand
CACCGGGCTCCGGCACCGGGCCGATGCCGAGGCCGGACGGTGGCCCCGTCATCCATGGCGAACCGAACGACTACTGGGACGGCGGAACAGGGGCACGCGGCGACGACGGCGGCTGCGGCTGTCGTACATCGGCGCGAGCCGACAACGCGATCGACGGCCCGCTCTGGATCGCAGGCGTCCTAGTCGGCGTCGCCTGGCGAAGGCGACGTCGGCGGACTCTCGGTCAACCGCGTGCGCGCAAGCGTGCCGTCTGCCGCCGGTCGATTTCTAGCGTCTTCGGATCGAGCACGACGCCGTAGTCGTCGCGCGCCGCCCCGATGGAGATGATGCCGTCGCGCACCTCCTCGCGGACCTTCTCGGCAGGCCGCTCGAACGGCGATCCGTGACCGCCGCCACCGCCCGCAACCTGGTAGTACCGCGTGCCGGCCGGCACGTTGCGAATCAGGTCCTTCGTCGTCGTGACGTAGACCTCACCCGTCGGGTACTGGAGCTCGATGCGGTTGAGCGTCCCGTCGCCGCCGTCCATGAGCCCGAAGGCCGGCTCCACGTCCCCGTCGCCGAAGGTCACGACCTGCGTCCCCTCACCGCCGATGACGTAGCGGGTCTCGACGCCGAGCCCGCCCCGGTACTTCCCCGGCCCCGCCGAGTCCGTCAGCAGCTCGTGCCGCTCGAGCAGATGCGGGGTCATCTGCTCGAACATCTCGTAGTCCTGGTCGAGCACGCCGCCGGAGGCGTCGATCATCCCGATGTGGTCGTAGCCGTCGCAGTCGCTCGTCGCCCCCGAGCCACCCTTGAGCCCCATGAACAGAATGTCCACGAACGTGTCGTCCTTGCGCGGATCACGGCCCGTGGTCAGCGAGCAGAGCAGCTGGTTCCAGCCGGCGCCCACGCGGTCGGGAATCACCGGCGCGAGCGCCCGGATGATGGAGTCGGCGTTCGGCGGGCAGAGGTGATTGCCGAAGGTGGTGGCCGCGGGATAGGCGGCGTTGAGGAGGGTCCCTTCCGGGATGATGATGTCGATGGGTTGGACCATCCCGTGGTTGTGCGGAATGTCCGGATTGACCATCTGAAGGAACGTCAGGATCGTCGCCGACGCGCTCGACGTGTAGGTGCCGTTCACGAATCCGTTGGTCTGTGCGTCCGTGTCCGAGTAGTCGAAGGTGATGTGCTCGTCCTCGACCGTGATCGTCACCCGGATCGTGTACTCGCTCCCCGGGTTCTTCCCGTCGAAGTAGACCTTGGCCTCGCCGCGGTAGACGCCGTTGGGGATCGAACGGATCTCGGCCTGCATCATCTTGCGCGTCGACTCGAAGAGCGCCTCCTTGTGCGCCTCGAACCGGTCGAGACCGTACTTCTCGATGAGCCCGACGAGCCGGCGCTCGCCCACGGTGCAGCTGCCGATCTCGGCCCGCATGTCTTCTTGGACGATATCGAGGCGAATGTTGGCGAAGATGAGGTCCCAGACGTCCTCGCGCAGCTTCCCGCGGTCGTATATCTTGACCGCCGGGATGCGCAGCGCCTCCTGCCAAACCTCGGTGGCCGCTGGATTGTAGCCTCCGCGCACCGCCCCGCCGATGTCCGCCATGTGGCCCTTGGTCGCCGACCAGCCCACGAGCCGATCCCGGAAGAAGATGGGCTTGAACGCGGCCACGTCGTTGTTCTGGTTCCCCAAAGTGAAGACGTCGTTGTGAAAGAAGACGTCGCCCGGGTTGATGTCTCCGCGAAACTTCTCTGCGATGTGAGCGCAGACGGGGCTCAGCGAGAAGCTCAGGATGGGGAGGTTCTCGGTCTGCTCGAGCATCCGGCCCTGCGCGTCGTACAAGCCGGTCACGAAGTCGCGCGCCTCGCACAGGATCGGCGAGCGCGTGGTCTTCTCCATGCTGATGCTCATCTCGTCGGTGATCGCCTTGAGCGCGCGCCCGATGATGGAGACGAGCACTGGATCGATCTGTTGCTGCTGGCTCATCACGCCTCTCCCCGTGCTTCGATGACGCAGGTGCCGAAGTCGTCCACGCGCGCGGCGTAGCGCGAGGTTACGAAGATGGTCGTGTCCGTACGCTCGATCAGGGCCGGGCCGTCGATGCGGTCCCCGGCCTTCAGGGCGTGACCGTCGTAGACCATCACATCGTCGAAGAGCCCGCGCTCCGGCAGGAAGGCCCTCCTTCGCCCCTTGCCCGCGTGACTTGCATCGCCCCCGCCGCGTTCGATCCGTGGGAGCTCCGTGCGGTCGACGCGGCCTACGCAGCGCACGCGTACATTGATGAGCTCGAGGCCCGTGCCCTGGGCCGACAGCTCGTAGCCGTAGAGTCGGTCGTGCTCGGAGTGGAACGCCCGCGCGACCGTCTCGAAGTCGCCGCGCGTCACCGTGTCGCGCTCCACCGCCACGGTGACCTCGTGGTACTGCTTCAAGTAGCGCAGGTCGAGGGCCACGTGGAGCGACTCCCGCTCCTCGGGCACGCCCTCGCTCCGCAGCTGGGCGCTCCCCTCGGCCGCCATCTCGTCCACGAGAGCACCGAGCCGGTCGGCTCCGATCTCCGCCAGCGGGCCAACGCAAGAGCGCACGAAGTCGTGCTGCAAGTCGGTCATGAGCATGCCCGAGGCACACAGGATGCTCGCGACCTGGGGCACGACGACCGTCGGGATCTCCAGCTCGCGCGCGATCTCACACGCGTGGAGCGCGCCCGCACCGCCGGCCACTACCATGGGGAACTCGCGCGGGTCGAGGCCCCGCTTGACCGTGATCTCGCGGACGCCGTGCGCCATGTTGGCGTTGATCACGCGGTACATACCGGCTGCGGCCTCGTCGATGGTGAGGCCGAGAGGCTTGGCAACCTGGACCTCGATCGCGCGGCGCGCGAGGTCCGCGCGCAGCGGGAGCTTTCCTCCGGCAAACCAGGCGGGATCCAGGTACCCGAGGACCAGGTCCGCGTCGGTGCAAGCGGGGCGCTCGCCGCCCCGGGCATAACAGGCCGGTCCTGGTTCGGCCCCGGCCGACTCGGGGCCCATGCGCAGCAAGCCGCCCGGATCGATCCAGCCTATGCTGCCGCCGCCCGCGCCGATGGTCACGATGTCGAGCATGGGCAGCGCGATCCGCAGCCGGTCGATGTCTCCCTCGGCCTTGAGCTCCACCTCTCCGTCCCGCACGAGTGAGGCGTCGAAGCTCGTTCCGCCCATGTCGACGACGAGGCTGCTCCTCCGCCCGAGCGTCTCGGCCACCGCGAGCGCCGCCCGCGGACCGGCGGCCGGCCCGCTCAGCAGGGTGGTGGCAGGCCTGCGCACGGTGACCTCGGGCGCTGCGACGCCGCCGCTCGACTGCATGATCAGCAGCACGCCGGAGAAGCCCGCGTCGGCGAGGCGCGTCGTGAGGCTGCCGAGGTAGTCGCGGAGCACGGGCCCGGCGAAGGCGTTGAGGACCGTGGTCGAGACGCGGTTGTAGAAGCGTATCGTGGGTAGGATCTCCGTCGAGACGCTGAGGAAGGCGTCCGGGAGCTCGGCACGCACGATCTCGGCGGCCGCGCGCTCGTGGGCCGGGTTCGCGAAGGAGTTGAGGAAGCATATGGCCACGGCCTCGACCTTCGCTTCCGCGAGCACGCGAACGGCGTCGCGCACGTCGTCGAGCTCGAGCGCCCTCAGCTCGTGCCCGCGCCAGTCCATGCGCTCGCGTACGGGGCGACGCAAGTACCGGCGGACGAGCGGCACCACGTTCGTGTAGCGGTTGTCGTATTGGCGCTCGCGGATCCCGCGCCGCATCTCGAGCGCGTCCCGCACGCCGTCGGTCGTGATCAGCCCGCACTTTGCCCCGCGCCTCGTGAGCACAGCGTTCGTGGTGACGGTGGTGCCGTGCACGATGGTCCCGATTCGGGCAGTGAGATCGCGAAGCGTGATGCCCCTCGCCTCGGCGATGGTCTCGAGGCCGTTCAGGACGCCGATGGACGGATCCTCGGGTGTGGACAGGACCTTGTAGCTCCCGACCTGGCCGTCCGACGACCGCAGGAAGAGGTCCGTGAACGTGCCGCCAACGTCGATCCCGATCCTGAAGCTCTCCTCAGCCATGCCCTGACTCCCCTGCTTCGCGTTCCCGGTCCTGCCCTGGCGCGGTCACGTCGCGGCCGAGCTCGAAAGCGCGACGGTTGGCCTCGAGGTAGCGCTCGGGACAACGCCGGGCCACGGCCCGCCAGAGGGTATCGCTCGACACAGGGAGGAAGTCGAGCCCGGACAGAGCACCGATCATGGCCACGTTGAGCGTTCGCCCTTCCCCTACCTGGCCGAGCAAACGCGGCCCGTCGAAGAGGAGGACCTCCCGGACGACCTCGCGCAGGGACGCAGTGATCTCGCTGATGGGCGGATACTCGTGACCCGCTCCGGCGATGGCGTACGGAACGATCGTCCCCTCGTTCATGATCACTCGCGTATGGGCGCCCATCTGCGGCAAGACCCGCAGCGTCTCGAGCGGCTCGAACCCGATCACCAAGTCGGCGCCGCCGGTGATGAAGGAGCTCGCCCCCTCGCCGATCAGCACCGAGCACTCGACGCTCCCGCCGCGCTGGCTCATCCCGTGAAGCTGGCCGACGACGACGGGCAGCCCCGCCGCGTGGACGGCGTCGCCCAGGATCTTGGCCGCCGTGAGCACCCCTTGCCCGCCCACGCCGGTCAGCAGGAGCCGCGACCGCTCACCCATCGGATCCATCCTCGAGTCGAATCGCCCCGTTCGCACAAAGCTGGGCGCACACGCCGCAGCCGGTGCACAGGCCGGGTTCGATGACCGCCTTTTCGCCGCGGATGGTGAGCCCGGGGCAGCCGAAGAGGTCCACGCAGGAGCGGCAGTTGCCACAGTTGCCGCAGATCAGACAGCGGGCGGCCTCGGCCCTCGCCTCCGCTTCTCCGAAGACGCCCACCACTTCGACGAAGGCGCCCGCGCGCGCGCGCGGCTCGAGCTCGGGTGGATGGCGCCGCGAGAGGTGGCGCGTGAGCACGGGGGAGCGCGGCTCGAAGTCGTTGCGTGGCAACAAGGGCGGAAGGCGCCGGCCGGGTTGTCCGTGGAGCAACCGGTCGATGGCCCAGGCGGCGCGAAGGCCGCGGGCCATGGCCCCCGTCACGGTTCGTTTCCTGCCCGCGATATCACCGCCCGCGAAGATCCGCTCGTGGGACGTGCGTCCCGTCTCGGCGTCCACGTCGATCGTTCCGTCGGGTCCGAGGACGAGCTCCGGTCCGCCGTGCAGGAAAGCGCGATCGGGCTCCTGGCCGATCGCAGCGATGACACGGTTGGCCTTGAACCGGACCTCGGATCCGCCGTCGACGGGCACGAACGCAATCGCGCGCGGAAGAAGACGCGCCGGGGTCAGCGCGGGGTGGATCGCGATGCCCTCCCGCTCGGCGGCGACGATCTCCTCCGGAAGGGCGGGCATCTGCGCCCGCGCTTCGATGCAGGCCATGGACACGCTCTCGGCGCCGAGTCGCAGGGCCGTGCGCGCCGCGTCGACCGCGGCGTTGCCGCCGCCCACGACGACCACGTGCCCGTGCTGGCCGTCCTCGGCTCCCGCGCGCACTCGCTCGAGGTAGCTGATGGCGTCGATGACAGACGGAGCGCCATCGACCTCCGCCCCAATGATCTCGAGCCTCCGTCCGCGCCGGAGGCCCACGGCGAGGAAGATCGCTTCGAAGTCATCGAGGAGATCGGTCAACGATCGATCGCGACCGAGCGCCATGCCGCCCACGAAGGCGACGCCAAAGCCCAGCAGACGCTGGATGTCCCGCTCGAGGGCCGCGCGCGGGAGGCGGTACTCGGGGATGGCGTGTGCGAGGATGCCGCCAGGCCGATCCGCCGCGTCGAAGAGGACCACGTCGTGACCTCTGAGGCGCAGATCCCAAGCCGCGGCGAGGCCCGCAGGGCCGGCGCCCACGACGGCCACGGAGTGTCCCGTCCGCGCCTCCTGCGGCGGCTGCCATGGCCACTCGGATTGGGCCGCTGCCCACTCCACCACGAAGCGCTTGAGGTCGTTGATCGCAACGCTCTCGTCCACGCCAGCGCGCACGCAGACCCTCTCGCAGGGTCGATCGCACACGCGACACACGGACTCGGGCAACGGCGTGCGCACCATGATGTGCCCCAGCGCCTCGGCGTATTGACCAGCGGCGATGTGGTTCGCGTAGCCCTGAATGCACAATGAGAGGGGGCATGCGTCGCCGCAGGGCGCCGTCTCCGGCCAGGGGCTCGTCGCGTCGCGGATCTGCACGGCGCGCGAGCGAACGAGCTGTTGCTCGTAGGCCGTCGTGACGCACTGGTCGCAGCGCAGGCCGACGGCGTCGCGGCCGCAGGTCGCGCAGCGTGATTGATCGATGTAGTAGCGTGGGGGCCGCGCCCTGTCGCCCGCTGCGTCGGTCACGACGCGCTCCTGCGGACCTGATAGACCGGACAAGCACGCTGAACGATGACGACGCTCAGCCCGGCCGCGTCGCGGGCCCGCTCGAAGGTCGCGATGGCCGCGGGAAGGTCGTAGGGGTCGAGCGTCTCAACTTGCTCGACGCCGAGCGCGCGGACGATGCGCTCGATGGAGGCCACGCGGTTGGTCTCGTTGTCCTGAAAGCCCGTCATGGCCGTCACCTCGTTGTCGAGGATGACCGCGACCATACCCACCGACTCCTTGGCCGCGTCGAGCAGGGCGGGCATGCCGGAGTGGAAGAACGTCCCGTCCCCCATGAAGCCGACCGTACGCTGCCCCGTGACGCGCGCCACACCGGCGGCCAGCGTGAACCCCGCCCCCATGCACAGAAGCGCGTCGGCCGTCTGGAGCGGCGGTCCGTAGCCCAGCGTGTAGCATCCGATGTCGTTGAAGTAGAGATGCTCGTCGCCGAACGCAGCGCGCGCCGCAAGATACGCCGCGCGATGGGGACAGCCCGGGCACAGCGAGGGCGGCCGCGGCGCGACTTCGACCGCCTCGGGTCGCCCAGGCGGCGCGGGACAGATGCCCAGGGCAGCGTGGATCCCGCGCTGGATGATGTCCGGCTCGTACTCGAACGCCTCCGGCAGATGACCCGAACGCTTGCCGAGGATGCGAGGTGACAATCCATGGCGCGCGCACAGGGCCGCGATCGCGTCCTCGAGGAACGGTGACAGCTCCTCGACGACGAGCAATCGCTCCACGCCCGCCAGCGCCGCGACCAGCTCGCGCTCGGGGAGCGGATGGACCACACCCAGGGTCCAGAGCCCCACGCGATCGCCGATCCCCAGCTCGCGCACGAGGTCCGCACAGGTCGCGGCAGGCGCGCCCGCCGCGAGGATCACGGTGTCACGGCGGGAGCCGAGCCGCACGAGCGCGTCGGTCGTCGCGAGCTCGCGCGCGGTCTCGATGCGCTTGGCGAGATCGACGCGCATTCGCCGAGCGTTGTGCGGGACAGGCACGTACCGGTCGGGGTCGCGGCGGAAGCCGGCGACGCGGGGCTCGGCGAGGGGACCGTAGGCCACGACAGCGCGGCTGTGACAGACACGCGTCGTGACGCGGAGCAACACGGGGAGCCGGCTGCCTTCGGACAGCTCGAAGGCGAAGCGCGTCGCGGCGTGCGCCTCGGCGGGCGTGGCCGGGTCGAGGACCGGGATGTGGAGCATGGGTCCGAGGTGGCGCTGGTCCTGCTCGTTCGGGCTCGTGCGGCATGAGGGATCGCCCGCGCTGACGATGACCATGCCCGCCTCGACGCCGATGTAGGGAATCGTCGAGAGGGGATCGCCCGCGGACATGAGGCCCAGGTGCTTCATCGCGACGATGGACCGTGCTCCGGCCAGCGATGCGGCGAAGGCCAGCTCGAGGGCGACCTTTTCGTTGACCGAGTACTCGAAGACGATCCCTCGGTCGGCGGCAATGCGCGCGAAGGTGTCTGTGACCTCGGTCGACGGCGTTCCCGGATAGCCGCTGGCGAAGGCCACGCCCGCCTCGAGGGCCCCGCGCACGATCGCCTCGTTGCCGAGGAGGCACTCGGCGTGCCCCTCGAGGTCGATGAGGAGCGGGTCCACGGTCTTGGTCAGAGGAAGCATGGGCGATCGCGGCGAACCATGCATGGTATCCGCTGGGGGAGCCACGGTCGAAGGCCTGCCCGGCCGTTACGCGAGGGATCTCACGCCGAGAAGGCTGTTTCTGGGGACTCTCGCCCTTTTTCTCCGGTCAGCCGGATGCTAGGGTTGCATCCCGTCTCCGGGGGAACATGGGAGCTTGCATGACGAAGCTGGCGACACTCACCGCGCTAAGTCTTTCCGTGCTGGCGATCGCGCTGTGCGATCCGTCCTCGGTCAGGGCCCAGGAAGACGACGATGCGGCCCGGCGGGCCTTCCGGCTGGGTCAGGCCCACTACGACAATGGGGAATTCCTGGAGGCGGCGGCCCGGTTCGAGGAGGCCTACCAGCAATCCCAGCGGCCCGCGCTCCTCTACAATGTCTACCTCGCCTACCGTGACGCCCAGGATGTGCCGAATGCGCACCGCATCCTCGCGCGGTACCTCGAGCTCGTGCCCGACGCGCCCGACCGCGACCAACTCGAGGCACGGCTGGCGGCCATGGCGCGGGTCCTGGAGAGACAGGGGACGGGGACCGGCACGGGAACGGGGACGGGGACTGGAACGGGGACGGGGACTGGAACGGGGACGGGGACTGGAACGGGGACGGGGACCGACACGGGAACGGGGACTGGAACGGGAACGGGGACGGGGACCGACACGGGAACGGGAACGGGGACGGGGACGGGGACCGGGACCGGGACGGGGACCGGGACCGGGGCCGATGATGGGCTCGACGACGGGGGCTTCGACGATGGCAGCGGAGACGACAACGGCGACGACGGCGGCGGCGGGCTGCCCCTGCCGGCGTTGATCGCGGGCGGCGTGGGCGCCGCGTTGCTCGTCGGAAGCGTCATCACGGGCGTGATGGCCCTCGGGGCCAAGTCCGAGCTCGACGACGGCTGTACGGGCACCGTGTGCTCCGCGGACCTGCGAGACACGCGGGATCGCGGCCAGACGCTGGCGCTCGTGACCGACGTGCTGCTCGGGGCGGGCGTGCTCGCCGTGGGCGCGGGCGTCACCATGTTCTTCCTGATGTCCGGGGACTCGGCCGAGGACGAGGCCCCGGCCGCGAGCGTGAGCTGCAGCCCCGACGGGTGCCTGGGCGTCGTCACTTCGAGGTTCTGATCATGGTCACACGACACCTTCTGTTGGTTCTCGGTCTCGCCACGACGGCCGTCGCCGCTTCGGCGTGCAGCGCCATCACGGGCTTTGGCGACTACACTTTCGGGGACGCTGGCGGCGGCATGGACGCGGGCACGGACGCGATGGTCGTTGCGTCGTGCGAGGGGCAACCCGACGGCACGATCTGCGGTGAAGCCGGGTACATCTGCCTCAGCGGAGCCTGCGTGGCCAGCGCCTGCGGCGACGGTCACATTGATGCGCGCCGCGGCGAACAGTGCGACGACGGCAACACGGAGGGCTCGGACGGCTGCGAGCCGGGCAGCTGCACCTTCACCTGTGAGACGGATGCCGACTGCGACGACGGCGACGAGTGCACGGGCAACGAGTCTTGTGACGGTGCGGCGCACCAGTGCATGGCGGGCACGGCGCTCGCCGAGGGCGCTATGTGCACCATGTCAGACGGCGGGACGGGCGCCTGCCGCCCGGACACGGGCGGAGGCGTGAGGTGCGTTCTCGCCGACTGCGGCAATGGTCTCCTCGACATGGGCGAGGAGTGCGACGACTCGCGCAATGGGGACGCGAATGACGGATGCACCGACGACTGCGCCTATAGCTGCCACGCCGATGAGGACTGCGACGACGGGGACGTGTGCACCGGCATGGAGACGTGCGACACGGCCAGCGCACACGCGTGCGCAGCCGGCACGGCCCTCGACTGCAGCGACGGCAACGCGTGCACGGAGGACCTGTGCGACCCGGGCACGGGCTGCAGCAATCCGGTCGTGGACATGGACATGGACGGGCACTCCCCACAGGCACTCGGGGCCTGCGGCGACGACTGCGACGACGCCCGGGCGGACGTCTACACCGGCGCCGAAGAGCTCTGCGACGGCCTCGACAACAACTGCAACGGCGCGATCGACGAGGTCGCCCCCATCTGGTACATCGACTGCGACCGGGACAACTTCGCCGCGGACACGGGTGGGTCCCGCACGAGCTGCATGGCGCCGCCCGCGAGCGCGACCGGGTGCGCCGGCACCGGAGCCTGGACGACGCGGCGGCCCGCCGATCCGACCACCACCGACTGCAACGACGGCAACGCGAACATGTTCCCGGGTCAGTCCATGTACTTCACGTCGTACCACGGCTGCTCGGGTTGCACGGGCGACGACCGCTGGAAGAACTACAACTGTGATGACCTGGTGAGCTACCAGTACTCGCGCTCCTATGGCGCGGACAGCGCGGGGACGTGCACGCCGCGCGTAACCGGGTTCTATGGCAGGTACTCCCTCGGCTGCAGCGGCAGCACCGGCTGGACCCTCGCGACCCAGCCCATGTGCGGCACCACGGGCAACTACACGCAGTGCAACCTGAGCACGTGCGCCAGGGGCGCCCTTTGCATCGGGTACACGGCCGTGTGCGTCGCGGCCGCCACCGACCCGCGGTGCATTTGCTCGCGGCCGCCGTGCTGTACTCCGGGCAGCGTCGGCTGCCCGTGGGTGCTCGCGCGCTGCTCGCGGTCGACGACGACCGGCCAGCGCATGGGCTGCCGCTGAGGGTCAGCGTGGGGCGCCGCTTGCCAGGTCGCCGCCACACAATCCTTTGTGCGATCCGGGGTACACTCGCGCGGATCGTCGCTCGTCGGCCGGCACCCGCCGCCCAGGAAAGGGGAACCCATGGCATCGATTCGCCAACCGCAGGTCGTCCTCGTGGGACGCCGCATGGAGCACAACGAGAACCTGGGTCTCGGCTACCTCGGGGCCGCCCTGTCGGCCGCCGGCATCGCCCACCGAACGCACTACCTGAGCTACGGCGGTGACCTGCCCGGAATCGGACGGGCGATCCTCGACGCGCGCCCGGCGGTCGTCGGCATGTCCTTCGCAGACGGAGGATCGTCCTTCCTGCCGCTCGGCCTCGGGCAGTGGTTGCGCGCCCACGGCTACGACGGCCACATCACGTGCGGCGGTCAGTTCGCCACGCTCGCCCGCGAATGGCTCCTCGGTCGATACAGCTGGATCGACAGCGTCGTCCGCTTCGCCGGTGAGGTGCCGCTCGTGGCGCTCGTGCAGCGCGTGGCGCTCGGCGAGGGCGTGGACGGCGTCCCGGGCGTCACGACCCGGGCCGGAGACGGTCGCCCATCGGACGTGCTCGATCCCACGCCCATGCGGCTCGTTCCCGAGCGCGACGAGCTGCCCGAGACCCTGGGACACGCCTCGGCTCACATCGCCGCCTCGCGCGGGTGCGCCGGCCGGTGCCACTACTGCGGGCCCGCCGCGCTGCAAACGCTGGAGCGAGCCGAGGGGAGACGCGCGGGGACCGCAACGGCCGATCTCGATAGCGCCGGGGTCGGGCGCATCCGCCGCCGCGACATCGACGCCCTCGCCGACGAGATGGCCGACCTGTGGCACGAGCGCGATGTGCGCTACTTCTACTTCGTCGACGAGCATCTGCTCCCCTACCGCGAGCCCGAGGCGCTCGAGTATCTGCGCGAATGGCGGCACGCCCTCGGCAAGCGCCGCGTGGGCGCCTTCGGCATGGGTGCCATGCTGCGCATCGACCGCATCAGCGAGCCCATGATCCGCGCCTTCTCGGACCTCGGTCTCGTCCGGTGCTTCGTGGGCCTCGAGCTCGGCGACGAAGCTGAGGGGCGGCGCTTCGGGCGCTCCGCGCCGGGCGCGCGCGAGATCGATCTCATCGGAGCCTTCGCCCGACACGGCGTGGCCACCGTGTCGAACTACATGCTGGTGCACCCGTACTCGACGCCGGACACCATCGCAGGCGGCATCGATCTGCTCGAGCGACTGCCCGAGGGCGTCTTCGAGGCCAACCGGATGCAGGTCTACCACGGCACCCGCCTTCACGAACGACTCCTGACCGAGGGTCGCCTCATCGGCAATCCACTGCGCTACGGGTACGTCTACGACGATCCGGCCATCGAGCGGTTCGCCGAGATCTTCAGCCGCCTGCGGGCCGAGGCCTTCTGGAGCTACAGCGTCGCCTATCGCACGCACGACGCGCACCTCGCCCTGAGCCTCGCGCACAGGATCATGCCCCGGCGCATTCCCGCCGAGCTCGACAAGCGGCTCGCCAACACGCGGCGTCGCGTGAACGCGCTCTACGTCGAGGCCTACCGGCGCGCTCTCGCGCTGGCCCTCGAGGGAGGCGGCTTCGTCGAGAGCGGACTCCTCGTCGGCGAGATGGCTGAACGGGCGCGGGCTCTCGAGCCGGACCTCGAAGCGATCGAACAGCAGCTCCTCGCCATGCCGCCGAAGCGCAGCCGCGTGTACGCGCCCGTGCGGGCCGCCGCAGCGGGGATCATCACGTTCAGCCTGATGGGCTCGCCCGCGTGCGACTGTGGAACGTCGCACACCGCGACGCGCGACGGGGCGGTCGTGGACACGGGCGCGCGGCGCGACGCCCGCACACCTGACGCGCGCACACCCCGGGATGCGGCGGCGTGCACGCCGGCGGATGTGGCGGCGGCTCGGGACGAAGTGGTGCGCATCGCCGGCGATGCGTCCGCGTGCTTCTCGGGATCGGTCACGCTCCCGACCGGCGTCGGAACACCGGTGGCGACGTTCTCGGCGACGAGCTTCAGCCCCGCGGGCTCGTACGTCACACCGTGCTACGACAGCGCCACGAACCCGGCGCTCATCGCGGCCATGGAGGACGCAGTGGAGAGCGCCATCGCCGCCGATGCGCCCGCGTGCATCGATGGGATGTCGGTTCCCGTCCCCGGGGGTACCCAGGCCGACATGGATCGCCTGTCCGGGGCCATCGCGTGCTCTCACCTCGGGATTCCCTGGGGCGAGCGCATCCAGATCGTCCTCGATGCCAGCGGCGCCGTGCGCTCGGTGACATCGAGCTCCCCCATGAGCGAGTACGCGGCCTGCATACGCGACTCCCTAGCCGGCCTGATCTTCCCCTGCCTCGCGAGCTTCGAGGTGTGCCCGGAGTTCGCGATCGCCGAGTGATGATGCGGCCCCGCCCGCAACCGTTTACCAGTGAGCCGCCTTTTCAGGGCGTGAACTGAAACCGCCGATCGTGTCATGCTACCCAAGGAGCCAAGGCTGGGGTCGGTCCATGGGCCGTGGAGTGCACGCATGACAGTGGTTAAGAAGCATGGCAAGGCCGCTCCGCCGTCGACCCGCTCGAACCCGCGGGCGGTGAGCGCCCGTGACGCGATCGCATCCCCGAGCTACCCGTCGGCCTACGAAGCGCTGGCCCGCACCGACTTGCGCGGGCTCATCCGCGCCGCCGTGCGAGCCGCGGCCTGGTCGGGCGTGCTGGTGATCGGCAGCGCCGGCTGCGCGGACCCCGTGTGCTCGCCGAGCTCGACCGACGAGCTGCTGACCCACTCGGGAGCGGCCGCGCGGGACACGGTCGACCTCCAGTTGGGCATGGCGGTGGACGAGCTCGGTGTGGGCCTCGGGATCACCCCGCACACCTCGGTACCGATGATGGCGGGCGAGATGGTGGCACCCGTGCCTACGCTGCCCGCACCCGCCCCGGTCATCGTCGAAGATCCGCCCGACCCCCAGCCTTAGAGCCGATCCCAAAAGCGGACCGAGCCGGGCGCGGCGCCGCGGGTCCGGATGCAAGGAAGCGCGACGAGCCCTACGGTAGTAGGGTGAGGAGCGATGAC
>Ga0214473_10006599_pt1 | contig 13811 bp, 8 predicted proteins | sample RVTome_7_FD_203509 | JGI IMG/M metagenome (GOLD analysis project Ga0214473, IMG submission 203509) | Soil microbial communities from uranium-contaminated site in the Upper Colorado River Basin, Wyoming, United States - RVT98D197 | ecosystem: Environmental > Terrestrial > Soil > Contaminated >... | reverse complement strand
TAGTTGCCGCGGCACCTCCACCTTCTTCAAATGTTGCGTCAGATGTTCCCTCTCCCCAGTCAGAGAGAACTTTACGCAGAGTAATTCCGCGTGCAGAACCTGCCAGTGGCTCTTTTGACAAATGCAGTGTCAGCGTTGTTGACTGAATTGTGGAGCCTTCTGGAATAGTTCCTGTCAAATCGAATGCAATTAAAGCCCGTCTTCGATAATTGCTTAGCTGGTTGGTGCGCCCCACAAAAAAATACCACCCGGCGCCGTTACTGACATCGCCCTGGGCGTCTTCATAAAGGGTGTTGTCTTTGCCGGGGAAAATCTGCACGACATCGGCGTGAGGAATCTCGGCCGCCACGAAAAAGAGAAAAAGCAAAACGATTATATCTACCATGTTATTTCGTACGGTCAGAAACTTCATTCAAATACAGCTTTCACCATAATCGAGAGCTCATAATATATTTACTTTCGTAACAGAGTATCAATCCTCTGTTTACGTACTGATTTGACGCAGATTTGTATTGACGAATTGCCCTCAGACGCTACCTTGTCGTTGCATATAGCGGCCGGTAAACTTTATCGATAGAAGTTAATTTCATTGAAAAAAACTGATTTAGAAATTTGGAAAGAAGTACTGTCCGGCAAGTCCGGCGCCTGGGAGGAATTGGTAGTCCGCTATCAGCAATTGGTTTATGCCGTGGCGAGTCGCGCCGGACTGAATATGGGCGATGTCGAAGACTGCTTTCAGCAGGTCTGGTATCTTCTTTATAAAAATCGCAAAAAAATCAGCGACCCCTCCAGAATTTCGGCCTGGCTGGTGACTACGGCCAAACGCGAAGCCATCCGCTTGAGTAAACGCACGGGTTCTGCTAACAGCGATATCGATGATATCATAGTAGCTGACACCGACCCTTTGCCCGATGAAATATTGGAGAAAATCGAGGAACAGGTTCATCTTGAAACGGGCTTGAAAATGCTCGATGAACGCTGTCGGGACTTGTTGTATGCAATGTTTTTCGCACCGGAAAATAAATCCTATGATGAAATTGCCAAAGACGTGGGTATTGCAATAAACAGCATAGGGCCGATTCGACGCCGCTGTCTGGAGCGCTTAAAAAAGATTCTCGAAGAAATCGGATATTTGGAAGTACGAAAGAAAGAAAGATAATCTCTGTTGCGTGGCAGGCAGAAGTCGGTGAAGAAATATGATTAGTCATCCCAGCAGAAAAGAGTTGATACTGGCGGCTCGGGGCGCCGGCACAATTGCCCAAGCACATCTGGACGAGTGCAACTGGTGCAGTTTGTATTTTGAGTTTTACACAAAATTTTCATTAGCCGGAGAACTGCCGCTGGTAAGTGCGCCGAAGTCATGGATTGAAAAAGCCATTGCGGTCGGCAAAAAACCCGCAAAGAGTTCTCCGATTGAGTCGTTGGTCGCCCGGCTTTTATTTGATTCCTGGGCTATGCCTGTACCTGCAGGCGTCCGCGGCGCAGGGGTGTTTGAGGAACGTCGTGTTTGTTTTGAAGCGTTGGGCAAGACCTTTGATCTACGCGCCGAGCATCGGCAGAATCGCTGGAATTTCACGGCAAAAATTACGGACAAATCAGGAATCCCGGCCGATTGGGCTGTGCTGGTCGGTAATGGGGAACATATCCCCGACGCGGATGGTTTTTATCAATGGTCGTCGGCTCGTCCGCCAAAAAAAATAAGATTGCTTTCAGATAGAAGCGAAATAGAAACACCGGAGTTGTCGTGGAAGAAATCTCGACAAGGATAAACACAGCGGCAAAGAAATTCTTAGCGACCGGCCGAGTCAATGGGGTTGATTCGGCTGAACTCGCTGTGGCCTGCTCAAATCTAATTCGCAAACAGTCGGAAACATCGCTGACCAAAGCACTGTCTTCGGCCAAAAAATTTGCCAATTTTTCAAAAACACAGGATAAGGAAACATTATGTACAGCTCTTCGGGCGCTGGCCCGGGTGAGTCATCTTATCAGCCGTTACGACGATGCCGAAAAAGCTTATCTGGCGGCTCGCGCCCTGGCCAAAAACCGGCTGGCGGAGCTGGCGACTATCGACCGCGCCTTGGTTGACCTCTATATGTACACAGGAGATTTTGCCGAATCCCGCCGCCGGGCCAAAATGGCGATTGCTGGCTATTCCAAATTAGGCGCTACTGCCGACGTGGCCAAAACGACTGTGAACTATGCCAATCTTCTTCACCGGCAGGACAAACACCGTGAAGCAGAAAAGCTTTACCACAAAGCGGCGGATTATTTTGAAAAGCTCAATGATGAACTTTCGATAGCCCGTTGTTACTACAATCGCGCCAACGCGTTGGTGCAGTTGTTTGAATTGGACCAAGCCGAATCGCTTTATATCAAGTCCAATGAAATTTACCACCGGCATGGGCACAGCATTGACGCTAACGACGCCATGTACGGGCTGGCCTGGCTGCGAATGCTTAAAGGCGAATATCACGTAGCGCTAATTGACCTGACCGAATGCGAAAGAGTATTCAAAGATGCTGGGCATCCCCGGATGGCGGCTTTGTGTGAACTGGATCGCGCCGAGGTCTTTTTGAATTTGAATTTGTTTAGTGATGCATGGGAATCATCAACTCGCGCCGAAACCGTTTTCAACAAACTTAAAATCCGTTACGAATCATCCAAAGCGGCTTTCTACCGCGCCAAATCAGCATTCGCTTTGCTCAACAAAATCGAAGCATCGCGGTCGCTCAAAAGGGCGATTCGCGGATTCACGCAGGAAAAAAACGACGGCTTTCTGGCGGCGGCGCTTCTTTTGAATTCACAACTCGTAATATCAAAAAGACAGCGCCAGTCGTTTATCACCAATGCCCGCAAAAAATTCGCATACTCACAACTGCCGTTGTGGGAAGCCATCTGCAATATCCATCTCGGTTCGAAAAATACTTTCAGAACTGATGCATTGAAGCGGCTACAAAAAAACAGCGCCGTTCACCACGTGCCGCATTTGTACGCGCAGTGGCAAACTCTTAAAGGGGACGAAGCGGAAAGCAGTGGAAACATAGGTAAGGCCATCAATTATTGGCGAACGGCCGCCAATACACTTGATCGTGTCCGGGCGCAGTTGCCGCCGGTGGAACTTCGCACAAATTTCGGTTGCTCCGATTTAAGTCCGCACCGAAGATTAATCCAAGCAGAAAGCCAGAACCGCCCGCTAAATGCGGCCGTCTGGTCGGAAAAATTCAAGACCGCCGGAGTCTGGTCGCCGCTTGAGAATTTAAATCAAAGCACAGATGAGCGCGCTAAAGTTGAGCAGAGCTTGATTGATTTGGCCAACCGCGTGTCGTCCTATGCACATCAAATTAAGGGAATGGCAGGCGAAAGAGGAAATCTGGCGCCGCAGTCGCGAAGCACTTTCAGCGACTTGCAAAAGCGCGTGCGGCAGGAACTGGCCGCGATTGAAAAACAATCACAGAACATAGTTGAGAAACCTGACAATTTGCTGGAGATATTCAGACACGAGTCGCACGCGCAACCCATTGTCCAGTTTCACGTTGGCCAGGATGATATTTTCGGCTTTGTACATTGGCGGGGAACAGCTATATTAAGAAAGTATCCGGAAGGCCGCCAGAAACTGACTAAGTTTCTTCAGCAATGGCGCTTCCTTTTGGAGCACGAGTTACTACAAAAGCACCTGGGTTCGGCAAGCCGCACTGATGATGAACATAAACTTTTTGAAAAAATAGGTGATTGGTTGTGGCAACCGCTGGAAATACCAAAAGAGGCCAAGAGAGTGTTGGTTTTACCCGAAGGAGAACTGGCCAATATCCCCTGGCAGGCACTGCGGATAAATCGCCGGCCGTTGGCAGAAAAGCACAGCTTCGTTTTGGCGCCGAGTTTGCGTCATTTTGTGCACGCGAAAAGGATTAAAGTGAGTTCAAATGAAGTCAGCCTGTTTGTAGGCGTGTCCGATGATTTGCCGCAGGTGCGGCGTGAACTGGAAGTTTTATCGCAATTGTCAGAAGGCAAAGTAAATATCATGAATCCGTCCCGCAGAAACGATTGGCCCGGTAATAAATCCGCAAAGTTGTGGCATTATTCAGGTCACGCCTTTTTAAGAAGTGATAATCCGTTTTATTCTTATCTGGCATTGGCCGACGGGCCATTGTTTGCGGCAGATTTCCGCCTAAAAAACTCCCAAGTTGAGTTAGTAACATTGGCGGCCTGTCGTTCCGGTGAACAAGTCGCACTCTCTGGAGAAGAAACCACGGGTTTGGTACGATCTCTATTGGAAATGGGTGCGCGCAATGTCATCGCCGGCCTCTGGCCGGTGGCCGATGAATCGACCGGCTACTGGATGAATGAATTTTATTCGGGGTATTTCGGAAAGGAAAATATCGGAAATGCCGCAGCGAGGGCATCGTTGAAAACAATGGAAAAGTACCCCTCGGCCTACCACTGGGCGGCTTTTTCCATCTTTGGGGCAGGAGACAGAGCCATTGAATACAATTAGACACCTGCCTACCATTAAGAATTTAATTTTGGCAATTGTCATAGTTCTGTCGCTGGGCAGTTACGTTGGCGCCGACGAATATCCGAATCATGTCCCCGGCCAGATGGTCTGTTACGTTTCCAATCCAATAGTAATCGATTCGATTAACAATGAATACGGTACGGAATACTTGACTTACAGCGCCCGTCTTCACGATTATCTAATTAGCACGGATACAATTAGAAATTTAGACAGTTTGGCCGGCGTGATTGCTTCAAGACCGGGTGTGTCCTACTGCTATCCGAACTACCTGCTTTTTGCGCCCGAGGCCGTTCAAGCCAGCCAGCCGTTTATCGATGTCGTCGGTGAAGATATTTTCCCCCAGCAAACAGCCGCGCTGACACTTAATTTGGATTCAACCCATGATTATACTACGGGGTCATCGGCTATTGTTGGAATTGTTGACGTCGGCGTTGACTTTAATCATGAACTTCTAAATGCCAATGTTTCATCGGGCCAAGATTATGTGGACGGCGATAACATTTCGCAGGATGAACCGGGCGGCGCCGCATATGGACACGGCACTTTTATTGCCGGAATTGTCCGGCTCACAGCCCCCGACGCCCATATCATCGCTTATCGAGTGCTGGATACTTCCGGAAGCGGCAATGGATTCTACATTGCCGACGCTATCGTGGATGCTGTCGCAGATAGCTGTAATGTAATAAATCTCAGTTTGGTAATGGCCGGTGAGCATCCGACAGTCGCCAAAGCGCTGGAGTACGCCCGACTCAACAATGTAATAGTCGTTGCCGCGGCGGGAAATGACTCTGCCTTGATTGACAAATTCCCGGCGTCCAGTGTAAATGCCATTTCAGTTGCGGCTGTGGACAGTTTTGGAAGTAAAGCCGATTTTTCAAATTACAGCAGTAACATTGACTTGGCCGCCCCCGGAACCGGCATTTATGCCAGTGTCCCGGGGAATCAATACGCCCGCTGGGATGGAACCAGTTTTGCCGCTCCTTTTGTAACGGGTCAGGCGGCGCTTTTGTTTGCGCTTAATCCCACAGCCGGCTGGGATGACATCCGCAATGCCATTTGTAGTCTGGCGGTTAACATAGATTCGCTAAATCCCGATTATGAGGGATTCCTGGGATTTGGACTGATTGACCCGCTGGCAACTGTTTCGCAAAACGGAAGCTTTGTTTGCGGTGATGTTAATAATGACTCTAAAGCCAATAATATACTGGACTTGACCTATTTGGTAGATTACATATTCCGGGGCGGCCCCATTCCGGCTAACCTGTTGGCGGCCAACTTCGACGGCATTATCGGCCAGCCCAATATTCTAGACCTGACCTATATTGTGGACTATATTTTCCGTGGCGGGCATAAGCCGGTCTGTTCCCGCTAAGTCCAAGAGCTGTATAATTTTCTGACAGATTTGATAATCCCCCGACAGCACAATTATTTTTTTTCCTCTGTTTCCGATAATAATCCAATAAGTCTAGTTAAATCGAAGAGGTGAGAAATGAATAAATTAGTTCTCCGGTTGGCTGTTCTTTTTCTTGTAGCAGTAATCTTAATCGCCGGAAATAGTTCTGTAAACGCCCAAGGCCTGGAAGCACTAACGCACTTGATAGATTCAGCCCGGGCGATGGGCGCCTCCACTTTTGCCCCCAACACAATGAAAAAGGCCGAATTAGAATTCTCCAAAGCGCTAAGCGCTGTCGAAGCCGGCAAACAGCAGAAGACAATCGACCAGGCAATTTCTAAAGCCAATGAATATGCGGAAAATGCCATAAAGGCCGCCGAAGTTGCCAAGCTTTCACTTAACGAATATCTGGAGCCCAGAAATAAAGCTCTGGCCGCCAAAGCGATATCATTAGTACCGGAACTCTTTATGAAAGCGGAAGTGCTATTCGTAAAAGCCGCGGGAAAAGTTGAATCAGGCGATGTCAAAAGCGGGCTAAAAGAAGCCGCCAAAGCCGCCCCGCTATACGATGTGGCCGAACTGGAAGCTATCCGCAAGGAGATTCTTGGTACTGCCGATGCGCTGATTCAAAAGGCAGTTGAAGACGAAGCCGGTAAATACGCCGTGAGTACTTTGGACAAAGCCATGACCGCCCGAAAAAAAGCCGACGCAATCATCACCGGTAATAGATACAACAATGTGGAAGCGACAGCCGAAGCCAAGCGCAGTGAATACGAAGCCATGCATGCCTCCAACATTGCCTTGTCAGTTCGATCGCTTAATCGCAATGACCAGGCCTGGGAAAAGCTGATGCTGGTGTATGAAATTCAAATGAATCGAGTCGGCGAATCTATCGGAGCGCAACATCTGCCATTCGACGACGGTCCTATGGCCGCGGCTGATAGTCTGATTCATTACATTAAATCTTTGCAACAGCAAAATGAATACATGACCGCCAAATTTGCAGGAATCTTGAATGAAACCGGCGACACCGCCGCCACCGTCACCAGCAGTCCTCAAGCTTTGGCAGATAAAGCTACGGAAAAAGTGGAAACTTTGAACGCCCAAAACAAGCAAGTATCCACTGAACTGGAAGGCAAGCAAGCACGGCTCACCAGTCTTGAATACCAGCATCAGACAGTAACTGCCGAGCTCGGAGCGCGTCAGGAGCAGGACGATAAACTTCGGAAAGCCAAAACCATGATTAGCCCGGCCGAGGGCCAGGTGTTTGTTAATGCGACCAACGATGTAGTCCTGCGGTTGAGCGGAGTCTCTTTCGACATAGGCAAGGCCTATATCAAGGAAACACACGTGCCGGTATTAGAAAAAGTCAAAGAAATCATCAAGCTTTTCCCCAATGCCAAGGTAGTGGTGGAAGGCCATACTGACGCCACCGGCAATGCGGCCACCAATATGCTTTTGTCCGAAAAAAGAGCTTTTGCCATAATGCAGTACTTGCGTCAAACGATGCTTTTGTCATCGGAACAGATCAAATCAATGGGCTACGGCGCCGACAAACCAATTGCCACCAACCAGAACAAAGACGGCCGCGCCCAGAACCGCCGTATTGACGTCGTCATCATGCCGTAATCTCTGATAAAAATTTCTCCTGAGGGCTTTCCACTTTGGAAAGCCCTTTTTTTTAGGGCTTGTTTAAAAAGTTATTTTAGCGAGCGGAGACCTCGACATTTTCTTTCAGCAAGCCCTTTAGTCACATGGTATTGAGTTTACTTATTTAGCCAAAGCCGCCCAATCAATTTTCTCATTGATATCAATTCGCGGCAAGTCGATTTCAATCGAGTCAAAGTATTTAAGCGCCGCGGCCGTGTTAAAAATCACAACCGATTCATTCAGTCCAATCCATTTATCTTTGGCCAGTTTTTCGAGTGCGCCGACACAAGCCGCGGCTTCAGGACAGACGGAAATTCCCGTTTTCTCAATTGCCAGTTTCATCCATTCTATGATTTTGTTTTCATCAACTGCCACTGCCGTTCCGCCGCTTTCCCGGATAGAATCCAGAATCATAAAATCACCTATAGCCGAGGGGACTCTGATACCGGAAGCAACGGTTCGGGCGTTTGGAAACGGCTCGGCGAAACGTTTACCGTCCTGGTATGCTTTCACAATCGGACAACAGCGCTCGGATTGCACCGCCACCATTCGGGGCATCATGTCGTTTTCTAGCCAACCAATTTCCTTAAGTTCTTTGAATGCTTTCCACATACCGATGAGTCCGGTCCCACCGCCGGTGGGATAAAGAATCACATCGGGGAGTTTCCAATTCATTTGCTCGGCCAGTTCCAGCCCCATTGTTTTTTTCCCCTCGATGCGATACGGCTCGCGCAGTGTTGACATGTCAAAGCAGTTCAACTCTGTTGTGGCTTCACGAACTATTCTCCCACAGTCATTGATTAATCCATTTACCAAAAAAGCTTTGGCGCCGTACAGCTTGGTTTCAATCTGATTAACTCCGGGGGTGTCTTCGGGCATAAAGACGAATGTTTCCATTCCTGCCTGGGCGGCATAGGCCGCCGCCGCGGCTCCGGCGTTGCCGGCAGTAGGAAGTGCAATGCGCTTAACGCCAAATTGCTTTGCCATAGTTATGGCTAACGCCATGCCGCGGCTTTTGAAACTTCCGGTCGGTAAACGTGATTCATCTTTAATCCAAAGATTCTTGACGCCAAATTCCATCCCTAATTTTTCAGTATGCAAAAGCGGCGTCATAATCTCGCCCAGAGTGACACGCGGTGTCTTTACTGGCACCGGCAGGAATTCCCGGTAGCGCCAGAGATCCGCTTCTCTTGCTTTCAGAGCCGCTCTTGAAACTGCCGCGGCAACAGATTTTAAATCGTAGCGGACCCAGATGGGCTTGTCATTGTGTGTTGTCTGAAGAGTATTAGGGGGGAGTCTGGCGCCGTCGATAGCGCCTTCAAGATGGGATATAAACATTTTAGAAAAAAACAGAGAGTTTAGTAATTGCTGTCTTCAAAGAAATTCTGAGAGAGTTTTTCGGTGATATTTATTATCTCGCGGTCTTTTTCGTTAAGAGCGCCGCGGGCAATTAATCCCTCGACCGCTTTGTGGAGCAGTACGAATTTATCCCGCATGGGAATGAGCGCCGGATAATACTCGTTCATAAAAAACCAGCGGAATCTCTTATAGGACACAGGATCGCTCAAGGCCTCGCCAATAGCTCTCTCCAATTCCTTTCCCGTATGAGCGACTAATTTATCTTTGGGAGAACGCATCAGCTCTCTGGTATTATTGATTCCCGATATGCATTTGAAAGTAAGATTCCACCAGGTCATGAAGCCCAACGATGTTACCACCAGCACATTGCAGTCGATAGTATTCTCTTTTTCGTTTATGGTAACTCCTTTCATGAACGGCAAGAAGATGCTGTCGGTAATACAACCGAACGCGGCAATGCCTCCTGCAAAAGGATCGTCGAGAATATCCCCCACCGTAAAATATGGTTTCTGCTCGAACCGGGCGTCCTGAATAAGCATATATTCTTCTTCAGTGTAGTGAAAGCGTTCTTTCCAGACTTCTTCAGGAGAAATATCTTTTCGAGTTAAGACCGACTGGCTGGTCAGCATGCCAATCGCTTGCCCGCCGCGCCAGACTAAAGGCAGAACACCGGTGACCCATTCGGCCGAGCCGCCAATTTCGCCTATCATGGCATTGAGGCCGCGCCCATTGGGAAAAGTGAGTCCGTGGCTTCCCAGGATAATAGCCGGAAACAGGTCGCCGTCTTTATCATAGGGAGTGGCGATATTGGATTTATTCAGAATATCCATCGCCACATGATGCCGCGGACGGTCAAGAAAGAAGGCACTTAATTTATCGACACTGTTATAACCATAAGCTCTGGCGATAACTTCGGCCGCTTCCACCAGCGACATACCGCGCGGATTAAATTCCTCAAAATAGGCGCCGCCCATCCAGCGCTGGACATAAATATCGGGGAGATGGCGTTTGACGTTGGATTCGGTCAGAAAAAGCGCTGTTAAGCTCGAATGATGCCCTTTTATCGATTTGGTCGTGCCATCGATAACGTCATTGCCCATCGACAAAAGTGAAATAGGACGGGGCATGGCCAGTCCATAACGGGCGCGATGCTCATCTTTCCCAAAAAGTGTTCCCACTGCAATTGTCGGATTGCCACCGGCCTCTTTGCCGGGTTTGACTCTGACTCCCTCGGTGATAGTAGATTCAATCAGGACTTCTTCGCCGGCCGGCATGGTCTCGGTGGTGGTTTGAAAGACTTCGGCCATGATTTGCGCCGAAGTACGGTCGTTGGCCCGTTTTAGTTCATCGACTAATTCTTTGGTGGCCTTTTCTTTAGGAATGCTTTTGAGAGCGCCGCGTCCGTGCAGAGCCACCGCCACCGCCGAAAGCGCCGCCGCTACAATGACCGACTGCCGCAGTTGGCGGTTGCGTAATGCTCCAAAATTTGATTTGCTGTTGAAGCGGTCATCCAATGTGATGATAGCCCCTCCTACCAATTCCAGATCATAGTTGGCCAGCACTTCAGTATGTCGATGATTGAATTCGACCACGCGATCACGGTTAAAGCGGTCTTCATCTTTTTTGCCGGTGTATACCAGAGGATGTTCGGTGACGTCGTATCGAAGAGAGTTGTTCATATTTTTATGTTATTCAAAGCCGTGTCAGTTAAGCTAAAATAACTTCTTAAGTTTCAAACGGCAAGGCCAATGTCGGCGCAACTGACCGGGCTTTAATGAGTCACAAAGTGGGTATAGTGCTTGTCAAATAACGAAAAGAATGAAGAAATCCGGAACCTCAAAACAAAATCGCCAGTTTGCCGATTTGGGTGGAACCGTCAGGAAATTCAATTGACCAATAATATAGCCCCGAAACTACAATCTGGCGGTTACGGGTAATTAAATCCCATCTGGCGTGTGCTGAAGTCGGGTCATCGGCCGGGATATCATGTACCAGCTCTCTGATAAGGTCGCCGTCGATTGAAAAAATCCTGATAGTGCATTGCGGAGGAAGATTGGCAAAATGAATCCCCCGCACTTTGTCATCAGGCAGGAAATCATCGGTCAGTCCTTCGAAACCTCGGTCCCGATAGTTTTGATCAATCCGATATGGATTGGGATAAACGTAAACCTCTCTAAATTCACCCGAAAGTTCTTCGGCAGAGCCCGCCGCATAAGCGTCGATAGCGCCCAGCACAACCGATGTTTCCAGCGGCTCCAGACCGGTTTCGGGTGCGCCGAAGTCGAAAGCGGTGACATTCATATAATAGCCGACTGATGGCAATAAGTTCCCAATATCAAATTCATACTCGTAGAATTTCAGGCGATTATCAGCGGTGTAATCGCCGGAAACTGGCGGCACAGATGGCGGCGGCTGATTGGGGTAAGTCTTTTTAATAGGCGTAGTAACGCCGAAAATCGAGGCATTGGATGAATGCCTGGCAAAATAGAAAATAGAATCGGGAAAAAAGGGATGCACAAAGGGATTGTTTGGCGTGTAACGCAAGGGATCAAATGCGCTATCACCGCACTGGTCGGGATAGCGGCCGTAGAGACAACGAAGTTCATCGAGTTTATAGGGCGCTCCGGCCTCCATAATGTAGCCGGCCTGTGGTTTTAGATCGGCTTTGTAAATGAATTTTCGGTAATTCTCTCGGTCGTAGGTGGCGACTAAGCTGAAACTTTGCTCGCGGGCGTCGCGGCCGATATAGACATTGTATCCTTCAAAATCAACAATGCCGGAAAAAATGTCTTTGGTAGTTTCGGAGCGTTCGCCGTTAAAGCGCACGTGCAAGCCGCCCACGGCCGGGGTTATCCAGACATAGGGGGCCGGCGGCGGCGCCGCCCCTCGCCAATCCGGTTCGCCATCACCTTGGTAAAAAGTAGTTTCCGCTACCGAAGGTACCCAAATGGTATCCACAAATTGAGAATCCAAAATGCAGACTTCAAATTCGCCGGCATAACCATCACCGTCAGTGTCGATTCCCGGATTGTCATACACCCAGCCGGCCCAGACGGCGTTGTCCAAAAGGTCGCTGAAATCCAGAAAACTGTAATACTTTTCGGGATCGTTGCTGGCGGCGAGCTGTCTTTTCCAGGCTAAGGGATTGGTATGGAATTGTTGTCCACCGACATAGCCAATGGGGAAATCAACTTCGCTGCCGGGTTGCAGATCATAAGGGCCGGCGGAAAGCAGCCACTGATTGTCATTGGCGCCCGACCAAAGTCTGGCTCGCCGAGGATCCGGCTGAACCCACACTTCGTTAAAAGGAGAAATGGAAGCAGTCCAAGCTTGGTCGTAGTCCTGCTCGCTGTTTCGCAGTAGGTGGTATTTGTTGCGATCGCCGATAGGCGTTCCGTAGCCGTTGCCCAAAAAGCGATAGTTATTCCTATGTTGCGGCCCGAAATCGTAATTCGGATTAACGTTGAAAACCCACCAGTTGTAACTGACGTTTTCAAATTCTCCTGGGGCGGGTAAATAACGAACGCCAATTACATTTGGCGCAAACCAGATTCCTCCGCGGCTGTCACCATCGTTATCGGCAGTCCAGGCCAGATTCAAGGGGTAAACTATATTACAGCCGTTTTCGTCTCTCCCGTAGTTCCCGACAAAACCAGTCAGGTCGTCAATGCCCATAGTTGGGGGCTTGACCGGCAAATCAGGAGTGGGATTGACCTGCAGCGGCGTGCTGGCATCGTGAACATCGGCATCCATATACAGACCTACGTAGAGATCTTTTAGAAAATTGTCGCCGATATTCTTTACGTGATAATTAACCAGTACAAAGTCTTCGGTGTAATCATATGACCAGCCGTATGACGATTGGGTGATTTCAATTCCCAGAGGTTTATGGCGACGTAAATCTATGGCGTCAAAACCGATATTGGGAACATCGGTGATAAAAGTGTCGGTATATACGGAAATATAATCCTGCTCCGAGATGGCTTTATCATAACCGGGCTGGGAGGGATCAGCGCTGGAACGATAGATGATATCGCCGAATGGGGGGACATCGGGGTTGAATTCGCGCGAAGAAATATTAGATTCGATAGCGGTCGATACCAGGGTATCGCGGCCGACCACAGCGCCTACCCACAGTCCGGCCCGATACAGATGCACCGTATTGGATTTTTTGGGAAATTCGGCCATTGGCACTTTTTGATTGGTAAAGCAGTCGCGGAAAGGCGGCCGGCCAAATGTTCCATAGTTAGTAATGCCAAACACCAGCTGGCCAATATCGTGCAAGCCGGAACAATAGACCGGAGATTGTGCTAACGCCGCGGAACCTGAAAACTTGTCAGTCTTATCGTCAGCGAATGCGAGCCCAGAAGTTATGACCAGAATTAAGAAAGTAATTGTGGCGATGATGGCAGGTCTCTTTTGAAATCCCATAGCTGTTAGAATCCGGCATTTTCCATTGTGGACAGCAGTACTTTAAGCCAATACGGGCTAATCATAATGATTGTTTGGGGCATTGACAACTGGATCAGGTGAGTCGGGAGTGTTCCTTTTCAGTCCTATCGGTAATATGGGTTGGCGCCGGATGTGTGGTCGGTTATGTCGTGAATTTCAGTTATATCGGGCAGAGCGGCGCGGATGGCTTTCTCAATGCCTTGCCGAAGAGTAACCGTGGCTGAAGAGCATCCTTGACAGCCGCCGCCGAGCCGCAGATATATTTTTGTCCCTTCGACATCAGCCAGTTCCACGCGGCCGCCGTGGGAGGCAATGGCGGGATTTACATCTTCCTCAAATAACTTTTCAATGGTCTCGCGGATTTTTTCTTCAGAGGGGAGTTTCTTCTTAATATTGGCATCTATAAGCGGCTTGCCGGAATTAATAGTATCTCTAATAGCCGTG
>Ga0214473_10006598_pt1 | contig 13811 bp, 36 predicted proteins | sample RVTome_7_FD_203509 | JGI IMG/M metagenome (GOLD analysis project Ga0214473, IMG submission 203509) | Soil microbial communities from uranium-contaminated site in the Upper Colorado River Basin, Wyoming, United States - RVT98D197 | ecosystem: Environmental > Terrestrial > Soil > Contaminated >... | reverse complement strand
AGAAATTTATAGAGTACTTGAGCGATTCTTGAAACCGAATAGAAATAAATTTACAATGAGACGTACTAAAAAAATGTGTGCTGTTTGATGGAAATCAAACTATTACTTCGTAAAATTATTAGTACACATGCTGTTTAATAATTGATTTATAGAAGGATGATACGATGCACATATATCTCGTGTATTAGATGTTGTTCCATTTGTCTCGTCGCAGTGTAATAGCATTAAGGAACGTGTGTTTCTCAGATGCCTACAATCTTCATTTTCATGTAAACATGATATACATCTGACAAATTTATGATGCCTGCCCATCCAATCGGTTATAACACATCCTTGGTTGTATTGTTTCATTATTTCACCTTCTTAAATCGTCTGTGCATATGATCTAATATACCATTCATTGCCACAGTGTTTACACCTTCCAAATACTCCGGTTAATCCCCATTTACTATCATAATACTCATTTGTATTATCGTTAAAACATTTTGGGCATTTCATAATATCATCTTCTCTATTTTGTGGTAAGTATATACAAGCAGAGCATCAATACCTATAATTTGGGCAGTTCCTATAATGACGCCCGCTATTAGACTCCAATATGGATTTATGTTCGGAAAGTCGTACACACTATAATTTAATATAAGTGATAGTATGATAGATATAAATAGAGTTATTAGTTCTGTCAAATTCATAATATCACCATGAAATTATATACGTCCAATTTTTCAAGGCTTTTAAATATTATCGTATCGTTTATAATTTTCATAATGCCTCTTCTAGGAACTCATAGTCTTCGATCTTCATAAGATTCTCTTCTCTTATCTTTCGCATTCGTTCACGATCATAGTGTTGCTTTTTAGCTATCTGTTTTTGCGTAAGTTGTTTCATACAAACACTAATACAACGTATAAGTAGATAATACTTTCGTTTGTATGATAATGACGATCGTAAACGACATATATATATACTGCCGAGCCGTATTAGTAAATGCTCAGGTGCGATTAATATACCCCGACACCTACAAAGCAAAGAACGGTAAACTACATCTAGCCATACAGGTTCACCATAAGATGCAAGTGCTAATCGGTTCTAGATACATTCTGGAATTAAAACCAAATACTGGAATACCCAACTATGGGTTAAATAGAGATAATGATTACCTCAGAGGATAAGCATGTGTCGGGTTAAGTGTTGTTGGTTTTATACCACCACCATAATTACCTCCTTAACTCCTTCTCCAGCAACACGCCCTAAGATGCATACTTGCCCCTGAATAGGTAGTACTTACCTTCCCACAAACGATCAAGCTGTACATCTCTTTGCAAATAATGTACCTTGTGGGATATAACTAATAAAGGAATGATGAAACATGCATCCAACTATAAACTATAAAGATATTACATATGAGGAAAAAATACAATATAATGCAGATCAAGTGATTGCAATCAAAGAACATATTTTAGCAATGCCGCTTTGTTATTGTGCTGGAATAGATTGTCTAAAATGTCCTATGAATGTAGGAGATAGCCAAATTCTGTGTTTGCAGAATATATGTGTGACCAAGAACGGAAAATAAGGAATGATAAAACATGGAAACATTAGAGAAAATATTAGAGAACTTGAAACAAAACAAGAATGTCTATAATATAGGTAGAACAGAAGAAGAATATATTGTAATCGACTTAAGGAGAGAATTATGAATACTACGTTAAAAACAACCATACAGTATTGCATACTGTGGGTACTAATATCCGTGACGATTATTTCTATAGTAATATTCTTCACTAATAAATTGTCTATGGGAAGTATACTTATATCCATTTTTGCGGCATACTCCGTTACTTGGGTAATAATTCTTGTGGAGGATGACCTATTTAAAACCGATGGGAGAAAACTATGAATACTGAAACAATAGAAGAGGATACTGGAATGAATGAGCATGATTTCAATGGATTTATATTCCTAATTTTCGTGGCTATTTTTCTGGTAGTATCATCCATATGGTTGATATTGGAATTAATAAGAAAGATATCTGGATCCAGGATGTGGTAATATGAGTGAGATTAATCTTGTTATCATCTGGCTCATATTCTTCGCCGGAGGACTAATTGGATACTACATCGGATTAATTATTGGAGAAAAATGCAAATGAGGATTGATTTATATGAAATTGAAAACTATTAATATGATAATAACTTTACCCCTAGGAAGCGTAATGTATCCAGTATATGCAGACTTGTTTGGGGTGATACGAGGTGCGATATTTCTAGTTGCGTTATTGGCATTTTGGAATATATGGTTTATGAATTTCAATGAGGAGATATAATATGTATGTAGATATTGAAAGAATAAAAGCAGAAGTAGCAATCGGATATTTTCCATATAAATTGTATGGACAAATCTTCTTTGCGACTACACACCAGGAAACAACAGACGAAATAATGAAGGAGATATTATGAAATACAGATATAGATCAAAAAATTTTAATCCTAATAGAAGCATAGAACTTCCAGATGGTGTATTAATACTTTCAACAGAGTATCATTTGGACTGTAATAACCACGAATATCAGAAGGTTGGTCATGATGTGTTAGGGATTTCTTTTTTAGAGCCGGAGTGATGATATGAACAGGAATAGAACACAACAGAATTTAACTCAGGAAGAATTGGACTATAATATGATAAGTCTAATGAATCTTGAATGTGCATTAAATGATAAATCTAAGTGTAGATTCTCAGGTATATGCATGGGTGAAATTTGTGGGGAGTGTGCGCCATGACTATAGGAGACCACATTTTAACCGTTGCCTGTGTTATGCTTGGTAATACTATTTGGTATATGGTCTTACGAATGCCACAGAAATATATGGGTGATTAAACATGATTATATATTTGATATGGTGTGATCAGTGTGGGGATTGGATAGAGCAGTTTACACCACATGTGCAAGATAATGCAATCTCTTGCCTACATTGTGGTAATATACTTATGAAGGTGACAACAATGAAATACTATACAGTAGACCAAATAAAGAAAATGAATAAACAAGAGCGAATAAAGATAGCTAAGGCTATATGGGGGTTGAAATGACTTGTTAAAGGGCATTACATGGTAATGTGCGCAAACATGGCTTTTGGGTTTTTATGGAGTTCTCAGGTTCAACAATGGGAAAGAACCGACACAGAGATAATAGCTATGGGATATGTGGAAGCAAAGATTAATGATGAACTGATACGAAAGTATGCAGTAGGGCAGCAGGATATTGCTTATGTCAGGGACACTAAAATAGTTGTGTGCCTTGGAGATAATTACAAAGCCGCAGAAATGGACATGATCAAAAAAGCACTGCCCTTTTTCGGGACAGCTAAAGATGTATATTCAGGTGAAGTATGAAACTAAAAATGAGTAAACTGATCTGGTCTAAAGTGCCAGACGATGGTATGCCGTACAAACACAGCATACTTGGAACAGTATATGAACCAATCGACATTATGGGAACTTTCAAGGAGGCAAATTAAATGATCCATACAAAAACATATCTAACAACAGGTAGTTTGCCCTGTGATGTTGCGTTATATATTGGCGCAATTGCTTGTATATTCAAATACATATTTACATAGAGGTGAATTAAATGACAGGAAACAAACCAAAATATTATGGACAAATAAGTGACGGACTCAGGAACAAAATAGGAACTATTGCAGTATGGGATAACTTAGAACCCATAAGCGATAAGTCACCAATATTAGAAGGAAATATTGAAGTTGATGGTGTCAAGTACAAAGTAGCATTGTGGAAACAAAAAGAAGAGTAGCACTTAGTAGCACTAAGAGATAACCAGCATTACTATAGTAGCATGAATTGATAATTCGTGCTACTATAACTATTTATAGATGTCCCTACTTTTAATTAAAAGGTGATTTTTTGCATCAACTAAAAACAAGAACTAATGTTCGTGGAGAAGAACCTCTTAGCGAACTTATTAGTTTACGATTAACTGAAAAGGAAAAGCTACAACTAGAAGCATGTGCGCGGGAAAATTATATCTCACTTACTGAAGTTATGAGAAATATCCTTCGGGAAAATGTTGGGCATTATTGTGTGTCTGAAAATTTGAAGAAAACTCTTATTGTCTCTAATGAAATTGATAGGTTGCTTATAAACAACCGAATTATTACATCAAGAAAAGAGTCAAATTTGAGTAAGATTCGTGAAATTTGCCTTGATTTTGAGGCCTTTTTAGACGAGAAAATATCAAATTCTTCAGATTGTGAGTTAAAAAATAGAAAAAAGGACATAGACGAACTGATTAAAATCTTGGTATTGAACGATGAATTTTTATTCGATAGAATAAAGGCTCATTTAACACGAATATTTAAAAACAAGCGTTTAAAATCCTTAAATCAATGACATGCGCATTAGTGTGTATACTGTATACACGATGTTACAAGATATACATACTATGAATATACTATATAGATAGGGTTATAGGGGAAGATTTTATGTCCAAACGAGGAAAACAAATGGATATGCACTTTCAATTTTGGAATATAAGAAGATTTCTCAAAAATCTATATATTCAATACGATTCGATTGATTATAAAGCATTGATGGATTCTAGTCTTTATTATCCAGAAAATGAAGAACTGATAAGGAACACGATAGAGGGAAAATATGACAGATTACAATATTGATATAGAAGTAATATGGGATATACAAGGCGATCCAGCAGGATTCATTGTCACCACGCCAAAGACGCAATATACCTATACGGTAGAAGAGTTAGAAGGCACTAATCTGGGTGATCTTATCGCATCTGAAACAATTACCGTATATTCTCAGAAAGAAGAATTTCCAAGAAAACAAAAACCGATAGATTGGTGATATTAAATGAAGATCAACAGATGTAAATATGACCATAAAGGATGTGTTCATCCTTTGAAGCACACTTCATGTAATCCAAAAACCTGCTTGGTATATAGAAGGCTTTATAGTGTTTTGAATAAATAAGTATCTACGTGAAAATATGATTTCCATTAAATCACTAATTGAAACCAAGGCAAGACTTGAAGCACAGTTGAAGGCATTCAGAAACGGAGAATCAGGAGAATTCGGGCTCAGCACAGTAATTATGGGTATTATAGCCCTTGTTGTTATAGTGATCCTGGTAAGCGCTCTTGTACCGACCGCAGTGACCAGTATCGCAAACACCACAGCAATCACCGGATATAGCACATGGTCTGCAGGTTCACAGAGTATGTGGGAAACTCTTCCAGTAATCGTCGTTCTGGTCGTATTCCTAGTAATTCTCTCGATTGCAATAATCGTGATTAAGAAATTCGAATGAAGAAGGGATTTATCATTAAATCTCTTTCTCCTTTTTTTCAATCAATGTTTAAATACGATGATTCATACTTATCCCAAATCAAATTGCTTTGGGTATGTATTTGGTGCAGCTATGCATTAATAGCAGGTTTACAATGATCAAAAAACTTATCTTGTTTATATTATTAGTAGGACTTATTCCTATAGCATCAGCAGTATCGTTTAACTCCCCATCTGGAACAACAGGTACTATTGGTAATGGTAACGGATATTTTGATAACGAAGGAACATTATTTAATTATACTACAGATCGAAATATATATGTACTAGCAGAACTCACTAGCATATGGATTACAGAGCCCATGAACAGGGGGCTTAGTATAACATCCGACATTGAATTAATGACTATGGGCAATAGTTCATTTAGATATGCTATGGTGGCATCTGATGGATATTTGTATTATATCGACTTGGATGGAATAAAACGCAGACAAACAAGAAATGATGCTAATGTACACGTGGCAAATGATACAGGATTTGGTGGAAGTTCTGTTTTGATATATTCATCATCAAGTGTTTACAAATTGGTTGAATATAATTCTCGCATATATTTCTTAGAAGGGCTCGCTTTAAAGTATTTTGAACTTGATGATCTACTTATAGTTTCAGCCACAACACTGTCTTTATCAGCGTGTGTTGGCACAAATACGGCTGTTTCTATTAATTTTGATATCACATCAAATGGAACAGTAATTATAGATAGAATGATAACAAATGGCGCAATAGATGGGTATTTTTGTCATTATTCACTTGTAGATAGTACACTTACAAAATTCAATACAAGCGCACTAATGGCTACAGGTGGGGGAACATGGCATGGATACAGTTCTATTATACCGACGGATAATTATATTTACATCAATACAAATGTTACAGATTTGACCGTAAAGGGTGGGTATGAAAATGTGTATTACATTGGGAACGGAAGTATTAAATCGGTGAATACCTATATTACTTCTCCTGTGTGGAATAATACTATTTCTCTTGGTGGATATACAACCGTTGCTATGTATGCATCAAGCATCAATACATACAACGTATTCAATTTTATTGAAGCTGGAAACCTACATGCCTTTAATCCAGCAGTTTTGACATACTCCCAATCAACAATAAATTCCTTGTATGATACATACTATAATAACTCCAAGTTTGTGATACAAATAGATGTAGAATATACGGCAAATGTGACACAGAAGGAAATATATACACATAGGATAGATTTAATTGACCCAAATAGTGCAGTTATTGGAACATTTAATACTGTAAATGTATGTGAATCCACTGGCGCATTAGATTGGTTACTTGACCCCAATAAACTATACAACTGTGTAGCTGTAGCAACCGCAATAGACATTAATGATTTTATCACCAATCCGGCTGCTGCTGTAGCGGGTGCAAACACAATTGAGTTTTCGCAGATAACCGATTGGACTAATGGAACGTACTCAGTCTCATTAATTGAAGTACCACCAAACGCAGAACTTGACTCAGATTCATTCATAGTCTTAGCGCAGTCTGGTAATATTACAACCGCAATACCACAAATAAATATCAATTCTCCACAAAATCAAATAGCGATTGGTTATTTTGATGGATGGGTATCATTGTTTGGAATGGGTATCAATGATGTTTCAAAGTTGTATTTCTCATTGCTTGTAATAACTATTGTGGCATTGATAGCGCTTGCCATATCAAGAAATGGTATGATTGCTATGGTACTTTCGTTTGCACCATACATCTTCTTCACATTCATTGGATATATACCGAAATGGATATTCATAATAGTTATAATACTCATGGCCATTGTGTCAAAAGTGTTTAGGTGAGATTCATGGGACTACCTTCAACAATGGGAGGAATCGTTGGATTCCTTATTTTCGTTGTGCTTATCATAGGAATGAGTGCAAATGACTTATATCCAGATGAAACCGAAAATGTAAGACTAGATCAACAAGAATTTAGAGACTCTCTCAACCTTACTGTAAACACATCTGTTAATCCCCCTGGATTTTGGAATAGTTTATTCGGGGTCTTTGGGCTAGATGGAATATATAATTTCCTTATTGGGGTTTTCGGAATGGTTCTATCATTTATAGGTCTATTAATGAGTTTATTTCTATCATTCTTCGGAATAACAACCACACTACCAGGAGAATTTTTAGTTTTGTTCTTAGTGGTGGGCGCATCAACCATAATAGCAATAATAAAACTGTTGTTCCTAGCAGGTGATTAAAATGATAGATGACAGAATGTTAATCTTTGTGATTATGATAGTATTAACTTACCTTTTTGATCATAAAGTAATACCACAAATAGGGGTTATTGCAATCGGGATGTTCCAAATATACACTACGATAGGTAGTATATCAGTAGAAGAAGATGGGTTATACTTTTTCCTTTATATCATTGCATTGTTATATTGTGTATTTATGATTGCCGTAGCGCCAGAAGAAAGAGACGAGGATATGTATTTATGATAGAATATCAAGAATATTTACGATTTCGGACGCAAATGAAGCCAAAGAGAAGAAGTGTTTTAGCACAAATCTTTAAAGCAGATGCAGAAATGAGAAAAGAAACGAATGGATGTGAATAAATAAATATGGACACAGTATTAATTTTAGTGGTAGTGCTGATAGTAGCATTACTGGTTTTGTCAATAAATACTTTGGTATTTACCAGACAAGGAAAAAACCTGGTTGTTAGATTGACAGCAAATAAAAAGTATGTAATAGTTCATTTAAAAAGAGCACATACAGACTTTGAAGATATTTGGAATATAGTTCCGTCCCCTGATTATTATACGACGGTAGGAAAATATGACTATGACCTTAACCCACAGTATGCAGTAATGAAATGGAAGAATAGGCTTCATTTCCAATTAAACGAAAACGACGCTATCCCACAATATCTTAGCAGAAAGGATTCTAGGGACGAAATCTTAGTACAGGTCAGAGAAATAAGAACCGCGTTGCATAATAGAGCATATGAATTACTCTTCGGGAAATCCCCAAACATCGCAATGATCATAGCACTCATAGCGTGTTTAATATCTGCTATAATTGCCATATATGGAATATATGAGATACAAAAGATTGCCCCAATCATCCAATGGCTCTATGAGCATCCACCACAGGAACTTACTCAAAACGCAACAGTAGTTATTAGGAGATAAGATATGAAGATAGAACCGGGAGAAGACCCAAGAGCAAAATTACGGCAAATGATTGAATCCAAGAAACAAAACATTCAATCAGATAATCCTAGCGTAGAAATCGCTAGGATGAACATAGAAGCCGTTGGAAAGCTTGCAGATGGCACGAATGATATATTCTCTCAACTGACAAAAGACCACATGCAAGATGAAACCCTAGACTATGCGCTAGCTATAGTTTATGCTAGGCATCCTATGAGAGGCTTAGAGCAAAGACTAAAATCAAGAGGAATCACAGAAACCATAATAGAACGGCATGACCTTGGTGACATCGAAGTTGAAAAAGACATTGAAATAAAAGTCGATGTTTTTGAATCGTTTTTAAAAGAGTTCCTGGTAAGAAGACATTGCATGAATCGTGGAAGAGTAGACGAATATATCAATGCTCTTGATAAAGCAAATGGTAAAGATACAATCATGCAAATGCAGGAAAAAAGAACCGGATTATTAGGAAGATTGGGATAATGAACATTCTATATATCGGAAAGCCTAGAGACATGAATATCGGAAACGGCAAAACCGTTTCCGCTGTTGGTGCTACTATAGACGAATGGCTAAATGATGAATCAAAAACAATATTTTCCAACATCATTTTAAAGGAAGTTCCTTATACCCCATTTAAACCAGATAATGTATCTGAGGTGCTTGAAACCGAGAATGCTCTCGTTATCCTGGATGAACTTCACGCAATTGTAGACAAGAACCATAAGATAAGTGAAACTTGTAAGAAGCACGGAGAAGTAATCGGGCTGTGCTATAGGCTCTCAAAGTTCTTCCGTCAGGTAAGGAAGCGAGCAATAACAACACGAAGCACCTGCCAGACCTTCATGGATGCAGCATACCAGTATAGAAATCTTATGCAGGAACAAATAGTTTGTGAAAAAAAAAATCTCCACGACGGAAGATTGTCTAAGTGCGATGGCGATAAATGCCCATCCGATCATAGACATTACATTAAGCAGCAACTATATAGAAACTTTGATTTTGTGAAGGAGCTTCCGCTATTTGATCCCGAGCCGTATTATGAGTATTATGACAGCTTTGAGATAATAGACGGATGGGTAACATATGACTAGACAACAATTTGAAAAGGAAATCATCAATGAATTTACAGTAATGGTAGTATTGGGAGAAGTTCTAATACTATCAATCGCTATTAAGGATATGATACTATGAAGAAAGAATATATGAATAAGAAGATAGGCATAATAGCCTTAATTTTTGCTCTACTCGCATTATCCCAGGCAGGTGCTATAACTACAGCATTTAATTACAATTTCATTAATGGAACGAATATTAGTATCATTGATGATGGGCTAGGAAACGTTACGATATCCTCCAATGTTACTGGGGGAAGTATTTCAGACAACCTAAAAGTAAATAAATCCGGAGACATCATGACAGGAACATTGTATAATAATCTTTTTTCTGGTCGTTCTGGAAGTAATGTAATTTCATTCCAGGGGTTTGATGCCCTTGATTATATGGAATTGGATAACGGATTATTTTATTCCTATAATTTAAAAAAGAAAATAAAATATAATTCTGCTCTGGATATATTAACACTAAACGAAACCGTTGATTTAAATAATAACAATTTGATCAAGTGTGGAAATTGTATTAACACAACAAATTTAAATACTACCATTGATAGGAATCTTACTAATTATACAAATACATTATTATGGATAAACAATACTAACGTAGCGATGTTAAATCAATCAAATAATTTTACAGAAAACAATACTTTCATGAAGAATATATGCATTTCACAACAAAATTGCACAAAACCGTTGAGTATATATTCTACAGATGCCGCAGAGGGCACATTGGTATTAACTGTATTAGATTATGCAGGAACTACTTCAAACAAGTTTAGCCAAGAAACCTATGGAGATTCGATTTTAGCAATGTCGGGAAGCGCCATGAATCTGAGAAGTTCTCGTGGTAATCAATCAATTCCTATATCGTTGCGAGCAGGAGACAGAATAGGAAGTTTCTTTTTTGCTGGAAACGTTGGAAATGGAACAACCGATTATAAAACCCCTTCTAGTGTAGAATCATGGGTAGGATCGGGCACTATATCAACAACCTCTTTACCATCCTATCTGCGATTTACAACCACACCAACCGGGTCAACCACAAGAATAACAAGGATGATAATAAATTCAACTGGACAAATTGAAGCCCCATATATCTCAAACTCTTCGCAAAGCAATTCTTTATGTTATAATTCAGCAACCGGTTTAATTACTTATTACCCTACATCATGCACAGTATCAACAGAGTCGTCGAAATCTAATATTGTGAATGTGACTTCATCGTTAACCACTAAACTAATGTCTGTTCAACCTAAACTTTATAATACGAGTGATGGGTATGTGCACTATGGGTTTAGCGCTCAGCAAATAGAACCAATCTTTCCAGAACTTGTATCTTATCATATTAATTACGATACAGAATATGATAATCGTGGGGAAGTTGTCCGTACAAATCCGAGTAGAGGTAATATTGCTGGGGTACAGTATGAAAACGCGGTTGCTGTATTAACTAAAGTAATTCAAGAGCAACAAGTTAAAATAGATTCTCAACAAGCAACCTTAAATGTCATATGTTTAAGGAGTCCGTTATTATGCGCATAAATGTTCAATCCACATTAATACCGAAACCATATTATTGCGCAGACAAAACAATACTGTGCAAAAAATGCAAATACTTCGATAAATGCAAATTCACAAAGTAGTTTACGAAGTAATAGTTTGATTTCCATCAAACAGCGCATATTTTTTTAGTACGTCTCATTGTAAATTTATTTCTATTCGGTTTCAAGAATCGCTCAAGTACTCTATAAATTTCTTTATTATTAAATCTAAATATATTAATAGTTATTTTCATCATCATAATGACAACATCATAATAATGATGGTTTTTGAACGATCGTATAGATTTGAACGATCGTTTAATATATCAGTGTAAAAATTTTAATACCTGCCCCGGTCTCATCTCTTTTATATGCTGTTCATATTGTTCCGGCGTCCATGTTACTCCTATCATGTTCTTTCTCATTATCGTTTCAGTTAATAAACTCATACAATCACCTTTATTACTTCATCTTTGTTCTTTTTCGATATGCGAAGACACGCTTTAACTCTTTTTATACTCATGAACACGAATGAAACACAGAAATCACCATGCCCATAATAATAAACAGAGTGTTTAATGTCTTCCGCTGTTGCTAATTTGTTTTCGGTATCAAGGGCTAACAATCCATCTCTATAAACCTTTAGTTCTGATGGGTTTAAAGCTGGTTGTAATATCTTGCACATATTAAAAACCCATTCTCCAATATCTTCATAGGTTTTATCGGATATTAACCAATACCCCCCGCCGGTTTGTATTGTGGTGAACTTGATATTAAGAATATCTTCATAGAATGTTTTAACGTCATTCAGGTTATTTTTATCAAGATTATCGATATCGATTACAACTTTATTACTAAAGGTCTTACCTACCCTCCATTCTTGAATATCTACTTTACCGTCCGGTCTAATATGTGGCTTCTCTGCTTTGTTCTTGATATCCATTTCCCTATATACTTCTTTCAACCCATCTGGCTTACTTCCGGTATCATAATGGATATTGGTATGATTATCCAGGAGTTTAAGCACTAGATTATAATACCTATCCATGTTAAACCGCTTTGTCTTCTTCTTATTGGATAAAACCATAGCTATAGATATTGCCATAGCTATGTTTTCTTTTGTTGGAATTGTTGGGTATTCTACAATGTATTTATATGGCTTCGCATGATTCTTTTTATCAAAGTTGATAAATACTTCCGCTTTCATAACAATTCCTTATTGTGTTCATCTGCGTAATCATTATACTCCTCTAAGGAATTGAATGTTCTATTTTGGGCATATACCGTTGTTGGTGCATTAGACCCTATTGTCTTCGCTATAATACTTCCCCCTTCAGCGGAGTCGATATCATATTCATATCTACCAGAGGTAGTATCTGCGGTCATATATCCCAATTCGGGGAATATTTCTATTTCTATGTTATAGTCTGTCATGATTTAATTCCTCCATACTATGTTTACATCTTTCGTTATGATCAAGACACAAGTTAAAATCTTTCTTGATGATTGATTCATCATGCGCCCATAACCACAATTGAATAGCATTGGTTTTATTCTCCTTTTCGTCCTTTCTGTTCATATTCTGCATACTCCTCTTCTGTAATTTCGTTGCTTGTTTCCTGGGTGGCTCTGTGCTTCATATGTTCGCCTATATCTTCAGTAGCATCCGCGCATTTTAATAATTTATCCACTTCAACCCCGCTGAATATTGTTTTTCCGCAGGTTAGGCATTTCATAAATTTATATGCTGACATTTAACGACCTCACGATCTTTCTCATCTGTTTTATCCTATCAAGCTGTCTAAGAGTGTTTGCTCTAACCTTATCCGGGTTATTCATACTCCACTTACGAACGGCTTCCCTAGCTTTCTCCCTATTATTTTTTACCCATTCTTGCTTAGTGGCTTTGCCTTTTTGGGATGCTTGGTATCTCTTAACCGCTTCTTTGTTTTTATCTGCGTGTTCTTTATTATATTGTTTATAATATTCCTTTGCGTTAAACATTTTATTGCCTCAACATACTTATTGTCTGTATAGTATATAATCCTATACAGTGTTTTAATGCTCATTATCATATGTGATGTGTGATGTGTGTTCGTGTTTGCATGGTGTTTTGGTCATGGTACATCTATACATACCACATGATCATATATAACTTACTGTGGTGGGGTGAAAGTATTATAGACCCCTTTATATATCAACTGTCTAAAGCCATCTTATTTGAGAGGTAAATTAGTATTATATTTTTTAATAACAATACAATGTCTCTTTAGATTTTTATTTAATATTATATATAATAATAGGATAGCACTTGCCTCTAAATAGAGATAGGTTTAGACAGTTCGTCGATAATTACAATCGTCAATTGTCGATGAACTATTCTCACTTTTTTACAGAGTACGACCTTACTTCTGTAAATTTCTTTAGAAAGTATTCTAAGCATTCTCCTACCTTCTTTTTCAATTTCGAACCTTCGTGAACAATTATGAACTATTCCGAACCTTCGTGAACGGTAAAAACTGTCGGTGTGTTTATATACGTGAACCGTAGCAACCTTTATATACTACCCCA
>Ga0214473_10006597_pt1 | contig 13812 bp, 15 predicted proteins | sample RVTome_7_FD_203509 | JGI IMG/M metagenome (GOLD analysis project Ga0214473, IMG submission 203509) | Soil microbial communities from uranium-contaminated site in the Upper Colorado River Basin, Wyoming, United States - RVT98D197 | ecosystem: Environmental > Terrestrial > Soil > Contaminated >... | reverse complement strand
AACGGCTGGTTAATAATTACTGCTGATCACGGCAATATTGAAGAAATGATTAATTTAAAAACCGGCGAAATAGACACCGAACACTCAACCAATCTCGTGCCTTTTATTTTAGTCAATAATGATTTAAAAAATAAAAAATTAAAAAGAACCGGTGTTTTGGGCGATGTCGCTCCGACCATTCTTGATGTTTTAGACATTAATAAGCCCAAAGCGATGAGCCGTAAATCATTGCTTTATTAATTTATGGAAAACCAACAACGTCCCAAGCCGGTAGTTTTGGTGGTCTTGGACGGCTGGGGAGTGGCGCCGCCCTCCAAAGCCAACGCGATCTCGCTGGCGAACACGCCAAATTTTGATAAACTTATCAGTACTTATCCGACCTTTATGTTACAAGCCGCTGGCGAAGCGGTGGGTTTGGCTTGGGGAGAAATGGGCAATTCCGAGGTCGGCCATTTGTCAATTGGATCAGGCAGAATTATTTATCAAAATTTGCCGAAAATTAATTTAGCCATCTCTAACGGCAGTTTTTATAAAAATCCAATCTTGCTTAAAGCCTGTCAGCAAGTCAAAAGAAAAAAATCTACCCTGCACCTGGTAGGGATGTTAAGCAGCGGCGGGATTCATAGTTATAATGAACACTTAAATGCCTTGGTGGAACTGTGTAAAAATCAAAAAATAACCAAAGCTTGTTTGCATTTAATTTTAGACGGACGAGACACGCCCTATAACAGCGGCTTAAATTTTGTCACTAAAACCTTGCAATTTATCAAGAAGCAGGGAGTCGGAGAAATCGTTACTCTGGCCGGGAGGTTTTATACCATGGATCGGGATAACCATTGGGAAAGAACCAAAGAAGCCTATCAAGCAATCATGGAGGGCAAAAGCCAAGAGTATTTTAAAGACCCACTTGAGGCCATTCAGCAGTCTTATAAAAAAAATATCTTTGACGAAGAGTTTAAGCCAATGGTGGTTGATCCGCAAGTTTCTAATTTTCGTGGGGTAGAAGACTATGATAGCCTGATTTTTTTTAATTTTCGCGGCGATCGCGCCAGACAATTAACCAAAGCCATAGTACTGCCGACCTTTGAAAAATTTGAAAGAACCAAGGGTTATTTGAGTAATTTACTTTTTGTCACCATGACTGAATATGAAAAGGATTTACCGGTAGAAATTGCTTATCCTCACGAAGAGATTAACCAAACTTTGGGAAAGGTAATCAGTGATGCCGGCTTATATCAATTGCACCTGGCGGAAACTGAAAAATATGCTCATGTCACTTATTTTTTTAACGGCGGCCGGGAAGAGGAATATAAGAATGAGACAAGAATTTTAATCCCTTCGCCCGGGGTTGCCTCTTATGATCAAAAGCCAGAAATGAGTGCCCGGGAAATAACCGACCGGGTAATTACCGAGGTTAATAAAAATATTTATGATTTTATTATTTTAAATTATGCCAATGCCGACATGGTTGCCCATACCGGTAATTTACAAGCGACGATCCAGGCAGTTGAATGTTTAGACGAAGTCCTGGGCCGTCTGCATGAACTGATAATTTCCTATAACAGCATCATGTTAATAACCGCTGATCATGGCAATGCCGAGGAATTATTTAATTTACAGACCGGCAGCATCGATAAAGAGCACAGCAATCATCCGGTGCCTTTTATCATTATCGGCAATCTTTACAAAGATAAAACCACGATTACCGGCAGTTTAAGTGATTTGAGCAAATTTACAGCCAGCGGAGTTTTAGCCGATATTGCCCCGACCATTTTAAAAATTATGGGCCTGAAAAAACCAGCTGAGATGACCGGGCATTCTTTAATCTAAATATTTATTAGGTTTGCCCTGTCCCGCGAAGCGGGACAGGGCAAACCCTTTAGTTTTTATGCCGGAACTGCCTGAAGTTCAAATAGTGGTCAATCACCTTGCAAAAAACCTAATCGGCAAGGTTTTTTCTAATTGCGAGGTAAAAGCCGGGAAGATGGTTAATAAAAATTTTAAAAAATTAATAAAAAATAAAAAAATTTTAGGCTTAGAGCGGATGGGAAAAATGATCGTCATCAAGTTGGTAAAAGAAAATTATTTATTAGTTCATTTAAAAATGACCGGACAATTAATTTTTGTTGATCAAAGAGGCAGTCCGAGCGGCGGCGGGCATCCGATCAATGCTCAGGGGTTTTATTTAACCAAACCTAATAAATTTACGCGCATAATTCTAAACTTTACCGATGGCAGTCGCTTATTATTTCATGATTTAAGAAAATTTGGCTGGATGAGGATAGTTGATCAAGATCAACTATTAAAGATCAAAGATCAATATGGCCTTGAGCCATTATCAAAAAATTTTACGATTAGCAGATTTACTGAAGTTTTAAAAAAACGGCCAAATTTAAAAATCAAGCATTTATTAATGAGCCAAGAATTAATTGCCGGGATCGGCAATATTTATGCTGATGAATCATTATTCGACGCCAGAATTAAACCATTGCGCCAAGTAAAAACCTTAAAAGAAACAGAAATAAAAAAATTACATCAAGCGATAAAAAAAATATTAAAATCGGCCATTAGTCATGGCGGTACCTCCGTTAATACTTTTGTCCATCCAACCGGCAAAAGAGGCAGCTTTGTCGAAAAATTAAAAGTTTACCAACGTGGTGGCCAGCCCTGCTTAAGCTGTAAAAGAATTCTTAAGAAAATAAAATTAGCCGGCCGCGGCACGGTTTATTGCGACCATTGCCAAAAATAAAAAGCCTTTTACAAGGCCAGTTATTATTAAATTGAATTAAATAAAAAATTTATAGAAGCTGTAAGTTAAAATAATTGAGATTAAAGCACCGGCCAAAACTTCCCAACTGGTATGACCGATTTGTTCTTCCTGGATTTTATATTTATATTCCAGATCGTCGGGCAAATCTTTAACCAGGGCATTGATTGCTTTGCCGTGGTCAGCCAAAAAACGGCGAAGACCGACGGCATCACGAATGATTAAAATGGTCAAAATAAAGCTCATCGCAAAAAAAATATTGGTCACGCCCAAGTCAAGGGCAATTAAAGTAGTCAAAGAAACGATGAGAGCGGTATGGCCAGAAGGCATGCCGCCATATTCAGTCAGGCTTTTCCAGCTAAATTTCCCTTTAGTCAGATCCAGGATAATTTTAATTAACTGAATAACAATGGTTACTGCCAGGGGAATGATTAAATATAAGTATTTTTCTTGCATAGATTTAACCTTTCTTTTATTATAACTTTAAATAATAAAAAATTCAATGTCATTAAACGATTCATTTTTAGCCTTAATTTTTGGCATCATCCAGGGGATTACTGAATTTTTGCCGATTTCTTCGACCGGCCATCTGGTGGTTTTTCACAAATTTTTGCCGTCGGACTTATTAGACAACCTGACCTTTGACGTTTTTTTGCATGCCGGCACTTTACTGGCTTTGATAATTTATTTTTATCGGGAAATTTTTGCTTTAATAAAAGGTTTTTTCAAAAGTTTTTATCAGCTAAATTTACGAGCTGATTTGGCCCAGCGTTTAAGCTGGTTTATTATAATTGCCAGCCTGCCGGCCGCGCTAGCCGGCTATTTTTTGAATGATTTTATTGAAAACCAATTAAGAGATGTTATTTTTGTTATATTTAGTTTAATAATTGTTGGAATAATATTTATCATTGTGGAAAGAAATATTAAAGCCTTAAGAAATATCGAAGCCTTGAATTTAGGGGATAGTATTGCAATAGGTTTGGCTCAAGTAATCGCTTTTATTCCCGGCGTTTCCCGTTCAGGGATTACCATTATTACCGGCATGGGCAAAAAGTTAACCAGAGAAGCAGCGGCCAGGTTTGCTTTTTTGCTGGCGATTCCGGCGATCCTGGGAGCAACGATAAAGCAAATCGCTGAATTCGGGATCAATAATTTATTTTCCGAATTAGGGACAGTTTATCTTGTCGGCTTTGCCGCCGCCGGGATTACCGGATTTCTGACCATAAAATTTCTTTTAAAATTTTTAAAAAATCACAGTCTGATTGGTTTTGCCATTTACCGGTTTATTTTAGCCATTATTTTAATTTTTATTTTTTATCTCATTTAATTTTAATAAACATTTTATAAAAAAAGACCCTAGACGGGTCTTTTTATCAGTTGGGGAAAAATTAATTTACTTTTACCATCAATTATTTCCCTTTGGCATATGTCAAATTTTACTAAATGATCTGATATTCCTTCACGTATGGCAAAGGGAAAATGTGGCTCCATGCCTTGCTCGGAAATTACGCCATTACCTAGCGGTGAATTATAGACAGCTTCAAAAATTTTTGCTATTTCCAAAACATATGAACCGCTAATACACATTGGCATGGAAGTTTTTTGTAAAAGTTCAAATAGTAATTGTCCGGGCCTTTGTTGAAGGGCAAAAAGTTCTGTGGCTTTGATGTCAAAAATTAATTCTTGATCACCAGCATTAGGATAAATTACCTTAACTTTGTAGGGCTTGGTTATTTTACCGCTTAGATCGATAATTTTTAACAAGGTTCCATGAAAAATAAAAATTTCTTTTAGCCAAAAACCAATTGTTAAAACAGCCCAGCTGTTTTCTTTAGCCAATTGTGGCAGCATTTTCGCCTCTCTATTTAAGAACAATTATTTTCAAGGTAATGTAATAACATTTTAATATTATTGTCAATCTCTTGTATTCGGTTTTTGTTCGGGTTATAATTACGATGACCAATAACCTATAACCAATCACCAAAATAATATAAATCAAGGGTTATTGGTAATAGGTTATAGGTCTTAAAATTTATGCACGAACTCATCAATGAACCAATCAAAGTCCTAGCCAGCTTCAATGGTTTAAAGGTTAAACCTATCGCTTTCGAATGGCGGGGGAAAAGATACTTGGTGGATAAGGTTAATTTGGTTTACCATGCCACGGAAGAGGGGAAGAAGATTTTTTATTTTTCAGTGACCGATCAGGCCAATTGTTTTAATTTACGTTTCGATCCGGAGGATATGTCTTGGAAAATGCAGGAAATTTATAATGAAAGTTAGAAATATAAATGGCGAAAGTCTGCCTTCCTAAAATCGTGTCTAATTGTCATTTCGACCGAGGCCCCTGAGCCCGCCGAAGGGGACGAGTGGAGAAATCTCTCTTTTAGTAATAAGGGATTTCTCGACTTCGCTCGAAATGACAAGGTAGGCAGGCTTTCCCTGACGTTTATTCAATTATGCCAAACATAATTCTCCACATCGACATGAATTCCTACTTTGCTTCAGTGGAACAGCAAGCCAACCCGTTTTTACGAGGCAAGCCCGTGGGGGTTTGTGCTTATTTAAGTAATAACGGCTGTATTTTAGCGTCTTCCATGGAAGCCAAAAAGTTCGGGGTAAAAACCGGTTTAACTGTCAGAATGGCCAGAGAATTTTGCCCAAGTATTATTATTCTGGAAAATCATCCGGATAAATACCGTTCCACCACTGAACAAATTTTTAATTTGCTGTCAGAATACACTGATACCCTAGAGCCATACAGTATTGATGAGGCTTTTTTGAATTTAACTGGCTTGATAAAAAGTTTTGCTGAAGCCAAGAAGATTTGTGAAGAAATTAAAGTTAGAATAAAAAACGAAGTAGGCGAGTGGCTTAAGGCTTCTCAAGGCCTGGCTTTTACCAAATTTTTAGCCAAGTTTGCTTCTGATTGCGGGGAGAAAGACAACGTGACTATTATTGAAAATATTCAGCAAGTAGAGGAATGGTTCAAAAAAGTGGAATTAACCGCGGCCTGGGGCATTGGCGATAAATTAAAAATCAAATTAAATGAGCTGGGTATTAATAGCTTAATGGATTTAAAAAATTATCCAGTCACTAATTTGCGTCAGCAATTAGGCATTATGGGGTATTATCTTTGGGCCAATGTTAACGGCATTGAGATAGATCACGTTAAAAATGACGAGGAAACTTTGCCCAAGTCTATAGGGCATTCTTATTGCATACCAAAAAGAACCACTGACAAAGAATACTTAGCGAAAATTTTAATGAAGTTATGCGAGAAAACCGGCCGCCGTTTAAGAGAACAAAATCTTGAAGCCAAAAGTTTAACAATTTATTGGTCATACTTAAACCACGGTGGCCACGGCAAATCATTAAAAACCCAAGACAGTTTTTTTACAACTATGGATATTTTTAAAAAAGCTTTTGGCGTTTTAAAAAATTTTAATTTACCGGATAAAGTTTCAATGCTCGCTGTCAGTGTTAGCAATTTAATAACTTCTAATAATCAATTGTCTTTTCTAGAAGACAAATTAAAGAAAAGGGAATTAAATAAAGCTTTGGATAATATTAATGACAAATTCGGGGATTTCACTGTTATCTACGGACAGATGTGGGAGACCGGCAAGAATGCCCCGGACAGAATTGGCTTTAGGAAAAGTTTGAGGCCGCCGGGGGTGAAGGATGAGCTTTCCTACATTTAATATCATACCCGGCGGTTCAGAGAACTAAAGTTTAGCTTCTTTTCCGGGAGAAAAACCAGGAACAAAACAAGAAGTATATACTGGTCCCCCAAGAGTTAAAAGATTCAGCGGTTTTGGAGGAAATTAATGTCTGGTTTGATATAATATAAAATAAGTATTAAAATATTAAAAGCAAAAGGTCGAGTAATAACTATTAATTTAAAGAATAATTTTATGAAAAAAACATTATATTTCGTGCTGGCCTTAGCAGTCGTTGCCTTTTTCTCCAGTCAATTAACTTTTGCCGCCAATCCTAACCAATTTGACAGCCAGGGTAACGAAGTTAGCTGGGCGCAAAGCGGTTGCGCCAATATCCAGTCCGGTACAATTACGGATTCAGCCGGCCAACCAATCACTACAGGCTACGACCAGTTCGGCTATAACTATCAAGCCCATATGTTTAACGGCACTTATGACAGTGTTGATAGAAACCTTGACGGCACCTATTGGGGCCAGACCGATTACTATGTTGATGATCATCTGATTATGAAATGGAGTGATTCCTGGTTAGCCAATGTTGACTGCAATAACGATCATAAACTGGATCGTGGTTTAGTCAATGGCGTTGTCGGCGGAGTCAGTAAAGGCTGGGAAACCAATCATGTGGAGGGCGATTATGATTCCGACGGCAATGGCACCCAGGATGCCCAATATGTAGATTTTGCCAAAATCGTCTGGGTTGGTCCGGGCGGCAGCCTCTGGGGACAATACGAAATTATTGAAGAAGTTTGGAACGATCCGGTTTCCGGCGATACTGGTTTAATGTGGAAAGAAGGCGCACCCGGTTTTGGTTTAAATGAACAATGGACAACCTTGCCTTAAACTGATAGATATATAAAAAAAGCCGCTTGGCCTAATCTGCCAGGCGGTTTTTTATATACACAAAACCAGGTAAAAATTTTTTATTAGAGCTCCAGCTGGCCAATGGCCGCTAAAGCGTCTTTTTTTTCTACGATGAAGGTTATTTCGGTAAAAGTGGAAATGATTTCAATGATATTGATTTTTTTGATGGCCAGCCTTTTATAAAGGGCATAGAGCATATTGGGCATGTTGATGAATTCCTTGGGAAATTTAACGGTAATGCCCGTCAGGTTTTCTTTGGCATAAACCAGCCGGCTGCTTTGGAAATTTTTTCTCAAGGCTGCGAGGGCGTCCTGGTCGCCGATAATGGTAATTTCATTCAAGCCCTGGGTGGCGGCCAAATAGGTTTCTCGGCCTAGATTTATATGTTTATAATAATCTCTTAATATTTTTAAATTGCCAGCGGTTTTTTCATAGGTTAATTCAGCCAGGTTGGAATGCAAAGAAATATTCAAATTCCATTTGGCCAGGTTGTTTTCAATTTTTAAAGGCTTTAATCCGCGCTTTAGACGGGAGAGTCCGACAATGATTGATTTTAAATTAATGCTTTTTTTGGTGGCCTGTTCCAGGTCTTTTTTTATAATTCTGGCGTAAGCCGAAAGGTTTAAAATACCCCTTTGGCAGGCGAGGTAGGCCTCTTCGTCGGCTTCCAGCAGTTCCTGGAGCTTAGCGGAGATTTTTAGCATAGATGTTATATTTATAACAAATTATGGATAAATTGTAATATATTATTAAAAATTTTACAAGCACCACTAGCCGCCTTAAGATTATCAGTAAAATCGAACCTTAATAAAAAAAGGAGGACAGTGTCATGCCCATGAGTCCAGACTTTAACGAACGGTTGTGGCCGAACCTGCAGGTTATGACCGATTACTTTGGCACGCCCTTTCATCTTTATGATGAAATCGGGATTCGTGAAACAGGCCAATCGTTATTGGCAGCCTTTGGCCAGCTTTTGCCGGGCTTCAACAATTTTTATGCCATCAAAGCCCTGCCCAATCCGGAAATCCTGTCCACGGTCAAGGATTTAGGCATGGGTTTTGACTGCAGTTCCATTCCGGAACTTAATCTGGCCCGCAGAGCCGGGGCCACACCCGAGCAGATCATGTTCACTTCCAATAACACTTCCATAGAAGAATTGGAAGCGGCTCTGGCCGAAGGCGGTTGTATCCTGAATTTGGACGACCTCAGCCTGATTAGCCGGGTGCCTGGGCCGTTTCCGGAGCTGATCTGCTTCCGCTATAATCCGGGGCCGCGGCGCATTATCTCGGACGGCATTTTTAGCAGTCCGGAATCTTGCAAATACGGCGTGCCACACGAACAAATTATCGAGGCCTACCGTTTGGCCCAACAACGAGGCGCTCGCCGCTTTGGTCTGCATACCATGGTCGTGTCCAATGAGCTGAACGCCAGCTGTTTTGTGGAGACAACCATCATGCTACTGGATGTTGCGGCCATGATTACGGCGGAGCTGGACATTACTTTTGAGTTCATCAACATTGGCGGCGGTTTGGGCATTCCTTACCGGCTTGATGATCAGCCAATAGATCTGGCCTGGCTGGCTCAGGAAATCAGCAACGCCATAAAGCAGTTTGCCAACCGTTTCGGCTACCAGCCCAGGCTGTTCATGGAATGCGGTCGTTTTATTACCGGACCCCATGGCGCGCTGGTGGCCAGGTGCATCAATAAAAAAAGCGGCTACCAGGAATTCCGCGGCCTGGACGCTAGCGCCATTTCCACCATGATGCGGCCGCCCATGTATCACCCCAACGGCGGCTATCACCACCTGACGGTTTGTGACTTCCGCGGCCGGCCAAAAACCAAACCGCCGTATCTCCGGATAAACGTGGTCGGCTCGGCCTGCGAAGACAACGACCGCTTTGCCTGGGACCGGCTGCTGCCGGATATAGAACCGGGCGACTTGGTGATCATTCATGATACCGGCGCTCATTGCCTGGCCATGGCTAATAATTACAACGGCCGCTTGCGCGCCCAAGAGCTGCTGTTAAAAGACAATGATTCGGTTGAATTAATCCGACGCGCGGAAACCGAAGTTGACCTTATGGCCACCCTAAGTTTTAAGGAACAAAATCTTCTCCTGATCCCGCAAAAAGCCGCCTAGGCAGCCTGATTATCATTAATTGCACCAAAGTACAATACCCTGCATAAAAAGTGCGGGGTTTTTATTTTCTTAAAAATTTTGCTAAAAAACCATTATTAGTATATAATATCATTACAAAATTTTACTAAGATTAATTGATAATAATTAATAAGTAAATTAACAATAAATATATGAAAAAACTATATCTTTTTATTAGCGCTGGTTTGTTGCTCGCTACAATTGCTCTGGCAGCAATAATTGTTAATAGCGGCCCGACATCGTTAGTGACCAGTCCGATTACTGCCAAAGCTTCCAGTGCACCAATTGCTTTATTTTCAGTAAACCTTAGCCAAACTGCTGATGAAACGCTTTCATCAATTAAGGTAAATATAAACAATTACGGTTCCAGCGCTGCTACCAGTTCTGATCTTGCAACAGTTGCAATTTACAAAGATACTGGCAATGGCATATTTAATTCCGCTTCGGATTTGCTGGTCGGCACCCAGACGGCAGTTAATATTGGCAGCAGCACTACAGTAAACGCTACGGCAAATAATACCATTAGCACTAGCACTACTGTATTTTTTGTTACCCTGGCAACCTCTGCCACTTGGAGCGATGCTGCACCGATAGACTCTATTACTGTGACAATACCGGCTGACGCCATTGTCACTTCCGCCAACTCGCCGACAGTGACGGCAGTTACCACTAGTCCTATTACCGCTGATACCACAGCGCCGGTTATCACCATCACGCCATATATCACCACTCCGGTTAATTACGATATTACTGTCTTTGCTTCTACCAACGAAGGCACGCTTAATGCCACTTCACACACCTTTACTGAAAATGGCACTTTTAATTTTATCGCTACTGATGCAGCTGGAAACATTACCACTACACCCGTAACTATTACCAACATTGATAAAACAGCACCAACCCTAAATTCGGCTTTGGCTCAAAACACTGGCGGTACTAGTGCCAAGGAAGCAGGAGACAGCATTGCGCTGACTTTCTCTGAAACCACAAATAAAGCAACTATTAGTGCCACTAACGTCACTTCCACTTTAGTCTTAAATAATAGCCATTCTTTTCTTGATGGTTCAGGAGCTCTTGGTGCAACCACTTGGAGCACTGACGGAAAAATACTAACCATCACTTTAAGCGCAAGCTCCACTGTTCCGACAGTTGCAGTCGGGGACACGGTTACTTTATTCGGAAGCGTTATCAAAGATTTAGCCGGCAATAACGCCATCGGTACCCAAACAATTACCGGCTCATTTAGCACTACTACTCCAGGAGGCACTGGCACTGGCCAAGAATGCAGCAATGGCTTAATTAACGGCAGGCTTTATCAAATAGGCTCTGACGATACTGTTTATCTGGCTGCAGCTTGTGCCCTTAAAGAATTCAAAGGCAATGCCGTCGGCCATGCCCAAGGCAATAAGTTTAAGAACATTATAATCCTCAACGCCATGCCTGAAGCAGGAACAAAAGTTTCGTCATCAGAGGATGAGAATGAGGACAATGAATCAGAAGAAAGCCAGACAGAAGATAATGAACCGGCGTTGCAGAATGTCGCTAGCACCAATATTATCAGGGATTTAAGCCAGGAAAGGAAAGCCTTGGGAATTTATGGAAAAATTTTCCATCGCATGCCTGGCAACTCGCCTCAATGGCTTACTTTAAATTACCTGGCTTATGGCGGAGATGTCGCTGACCGGGATATTAACAAAGAAAGGCAGGCTTTGCGCACTTATGGTTTAATTTTTAAGCACATGCCTAGAACTTCAGAGGATTGGATAACACTGCATGCCATTGCTTATGGTGAATAAACATTAAACCAAGATTAATATACAAAACCCGGCGTTAAAACGTCGGGTTTTTAGTTTGATTTTCAATGAAAAAAGTGGTAAATTTGTTTGAAAATTTGAAAAAATATAATAGAATTAGTCAGAGGTTTGTTTTAAAAAATAATGCAGATAAACGCAGATAGGTCGCAGATATTTGTGAGTTATTTTTTATCCTTTTTAATTGACAAATTGTTTATAAGTATTATAATTATTTGAAATGAACGTTATAAATAAAATCTGGAGGATAAATGAAGTGCCAAGAACAGGGATGCAAAGGCGTAATTGATCCGCAAATATCGGTAAATTTGCAAGTCAGTTGCCATAGCACTCAAGCAGCCTACCCCTGCGGTTCCTGCGGCCGCTTGCACTGGCATGATGGCCAACTAGTCTTTAATCGGCAGGACCAGCGTGCTTTTTTTCGAGAAGGAGCAATAGTCCATCTTGATACAGATGGTGCCGTCATCATAAAATAGGTTTAATAGACAGGGTTTTACTAATAAAATTGTTTAACCCTGTTTTTTATTGAAAAAAATGTGATTTTACGTTAAAATAAACCCAATATGAGACTATTTATCGGCATCGATATACCCGCTGAAATCAAGGGGAAAATTGATACTTTGGTTTATGATTTAACCAAGGAAATCAAGAGCCCGGTAAAATGGGTAGAGAAGGAGAATTTTCATGTTAATCTTAAATTTCTTGATGAGGTGGCAGAGAATAACATTAATGAGATTAAGAGTATTATTAAACAGGAAATTGGAATTATTGATCCTCAATCCTTAATCATTAATATTAAAGATATTTTAGTTTTTCCGCATATTAATCAGCCACGCGTTATCAGTCTGAATGTAACGTTTACTGACGATTTAACAAAATTAGCCACAACCTTAAATAAAAATTTAGAACAATTGCCTTATATCAAAAAAGAATTCAAACCCTTTCGTCCGCATCTGACTTTGGGCCGGGTAAAATTTAATTTGACTGAAGCGGAGAAGGGGATTATTGGCAATATTAAATTTAATGAAAAATTTGCGGCAAAAGAAATTTGTCTTTTTGAGAGCCAGCTTGGTTCAAGTGGACCAGTTTATAAAATAATAGAAAAGTTTACTTTATGAATGAATTAGAAATTTTAGGTATAAAAATTGATAATTTAACTAAAACTGAAATATTAAAAAAAATTCAGGATTTTTTAAATAGTCATAAAAATAATTATCTGGTCACCATCAATCCGGAATTTATAATTTACGCCAATAAAGATCAGGAATTTAAAAATATTTTAAAAGAAGCTGACTTAAAAGTTGTTGATGGTTTTGGTTTAATTTTGGCTGCTTGGTTAAAGGGAAAAAAAATTAAGACCAGATTGGCCGGGTCTGATCTGACAATAGAAATTTGTCGTTTGGCTGAACAACATAATTGTTCAGTTTTTTTACTGGGCGGTTTTGGCAATACCGCAATCCTGGCAGGTGATAATCTCAAAAAACAATTTCCTAAACTAAACATCGTTGGCGCAGAGCAGGGTTTAATAGTCAATAGTCAATCTTTAATAGTTGATAATAACAAATTAATCGAGAAGATAAATAATGCAAAAACAGCAGTACTTTTCGTCGCCCTCGGTCATCCCAAGCAAGAAAAATGGATAAAAGAAAATATGCCAAAAATACCCTCGATTCGCCTGGCAATCGGGGTAGGGGGTACATTTGACTATCTGGCCGGGAAAACCCCCAGAGCGCCTCAAATTATGCGAAATTTGGGCTTAGAATGGCTATTTCGGCTTATATTACAGCCTTGGAGGGTTAAAAGGATATTCAGGGCGGTTTTTGTGTTTATGTGGTTGGTATTTAAGAAAGATATTTTAAGGATTTGAAAAACTTTGTCATTTCGACCGAGCGCCGCTGGAAGCGGCGTGAGTGGAGAAATCCCTTTCGTTGCCATTCCGATTAATCCTGAGTGTAGCCAAAGGGCGAGGAATCCCCAAAGGGATTTCTCCACTTCGCTTCGCTTCGGTCGAAATGACAAAGTGTATCATATGCCATTGAATAAACATTAGATTTAAGTTATTATAAACCCATAATAAATATCAAATGGAACACATCATTAAAACTCGTTTCGCTCCCTCACCAACCGGCTTTTTGCATATTGGGGGATTGAGAACCGCGCTTTATAATTATTTATTTGCCAAAAAAAATAACGGCAAAACAATTTTAAGAATTGAAGACACTGATAAGAAACGTTTTGTCAAAGGCGCGGTGGAAAGCCTGGTAAAAAGCCTGGCTAAGGTTGATTTAAATTATGACGAAGGCGTGATCTTACAAGGCAAAAAAGCAGTTGAAGTAGGGAAAAACGGACCTTATTTTCAGTCTAAAAGATTAAAAATTTATAAAGAACATTTGAAGACACTTCTAGATAAAGGCGCTGCTTATTATTGTTTTTGCAATGAAGAGCGCATCGCCAGAGTTAGAGCAGAGCAAATCAAAAGAAAAGAAGCGG
>Ga0214473_10006596_pt1 | contig 13814 bp, 10 predicted proteins | sample RVTome_7_FD_203509 | JGI IMG/M metagenome (GOLD analysis project Ga0214473, IMG submission 203509) | Soil microbial communities from uranium-contaminated site in the Upper Colorado River Basin, Wyoming, United States - RVT98D197 | ecosystem: Environmental > Terrestrial > Soil > Contaminated >... | reverse complement strand
TCCTCCCGATATCTACGCATTTCACCGCTCCACCGGGAATTCCGCTCTCCTCTGTTAGCCTCAAGCCGATCAGTATCAAAGACCATTCCGAAGTTGAGCTTCGGGATTTCATCGTTGACTTAACCGGCCGCCTGCACACCCTTTACGCCCAGTAATTCCGAGCAACGCTCGCCCCCTACGTATTACCGCGGCTGCTGGCACGTAGTTAGCCGGGGCTTCCTCTGAGGTTACCGTCAAGCCCTTGCGGGCATTCTTCACCTCTGACAGGAGTTTACAACCCGAAGGCCGTCTTCCTCCACGCGGCGTCGCTGCGTCAGGCTTTCGCCCATTGCGCAAAATTCCTCACTGCTGCCTCCCGTAGGAGTCTGGACCGTGTCTCAGTTCCAGTGTGGCCGATCACCCTCTCAGGCCGGCTACCCATCATCGCCTTGGTAGGCCATTACCCTACCAACTAGCTAATAGGACGCAGGCTCATCCCCAAGCGCCTTACGGCTTTGGCTTCGAAGACTGATGTCCCGAAGCTTCATGCGGTATTAGACCCGCTTTCGCAAGCTTATTCCTCACTCGGGGGAAGATTACCCACGTGTTACTCACCCGTTCGCCACTATCCCGAAGTATTGCTACCCCGGAACCGTTTGACTTGCATGTGTTAAGCACGCCGCCAGCGTTCGCTCTGAGCCAGGATCAAACTCTTCAATTATAAGAACTCTTGCGAGTTCTAATCGAGTTTGACATGGCAAAAAAGATCAACAACTGGTCGCTCCGCTTTTTGTTTCAAAGAACTAAATTCTCTCTAACCCGAGAGAGAAACCTCGGTATCTATCGAACTCTGACGATTATTTCAACCAGTAACGGTTGTCAGAATGATGATAGCCTCAAAGGCCCTATTATGATAAGGGTTCGTCCGAGGCTTGTCAAGGGTCAATCGAAACTTTTTTTCGCCCCTCCGGATGTCGCCGGCGGTTGACGCAAACACCCATATTTTTCAGGACATTAGGCCCTGCTGTTGACGCGCGGAGCGATCGGGATCCCATCCCCATCGAGAGCTTTTTCCGGGCGCGCTGGCACGCGGCCCGCTAGATGGGAGGCGAGGAGAGCGGACGATGAAGCGCGGCGCGGCGGGCGCGGGAACGGGTCTCATCGAGGTCCTGGTGGCCATGGCGCTGGCCCTCGTTCTCGCCGCCGGCACGGCCGAGATGATGACCCTGGCGATGCGGGCCAAGCGGAGAGGCGATATCGTGGCGGCCCTCACGCACGCGGTGACCGACCGGCTCGAGACGCTGAAGTCGCGGCCGTTCGACGACCCGGCGCTCGCGGCGGGCGCCTACGCCGAGACCGTCCGCGTCGAACCCGGGCGCTGCCTCGTCGCGGAGACCTGGGAGATCGCCGACGACGGTGACGGCCTGAAGCGGGTCCGTCTGAGGGCGCGGCAGGCCGGCCGGGCGGGACCGGAAACGGTCGCCGTCCTTTTCATCTCCCGGGACCTGGGGTTCGCGCCATGAGGCGGGGCGGGTTTACCCTCATCGAATGCCTGCTCGGCCTGGCCCTGTCCCTCCTCGTCATCTCGACGGGGCTCGAGCTCTTCGCCCGGTCCCAGAGGGCCTTCCAGCGCCTCAAGGAAAGGGAAGAAGCCGGCCAAGCGGCGCTCGCGGCGCTGGACAAGATGCGCATCGACCTTCTCCACGCCGGCAGGGGCCTCTCCCCCGAGATCGGAATGGGGCTCGTCCAGGCGGCGGAAGAGACGGCCGGCGGACTTCGGACGACTTCGCTCGAGCGCGAGCTCGCTCTTGCCGCGGGCGCGGCCGCCGGGGACACGCGGCTCCCCCTCGTCTCGACAGCGGACATCGCCGCCGGCCAGGAGATCGCGTTGCGGGACGGCGCGGCGGGAGAGGTCCGGACGGTCGTCGGGGTCGAAGCGGGCGCCGTCGTCCTCGACGCGCCGCTCGGAGGAAGCTACGCGCCCGAAACGGCATCCCTGTCCCTCCTCGAGCGGGTGACCTATTTCCTTGATGCCCCCTCGGAAGCCTCGGGGGTCCTGAGAAGGCGGGTCAACGCCTCGCCGGCCCAGCCGCTGCTCGAACGGACCGCGGCGGCCGCGTGGAGCCTGGACCCCGTCTCTCATCTTGTCCGCGTCCGGCTCGAAATCCACGACCCGGTCGTCTCGGAGATCGAAGGAGCCCATCCCCATGAAGCGACGATATTCCTCAAGAACCCAGCCCTCGCGGAAAAGATCGGGACATGACCAGGGATCCGTGACCGTGGCCGTCCTGCTCCTCATGGTCGTCTTCACGGGGCTCGGCCTGGCCATGCTCCATGCCTCGGGGATCCACGTGAAGATCAACGGCTTCCGCAGGTTCTCGGCCCTCCTCGATTGCGCCTCGGAAGACGGGCTCAAGCGCGGGCTCCACGATCTCGCCGCCTGGATCGAGACCGAGGGACTTCTCGCCGCCGTGCCGGCCGAGCGGGTCGAGGCCATGCGCGGGGATGGCCCGACGGCATTCCCTCTCCTCATCGAAGACGCGCTGGGAGCCGCCTTCCCCCGGACCCTCGAGGAATCCTTCGACGGCATGTCCTGGGAAAGCCGGGTCGAGTGCGCGTTCGGCGGCCTGCGGGATATGGGCGGTTATCTCCGGATCGCGGCGGGCCTCAGGATCGAGGCCTCCGGGGGGCTCGACCGGATACGGGCGAAACGCCTCTCGGTTCTCGAGGGATCGCTGGGCCTCCTGGCCGGCCGCCTGCCCCTGCCGGCCATCCCTCTTTATATAGAAGGAGAAATGACCGGCGGCGAAAAGTCCGCCTTTCTCGAGGACAACGGGATCGACCTGCCCAGGAAGCCCGGCCAGCTCGTGGGCCCGGCGCTCGCCGCATCAGAGGGAGGCGTCCTTCCGGGGGACCCCGGCGAGCTCGCCGCCCGGGCCATGAGGATCGGCGTCTTCAGGCCCGGGGACCTCTCCGCCGCCCAGCTTCGGGAGGCGCTCGGACTCGAGGCTTCGACGGACGCGGTCCCCGACGGCGTCTATCTCATCCACAACGACCTCGGGCTCGGAGGGGTCTTCGTCCAGGGCGATCTCGAGGAGATGATCCTCGCCATCCGCGGCGACGCCCAGATCGTCGTCTTCCGCGGCGGCGGCGCGGAGTGGCGGCTCGAATGGAGCCCGGCGCGGAGCCGGACGGAATTCGCCTCGCCGGAGGGATCCTTCGTTTTCGACCTGGTCCCGCTGCCGATCATCTTCGTCAACGGCGCGATCGCCGCGCTCGGCGGCGGGGCCGCCGGCCCGGACGGCCTCGTGGAGATGTCGTTCGACCGCGCCCTCCCGGCCGTCCTCGACGGCGTCGATCTGACCATCGTTTCCACGGACAGGGTGACGATCGCCTCGCATCTTGTCCTGGAGGGAGTCCGCTGGCAGGACGGCATCCCCTACTCCAAGGACAGCGATGCCCAGCTCGTCGTCTATGCGGCGGGGCAGGACGTCGTCAGCGGCGAAGCGACCGGGGGCGGGATCGCGGTCGCCGAGGGCGCCCCCGAAGATTTAAAGCTCCAGGCATCGTTGACCGCGGCTTCCGGAGGTTTCCTCATCGAAGGAGCGGGCAAGTCGGTCGAGCTTCTCGGCGCTCTCCACGCCGCCGCCTATGACGGGAACGGCAACCGGCTGGCCCTCTATCGCGACGACCGGGCCGCGAGCGGGGAATTCGCGCGGAACGCGCCGCTCACGGCCGAGCCCCGGCTGGCGTTCTATTCGCTGCGGGTCCTGACATGGAGGGAGTACTGAGCGGCATGCGCCGGCAAGGCTTCACGCTGGTCGAGGTCGTCCTGGTCCTGGCCCTCGCCGGCCTCTTCGCCCTGGGCGGCGTGTCCGCGGTCGGACGGCTCGTCCCGAAGTTCCACCTGCAGTCGGGGATCTGGGAAGTGACAACGGGACTCAACCAGGCCCGATTCCGGGCTATCCTGTCCGGCGCGCCCGTCCGCGTGCGCTTCGACGCCCCGGGTTTCGCCATCGAGATCTATGACACGACGGAGGGAACGTGGCGGACGTCGCGGGTGGCGCCCCTGCCCGGGGTCCTGGTCCGGGCCAACAACGCGCCGGTCTTCCATCCCCAGGGCACGGTCTCCGACCTGGCTTCGATCACGGTCTGGAATGCGCGCGGCGCTTACAGGATCACCGTCGCGATAACGGGGAGGATCAGGACGGTCAGGACCGGCTGAGCTCGGCCGGATCGTGCTTCGACGAGACGGAAGACCGCCGCCCGTCGTGGAGGTTCTTCATCAAGCTGAGGACCGTCACCATGCTGGTGTGCTGGAACTCGACGCCCATCTCGAAGACGTTCGCGGAGTCGTCCCAGCTGCACCACTTGACGATGCATTCGACGCGAAGGCTCTCGCCGGTCCGGACGAGATCGATCTGGAGGCGGAGCAAGGCCCCGACATCGAACGATCCCGCCGTATGGAGCCGGGCCCCCCCGAGCGAGATATCATAGGTGAAGGCGTCGACCGGGGGATGGCCGTTGGAATTCCGGGGGTCGACGAGGGGGGTGATGCTCGTCTTGTTCCACTGCTTGAAGCGGCGGTCCTTGCGCGGCTTCATGCCGGCCCCCGTGCCCGGTCCCTTCGCGGCGGTCATGACAGCGGGACCTTGTTCTCCTGGACGGGCGACTGGTCCTGCTGACCCTTCCGGTCGGAGTCGTGATAGAGGTTTCGCATGATGGCCTGCAGGGTGGCCTCGACGCATTCCCGGAACTCCACGCCTAATTCATGGACTTTCAGTTCCTCGTTCCAGCGCGTCCAGCGGACCTCGCCGTCGATGCCGATGAACTCCCGGGAACGAACGAGCTCGAGATGGATGCGGAGGACGGAGCCGACAGGGAAGCTCTCCTCGCACTGGAGACGCGTCCCGCCGAGGGACAGGTCCCAGGCACAGGCGTCGATCGGGCAGGAAGGCATTACCCCTTCCCCGCCGGACGCGGACTTGATGATGGCCTTGTTCCATTGCTGGAACCGGCTATGTTTGCGTCTTTCCCTCATGGCGGCACTCCAGTCCGAGAATCCGGCCTCGGTTCTCTGTCATTTTGAAGGGCCGCCGGGACGGGGGCAATCACCCTTAGAGGTGAATCCGGCGATGAAATGCCCGTCCCCCGATGGCGCCGCGATGGGTGGGGGCCCCACGGGCGCGCGGATTGACTCCCGCCCGGCGGAGACGTATAAGGGTTATTAAAGGGGAGGACTCATGGATCCCGTCCAGGTCGGTCAAACGCTCCTGCACTACCGGATCATCGCGAAGATCGGCGAGGGCGGCATGGGCGCCGTCTACCAGGCCGTCGACGCCCACCTCGATCGGCCCGTCGCCATCAAGGTGCTCCCTCCGGAAAAAATGGCCGACCCCGAGCGCCGCCAGCGCTTCGTTCTCGAGGCCAAGGCGGCATCGGCGCTCCGCCATCCGAACATCGTCGTCATCCACGACATCGCCACGGACCGGGGGCGTGATCTCATGGTCATGGAGTTCGTCGAAGGACGCTCTCTCGACCTGCTCATCGGGCGCCGCGGCCTCAAGCTCAACGAGGCCCTCGGCTACGCCGTCCAGATCGCCGACGGTCTGGCCAAGGCCCACGCCGCCGGCATCGTCCACCGCGACCTCAAGCCGACGAACGTCATGGTCACGAATGAGGGTCTCGTCAAGATCCTCGATTTCGGCCTGGCCAAGCTGACGGAAGACGTCCCCGGCACGGAGGCCGGGCGGACGATGACGATGGGCCAGGACGAGGAGCCCCACACGGAGGAGGGCTACGTCGTCGGCACCGCGGCCTATATGTCCCCCGAGCAGGCCGAAGGGAAGAAGGTTGACGCCCGGTCCGACATCTTCTCCTTCGGGGCGGTCTTCTACGAGATGCTGACCGGCCGCAAGGCGTTCGGCCGCGAGAGCGGCATGAAGACCATGGCGGCCGTCCTCAACGAAGAACCAAAGCCGCCCTCGTCGTTGAGCGAGGGCGTCCCGGCCGAGCTCGAGCGCGTCCTCACCCGTTGCCTGCGCAAGGATCCCCAAAGGCGCTGGCAGACGATGTCCGATCTCAAGGTCGCCCTCCAAGAGCTCAAGGAGGATTCGGAATCGGGCAGGCTCAAGGCCGCGACGGTCCCTGCCGGCCGGAAAAACAAGAGGACGCTCGTTCTCGCGGCCGCGGTATCCATTATTGTCCTGGCCGCGGCGGCCGTCGTCCTGAAGCTCTTCGTCCCGACGCCCGAGGGGCCCGTCGAATACGAGATCACTCCATTGACCTTCGACTCCGGATTGACCAGTTCGCCCACGATCTCCAACGACGGCAGCTTCATGGCTTATACCTCCGATCGCGCCGGGGCCGGCGACCTCGACATCTGGATCCAGCCGGTGAGCGGGGGCAAGCCTCTTCGCCTGACGGACGACCCGGCCGATGACTGGTTCCCCTCCTTTTCTCCCGATGGGTCCCAGATCACCTTCCGCTCCGAGCGAGACGGCGGCGGGGTTTACCTCATCGAAACCCTGGCAGCGGGCGGCCAGCCGAGGAAGGTCGCCGACGGCGGCTTCAATCCCAAGTTTTCGCCCGACGGCCGGTTCATCGCCTTCGTCGTGTTCCCCGCGTCCCTGGATCCTGCCCTGTGCAAGATGTACATTGTCTCGCCCCGGGGCGGGGCGCCCCGGCGCATCCTTCCCGATTTCCAGTTCGACTTTATCAATCAGGGCGCCATGCTCGTCTGGTCCCCCGACGCGAAACACTTGCTCTTCCGCGGCCGGCGGGTCGACGACCCGAGATCCAGGGACTGGTGGGTGGCGCCCGTCGACGGCGGCGACGCCTCGCGGACACACGCCATCGAGAACCTGGCCCTGACCACCATCGTTCAGTTCCCCGTCGGATGGAGCGGGAACAGCGTTTATTTCGTCTCGGGGACGACGATCGAGGGGGTCAACCTCTTTCGGGCCTCCATCGATCCGAAGGATCGGACCGTCGCCGGTCCCGCCGAAGCCATCACCACCGGCCCGGGCATGAAGCTCTTCCCGGCCGTCATGGGCGACGGCAGGGTGTTCTTCAGCGACATGACGGCCGCGATGAACGCCTGGAGCTTCGCCGCCGATCCCGACGAGGGCGCGGTATCGGCCCAGCCCCAAAAGCTCACCCGGGACGTCATGCAGAACTTCAATCCGTCCATATCCCGCGACGGGGCCAGGGCCGCGTTCACGGCGTTCGGCGGGGCCCAGGCGGCCAAGATCGAGGTCCGGGTCATGGACATGAGAACGGACGAGGATCTGAGTATCCCGGTTCAGGGAATCAATATAGGCCAGGTCCCGAGGCTGAGCCCCGATGGCTCGCTCCTGGCCTACAGGGACGTCGTCGAAGGAAAAGCGAGATCTTTCGTCGTCGCCCCCGGCACTGCGGCCCCCCGGGAGCTTTGCGAGGATTGTTACGTTTCCGATTTCTTCCCCGGCAACGATTTCGCCTTGGTCCAGGTCAAACCCAGCGAGATGGAGAAGATGGACCTCAGGACCGGGGAGAAAAGGGTCATCCTGTCGTCCCCTCAGGACAACATCGGGGACGCCAGCCTGTCACCCGACGGAAGATGGATCGCCTGGCTCGCCGGGGAGCCGGACGGGCGGGCGGCCATCCGGATCTCCCCGGTCGATGCCCCTCCAAGCGAGGCCCGGAATACGATCACGGTCGCCGAGGCGGATCATTACCTCGGCTCGCCCGCCTGGTCCCCGAACGGACGCTGGCTCTTCTACCTGTCCGAGGAGGGCGGCCCGTGCGCTCTCGTTGCCCAAGGGCTCGATCCCAGGACGAAAGCGCCGGTCGGCGAGGTGCGCGGACTTTATGCGCCATCGGAAGGCCGATTCAAGCTGAATTTTCCCAGGGGCAACGGCGCGATCGGTGTCGCCGCGGACAGGATCGTGTTCGAGATGACCGAGATGGTCGCCAACATCTACCTGGCCAAGCCGAAGAAACGCTAAGACCGGCGGCGGGCGTCGCGCCGGGCCTGCCTGCGGATTCGCCAAAGCTCCCCGAGCATCCCCCACGAGCCCTTGAACATCTTCACGCGGCTCGGCCGGATGTCGCACCAGACGACCGGGATCTCGGCGACGCGGTAGCCGAGCTCGCGGCAGAGGACCAGGACCTCGACGTCGAAGCCGAAACCCGGGGTCCGGAGCCGGGAGAAAATGTCCCTCGCCGCCGCGCGCCGGAAGGCCTTGAAGCCGCACTGCGTGTCGCGATAGCCCTTCAGGACGAACAGCCTGACCAGGACGTTGAAGGCCTTGCCCATCCATTCCCGGGGCCGGCGCTGGCGGACGCGGATCTCGGAATCGGGCAGGGCCCGCGAGCCGATGACGACGTCGGCCCCCGCGTCGAGCGCGGCCACGGCCTGGTCGAGCTCGTCGATGGGCGTCGACAAGTCGTCGTCGCAGAACAGGATGAGCTCGCCCTCGGCCGCCAGCACGCCCTCCCTGACCGAGGCGCCCTTGCCGAGGTTCAGCTCCCGCCGGATGACCTGCGAGGGCAGGCGGCCGGCGAGCGCGGCCCGGGCCGCATCGGCGGTCGGGTCGGAGCTCCCGTCGTCGACGACGACGATCTCCGCGGCGAACGGCTTCCGGGCGAGGTAGGAAACGACCGCGTCGAGGCTCGCGGCGATCCGCGCCGCCTTGTTGTACGTGGGGATGACCACGGACAGGCGGATGGCTTGCGGATCTTCTGGGCTCATAGGACACGGGCATTATAACCCGAACTTGCCGACAGATCCCATTCTCTCCAACGGGAACGTGGGAAAATTCACGCGTCACGGTCCCGGGATCCGCCATCATCAGTCCCGGGAGATCCGGGTTTTCAAGGAATAGTATCGAAAAAACGAAATTTGAACTAAAATCCCATTCTATCGCCGGTCGTCAAGGAGGCTGCCTCATGAAAAAAACCGCGTTCCGTTTGGCCGTGGTCCTCACGGCGGTCCTTTTCATCACCCCGGTCCTCTCCCCGCAGGAGCCCTACAAGCTCCCGCCGAAGGACATCATCGACATCGTCGACGCGCCGCCCACGCCCTCGGTCTCCATGAGCCCGGCCGGCGACACGATGGCCCTCGTCGATCGCGAGTCGATGCCGTCGATCGCGTACATCTCGGAACCGATCCTCAGGATCGCCGGGATGCGCATCACGCCCGCCTTCAACAGCCGCCAGGTCCTGAGCTTCTCGACAGGCCTATCGCTCAAGGACATGAAATCGGGCCTCGTCCGCAAGGTCGATCTCCCCGGCGGATTCAAGTTCACCTTCCCCTCCTGGTCGCCCGACGGCCGGACGATCGCCCTGCTCCGCTACGTCGAGGGCGGTGTCGAGCTCTGGACGGTCGACGTCGCGACGGCCGGCGCCAAGGCGCTCACGCCGCCCGCCGTCAACGCCGTCCTCGGCGGGATCGAATGGGCGCCGGACAGCCGACGCATCGTCGTCCCGCTCGTCCCGGAGGGCCGCGGCCCGGCCCCCGTCGCACCGCGCGTCCCCATCGGCCCCGAGATCCAGGTCTCGGGCGGCGCGGAAGCCAAAACCGCCACGTATCAGGACCTTTTCAAGAACGCGTTCGACGAGGTCCTTTTCGACTATTACGCGACGTCCCAGCTGGCCGTCGTCGATGTCGCCGCGGGCGCCGTTCGCAAGCTCGGCAAGCCCGGGATCTTCGATTCGATCTCGGTCTCGCCGGCGGCGGAATACCTGCTCGTCGGGCGGATCAAGCGGCCCTATTCGTATTCCCTGCCCGCCGACGGCTTCTCGCACTCGATCGAGGTCTGGGACATGGGCGGCATCCTCGTCAAGATCGTCGCCGACCTGCCCACCGAGGAGAACGTCCCCCTGAACGGCGTGCCCAAGGGTCCGCGGAACGTGAATTGGATGACCCACAAGCCGGCGACGCTCATCTGGACCGAGGCCCTCGACGGGGGCGATCCGAAAGCGACGGTCCCCTTCCGCGATCATTATGTCAGCTTCGATGCGCCTTTCACGGCCGGGCCCCAGGAGGTCGTCAAGCTCAAAGAGCGGGCCGCCGGGATCTCGTATTTCGCCACGCCGGGCATGGCCCTGGCCTCCCAGAGCGAATGGAAGAGGAGCTGGCGAACGACCTTCCTCGTCGATCTCATGAACCCCGCCGCCGAACCCGTCAAGATATGGGACCTCGGCATGCGGGACCGGTACAACGACCCCGGCCGGCCGGTGACCACGAGCCTCAAGACCGGCGAGCGCGTCATCCTCCAGGACAAGGACTGGATCTATCTCTCCGGGGCGGGCTCTTCGCCCAAGGGCGACCATCCCTTCCTCGACCGCATGAACCTCAAGACGATAAAGGTCGAGCGGCTCTGGCAGTGCCAGGACCCGGCCTATGAGACCTTCGTCGATTTCGCCGGCGCCTCGAGGACGCGGTTCATCACCAGCTACGAGACGGTAACCGATCCGCCGAACTACTACATGTATGACCTCCGCTCGAAGAAGCGGACGCCCTTGACCGGCTTCAAGGACCCGGCGCCCCAGCTGACCGGGATCAAGAAGGACCGGATCACCTACAAGAGGGCCGACGGCCTCGAGCTCAGCGGCACGCTCTACCTGCCCCCGGGGCATCAGCCGGGCACGCGCCTGCCCGTCGTCATCTGGGCCTATCCCATGGAGTACGACAGCGCGGCCGTGGCCGGACAGGTCCGGGGCTCGGTCAACCGGTTCACGTTCTTCCGCGGGACGTCGCAGCTGTTCTTCGTCACCCAGGGCTACGCCGTCCTCGACAACGCCGAGATGCCCGTCGTCGGGACCCCCGAGACGGTCAACGATACATTCGTCCAGCAGATCGTCTCCAACGCCGAGGCGGCCATCCGCAAGCTCGACGAGATGGGCGTCGGCGATCCGAAGCGGGTCGGGGTCGGCGGCCACAGCTACGGCGCGTTCATGACGGCCAACCTGCTCGCCCACTGCGACCTCTTCGCCGCCGGGATCGCCCGCAGCGGCGCCTACAACCGGACGCTGACCCCGTTCGGGTTCCAGAGCGAGCGGCGGACCCTGTGGGAAGCGCCGGAGACCTACATCAAGATGTCGCCGTTCATGCGCGCCGACAAGATCAAGGAGCCCATCCTGCTCATCCACGGCATGGCCGACAACAACTCCGGCACGTTCCCCATCCAGTCCGAGAGGCTGTTCGCCGCCCTGAAGGGTTTCGGGGCGACGACGAGGTTCGTGTATCTCCCCTATGAGAGTCACGGCTATTCGGCGCGCGAATCGGTCCTCGACGTCCTGGCCGAGATGTTCGAGTGGTTCGACACGTACGTGAAGAACAGAAAGTGAACAACGGATATCCACAGACTTTGTGAATAACCCTGTGGAAAAACATGGCCGGGGATATTCTAAGAGCTTGTCAGACGATGAGTTTTGATAAATTGCACAGGGACTGGGCAACGCGTCACGCGGCGTGAGGAGGGAGCGATGAGGAAGCGGCGGCATCACGGCGCGGGGATCGTCGCTCTGGCCCTCATATTCGCGGCGGCGTGCGCCGGACCGTCGGCGCCGCCGGCCTCCGGGCCCCTGCGCATCCTGGTCACGAACGACGACGGCATCGGAGCCAAGGGGATCGCCGTCCTGGCCGAAGCCCTCCGCGAGCTGGGAGAAGTGACGGTCGTGGCGCCGGAAAACGGACGCTCGGGATCGAGCCACGGCGTGACCTCGGAGCATCCCATCCGCGCCAAGGAGGGCGACCGCGGGGGGATGCGTTGGATCGCCGTTGACGCCCTGCCGGCGACGTGCGTCCGCCTGGCCATCGAGCGGCTCCTCCCCGTCCGGCCCGACGTGGTCGTCTCGGGCATCAACCGGGGCGAGAACCTGGGAACGGTCACGTTCTATTCGGCCACGGTCGGGGCGGCCCGGGAGGCGGCGTTCCTCGGCATCCCCTCGATCGCCGTCAACCTCGCGGCCTCGGAAGAGATGGATTACGGGACGGCCGCGACGGTGACGGCCGCCGTCATCAGGGAGCTCGGCCGGAACGGGATCGCCAGGGGGACATTCCTCAACATCAACGTCCCGGCCCTCCCCCAGGAGCGGCTGAGAGGCGTGCGGGTCACGCGGCAGGACATGCGGGCCCCGATCGACTTCTTCGAAAAGGAGGCCCTCCCCGACGGGTCCGCGATCTACAAGCCCCGCTGGGAGCACCTCGAGCCGGGCGCCGAGGGCACCGACATCTGGGCCGTTCGCAACGGCTATGTGTCCGTGTCGGTTTTCGGCTTCGATCAATCGGCCGCCGCGCCGCCCGCCTCCGCCCGGGCCCTCAGGCGCCTCGAATCCCTCCCTCTCGGGCGGGATTGACTTCATGGGGGTTCGCTAGTAGGATTGCCCTATCGGTTCCGGGGGAACGGCATTGACCAAATGCCCTCAGTGTTCCGGGGAAAACGCGGACACCCAGCGTTTCTGCGGTGATTGCGGCACTCCGCTCGCGATCGAACTGCAACATAAGACCCCTATCCCCGCAGCCGACGAAACCCTCCCCCTCCCATCGCTCGACCTCGATACCGGCGACCTGTTCGCCCGCCGCTACCGGATGATCGAAGAGCTGGGCATGGGCGGGATGGGCCGCGTCTACCGCGTTCTCGATAAGAAGCTCAACGAGGAGATCGCCCTCAAGGTCATCCGTCCCGATGTGGCCTCGGACCGCGGGATCATCGCGCGTTTCTCGTCCGAGCTCAAGCTTGCCCGCCAAGTCGTCCACAGGAACGTCGCCCGCATGTTCGACCTCAGCGAGGAGCGCGGCGTCCCCTACATCACCATGGAGTATGTCAAGGGCGAGGACCTGAAGCGCCTCATCCGCAAGGTCGGACGCCTGTCCCCCGGCCAGGCCGTCCCCATCGCCTGCCAGATCTGCGACGGGCTCGCCGAAGCCCATCGCTTGGGCATCATCCATCGCGACCTCAAGCCCCAGAACATCATGATCGACGAGGAGGGCCAGGCGAAGATCATGGACTTCGGGCTGGCGCGCCTCCTCGACCAGATGAGCCGGGACGGGCTCGGCGCCCGAAGCGGCTCGCCGGCTTATGTCTCGCCCGAACAGATCGAGGGCAAGCCCGCGGACGCGCGGGCGGACCTCTATTCCCTGGGCGTTCTCATGTACGAGATGCTGACCGGCCATACGCCGTTCAACGCGAAGCGCGTCGAGGCGCTTCTCGGCATGCACCTTCACGAAACGCCGCGGGACCCCGCCGAGCTCAACCCCGGTGTCCCGGCCGAGCTGAGCGCGATCGTAATGAAATGCCTGGAGAAGGACCCTGATCGGAGATATCAAAGCGCCACCGAGGTGCGGGAAGCCCTCGGCTGCGTCACGAAGGACGCCGCGACGGCGGCTTCCGGGAGGCGGCGACGGCTCCTGATCGCCGGGGCCGCCATTGTGCTGGCGGTCGTCATCGCTGTCGTTCTCGTCGTCGCGCCGCCGGATAGGTGGAAACGCTCCGTGGCCGTCCTGCCCATCGAGGACGTCGGAATGCAGACGGCCAATGTGAATTTCCTGGCCGGTCTCCAGAGAGAGGTCACCGCCCGGCTCGCCGGGATCTCCAACCTGCGCGTCGTGCCCGAGTTCTCGGTGAATTACTACGACCTCAAGGGCAAGCCCTTGCCGGAGATCGGAAAGATGCTCGGGGCCCGCTATCTCGTCAGGGTGACGCTCGCCATCGAGGGCGACAAAGCCGACGCCAGCATTTACATCATCGAGGCCGGGAAGAACGTGAGCCCTGAGCCGATGACCTACACCAAGGACCTCTCCGGCTATCGCGCCCTGCAGGACGAGATCGCCGTCCTGATAGCAAAAA
>Ga0214473_10006595_pt1 | contig 13814 bp, 10 predicted proteins | sample RVTome_7_FD_203509 | JGI IMG/M metagenome (GOLD analysis project Ga0214473, IMG submission 203509) | Soil microbial communities from uranium-contaminated site in the Upper Colorado River Basin, Wyoming, United States - RVT98D197 | ecosystem: Environmental > Terrestrial > Soil > Contaminated >... | reverse complement strand
CCGCGGAACCACCTCGCCATCGGCGGCATCGAGAAGGCGGCGTCCTCGGTCAGCATCGCGACGACGCCGTCGATGTCGCCGCGGTCCCACGCGTCGACGTAGCTGGAGACCACCTCGCGCACGCCGCCGTCGCCGAGCGAGCGCAGCGTCTCCTGCTGGCTCTGCTCGGGGAGTCGTTCCTCAGCGGCCTTGCGGGCGCGCTGGAGCGCGCTGTTCACCGAGGCGGTCGTCGTGTCGAGCGTTTCCGCGACCTCCTTCGCCGAGAAGCCCAGCACCTCGCGCAGGATCAGCACCGCGCGCTGGTTCGCGGGCAGGTTCTGGAGCGCGGCGATGAACGCGAGCTCGACCGACTCGCGCTGCTCGTAGCGCGCCTCCGGCGCGGCGTAGCCGTCCTCGACCGCGAGCGTCTCGTCGGGATATGGCTCGACCCACACCGACTCGACAGCCGGCGCTCCCGGGCCGTCGTGGGGATCGGCGGCCGGCCCGTAGTCCACCGGGAGCACGCGCTTCGGTCGCTTGGAGATCGCGTCGAGGCAGGTGTTGGTCGCGATCCGGTACAGCCACGAGCGCAGCGAGCTTCGGCCCTCGAACCGCGACAGCCCGCGCCACGCGCGAAGCAGCGCCTCCTGGAGCGCGTCTTCGGCGTCGTGCGTCGAGCCCAGCATCCGGTAGCAGTGGGCGTGGAGCTCGCCGCGATAGCGCTCGACCACACGGCCGAACGCCGCCTCGTCGCCCTCGCGGGCGCTCGCGAGCAGCTGGCTGTCGTCCGCGGCCGGCCGTGTGGGGGCGGCGCTCATCCCCTCCCAGGGTAGAAGGGCGCCGCCGCTCGCACCGATCCCACCCGCGATTACTTTCCGTGCGGCGGGAGGTCGTAGGAACGAGGCATGATGCCCGCGCGCGACAACCCAGTCGTCCACCTGGAGCTGCACACGGGCGACATCGCACGGGCGCAGGCCTTCTTCGCGGAGCTGTTCGGGTGGCCCGCGGAGCGGATCGAGGCGGGCTCCCGTCCCTACCTGGCGCTGGGGTTGGGCGAGCGGCTCGGCGGCGGGATCGTCGAGTGCTCCACCGCGCGGGCGCTGTGGCTCCCGTACGTCGAGGTCGACGAGATCCACCGGGCCACCGAACGCGCGCGCGAGCTCGGCGCGTCCGTCCTGCTCGAGCCTCGCGAGGGCCCGGCAGGGTGGCGAAGCGTCGTCGCAGAGCCGGCCGGCGCCGAGCTCGCGATGTGGCAGCCGAAGCGCTGAGATACGTTCCGGCGGTTGGAGCAGTTCGCCGACACGTACCGCCCGCCGCTCGAGGCGGAGCTGGAGCAGGGCGAGACGCTGCGCGGCATCTGCGCCGCGAACCACCGTCAGAGCGCGTTCAAGGGGAGGCTGGTCGCGATCGGGATCACCGACCGGCGGTTGCTGGTGCTGGGGATCGGCCGCCGGGGCGCGACCGAGGGGGTCGAGTCGATCACCCCGGAGCAGGTGGCGGACGCGAAGGCCGGGGGCGCGGGTGGGGGGTGGCCGACCGCGGAGGCCGCGATCGCCGATCACACCGCGATCTCGCTGACGCTGAAGACCACCGACGGGCGGAAGCTGAAGCTGATGATGATGCGGGGCGAGGGGCGGATGTTCGGAAAGCTCGGCGGCGGCGAGCCCCAGCGCCTTGGAGTCGCGGCGCTCGGGGAGTGGTTCGAGCGCCTCAGCCCCTGAGCGGCCTCAGCCGTCGCGCTCCACCCGGCGCAGCGCGTCGTCGGAGACCGCGCCGGGCGAGTCGAGCTCGACGCCGGGCGGCAGCTCCAGGTGGAGGTCGACCTCGTCGTCGACCTCGACCCTGACGCTGCCGATCGCGGAGGAGAGCACGTGCCCGCCGCGGGAGCGGTCCGCGCTCGCGAAGTGGAGGTGGTAGCCGGGCACGTTGAGGCCGGCGGCGAAGTCGGGGAACCGGAACCCGACCATCGTCCCCTCGCCGGCGAGCTCGAACACGTGCTGGTCGGCGACGACCTCGGTCAGCGGGCGGTAGGGCTTCTCCTGCCGGGCGACCGAGCGGGCGTGGACGCGATCGAAGCTGCCGACGATCCGCAGCGCGTGGGCGGCCTCGGGGTGTCCGAGGCGCTCGTCGAGCGCCGCGAGGAAGTCCTCTCCCTCCAGCGGCCCCTCGATCTCGAAGCTGCGCGCGGGGTCGAAGAACGTCAGCACCGCGAACGGGGTGCGGCGCTCGGGCTCGACCTGGCGCAGATCGCCGTCCACGTCCGCGCGCAGAAAGCCCCCGTCGAGGGCGATCATCTCCCCGTCGCACGCGTCGAAGGTGCCGAGGCCGAAATCGCCGTGCTCGGCCAGCTCGGCGAAGGTGACGTCGCCGTCGTACGCGCCGTCGAGGAGCGCGTCGATGGTCGATGTCTGAAACAGGAGGTGGGGGTCGCGCTCGGCGTGGAGCTCGCGCTTTCGCAGCGTGTGGACGTGGAGCGCCTTCACCAGGCGCTCGTCGATCACGCTCACGACCGCGTCCCCCGCCACACCCAGAGCACGAACAGGCCCTGGATCGGCAGCCGCACGTACAGGGCCCACCGCGGGACGTTGGAGTAGCGCTCCGGGTTCGCCGCCATGTGGACGTTGGCCGGGAACACGGCGATCAGCGTCGCGATCAGCCACCACCGCGCGATCCACCGCGGGCGGACGACGATTGCGGCGCCGCCGCCGGCGATCTCCGCGATCCCGCTAGCGATCACGATCTCCCGGTGCGCGGGCAGGTAGTCGGGGACGATCGCCTCGTACCACCCCCGCCTCGCGAAGTGCATCAGGCCGGCGAAGACGAAGAACGGTCCCAGGGTGCGTCGGGCGAGCGAGCCTTTCACGATCCGGAAGTATCTCCGAGATACCCCCTGACTTTCCATCGGCCCCCGCGTTAGTGGTGACAGGGCCCGGAGGATCGGTGTTGAGAGAGCCGACCCAGCATCGCCTACGGGTCCCTACTCCCAATCCCAGGCGGCGCCGGGGGGCCACGGCCCCCCACGTCGCCGTTCTCGAACGCATAGGTTGCATCGATGCGGATCGAGGACTACGCCTTGATCGGCGACCAGCGCACCGCGGCGCTGGTCGGCCGCAACGGGTCGATCGACTGGCTCTGCCTGCCGCGGCTCGACTCGGGCGCCAGCTTCGCGGCGCTGCTCGGCGACGAGAGCCACGGGCGGTGGCTGATCGAGCCGGTGGGCGAGGTGACCAAGGCGACGCGGCGCTACCGCCGCAACACGCTCGTGCTCGATACGGAGTTCGAGACCGACGACGGGGTGGCACGGGTGACCGACTGCATGCTGACGCGGGTCGACCACCCGGTCGTGGTCAGGGTGGTGGAGGGGGTGAAGGGCACGGTCGAGATGCACACCCAGCTCGTGATCCGATCCGACTACGGCTCCACTGTCCCCTGGGTCGAGCATGCCGAGGAGGGCCTCACGTTTCTCGCCGGCCCGAACGCGTTCTACCTCCGCACCCCGGTCGAGACCCGAGGCGAGGACTTCACGACGATCGCCACCTTCAAGGTCCGGGAGGGCGAGCGGGTGCCGTTCACCCTTGCCTGGAGCCCCTCTCACGTGGAGCCGCCGCCCGCGCTCGACCCGTTCTGGGCGGTGGAATCGACCGAGTCGTGGTGGGAGGAGTGGTCGGCGCAGTGCACCTACGACGGGCGCTGGCGCGAGCAGGTGATCAGGTCCCTGATCACCCTGAAGGCGCTGATCTACGGGGCGACGGGGGGCATCGCGGCAGCGGTGACGACCTCGCTCCCGGAGGAGATCGGCGGCGAGCGCAACTGGGACTACCGCTACTGCTGGCTCCGCGACGCCTCCTTGACGCTCGAGGCGCTGTTCATCGGCGGCTACATCGAGGAGGCGCGCGAGTTCGCCGGCTGGCTCCTGCGCGCGACCGCCGCCCACCCCTCGCAGGCGAACATCATGTACGGGATCGCGGGCGAGCGGATGCTCCCCGAGCAGGAGATCCCGTGGCTGCCGGGCTACGAGGGCTCGAGCCCGGTGCGGATCGGCAACGCCGCCTCGCAGCAGTTCCAGCTCGACGTGTATGGCGAGCTGATGGATGCCGGCCACCTTGGGCGCGACATCACGGGCGAGGTGCATGCGCGGCGGTGGGATCGCGAGCGCGTCGTGCTCGAGTTCCTCGAGACCGCGTGGTGTGAGCCCGATCAAGGGATATGGGAGGTGCGCGGGCCGCCGCGGCACTTCACCCACTCGAAGGTGATGGCGTGGGTGGCGTTCGATCGCGCCGTGCAGGCCGTGGACCGCTTCGGCGCCGACGGCCCGGTGGACAAGTGGCGCAAGATCTCGAAGCAGATCCACGACGAGGTGTGCGAGAAGGGGTACGACCCGAAGCGCAAGACCTTCACCCAGTACTACGGCTCCGAGGAGCTCGACGCGAGCGTGCTGATGATCCCGATGGTCGGCTTTCTGCCGCCCGAGGACGAGCGGGTGGTCGGAACCGTGAAGGCGGTCCAGCGCGAGCTGATGGTGGACGGGTTCGTGCTCCGCTACTCGACCCAGGCCCAGGGCTCGGTCGACGGCGTCGCGGGAGGGGAGGGGGCGTTCCTGCCGTGCTCGTTCTGGCTCATCAACGGACTAGCGCTGCTGGGGCGGACCGAGGAGGCCGAGGAGATATTCGAGCGGGTGCTGTCCGTCGGCAACGACGTCGGCCTGTTCTCCGAGGAGTACGACACGAAGGCGGACCGCCTGGTGGGGAACTTCCCGCAGGCGTTCACGCACCTGGCGCTCGTCCGCACGGCGGCGACGCTGTCGGGCGCCCCGGACCGCCGCCGCACCCACCAGGCGGGTGGTCCCGCGCCCGACGTGTGATCACAGGCCCGGCGCCGCCGCACCTACAGGTGGAACCGGCGATGGTGGAGCCGGTGCCGCCGGTCCGCCGCAGGCTCGGCCGGCGCTGCCTCGGGTGCCGAGCGGACGAACGCCCAGGTGAGCACGGTGCACACGGCTGCGACCCCGACGAGCACGTAGAAGGAACCTCCAAGAGCGGATGCGTACTCGGCCCGGTCGGCGGTTGCCGTACCGGTGCCGTCGAGCAGCGCGTTGAAGACCGCGCTGGTCACCGCCAGCCCGATCGCCCCGGCGAGGATCCGGTTCATGGCCAGCACCCCGGACGCGATCCCCGCCTTCGCGCCCGGCATAGCCGCCATCGCCGCCGCCGACATCGGCGCGTAGACGAGCCCCAAACCGATCCCGAACAGGAGGAACCCGGGGAGCAGCAACCCGTACCCGGAGTCCTCCCCGAGCTGGGCGAGTACGACCAGGCCCGCCGTCGCGACCACCATCCCGACCGCCATCACGGTGCGGGCACCGAATCGGCCGATCAGCGCGCCGGCGAACGGCGATACGACGATCATCGGCGCGGTAATCGGGAGGATCAGGACGCCCGCCTCGGTCGGCGAGTAGGAGAGCTGCTCCTGCAGGTACTGGGGCGCGAAGAAGATCACCGTCCAGTACGCGAACACGATTCCGAACGCGGCCGCGGTGGCGCCGAGGTAGGGGCCGTTCCGGAACAGGTCGAACTCGATAATCGGATTGCGGACCCGGTGCTCGATCCACCAGAAGGCGCCGAGCAGGAGGAGGCCGGCCCCGATCACCCCGAGCGTGCGGGCCGAGTCCCAGCCCCACACGTCCGCCTCCACCAGCGCCAGTACGACTCCGGTCAGCCCAAGCGTGATCGCGATCAGCCCGGGCACGTCGATCCGGTCGCCCGCGCTCTCGTCGCGGCTCTCCCGGGCGGCGCCGAGCACGAGCAGGATCCCCACGACGACGATCGGAAGGTTGATCCAGAAGATCAGCCGCCAGTCCACGTCGACCAGGACGCCGCCGACGATCGGGCCCAGCCCCAGCGCGACCGCGGAGACGGCGGCCCAGATCCCGTACGCGCGGGGCTGGGCCGGCTTCGGGAATGCGGCGGCGACCAGCGCGATCGCGAGCGGCAAGATCGCCGCCGCGCCGACGCCCTGGACGACGCGGCCCGCGATCAGCATCTCCTCGCTCGACGCGGTCGCGGAGACCACCGAGCCGGCCCCGAACACGACCAGCCCGATGACGAAGATCCGCCGCCGCCCGAGCATGTCGCCGAGCCGGCCCACGGTGACGACCAGCACCGCGATCGTGAGCAGGTACACGTTCATCACCCACTGCAGCCCGGCCGAGCTGGCATCGACGTCGTGCCTGATCTCGGGCAGCGCCAGCGTCACCACCGTCGAGTCGAGCATCAGCAGGAACGTCCCCGCGCAGGCCCCGGTCAGGGTCCACCACGGACGCGTCTTCTCGGTCAGGCCTGGCAGCCGTGGTTGCGGGGACAGAGCGCCGTACACTAGTCGGCTCCGGGATGCGAATGGGCGGGCGCAGAGGGTCGGGCGAAGGGAGTCGCCGAGGGCGAGCGGCGCGAGCCGTCGTGCTCTGTTGCGCGCTTGCCGCCACGACCTGCCTCGTCGGCGCGCCGCTGGCGACCGCCGACTCCGAGCCCGTCGCGCACGCGGCGAAGCCGAAGGGGAAGAAGGGGAAGAAGGGGAAGGGCCCCAGCGCGGCCGCGCTGCGGAAGCTGAAGCGGGCCGGGTGCGCGCCCTACCGGGTGATCGACAAGGCGGAGTACTCGGCGAAGGTCCGCAAGGCGGCCCAGCGGTGGAAGTTCCGCGTGTTCCACTTCAAGTCGCGGCTGAAGCCGCCGATCAACTGGGAGCGCGATCCCTACCAGAGCCGCTCCTACCGCCAGCAGCTTCACGGCTTCTCGTGGATGGACGCGCTGTTCGACACCTACCAGCGGACGGGGAACGAACGGGTCCTGCGTCAGGCGGTTTCGATCGCGCTCGACTGGATCAAGCACAACCCGCGCAGCTTCGTGCCCGGGCGCTCGGGGTTCGCGTGGCACCCGAAGGCCGCCGCCGATCGCGCCGGGTACCTCGGCTATCTCGCGCGAAACGCGGCGTGCAAGGGCGAGCTCAGCGCCGGGCAGGCGCAGACGCTCGCCCGCTCGCTCGAGGCCCACGGCCGCTACCTGTCGAGCGGCAAGCAGCACCAGGAGAGCAACTTCGGGCTGTTCCAGGACTACGGCCTGCTGCTCCTGTCGCAGTACGCCTCGTACGAGAAGGAGTCGAAGCGGTGGCGAAAGCTCGCCCTGCGGCGATTCCCGGAGACGCTTCGGGGACGCCTCAGCGCGGAGGGGATGTGGCTCGAGCACTCTGCCCAGTACCAGTTCCTGGCGATCCGCCTCCTGCGCGATTTCATCCGCTACTCACCGGGCAAGCCGGACCCGGGGCTGGTGCTGACCCTGGCGCACCTGCGGCAGGCCGCCGGGTGGTTCGTGGCGCCGGACGGCTCCTACGCGCTGCTCGGGGACACCTCGGTCGGCACCGTGCCCACGTGGGGGTACAGCTCGCTCGGGCAGGGCCTCGCCTCGTTCCTGCAGTCGGGGTACGCGATGGTGCGCAAGGGCGACTCCTTCCTCGCGACCACGTCGACCTTCTTCAACAAGACCCACAAGCACGCGGACGAGCTCGACTTCGACCTCTACGACCGCGGCCACTCGATCGTCAACGGCCCGGGGAACTACGGGTACGACCGCGAGGCGGCATACCGTGACTACCAGCTCTCGAGCCAGTCGCACAGCGTCCTCGTCGTCGACGGGCGCAGCTTTCCGGTCGACACGGCGCCGGTTCACGGGAGCGCGCTCAGGGCGACCGGCAGCGGCGGGGGCTGGTATGCGATCGAGGGGACGAATCCGCTTGTCGCTCCGCAGGGCGTGCAGCATGCGCGGCTGTTCCTATACAAGCCCGGCGAGGCGCTCGTGGTGGTCGACAAGCTGCGCTCGGCGCAGCAGCACACCTATCAGCGCTACTTCCAGCTCGGATCCGATATCTCCACGCGGGTCCTTGGCCCGGCCACGCTGGGCCTGAGCTCCGGCGGGTTCGCGGGCGCGCTTCACGAGTCCAGCGGCGCATCGCGCGTCCTCGTCAAGGGGCGCCCGGCCCCGCTGCAGGGATTCGTGTTCCCGGGCTTCCGCAGGGCGGTGCCGCGGTGGAGCGTCGAGTACGCGACGAAGGCGACCAGCGCCGACTACGTGACCACGTTCACCCTCAGCGGCGCGATCCAGGGCGGGGAGGTCGACGTTCCCGACGGGAACCACACCGAGGTCGTGCTGAGCAAGGACGGCAGCGCCGACCAGCGGATCTCGGTCACCCGCAGCGGCGCCAAGCTCGGGGTCTCGGTGACCTCCTGCTCGCCGTGCGTGCTTCCATAGAGCCGTACGGCACGGCGGGTTGGCGATGTTCGGGCGGTCGCCGAGCAGGCGACAACCAGCGCGCTAGGTGCCCGTAGCCGCGTCGTGCAGCTCGGCGCGGCTGAGGCCGTCGAGCAGATGGAGGAGCTCGGGCGGGCGGTCGTCCTCGATGACCGCGACCGTCCCGGGCCAGAAGACGCTCCCGCGCGCTGTGGAGCGCAGGAGCCCGGGCGCGTACACCCAGCTGCCGGTGTTCAGCAGTCGGGCGCCCGTAGGCGCTTCCCACCCGGGCTCGCCGTCGAGCGGCCCGCGGCGGTGGGTGTGGCCGAAGATCACGTGGTCGGCGTCGATCGTGAGCCGCGCGACCAGCTCGCGCATCGCGCGCACGCCGGCCGCCCTGATCTCCTCGACGGAGATGTCCCAGCGCAGCGGGCCGAGGCCGAGCCGGTTCAGGACCGCGACCGCGCCGGGCAGGACGAGGGACCCGAGCAGGCGGCCGCGGATTCCGGGACCACGGCCGTCGCGGCCGTGGACCGCCTCCCACACGCGGGCGGAGGAGCCCTCGCCCAGGGCGCGCCGGGTCCGGCGACCGCTCTGGGCGATTCCGTACAGGAGTCCGTACAGCGGGGCCTGCACCGACTCGTAGTCGTCGGTCGACCGCAGTCCCTCGGGCAGCGCTCCCGACAGCCGCTCGACCACCGCGATCGACAGCCGCTCGAACGTCGGCACGGTGATGTGGCAGTCGAGGTAGTGGCCGTGGGTCGCGTATACGCGCGGTGCGACCCAGGTGCCCGGGTAGGCGAGCTCGAGCTCGACCCCGGGCATCAGCCGCGCGAGCTCGGCGGCGAGCCCGAGGTCGGGCTTCGCGCGCTGCTCGAGCCCCAGGGGCGCGGCGCCGTTCAGACGGCGCGCGTCCAGCCACGGCGCGACCAGGTGGTGGTCGTGGTTGCCGGGGACGAGCACGACGCGGCGGCCCGCGGCGAGCTCGGCGAGCCAGGCGAGGAACGGACGGGCGATCTCGAGCACGTTGCCCAGCGGGCGGTCTCGGAGCTCGATCGCATCGCCGAGCAGGACGACCTGGTCGGCGGCCTCGAGCTCGGGGCGAAGCAGGTCGCGGAAGTGCCGGCGGCGGAGCAGATCGCCGTCGAAGCGCGACCCGAGGTGGAGGTCGGAGATCAGGAGCGTGCGCATGCAAAGTGATTATCGGCGGTGCGGGGCTCGCGGTGGCCTCCTGGGGCCGCATTACACTCGCCGCGACAATCCACAAGGGAGGTATGAATGGCCACGGCTGAGACCTCACTGGAGCAAGTTGCGACCAAGTGGTGGGTCCCTGCCCTGATCGGACTGCTGTCGGTGGCCGCGGGAATCCTCGCGCTCGCCTACCAGGACATCACGCTGCTCGCGCTGGGCTTGATCCTGGGTGTCTACGTGCTGACGTTCGGCGTCTTCGCGCTCGTGTCGGCGTTCGAGCCGAACGCGCCTCAGAGTCACGGCGCGCTGCGCGCGATCGTCGGGATCGTCGCGGTTCTCGCCGGCCTCGTGTTGATCGTGCGGCCGGGCGGCGGCGTTCTCATCCTGCTGCTCGCGCTCGGCTTCTGGTTCATCATCACCGGGGTCGGCGACCTGGCCCGGGGCATCAGCCAGCCCGGGAACAGGTTCATCTCGATCGTGCTCGGCCTGGTCAGCATCGCCGCGGGCGTGATCGTCCTCGGCGACCCCGACATCGGGCTGCACACGCTGGCGATCCTCGCCGGCATCCTGCTGATCGTCCGCGGCGTCGTCGAGATGGCGCTCGGGTGGGAGCTGCACCGCATCCACGGGAGCTGACCGCGCTGGGTCGGTAGCTGTGACGCGAACCGGCGGGCGAGAGCCCGCCGGTTCGCGCGTGCGTTGATGCGCGTGCAGGGATGAACGGCGGCTGGGTAAAGGGGGCGTGGACCGCCGCAAAGTCCCCAAACGGCTGGGGCCGGCGATCGATTGGGGACTTTGCGGCGTTCACACGCCCCTACCCAGCGTCGTTCGTCCCGCGCCCGGCTCGCAACCCGCCCCACGCCTGCGCGCACGCGCGCCGCGCCACGAATAGACTGCCGCCCGCAGATGGCGACGCGGGTCGAGCCAGGGCACCGCACGGCGACCACAATCGAGGTCGAGAATCCTGCCACGGGCGAGATCGTCGCCTCGGTCCCCTACCTCGGCCCCGGTGACGTCGCCGCGCTTGTCGAGCGCGCCCGCGACGCCCAGCCGGGCTGGGAGGCCGCCGGGTTCGAGGGCCGCGCCGAAGTCCTGAACGCGGCCCGCCGCTGGATCGGCGAGAACCAGAGCCGGGTGGTGGAGACGATCGTCTCCGAGACCGGCAAGAGCTGGGACGACGCCCAGTTCTCCGAGCTCGTGTACGCGGTCTCCTCGCTCAGCTTCTGGCCTCGGGCCGCGGCCGGCTTCCTCGCCGACGAGGAGGTCGAGACGGCGAACCCGTTCGTCCGCGGCCGGCGGCTGGTAGTCCGCTACCGGCCGGTCGGCGTCGTCGGCGTGATCGGGCCGTGGAACTACCCGCTGACGAACTCGTTCGGCGACTGCGTCCCGGCGCTCGCTGCGGGCAACTCGGTGATCCTCAAGCCCTCCCCCGAGACCCCGCTCACCTCGCTGCTGATGGCCGAGATGCTCGCCGACTCGGGGCTCCCCGAGGGCGCCTTCCAGATCGCGACGGGAACGGGGGAGACGGGCGCCGCGCTCGTGGACGAGGTCGACTACGTCCACTTCACGGGATCGGTCGAGACGGGGAAGAAGGTGATGGCGCGCGCGGCGCAGACGCTGACCCCGGTCGGTCTCGAGCTCGGCGGCAAGGACCCGATGATCGTGCTCGCCGACGCCGACCTCGAGCGGGCAGCGAACGCGGCGATCAACTACGGGATGGGCAACGCCGGCCAGACGTGCATCTCGGTCGAGCGGGTATATGTCGAGGAGCCCGCTTACGAGGAATTCGTCCGCCTCGTCACGGAGCGTGCGTCGGCCCTTCGCACCGGAGTTTCGACCGGGCCGGGATCCGTCGACCTCGGCGCGATCATCTTCCCGCCGCAGATCGACCTGATCGCCTCCCACGTCGACGACGCCGTCGAGAAGGGCGCCACCGCGCTCACGGGTGGCAAGCGGGCCGAGGGCCCCGGCCGCTTCTTCGAGCCGACCGTGCTCACCGGCGTCGACCACTCGATGCTGTGCATGACCGAGGAGACCTTCGGCCCGACATTGCCGGTGATGAAGGTCGCGGACGCCGACGAGGCCGTGCGGCTCGCGAACGACGGTCGGTACGGCCTCCAGGCGTCGGTGTGGACCGCCGATGAGGTCCGCGGGGAGCAGCTGGCGCGCGAGGTCGAGGCGGGCGCGGTGTGCGTGAACGACGCGCAGATCAACTACGCGGTCCTGGAGCTGCCGATGGGCGGGTGGAAGCAGTCCGGCCTCGGCAGCCGCCACGGCGCCGACGGGATCCGCAAGTACTGCTCGCGGCAGTCGATCCTCGTCACGCCGTCAACGGCGGCGGCTCGCGAGGCGCACTATCTCCCGTTCCGGCCCGAGACCACGCACCAGGTCGCGCAGGCGGTCGGCTTCCTCGCCACCAGCGAGCTGCTCACCGACGCGCAGCGGCTCACCCTGGCCACCTTCTGCGACACGATCGTCCCCTCGATAGAGGTCGAGGACGACCCGACCGGGTACTGGGCCCGGGCCGCGTCGCACCTCGCGATCCCGGAGGCGATCGAGCAAACGATCTCGACCCTGCCCGCGAAGAGCGTCGAGGGTCTCGCCGGCCTGCTCGACGCGCTCGCCGAGCAGGGGTTCAACGACGCGCCCCAGGAAGCTCGCGAGGCGATCGTGCACGCGTTCTCGGACTCCGGCCCGGAGGCGCTGGCAGGGATCCACGCGCTCAAGGGACTGACGCTGACGCTCCACTACGCGCTCCCCGACCTCGGCACGGGGCTGAACCCGAACTGGGCCGCGCTCGGATACCCGGGCCCGCTGTCGCTGCCGCGCGAGACGCCGAAGGAGCTCCGCGTCACCCGCCCCGAGGGCGCCGAGCTGACGATCGAGGCGGACGTGTGCGTCGTTGGCTCCGGTGCGGGCGGCGGCGTGATCGCCGGCGAGCTCGCTGCACGCGGGAAGCAGGTGTGCGTGCTGGAGATGGGCGAGTACGTGAACGAGTCCGAGTTCGGTGGCCTCGAGCTGCCCGCCTACCAGCGCATGTACCTGAACGGGGGGCCGTTCCCGACCGCCGAGGGCCAGGTCTCGATCCAGGCCGGCTCGACGCTCGGCGGCGGCACGGTGATCAACTGGACGAACAGCCTTCGCACTCATCACTGGGTGCGCGAGCAGTGGGCGCGCGAGCACGGCCTCGAGGGGCTCGACGGACCCGAGTACGACCGCCACCTCGATGCGGTGATGGGCCGCCTCGGCGCCACCGACGAGTGCAGCGACCTGAACGGCGTCCACGAGCGGCTGAAGCAAGGCTGCGAGGCGCTCGGCTACGACCTCCGGGCCACGTTCCGGAACACCGACCCGGCGAGCTTCGACTTCGACCTCGCGGGGTACATGGGATACGGCGACGTCTCCGGGTCCAAGCGCAGCACCGCAAAGACCTACCTCGTCGACGCGCAGGGAAGCGGCGCCGAGATCGTCGCCCAGTGCCGCGCGGAGCGAATCGTGGTCGAGGACGGCCGCGCCGCGGGCGTCGAGGCGACCTACGCAGACGCCGATGGGCACGTCGCGAAGGTGTTCGTGCGCGCGCCGCAGGTGGTCGTCGCGTGCGGCTCGATCGAGTCCCCGGCGCTGCTCGCCCGATCGGGAATCGGCGGCCCCGCGGTCGGCGAGTACCTGCGCCTGCACCCGACGACCGCGGTCAGCGGCCAGTACGCGGACGACGTCGACCCGTGGCTGGGCCCGCCCCAGGCGGCGATCTCGCACGAGTTCGCCGAGCTCGAGGACGGGTACGGGTTCCTGATCGAGTGCCCCCACCACACGACCGGCCTCGCGGGCGCCGCGACACCGTGGGAGTCGGGCCGTGCCCACAAGGAGAACATGCTCGAGTGGCGGCGGACCGCCAGCTTCATCAACCTCACTCGCGACCGCGGCCATGGCCGGGTGATGGTGGACGACGCGGGGGCGGCGGTGCCGCAGTACCTGCTCACCGACGAGCTCGACCAGCGCAGCTTCCGCCGCGGGCTGGCGGAGATGGTGCGCCTGCACGAGGCGGCGGGCGCGCAGCGGATCGTCACCCTGTCGCGGCGCCCCACGATCTGGGACCGCGGCGATGACCTGGAGGCGTTCATCGCCGAGGCCGCGGCAGGGTCGCTCGCCCCGCACGAGCACGGGATCTTCTCCGCCCACCAGATGGGCAGCTGCCGCATGGGCACGGACCCGGCGACCAGCGTCGCGGGCCCGTGGGGGGAGCTGCACGACACGGGCGGCGTATGGGTCGGGGACGCGAGTGCGTTCCCGACGTCATCGGGCACCAACCCGATGATCACGATCATGGCCCTGGCTCACCGGACGGCCGAGGCCATGGCCAACGCCTAAGGT
>Ga0214473_10006594_pt1 | contig 13816 bp, 9 predicted proteins | sample RVTome_7_FD_203509 | JGI IMG/M metagenome (GOLD analysis project Ga0214473, IMG submission 203509) | Soil microbial communities from uranium-contaminated site in the Upper Colorado River Basin, Wyoming, United States - RVT98D197 | ecosystem: Environmental > Terrestrial > Soil > Contaminated >... | reverse complement strand
CCCGTTGACGAGCCGCCGGATTCAGGCCAGCCCCCCCGCTCATTCCTGCGGCGGGAAGGCTCGCAACTCTGCGTTCTCTGCCACGATGGAATGTCTGAGTCATTGCAGGGTCCTCACGATCCCGCCCGCTTTGCTCCTTCGGTGCGCCAGTCGCTTGCTCTGCACTCTTCCGCCGGCGCCTGCCGGGCATGCCACACGACTCACAACGCCCGCGGCCCTCATCTCTGGGCGCGGGTGTCGGCTGGCGCCCCTGCCGGGTCCGCAACCAATCCCTGCGACGCCTGTCATGGGACGAACGCCGTGAAAGAGCCGCAGGAGACGCGACACCCCCTCTCGATTGCGGATTTCGGATTGCGGGCTGCGGATTCGAATGACGGCGAGGCCGGCTGCACCGCCTGCCACAATCCCCACGGGGGCATGACCGCCGCAGGCACGCTCCGCCGCCCGGCGGAAAGCCTATGCACCGAATGCCACGAGGACAAGCAGTACGTACGCGGTTCCATCCATGATCCTGCTGCGAGTGAATGGGGGAAGAATCTCGGTTTTGCCTCCAAAGGAGTCTGTGTCGATTGCCATCCGATCCACGGCCTGAGCGGGCATCGCGGCGTCTGGGCGGCGCTTCCGGGGAATGATACGCACGGACAATCGTGCGAAGTCTGTCATCGAACGGATGCAATCGCTCCGGCAATGGAAACGCCGCATACAGGAAAATCTCTCGACCGCGGATTGAACGGAATGCCGGATGCTAATGGGGTCCTGCCCGTGCATGACTCAGGGTCCATAATCGGGTGCAACACCTGCCACGATATCCATCAGAAGGAACAAGACTCGATGCTGCTCAGAGCATCAAGGCAGGATTCGAGTCTCTGTCTCGTCTGTCACTCGAAATTCAGCGGGATCCTCAACTCGTCACATGATCTGAGACAATCGGCGCCCGAGATACGCAACGTGCGAGGTGAGACCGCTGCGGAGTCCGGGCCGTGCAGCTCCTGCCACATGGTCCATTCCTCATCCCAAGAGCAGAAGACCTGGGCACAGGGATCAGTATCGGAGCAAGAATTCGGCAGCGGATATTGCACCTGCTGCCATCGGAAGGACGGATGTGCGGAGGACCGAATCCCCAAGCAGACCAGTCATCCCCAGGTGGCGATCACGAATCGCTTCTCCCCCGATCATCCGGACTACATGCCGACCTTCAGCGAGTCGGGCGAACGGTCGCGCACCGGCGTCATCTCCTGCCCCACCTGCCATGACCTGCATGCGGCCGCGAAAACTCCGTTAGGTGAAGGTGGGACATCTCTGCCTCAAGGGGTGTTTCTGAGGAACGCTGCACGAAAAGGGCTCTGTATCGATTGCCACGGGTTCGAGGCCCTCTGGCGGTTCCTCTACTACCATACGTCTCACCGCAACCCTCACCCCACACGCGGCCCAGTCGAGTAATTCGGCAATGTGAACGTGAAGGTGCTTCCTCCACCCGGGTTGTTCTCCACCCACATCCGGCCCCCGTGCCTCTCGACCACCTGTTTGGCGAACGCCAGGCCGAGGCCGGTCCCATCGCGCTCGACGGCCCGCGCGTTCTCGGCCCTGTAGAATTCCTCGAAGATCCGCGGCATGTCGGCCGGAGGAATCCCGATCCCCGTATCGGCGATCCTCACGTGAACGAACCCGCCGTCCTGTCTGATATCCATATCCACTCGACCGCCGTCAGGTGTGTATTTCACCGAGTTGAAGAGCATATTGGTAATGGTCTCTTCAATGAGCACGGCCTCGCCAACCACTTCATCGACAGCCGGATCGATCTGATGATTCACCACAATGGACTTGGCCTGGGCCTTGTTCTGCACCGACGCCAGCGAGTTGAACACGCAGTTTCTCAACGAGAACCGCTCCATTTCCAACCGCCCGCTCAACTTCATCCGCGTCAGTTTCAGCAGGGCCATGATGAAGGCCATACACTTCGTCGTCCGCCGGTAAGCCCGCTCCACCATGTCCTTCTGCTTCTCATTCAGAGGCCCCAGCATCCCAGTGTAGACGACCCCCAGGCAACTCTCGATCGCCGCCAGATGTCCCTTGATATCGTGGGTCACGCGCAACACGTACTCGTTCTTGACGTGATCCTGTTCCTCCAGCAGATTGTTGGCCTCCTGAAGGTCGCCCTGCTGTGTACGGAGCTGTTCGCTGATCGACGTGGTCATATAGATCACGAGGTACAGAGTGGCGGCGAAGATGAACAGGAAGCCCATGACAAAAGTCCCATTGGCGTACAGGCCGCGTCCGGCAAAACCGCTTAAATCGTAATGCCGGATGACCCCTGTGCCTTCCAGGGCCGCCAGACCCCCGAAAAGAATCACTGCCAGCGTCGCCTGCAGGTAACTCTGCCACCGGGAATGCAGGATGCTGGCGATGATCATGTGGAATACGAAGAAGAACGAGAACGGATTCTCAATGCCTCCGGAGAAGTGCAGCACCGTCGCCAGGATCAGCAGATCGGCTGAGATTTGGAACGTTAGAATGCCGCCGATCCGCGTCGGCGACGGCTCCCGCTTGTTCCAGGTCCAATATCTAAGCAGGTCGTAGAGAATGAAGTTGTAGACCAGCAGCAGGGCCGAAATGATGTAGAGCGTCGATGCGGGCAGAGACACACCCATGAACTTTCGGGCAATGAATGTGCCGGCGACCAGCGCCCCGATGGCCACCCATCGGAGCTGAATCAACCAGTACGCCCTGCGGATGAGATTGGTGCTCTTGAGAAGATTTTCCATGGTGCTCACGGCTTTCGAATCAGGCCTTCGACCTTCTCTATCAGCACATCCGGTTTGACCGGTTTATCGAGGAACGCTTCCACGGGCAGCCAGGATCGGTCGCCGGACTCGGTCTTGAAATCGAGCCCCATTTTCTGCTTGACCGCCGTCAACATGAGGATGGGGATGTCCTTGTAGGACGGACTTCGCTTGAGCGCTCTGGCGAAGTCAAAGCCCTCCTGGGAGGTTCTCATCATCACGTCGAGGATGATCAGATCCGGCAGAACACGCCTCACCTGCTCCATGCCTTCCCTGCTGTCCGGTGCACTACAGACCTCATGACCCCTACCCTCAAGGACAACTCTCATCGCCTCGGTGATATCAGGATCGTCGTCGATTATCAGGATCTTGCCCCCTGCCATCTGTTCTCCCGGGGCCACATGAATACGTCACTCATTATGATGATTCTCGATTACTGGACTTCTGCAAAATGGAGGTCAGGCTTATTATTCAAGGAAATCAGCTTTTGGATTTCCTTAGTCCAGTCTATTATACGCGATGGGAAATCTTGCGCCAACGAAAACCATGCGGTGCGGGCGAAAAACGATAGTCCGCCTTCTGAGAAGGATTTCTTGTTGACATGCCGCGGTTGTCGTGTTGTTATCTTGTATCAGGAGTCTTGACGCCTTGGATTGGCGTCCAGTGAAGCAGGGTATGTCGTACGAGGATCAGGAGAACCAAATGCCGAACATCGCTACCGTATTCAAAGAGGAGATCTCGCGGCTGGCTCGCAAGGAGGCCCGCAAAGAGACAAACGCTCTTCGCAGGGCGTCGGTCCAGTACCGCAAGGACATTGCCGAGATGAAACGCCGGATATCCGACCTTCAACGCAAGGTCGGTCCTCTCGAAAAGCAGGTGCTCAAGAATATCCCGTCGCAGGTCGCCAAAGTCGATGGGCAGCGAGCACGATTCACCGCCAAGGGCCTGCGTTCCCAGCGGGCGCGTCTGGGATTGTCCGCCGGGGAATACGGCAAGCTCATCGGCGTGACGGATCAGACGATCTATAACTGGGAGCACGAGGCCGCCCGGCCGCGTAAGCACCAAGTGGCGGTCATCGCATCCCTTCGTCACATGGGCAAAAGACAGGCCCGGGCCCACCTGGGGCAACTGGCCGGGTAGCGACCGGAAGAAGCCGGAGTAGTCGGCTTCCTGCGTTCAGGCAAAACCGTGCGCACCCCGACAGAGCAGCCGGCTGACCGCCGCTCTATGCTACCTCCACTGCGCCCTGCAACAAGCCCTTGAGGTCTTTGATCCCCGAGCCTGGACCGGTCGGCACGCTCATCTTCCCGTCTCTTACCCTGATCGGAGGATCGAACCAGCTTCCGTAGGCCTGCGTCCCCAGCTTGTACTCCTGGTAGCGTCCGATGTCCTTCACGCAGGAGGCAAAGTGCAGCATGTAGACGAAGCCAAAACCACCGGAAATGTGCACCGTCGTCGGCATCTTCGCCGCCTCCGCCATCCGCGCCACCCGGATCGACCGTATCATTCCACCGTAGTAGTGCAGGTCCGGCTGCACGATGTCCACTCCCCGACTGGCAATCATCCATCGGAAACGCCAGTCGCTGTATTCCTGCTCTCCGCCCGCCACCGGGATGGTCAGCGCGTCAGCCACCTTCCTGGTATCCTCCAGGTGGTCGAACGGGCACGGCTCCTCGAAGTAGACCGCCTTGACCTCCTCCAGCATCCGTCCTACCTTGATCGCCTGCGGGGGATCATAGGAACTGTTCGAATCCGCGTGGATATCGAACGCCTCGCCGAACGTTTTTCGCACCAGGGGAATGAGCCTCTCCGTCCGCCCGGGCATCGCATCGGCGTTGCGGCTCATGCGCCCGCCGACCCGGAACTTCAGCGCCCTGGCCCCCGATTGCTCCACCAGTTTCTGCAGGTATTCCACTTCCTGCTCCGGCGTGGTGTCCCGCCGGCCGCTGGCGATATAGAACGGCGCCTCCGTACGCACGATGTTGCCCAGCAGCGCGCCCATCGGCTTTCCGACGATTCGGCCCAGCATGTCCAGGACGGCGAACTCCACCCACGCCTGCGGGGACCACAACGCCAAGCCGTATAGTTTGTAGTTGTCCTGGTAGCGGTACAACTCCCACAGCAGACTCTCCAAACCCCGCGCATCCTTGCCGATGAAGAACGGGATCACGAGTTGCTTCAGGATTGGCGCCAGGTACTCGACCCGCGGAGGGTTGGTGAGCGATATGCCCTCTGCCCCGTCCTTGGAGCGCACGTGAACCAGGAAGTCTCTACCCTTCTTGAGCAGGCGGATCGAATCGATTACGACCGGCGACGTCAACCCGTCCAGCTTCAGGATCGGAGCCGCCGCCACGCGGTCCAACTCCTCAGGGCTGGGAGACTGTGCTTTGCCTGCGCCCTCCCCGCCGGCCGCCGGCGACAGTCCCGCCGTAAACGTCGCGGCGCCGGCACCGGCCAGGAACCTCCGCCGGTCGAGCCCGTGTTGATTCATCTGTTCTGTGCCACTCATAGTGCTTTCCTCCCAGTCCAATGCTTGACACGCCCATGCGACGCGATATACTCGTGGCAATGAGTCGGGTCCACAATCCATTCTCTTTATACCGCGTAGTGTTAAACTGAATGACATTGTAACTTGGATGAGACACTTTGAACACTCCATCCTTACTTCGATCACCATAAAGGAAGTTATGAATTCTATGAAACGGCTTCTCACCTTCGCCATGCTGCTCGCTGGCCTTCCTGTCAACTTCGCAATGATCGCCAAAGCCGAACCGTGGCCCTGCTGGCGCGGCCCGCGAGGCGACGGAACTTGTATCGAGCAGAATGTCCCCACAAATTGGGACGGGAGCCGTGCGCTGTGGAAGACCGAGATCCCCGGCCAAGGGCATGCCTCCGCGATCGTCTGGGGCGACCGCGTCTGCACGGTCGCCGCCCTGCGCGCCACGCAGGAGCGTCTGCTCCTCTGCCTCGACCGTGCCGGCGGAAAAATTCTCTGGCAGCAGACCGTCGTGCAGGGGCCGCTGGAGAATATCCACAAGGAAAACAGCTACGCCTCCGGCACACCGGCCACCGACGGCGAGCGGGTTTACGTCACCTTCCGCGTCGGCGACGAGATCGTCGTAGCCGCACACGACCTGGCCGACGGGAAACAGCTCTGGCTGGTCCGGCCGGGGACGCACGCCGGCGAGTGGGGGTTCAGCAATGAGCCCGTGCTGTTCAAAGATATGGTCATCGTGGACGGCGACAGCAAAGGCGACTCCTTTCTCATCGCCCTGAGCCGCGAGGACGGAAAGACACGTTGGCGCATCAAGCGCACCCACCAGGGGATCAGCTACAGTGCCCCGCTCATTCGTGAGTTGGCCGGGCGCACGCAAATGATTCAGTGCGGCGACCGCTGCGTGACCAGTTTCGATCCTGAGACCGGAAAGCAGATCTGGACGGTTGATGGTCCCTCGCAGGAATTCGTCGCGACGCCAACATACAGCGAAAAGTCCGGGCTCGTGTTCATCAGCAGCAGTTGGCCCAAGCAGATTCTGCTCGCGATCCGGCCAGACGGCAGCGACGACGTCACCGGCACCCACGTCGCCTGGAGCGACAACAAAGGCGCGCCCTATGTCCCTTCCTTGATCGTCGCGGGCGATTTCCTGCTCAGCGTCAACAACGGCGGCACGGCGTTCTGCTACGAGGCCGCCACCGGCAAGGTGCTCTGGCAGCAGAAGCTGGGGCGGCATCACGCCTCTCCGGTCCTCATCGATGGACTGGTTTTCTTCATCAATGACGACGGCCAAGTGAACGTGATCAAACCCGGCCCGGCGTTCGAGCGCGTCGCACAATATGAGTTGGGCGAGTCCTGCTATGCCTCGCCTGCGATCAGCGACGGCCAGGTGTTTCTGCGAGGCTTCAAGCACCTCTTCTGCATCGGCCGCAAACCATAGCGAACACGAGACCGGGTCAGTGCTGCCGAGGGACTGCTCCGGCTTTCGGGCTTTGCAGCAGCTTCTTCACTTCGGCCAGCAACGTGTCGGGCAACACCGGCTTGTCGAGAAATGCATCGACCGGCAGCCACACCGGATCCCCCGCCGACGATTTCACCTCGATGCCTGTCATCTCTTCGATAGACGTCAACATCAGGATGGGTGTCCCTTTGAACCGGGGATCGGCTTTGAGGTCTCTCGACATTTCAAAGCCGTCCTGCCAGGTCTCCATCATCACGTCGAGGATGATCAGGTTCGGCTGTTCCATCCTGATCTTCTCCATCCCCTCGGCTCTGTTGGCCGCCGTCACCGCATCGTAGCCGGCATGTTCGAAAATCACCTTCAACGAGCCGCTCAGATCGATGTCGTCGTCCACGATCAGAATCTTTTGTTTCTGCATGCGTTCACCTCGAAGGAATAGAAGACCTGGATACTATTCGAAATCCAACTCGATGCTGTGGACCCGACCATCCAGTTGGCTTCGGAGTCGAAAGCCGCTCTTGCGCAGCACGGCCAGCATCGCCCTGTTGTCCACCAGCACCTCTGCTGTGAAGCCGGCGATACCATGGCTCCGGGCGATCGTGGCAAGGTAACTCAGCAGGAAGGTTCCAATGCCCTGGTTCTGCCATTGGTCCCGCACGATGAAGGCCACCTCGGCGCGATTCGTGCCGGGGTTGAGATAGTACCGGCCGACGGCAATGATCTCCTCTCCGCTCGCCTCGGGCACCGTGCCGACAATCGCCATTTCGTCACGATAATCGACGTATACGAAGTCACGGACCTGCCGCTGCGGCAGCCGGGCCGCGCCCGACATGAAGCGATAGTACATGGTCTGCTTCGAAAGCGAATGGAAGAGGTCCCGTATGCGCGCTTCATCCGTCGGATGCATCGGGCGAAAGCTGACCGGAGTCCCGTCGCCGAGCACGGTGGAACTCCTCAGCATCGGCGGTCCAACGTGTATCTTGCCCTCGATGGTGGACAGGTCGGAACTGATGTAGCCGCGATCGATCGCCTCGCGAAGCAGTCCGGCCCGAAAGTCCGGATGCGCGATGCTGATCAGGGCCATCGCGCGCTCGTGCAGGCTCTTGCCGTGCAGGTAGGCGACGCCATGCTCGGTGACAACATAGTGCACTTCAAAACACGTTGCCGCGACCGCGGCCCCATCGCTGAGGCGAGGCACGATCCGCGACACCGTTCCGTGACCCCGGGTGGATTCCAGAGCGACGATCATCCTGCCGCCCCGCGCCTTGGCGGTCCCGTGGACGAAATCCGCATGACTGGCCATCCCGGAGAATCCCGTCTCCGGCGAGTGGGCGCAGACCTGCCCCATCAAATCGATCTCCGAGGCCAGATCGACCGCTACCATGTTCCTCTGCCGACTGATCACGGCGGGATCGCTCACGTACTCGGCGGAGCGAAAACAAAAGGCGGGATTCTTGTCGAGGTAGCTGTAAAGCCGTTTCGTGCCCAGGCACAGGCTGCAGACGATCTTGCCGCGATCGGCGCTCTTGCGAGCGCCTGTGATCGCTCCGGCTTCGAGCAGATCGATAATCCCATCGCTCACGACCTCGGCATGAATGCCCAGATCGTGTTTGCTCCTGAGGAACTCCAGCAGCGCCTGGGAAATCCGGTGGACTCCGAACTGCACGGTTGAGCTGTCGGGGATCAGGGCGGCGACGTACTCGGCGATGCGGCGAGCCGTGTCGCCCGGATCGGGCAAGCTGGTCTCCAGCAGAGGCTCCTCGCATGGCACGAGAACATCCAGATCGTGCACGCGGATCAAGCCGTCGCCCGTGGTCCACGGCATTTGTGGATTCACCTGGGCGATGACCATGCCCGCATTCTCGGCCGCGATCTTGGTCACATCCACGGAGATGCCCAGCGAACAGAGATCATGCTCGTTCGGCTCCGTCACCTGGATCAGAGCGACGTCGATGGGCAGGCGTCCGGAACGAAAGAGCTCGGGGATGTCCGAGAAAAGGATCGGCGTGTAATCGCCCAGACGACTGCGTGCGCCGGTGTCCACGCCGTCGGCGATGAAGAATGGCTTGAGGCGGAAATGCTCAGCCAGCTCCTTGTGGCGGAAGGCCGGCTCGCCCAGTGTCACCAGGTGAATGATCTCCACGTCGTCGAGCTCGTCGGCACGGCGCAGCAACGCGGCGACCAGCGCCTGCGGCTGTCCACAACCCGTGCCGACGAATACGCGCTGGCCCGGTCGGATGTGCCCCACCGCTTCTTCCGCGGACAGGACCATGCTCCGGTAGCGGTTCAGGGAGCCGCAAACGCCATCTCGAGTACTATCCACGATGCTCATCTCTCAATACCGGCACTGAATAGACTCATCCTCGCATCGACCACGATGGCCTCCGTCCCCACGGGCCCGACGAGGTATGGATCGATGCTCAATTCCTTGACCTGTGGGAAATCGGTCGCCAACTGGCTGATCCGCTGCAGGCCGCTGACGATGGCGGAGACATCCACGTCACCCTGGCCGACGATACCCTTCAAAAGCCCGTACGACCTCGTCTCCGAAAGCATCTGCATCGCTTCCTCGGCCGTGATAGGAGCCAGGTGATGGCACACGTCCTTCAAGCGGTCCACGAACGTGCCGCCCAGGCCGAAGACCAGCAGCGGGCCGAACCGCGGGTCGCAGGTCATACCCAGGACGACCTGCAGCCCGGCGCTGCACATCTTCTCCACGTACACCCCCTCCAAACATGCGTCCGGCGCGCGGCGAGCGACCCGCAACGTCAGCAGGTCAAATGTGTCACGAATATCTTCCGCGCCGGCAATATTCAGCTTGACGCCGCCGACGTCGGACTTATGGAGAATGGCCGTTGAGACCACTTTCATCGCGACGGGAAAGCCGATGCGCTCGGCGATCTCCACGGCCTCCTGAGGGGAGCTGGCCATGGCGCCGTCCGGAACGTTCAGATCATAGGCCCGCAGAATCTCCTTGGTTTCCACCTCGTTGATTCGCACGCGGTTGGCTCGGACATGCCGCGTAATGATGCGTTCGACCCGGCGTCGATTCACAGGAAACCGCGTCACTACGAGTTCCGGCCGATTGCGCCAGAGTTGATACTCGTGCATGGCGTTTAGCGCGGCCACCGCACGCTCCGGCGTGGAATAGACCGGCAGAGCCTGGTCACGCCACTGGCCGTTCGACTTGCCGAGGAAAACGAGCAGCAGCGGCTTGTCCCCGTTCATCTGTGCGGCAACGGCGCGGACGGTTTCCGACGGCTGCGTCATGGCGTGCGGCGTCAGAATGACGATCGTGGCATCGACGCTCTCGGCTTGCTGCGCGGCACATGCCGCGGCGGCATACCGTTTTGGATCAGCGTCCCCCAGCACATCGACGACCGGGTTGCAGGTGTTGGCCATCGGCGGCAGCTCGCCTTTGAGTTTCTCCACGGCCGGGCCGTCCAGCCTCGCTAGTTTCAACGAGGACCGCTCGACAGCGTCGACCGCCATGACCGCCGGGCCGCCCGCATTGGTGATAATCGCCACGCGGTCGCCGCGAGGAAGGGGCTGCATGGAGAAGGCCAGCGTATAGTCAAACAAGGAGTCGAGGTTCTCGGCCCTGATGATGCCGGCCCGCTTGAATACCGCCGCATAGGCGGTATCCGCGCCTGCGAGGTTGCCGGTGTGCGCACAGGCCGTCCACATCCCGGCGTTCGTGACACCCGCTCTCAACAGGACAAAGGGCTTGGACGACGTGACGGCGCGAGCGGCGTGAATGAAATCATCCCCGCAGGTGATGCTCTCGAGATAGCCGACAACCACCTTCGTCTGTTCGTCCGCCGCGAAAACCCGCAGGAAATCCTTCTCATCGAGATCGGCTTTGTTGCCGATGCTGACGACTTTGCACAAACCCATATCGTGGGCGCAGGCCCAATCCAGGATGGCCGTGCATAACGCCCCGGACTGCGAGATGACGGAGATTCCGCCCAGTTTGGGCATGCATTGCGAAAACGAGGCATTCAGGCGATGACTTGTGTTGATCAGGCCCAGGCAATTGGGGCCGAGCAGGCGGACTTTCGCCTTGGCGCAGCACTGGGCGATCTCGGACTGCATCAGGGTTCCCCGCGACCCGGTTTCTCCAAAGCCCGCCGTGAGGACGACGATTGCCTTCGTTCCCACCTCGATAGAGCTTTTGACGGCGTCTGCCACCGCGGGTGCGGGTAAAGCGATGACCGTGAGATCGACTGCGCGGCCATGCTCGGCGATGGTGTGGTAGCACCTAAGGCCCAGCACCTCCTCGGCGCAAGGGTTCACCGGGATGATCTGTCCTTCAAAGCCGCCGCCCGTGAGGTTGGACAGGACCTCATGACCTACTTTGCCCGGCGTACGTGATGCTCCGATCACAGCCACCGATCTTGGGTGAAATAGAAAGTCCAACATCTCGTGCAGCTTTGCATTATGGGTTTTGCGGTTTCCCGGAGAGCAGACTCCCGTTCGCCGGAACCGGGTACTCGCGGCTCAGAACAACCCGCTGACCTTGCCTGTCTCGACGTCGACGTCAATATGTCGGAACGCGGGATCGGAAGCCGTACCCGGCATCAATTTGATGTCCCCCGCAATCGGAACGACCAGGCCGGCCCCCTTGTAGAGGCGGAAATCACGAATCGGAAGTTCCCAGTGCGTCGGCCGCCCCTTCACGTTCGGATCGTGCGACAGACTCAAATGCGTCTTGACCATGCAAACGCCGAAGCTGGACAAGTCCCCATTGCTCGACTCCAGCATCTCGGCTTTCCGAGCAGCCTCCGGACTGTATGTCACCGCGTCGGCGCCGTACACTTCCTTCGCGATGAGTTCGATCTTCTTGCGCAGCGGCGTGTCCTCTTGATACAGAAATCGGAAGCTGTTCTTCTCGTTGCATGCCTCCACGACAGCCTGGGCAAGCTCGACCGCTCCTTCGCCGCCCCGGCGCCAGTGGTCGGATACCGCGGCGAATGCCCCGTGGCGTTCCGCGACCCGCCGGACCAGCTCGATTTCCGCTTTCGTGTCCGTGTGGAAGCTGTTGATGCAAACGACGGGGCGCACACCGCTTTTGCGAACGGTGTTGATGTGCGCGACTAGGTTGTCGCAGCCCTTTTCGAGCAGTTCGAGGTTTTCGCGGGTGTATTCCTCGCTCAGCGGCACGCCCGGCTTGACGGCCGGGCCGCCGCCATGCATTTTCAGCGCTCGAATGGTGGCCACGACGACGACCGCATCAGGCTTCAGACCGGAGAAACGGCATTTCAGGTTCCAGAATTTCTCGAAGCCGATGTCCGCCCCGAACCCACTCTCCGTCACATGGTAATCGGACAGTTTCGTGGCCAGCAGGTCGGCGATGATGGAACTTTGCCCGATGGCGATGTTGGCGAACGGGCCGGCATGCACGAAGACTGGTTGCCCTTCGATGGTCTGGACAAGGCTCGGATTCAGCGCTCCGACCATCCACGCCGTCATTGCCCCGGCCACGTCGAGGTCCGAGGTCGTGACCTCGTTGCCCTTCCGATCGTAGGCGACGACCATCCTGCCGATCCGCTCGCGCAGGTCTTTCAAGTCCCTGGCGACCGCCAGAATGGCCATCAACTCGCTGGAAACCGAGATGTCAAACCCCGATTCCATTTCGAAGCCGTCCATCTTTCCGCCTTTGCCGATCGTGATGTTACGCAGAGACTGGGCGCAGAAATCCATGACCCATCGCATCTGAATGCGATCAGGATCGATATCCAGCCTCCGCAGACCACTCTCCGCGAGGCGGGCATCGTCGTAATTTCTCTCGTGCTGCATCCGCGCGGTCAGGGCGACCATGGCGAGATTGTGGGCGTTGGTGATGCAGTCGATGTCGCCGGTGAATCGAATGGAAAACGGCACGAGCGGTATACACTGGGCAAGACCGCCGCCCGCGGCTGACCCTTTGATGTTGAACGTGGGGCCCCCGCTCGGCTGGCGGATGGCGCCGGTCACGCGCATCCCCAGTTTGCCAAGTCCCTCCACAAGACCAATGACGGTTGTGGTCTTGCCCTCGCCCAAAGGCGTCGGTGTGATCGCCGTGACGTCGATGTACTTTGCAGTCGGGTTCCCCCGCACGCGGCTGATCGCCTTGCCGTAGTCCACCTTGGCCAATTGCGGCCCCATGGGGATCAACTCGTCCTCTCTCAAACCCAATTCCCGGGCCAACTGCCCAAGGGGTTTCATGAATTCCTCGGCGGCCTCGGCAATCTGCCAGTCTTTCATCGTGACCGGATTCAGCACCGGGCGCCGGGCATCCGGGTGTGCCACCTTACCGGGATTCGCTACGGATGTACCGCCTTTACGCGACAGTCGTACTCGTTTGATCTTCTTTGCATTTTGCGACATTGCCGGACCGCGCTTCATAAACCTGTCACCTCAATCACTATGATGCATCCCTTTTCTTCAAAGGACACAATACCAGCTTGGACCCCAGAGGCCGCCCAATGCTCCTCTGTATCGGAGCTTATGAAAAACCGGCCCTTGAGACTATTGTGGAAACCACGTACGGAAGCTGTTTTTTTGCCGGTTGCATCGCCCTCTGACGGGGCTTGCCTGGCCTCCCGTTCTTCGGATGGATGACACGACCGCGTGGCTCTCACTAGCCTGCACCACATGCAAGAGGATTCGCCTTGAGATGACAGAAACCGCAGTAAAAACACCGCAGGGAGGGTCGTAAGTCGTGGAAACGGCGACGCATATAGCGTGGACAGGCCGCCGGGCGCCCCGCCAAACACCCGGCGTAACTGGGCGTAATCAGACGGTGGTTTCCCTATTTCGGCGGGTCTGCACAGGAGTAAGCCATTGTGGAAACTACGTACATCATTCCCCGTCATCAAGGCGGGTATTCACAGAGGATGGGCTTCAGCGCTCCGTCCAGCCCATTGCAGTGGACTTCTTGACCAGGTCCACGAGGTTATCGACGCCGAGCTTGCGCATGATGCGGCTGCGATGGACTTCGATCGTCCGCTCGGAACGCTCCAGGATGTACGCAATTCGCTTGTTGCTGATGCCTTCGAGAATCAGGCACAGGACGATCCGCTCGGTCCTTGTGAGAGG
>Ga0214473_10006593_pt1 | contig 13817 bp, 9 predicted proteins | sample RVTome_7_FD_203509 | JGI IMG/M metagenome (GOLD analysis project Ga0214473, IMG submission 203509) | Soil microbial communities from uranium-contaminated site in the Upper Colorado River Basin, Wyoming, United States - RVT98D197 | ecosystem: Environmental > Terrestrial > Soil > Contaminated >... | reverse complement strand
GGGTCCGTGCGCGTGCGGGCCCGCGCCATGCGACTCGCCTGCGAGGAGGTTGCCCGCCGTCTCGCGGGGCGCCGCATGGGGACGGCGCTCGTGGAGACACGCTTTCACCTTCGCGACGCCTGGCTGCACGTCGACATCGACCTGGAGGTCCCACTCGGCGTATCTTCCGGTCGGAGGCAGCGCGAGTAGGTTGGGCGACGATGACAACGTCATTCACGTCTCCTTTGGACGTGGCGACCCGCCTCCCTGCAGGGGCGGGTCGGAGGAGCCTTCGAGGCATCGGCGGCCCGCCAGGGGGCGCGCGCGACGCGAGGATCCCCTCGCCGATCTCTACAGCATCTCCGAAGTGGCCCGTGTCTTCGGTCTGACCGAGAGCCGCCTGCGTTACTGGGACCGCACGGGCTTCCTGTCGCCGTCGGCACAGTCGGGCAGACGACGCTACTACACGTTCCAGGATCTCATCGGCCTGCGGGTCGCCAAGGGGTTGCTCGATCGCGGGATAGCCCTGCGCCAAGTTCGCAAGTCCATGGAGGCGCTGCGCACGTCCCTGCCGCGCGTCCTTCGTCCCCTGTCCGAGCTCCGTGTGGTGGCCGATGGCCAGACCGTCCTGGTCCGGGGCGAGGATGGCGCATTCGAGCCGACGACCGGGCAGCTCGTCCTGGACTTCGAGGTCAGCTCGCTCAGGGACGACGTCGTGCGTGTGCTGCGGCACGATCGCACGCCGTCCCGCCACCGCGAGGCCGCGTACGATCACTACCTCGAGGGATGCCGACTCGACGAGGAAGAGGCCACTTTCGAAGATGCGGAGCGAGCATACCGGCGAGCGCTGGCCCTCGACCCATCCCTTTCCAACGCGCTCACCAATCTCGGAAACCTTCGCTTCCGAATGGGCGCGCTGGCAGAAGCGGAGCAGCTCTATCGGCAAGCCCTGCAGGTGGATTCCGCGCAGCCGGAGGCGCACTACAACCTCGGCTTCCTCTGCTTCGAGCGCGGAGAGCCCGAGCAGGCCGCGGAGTGCTTTCGCAGAGCGGTGGAGCGCGACCCCGCCTTTGCTGACGCCCACTTCAATCTGGCCATGAGCTACGAGGAGCTCGGGCGCCATGACGAGGCGCGGCGACACTGGGAGATCTACGTCGAGCTCGATCCCTCGGGGCCCTGGGCGGAGATCGCGCGCCGCCACCTCACGTCTTGAGCCCTCGAGACATTCCTGGACACATCTCGAGCCGTGACTCAGGTGCTTCCGCCGTCGGCATCGCCGCCAGCTGGCGAGGGCCTCTCGTGCGGTCCCTCTTCGCCCGAATCGTCGTCTAGGAGATCCGGCCCATCGAGCTCCTCGAAGCTGTCCTCCTCGATCAGCAGGTCTTCGATTTCCACGCTGTCGGGCAGCTCGACCATCCCACTGATCTCATCGATGCTGTGCACTTCCTCGGCCTCGGCGGGAGCACCGACGATCTTGGCCGGTCCCCAGCCCATGCCCTCGAGGGCGTCCGCGACGTGATTCGGTGTGGCCGTGGGGGTCAGATCTCCGAACGAGTCGTCGGCGGGCTCGAGGCCCTTCACTTCCTCGATCTCGGACAAGTCGATCTCTGCCGTTCCTTCGCGGCGAGCCGGCCGCGCCTTCTCCGCCTTGTCAGTCGGCTCTTCCTGGGCGAACGCACCGAGGAGCGCCTCCTCGGCGGACTCCCACGGCCGCATGGGCGCGCCCGGGCCCAGCCCGGCAGTCGGCGCGGCCAGCGGGGCGAGCAGATCGTCATCGCCTTCGAGCTCCGTTTCCTCATCGGTATCGAACACCGAGCGCGCGGCGTCGGGGCCCGGGTCGGTGATCTCGCCGGTGCCCTCGAAGGGGATCGGGGGATGCGGCGCCACCATGGGCTCGGGCGTGAAGGCCCCACTGTCGCCTCCGGCATCGAGCTCGTCTGCGGACAATCGCCGCGTGGAATGGCCGAGCCGATCGATCGCTTCGGTCGCTTCCGGATCCGTCGGCACCTCTGCCTTCACCCGTTGCCACGCCTCGAGCGCCTCCCACCGGTTCTTGAGATCCTGCTCCCACGTCTTAGCGATCGCCTTGAGGAGCACCACTCTGCGATCCGGGTCGGCGCTGTGCTCCATCTCGCGTTCGAGGACGACGAGAAGATCCTGATGTTGATCAGCCTTTCGCAGGCACTGCTGCAGGCGGTCCGAGACGTCGACCTCGTCGGGGCGCAGCACTTGCAGGCGTCGGTACACTTCGGCGGCCTCCGAAGGCCTCACGAGCGTCTCCGCGAGCAGGCGCCCCCTGCGTCGCAGGAGGGCCACGGCGGTAGACTGGTCCAGCACTTCGTCGATCAAGTTCTCGAGATGCGTGCTGAGCTCATTCATCCGATTCGAGCGCTCGGCCATCTGCTCGAGGCGCTCGAGCACTTCCGCGTCGGCCGGAGCATACGTGCTGGCCAGCTTCTGGAACTCGAAGGCACGACGCTCGTCGTTCATGTCCTCGAGGAGCATCCGCGCACCGCGGGACAGCAGTTGGCCCGCAGCCAGCGGCGCGTCCTCCGCCGCCCGCTCTGCCAGCTGTCGGTACAGCTCCACGAGCGTGCGGCGGCCCACACCGGGGCCGAGCTCGGGTCGGTCGTCGTCCATCTTCGCAACCGCGGCCTCCACATCGGGAGCGAGCTCGGGCGTCCGCGCCGCAAGCGCCACCGCCTGAGCGATGTAGGTCATGGCACGCTCCCTGTCCTCGAGGGACAAGTCGCACAGGTGCGCCGATCGAAGCAGCGCTTTCACCCGTTGGGCGTCCTCGTCCGCCCTGGCCCGGAGGCGATCATAGACGATGAGGAGCTCCTCGGCGCGACCGCTCCGGGGCGCGAGCTCCTCGGCGCGCGCGAGGATATCGCCGTCGTCCGGCATCAGTGCGCAGGCGCGCAGGATTCGATCCAGCGCTCCCGACGGGTTCATCTCCTCCCGATCGACGAGCGCGGCGTGCCGGACGAGCAGGTCGGCCTTCTCGCGGTCGTCGGTCGCGTGTCGCAAGAGCGTGTCGTAGACCTGAGCGAGTCGCTGGCCCGCGCCTGCCGCGACGGCCATGCGGTCGACCTCCGCGAGGACCTCCCGATTCGCGAGATCCACGGCAAACGCCCGCAGCATGCTCTCCAGCGCCCGATTCGCGTCGCCCAGGAACTCTTCGAACACATCGGCGGCGTCTGTCCACCGCTGGCGCTGTTCCTCGGGTGACGTCGCGGCCTGGGCAAACCCCACGTAGAGCTCCGCCAGGGATTCCCCGCGCGAGGTGCTCTTGGCCACCGATCGCAGCTCGTGCTCGGCCTCCGTGTCGCCTCCCTCGACCTGGGGCACGAGTCGTTCCCATGCTCCGTCGACGTCCCCGAGGCGCTCCAGGGAAACCCGGGCGCTTCGCCGCACCAGATCCGACACGACCGTAGGGTCCTGCTCCAGGCCGGCGAGCGCATCGAGCGCTCCCACGAGGTCTTTCCATCGCCCCGCGGCCTCGAGGAGCCGCGCGAGCCGACGCTGTGGGTCCAGGTCGGTGAGATCGGCGTCGGCCCACGCGTACAGCGCTTCGATGGCGCGATTGGAATCAGACAGCTTGCTCTCGTAGAGGTCGGCCAAACGCTCGGCGAGGGGCACCCGCAGCCCGTCGTCCTCGGTCAAGGCCAGTTGTCGCTCCAGGGCGTCGGCCAATCCAACGTGGTCTTGGGCGGTCGCGCACAGCTCGGCAAGCAGGTTGAGCGCGGGTACGTGCGACGGATCGAGATCGTCGACCAGCTCCCGCAGCAGGACAATGGCCTCCTGGGGTTTGTGCAGGCGCTCGGCGAGCAGTCCAGCGCGCTCGAACAACAGATCGCGGCGCTCCGCCGGTGACTGGATGAGACCCGTCAGGCGGCGGATGATGTCCGACAGCTCGACCGCGTCGTCCCGCTTGTAGGCCAGGGAACGGAGGAACCGTAGGGCCTCTTCGTCGTCGCCCGCCTCGAGGACTTCCTGCCACGCTTCGGCGGCTGCGTCCTCGTTCCTCACGCGTTCCGCCAGGATGCGCGCGATTCGCCGGTACAGCTCGGCGCGTGCCGCCGCGCCCGCCTCGATCTCCGCGCGCTGGCGCAATAGCACGACGAGATCGCGGAAACGTTCCGCGCGATCGTAGACGCTGCACAGAGCATCGAGGATAGACGTGTCCGCGGGCGCCAAGTCGAGCGCTTTGCCGTAGTACTCTGCTGCCCGGTCCATGTCCCCCAGACGGGAATCGGCCAACCGCCCCATGCGGGAGAAGATCTCCGCTCTCGCGTTGTCGGCCACGACTTCGGTGCGGTAGGACAGCGTCTCGACCAGCCGGTCCCAGCGCTCCGCCCGCGTGTCGATGCGCTCCATCCTGTCGAGGCTGTCGAGGTCGCCCGGTTCCTCGTCCAGGAGCCTCGCGCATGCATCGAAGGCGCCCTCGTCGTCCCTCAGCTCCTCCTCGAGCACCGACGCGAGCAGCCGCAGCAGTCGCATGCGTTCGTCCGCCGCCGACGCGCCGTCGATCCGTTCGCGGAGCATCGGCACCGCTTCCTGATGCAGGCCCGCGGTCAATAGCACGTCACAGAGATCATCGCGGGCGGCCACGTCTCCTGGGCGCAGCTCCCGCAGGCTCCGGAGCGCCTCGACCGCCTCCATCGGGCTGTCGCGACGATCGCGGTGGAGATGCGCGAGGCGCCTGTAGATCTCGGCCTTCGTGTCCGGGTCCGTGACGGTGAGGGCTTCCCGCTCGAAGACCTGTACGAGCTCGTCCCACCGACCCGCAGCCTCGAGGAGCCTCTGCAACGACCTGCGGCTGTCGCCATCAGCGGGGTCGAGGGCGGACACTGCCCTCCAGGCGCTGATGGCTCCGCTCTGGTCGCCCAGCTTCTGCTCGCAGATGGCAGCAACCTCCCGCAGACGCAGCTTGCGCGCCTCGACCGACAGGCCGGAGACGCGGGCCGCCGACAGGAGCAGGTCCCGCAGGGCATCGAACTCGTTGCGCTGCCGATACAGGTCCTCGAGGAAGGTGAGCGCCTCCGGGTCGGTCGGGTCGATTTGCAGGATCTCGCGGGCCCGCCCCGCGGCCCCGTCCATGTCCCCCTCGCCCTTGAGGATCTCCACGATCTCACGCAGCCGCGGTACGCGCTGCGTGGCAGGAAGCCCAGCCACGGCGACGGACAGGGCGCGGACCACGTCGGCTTCGCGCCCCGAGCTCCGGTACAGCTCCACCAGTTGTTCGGCCGCTTGCGCGTCGCCCTGTTCGAGAAGGGGCTCGAGGCACAGGATGGCGTCCTCGGTCTGCTCCGCCTCGGCGTAGGCCTGCGACAGCCTCCTGCGCATGCCGGCCGCGGCGGGACTGTCGGGCGCGGCCTGCAGGTATGCGACCCACCGGATGGGCAGCAGATCCTCCCTGCCCGTCGCGTCGGCGAGCTTCTCGAGGAGCTCCATGGCGCCATCGTGGTCGGGTGCGGCATCGAGGGCCGACTCGACGTAGGGCAGCCCGTGATCCGGGGCCACGGCCTGGCCCATCTGGTAGAGCAGGTCGGCGGCGCGCCGTCTCCCCTCGAGCGCCGCCCTCGGATCGCGTGCACCCTCCGCCTGGCGAATGAGCATCGTCGCCAGGTCGTGAACGACGCCGAGATCCGTGGAAGCATCGTGGACCGCGCGTTCGAGGCACGCGATGGCGCCATCCAGATCCTTGAGCTGCTCGGCCCGCATGTGGGCGAGCTCGCGTAGGAGGGCGACTCTCCGCTTGGGGTCGGTTTCCGCGTTCGTCTCGAGCTCGTAGAGCGTGGCGGCCGCCTTGATGTTGCCCGCGCCACGGTAGATCTCGCGAGCCGAGTAGATCGCGGCGACGAGGGAGGGATCGAGCTCGAACGCTTTTCGATAGTGGTGGACCGCCTGATCCACGCGCTTGAACCGTCGCTCCCAGATGTCGCCGATCTGATGGTGCACGGCCGCGACGTGGCGCGGGTCGGCCCGCGTCGCTCCCAGGGCTGCCGCCCTGCGCTCGAGCAGCTCGAGCAGGCGGCGGTGGTCGTTGACCTCCTCGAAGGCTTCCTGAAGGCGCACCGACGCATCGATGTGCTGGGGATCTCGCTCGACCGCCCGCTCGAACAGCGAAATGGCCCGCCCGCGGTCTGAGAGGTACGTGCTGGCGAGGTCGCCTGCCTCGAAGAACGCGGCGGCGGCAGCCCTCGCGTGCGGACTGCGGGAGGCCCAGCCTTCGAGGAGATTGGCTAGCGACGCGTAGTCCCCCCGCCTGTGGTAGTGGGCCCGCAGCGCCGCGAACGCCTCGGAATCATCCGGATTCTGCCTGAGCCGAGCGATCAGATCCTGGGCCGTGGGGTCCATCGATGCGCGCCGAAGGTTACCACGGTTGGCGCCCAACAAACGAACGCGAAAGCCCCCCCGGGCTGTATGCTCCGGGCGTGGAACGACGGCTCGAACAGCTCTATAGCGCGCGCAGGGCGGCCCTCGAAGCGGAGGCGGCAGTCCTGGACGCGGACCGCGAGGAGGACCTCGTGCCGATCCTCTCCGAAGCCCTCGATGCGGCTCGGGCTCACCCGACCCGTCACGAGGCGAGCTTCCGGCTTCAGGTCCTCGCCGATCTCCTCTCCCGCGTGGCCCACCCCGGCGCGGTGACCCTCTTGCTCGACATCCTGAACGATCCGGACGACTCGGTCCGTGCCGCGGCCGCCGCGGCCACGAGCGCCGCCGCCCGTTCCCGCTACGAGCAGGTGGTGCAGGCCGTCCGGGACAGCCTGGAGACAGGGTTCGAGGGGCCAGCCCTGCTCGAGCTCCCGAGTCTCCTGCTCGACGGTGCGGGCCCCGACGATCCCGTCGCCTTCGACCTCATCGTGCAGTTGCTCGAGAGCGACGACCCGGATGTCGCGGCCGAGGCAGCCTGCGTCCTCGCGGAGCTGGGAGTCGCCGGAGTGCGCGAGCTGCTCGAGTCCTTGCAGGACGACGACCGTCCGCTCTCGGATGCGGTCGACGGTCCGGCGACCGTGGGTGCCCTGGCTCGCGACCTGCTGGCGTCGATGGACGCGCCGTCGCGCGGACAGGCCTGAGTCGGCGCCGCAGGGCGTCTGTCGCGCTCATGGCGCGAGCGCCTCGGCCATGCTTGTGCCCAGGATTTCGTATCCCGACGCGCTCAGGTGGAGCCGGTCCCTCGACACGAGCCCAGCGCGGATCCAGCCGCACAGGGATCCCGGTCCACCGCTGACTTCGGGGGTGTTCCAGAAGCCGCAGCCGTGCCGGGGCGCAACCTCGCGCTGGATGCGGGTGATCTCCGCGTTGCGCGGCACGTCGCACATGGCCACGGGTGCGACCACCAAGCAGCTCGCCTCCGGGGTGAGCGCGCGCACGCGGCCGAGCGCGCGGTCGAGTTGATCTCGATAGCGGTCGAGCCGCAGGTCGGGATCGATCGCTTCGTTGGCACCGTACCCCAGGACGACAAGGTCTGGCCGCAGGGTCGCCAGCTGCTGTTCGAGGAGCGACCTGTTCCAGGTGAGTAGCGCCGACTGCCGGTGCCCGTTGACGCCGAGCGATTCGTAGACGAGCCCCCGAGAGCGGCTCTCGACCACCACGCCGAGCAGCCGAACGGGTCGGGCCGAAGTCACGCGCAGGCGCAGCACATGGAGGCCGGCCTCGAGCTCGATTCGCTGGCGAACGAGGCCGATCTGTGGCCTGTCCGTGGCGATCTCCTCCGCCGGACCCTCGTCGAGCGTGACCCGCAGCGATCCGCCTCGCCGACGGCCGAGCAGATGCAGCTCCACCGAGCCACCCGAGGGCATCGCAGGAAGCCTCACCTCGAGCGTGGCCCGACCGCCCGCTCCCTCGACCGCGACCCCGGCGAGACCCCACTGCCCGTCGGGCGAGCCGTACTCGCGCGTGGGTCCGTATCTTCGCGGCAACCACGCCTCGCCCCCGCGGATGACCACGCCGCCGCTCATCCTCGTGCCCCAGGGAGGCGGGACCAGATAGCCCACGCCCGCGTCGCCGAACCGTGCCTGCAGGCGCTCGCGTGTGACGGCGGTCCAGAGGTTGGCCGCGACGTTGCTGTCGCCGAAGTGCAGCACGCGGACCCGGTCACGCCTTCCGGCCTCGAGGTCAAGGAGCGCCTGATGAAACCCCGCGAGGGCCTCGGACCCCTCCACCGGCACGGGACGGACTACAGGTGGGTCCTGCTGGGCTCGCACTGAGGGGCTGGATGCCAGGCCGCCGACCAGCGGCAGCAGGCCGAACGCAGCGCTGGCGAACGGAGTCAGGAAGATCCACGCACGCCGCACTCGTCAGCTCCCGCCCGCGGCGACGAAGTCGTCGTAGCCCTTCGCCACGGCCTGATACAAGATCTCGCCGACGCGTCGGGCACCGGCCTGGGTCAGGTGCTCGTAGTCCCCCTCCGCGAGGCGGGGCGCCGCCGAACGCCACCGCCGCATTGTGCCCGAGCCCCCTGCGGCCTCGAACAGATCGAAGAATGCGCAGCCGGCCTGACGCGCGGCGTCGCGCTGGGCGGCCACGACCCGCGGCACGCGCGGCACGGTGCGTATCGCGCCGTCCACGTTCTCGCCCGCGTCGATGACGGAGACGACCAGACACGATGCCTGAGGCCGGCCGCGTCGGGCCCGCCGCAGGGCCTCGGCGTACGTCTGTACGTATCGCCCGTACGAAAACCCGGTCGTGCGGGAGACGGAGTCGTTGCCACCCAGCCAGAACGCCAGCAGGTCCACCTCGCGCAGCGCCACCTGCCGCTGCCAATGGTCCGGGTCGAAATGGAGGAGCACCCGAGTGAAAGCGCCGACCAGCATCAGCCCGTCCACGACCGCGCCGGGCCGGTTCCGCTCCATCACCACGCCATAGAGACGGACCTGGCCCGAGCCGACGCCGACTTCGAGCCGATGGGCGCCGTCCGAAACGGAAATCTCGTGGACGCGGTCGGCCACCTCGGTCGCGGCTGTCCGCAGCGTCGTCGGTGCCCCACTGTCGATGGCCAGGGCGACGTCGCCGCCGTCGGGCCAGGCCTGGTAGAAGAGCCGGTAGCGGGACACGGCGCGTCCGCCGCGACCGCTATCCGTCGTGGCGAACGTCGCTCTCGGGTGGGCCGTTCGGTTCGTGGCTACCACGCCGCCCAGGCCGTACCGCGACAGGGGCCCGTCGTTGCGATTGACGACCCAGGTCCTCCAGCGGCCCTCCTGACTCCACGTCACGTCCTGGTGTCGTTGCGCCGGCCAACCAGGCGCGATGGGCACCCATCCCTTGCCCGCGTCGCCGAAACGCTGTTGGAGCCTCCTGCGCAGGGCGCTGGTGACCCGGTCCGTCGCGTTGGTCGACTCGCCATACAAGGCCATGCGCGCGACCGCACCCGGCTGTCGTCGGGCGGCGGCCCGGAGGCGACCGTAGTAGTGAGCCATCGAGCCAGACGGATCCTCGATGGCGGGCGGCGCGTCTCCGTCGTTGCCGGCCGGAGCGCGATCCTGGGCCGGGGCGGGCAAGGCCAGGGCGACCGCAGTCACGCCGCAGGCGCAGAGCGCGACCGCTCTGCGGAGCCGTGACCATCGTGGGCTCGTGACCTGCTGTGTGTCGTGCATCGCGGGCAGACCTCACCCCGTACCGTCGAGGCAGTGTATCGGACGGCACTGCGGTGGCGGTAGTCACCACCAAATGCCGGAATGGCGCCCCACGGAGGAAGAGCGGCGGCCCCTACTCGACGTGGATCGACCGGTCCCGTGGGTCGAGCGTGATGCGCAGCTGCATCCACAGCGCAGAGCCGAGCATGCCCGCGACCGGCACGCCGGCGAGGTCGGGGAGCTCGGCCGGCACGAGCCCCGTCAGGGCCGGGAGGTCCGCGAGCTCCACCTCGGCCATGCGAAGAGAGCGGATGCGGCCGAGCATGACGCGCCCGGAGGGAGCGCCCGGCACGGTCGTCACATCGTCGGCGGTCCAGCGGAGGTGCGCCGTCGTGACATCCGAGACAGCCACGGGGAACAACCCCGCCGAGTCGACGGTGAGCCATCCGGACGTGCGTCCATCGACTTCCGCGCGAACCGCGAGGAACGTCCCCCCGAGCGTCACGAAGGGGATCGCGGCACCGGCCATCGGCCCATCGTCGCGCTCTCGCCGCAGCACGAGACGTCGCTCTCGTCCGTCGAGAGTCGCTCCGAGCCGGAGCAGCAGATCGATGCCCAGCACGGCCCCGAGCGGAACGCCCACCTGCGAGCTCACCTCATCGAGGTCGCGCACGAGCACCGGCACGCGTTGAACCGACACGCCGCCGAGCTCGAGGCGATCAGCGATGCCCGAGCTCTCGCGCACTCCGTCGTCGAGGATCGTGAGGTCCGCCGATGTCGCCACCAGCGCATTGACCGTCCGGCCGTCGATGACGATTGCGACGACGGGTACCGGCACGTCCGGCACGAAGGGGAGGACGGTCTCGCCCGCTCCCTCGAGTCGATACAGCTCCATGCCCGATCCGGCGCGGGCGATGGGCAGAACCGCCACCGCCCAGCCGTCGACCGGGTCCCGATCCTCAACGCTTGCCAGATCCTCGGCTGCTGCCGCGAGCTCGCCACGCCGGAACCGGGCGCGAGCTCTCAAACGCACGAGCACCGGAGCGGTGGCTCTGCGGAGGACCCGGACCGCCCCTTCGTCGTCCCCGCGGGCGAGAGCCACACGGGCCGCGACATCCTGGGCGCTCGCGTCGTCGGCTGACAAGTCCAGGGCACGGCTGCTGGCTCGCCAGGCCGCCTCGAGGTCCCCCCCCTCGAGGGCCGCCCGGGCCCGGCTGCTGAGCGAAGCGATGTCCTCCGGCTCCGCCGGTGAAACGACACCGCTCGCCGCGGAAGCCCCGCAGGCGGTAGAGGTCATCGCCAGCCCGAGGGCGAAGCCGAGCCCAGACAAACAGGGAAATCCAGGTCCGATGGTCAGTTGCGTAGAACGCATGAACAGTGTCCGAAACCGCCTCCGAGCAGGCGATCCGCCATGTGGATGACGGGCTCGTATCGCGAACATTTTCCCATACTTGCAGCCACTGGACGATGTGATCCGCTCAGCGGAAAAAAATCTTGACTCCCCCCCACACGGGCATACCCTCCGAGTCGCTCCGGGGGGAAGTGGAAAAGAAGGTCCCGTGTTTGCCGAAGGAGTCGCTCGGAGCACACGGCACGGCCTCGGCTAGGCGGGGAATGGGCGTCGGCGACGCCAATCTGGAGGAAGCAGCATGGAAGTCGGAACTGTAAAGTGGTTCAACAACGCGAAGGGGTTCGGGTTCATCCGTCAGGACGAAGGTCCGGATGTCTTCGTCCACTACTCCCAGATTCGCGGAGATGGGTTCCGCACCCTCGAGGAAGGCGAGCAGGTCGAGTTCGAGCTGCGGCAGGGGGACAAGGGGCTCTTCGCCGAGAGCGTCTCCAAGGTCATGACGACCTGAGCAGCTCGTCTCATTGCAACCCGAGGCCGCGCGACGCAATCGCGCGGCCTTTTTCTTGGTGCGCCCTCAGGTGGTCACGTACTTCTCGATACCGAGGGCCCAACGCACCTCGTCGATCGTGCTGGCCATGTCCTCGGTGGTCTTGCGATACGTGACCTCGAACCACACATCGAGGACCTTGCTTTCGTCCATCGGGTCCGTGACCTCGACAGGAGCCGCCCCAATCTCGCGATAGCCGCGATCGCCCGCCGCCGCCTCGATGGCGCCGCGCACCTTGTCGAACAAGTCCACGTCGAGGCTGTGCGGGAAGTCGGAGCGCTGACAGCGCACGGTGAACACGACCTCGAGCGGGTCCGCAGCTCGGACTCGAACCCCCGAGTCCATCAAGTGGAACCTCACGCGCTCGGCGATCTGCACTTCGCCGTCCGCGGTGCGATAGACCTCGACGCCAGCCTTCGCCAGAGCGTCCTCGACTCCGTTGACCTTCGATCCGCTCACCCGCTCCATCTCCTCGGGGTTTCCCGAGTGTCCGCGCAACCAGAGTAGCATCGTCGCTTCGCGACCGGCAATGCGGGCGCGGCCCCAAGCGACATCGGGCATGGTCGTCTCGAGGACGACCTGTCGCCGGTGTCCCCGCCGCGCTTGCGCCCCGATCCGCCACCACGTAAATTCCATGAGACACCCCCGTGGACACAATTCTCTATGTGGGGGGCAGCGAGCCTCAGGGCGATGCCCTCGGGTTGCTCGGCCGCGCCGACACGAGACGGCTCCAGGACGGCTCGATCCTGCTCATTCGCCGCGGGACGCCGCCCTTCAAGAGCGAGCTGCGCGTCGTGACGGTGACCGATCCGGCCGCGGCGGCGACCTTCGTCCGGACTCACCCCGTGGACCTGCTGCTTGTCGACACGCGCATCTTGCCCTTCTGCCGGGGGGAGCCAAATTCCTCCGTGGCCGGCCCCTTCGCCCTGTCGCGCACCGGCGAGCTGCTCGGGCGGCTGTTCCCGGAGGACGAGGTCGCCTGCGGAATATCCCGCGATCGAATCCTGGGCATCGTCGGCAGTGGGGCTGCGGGTACGGAGGCGGCATTCCACCTGGGAACGCACCGCGTGGGCACGGTTCTGTCGGTGCCCACCCTCGAGGAGCTGCTCGAACGTGTCGGCTACCACCTGGACCGCGGCGCTGGAGGGCGCATCGCGTTGTGCCTCGCCGGCGGCGGGATCGAAGGGCTCCTCTACGAGCTCGGCACCCTGCGCGCTCTGGAGTCGTTCTTGGCCGACCGATCCATCGTGGACCTGGACCTGTTCTGCGGCATCAGCGCCGGGGCCGTCCTGTCCGCCCTGCTTGCCAATGGGATCGGTCCCGACGAGATCGCGCGTGGGCTGGCCGGCGGGAGCGCGCGGCTCGATCCCATCACGCGTGGCGACATCTTCGATCCGAACGTGCGGGAGCTTGGCCGGCGTCTCAGCCGCCTGGCGGGTGAGGTCGTCCGGGGCGGCTCCGGTCCCCGCGGGATCGCCTCGGCCCTGTCCCGCGCTGTGCCGTCCGCCGCGTTTGCCGGAGATAGACTGCGGCGGTGGACGGAGCGCCAGCTCGGCAAGCCGGGCATGAGCGACCGCTTCGATGCGCTGCGGCGTCCTCTCTTCATCGGGGCCACCGATCAGGACACCTCGCAAGCTGTGGTCTTCGGAGAGGAGGGGCTACGCCACGTGCCGGTGCACCGCGCGGTGCGAGCTTCGGTGGGGCTCGCTCCCTTCTACGCTCCCGAAGTGATCGACGGTCGCTACTACATCGACGGAGCGTTCACGCGGACCACCAACATGCGCGTGGCGGTCCGCCAGGGCGCGACGCTCGTGATCATCGTGGATCCACTCGTGCCCATCTTCTCCGAGGAGCCGGGCTACGTGCACGCTCGTGGCGGGATCTTCGGGACGATGCAGGGGCTCAAGGCGCTCATCAACGGGCGGTTCGACAAGGCTGCCCGGGCCATCCAGGACCTGTACCCCGACGTCGTGTTCTACCTGTTCCGCCCCCAAGGCGACGAGATGCGCATCCTCTCGGGCTCGCCCATGAAGTACTTCTACCGCCGCGAGGTCGAGGAGATCGCCTTCCGCAACACGGCGGAGAAGATCCGTGAGCAGCTGCCGGAGATGGCCCGCGACTTCGCGCGGCACGGCGTCACGCTTCGCGATCCGCTCGCCAGGCGGACCAGCGATCCGCCGGCGCGTTTCGAGCCGGGCGCCCTGGGCGTGGACTTCTGAAGTCGTGCTGTTCCCACGGTGAGCGAAGTGCGTATTGTGTCGACGGCGGAGTTCTCCTCTCATACAGGAAGCTTGGAGCGCGCGTCACGCTGTGCCGCGACGGGCCGAGCGCGTCAAATCGCGCACGGTGCGCGGCTTCG
>Ga0214473_10006591_pt1 | contig 13819 bp, 12 predicted proteins | sample RVTome_7_FD_203509 | JGI IMG/M metagenome (GOLD analysis project Ga0214473, IMG submission 203509) | Soil microbial communities from uranium-contaminated site in the Upper Colorado River Basin, Wyoming, United States - RVT98D197 | ecosystem: Environmental > Terrestrial > Soil > Contaminated >... | reverse complement strand
ATGAGCGTCACAATTCCCAAAAAGATAATAATGTTAATGGTAGACGGCTGGGCATTGGACTGAATCCAAACCGAGTTAAAAGCCATATTATTGCCCTGAAAGAAGTCAAAGAGCTTTTGTCCCCAGATGCTGGTTATGACGATGCCAACATAAATAGCCAGCAGCGACGTGAAAACGCGCTCTCTTTGCAAAGCAAAGCCATAGACCACGCCGATAACGAAAACTATCCCGACAAACAGGTCCCATGTCGGTGAGATGGTCATTCGCTCAATCCTCCTTTTGGTACAAGAATATTATAGCACAGAATAGTAATTCACTCTAATCACGCGAATAAGACGCAAATCTCACGCGAATACTCAAGAAGATTGTTCTACGGCGATGAAGACGGTATGCATTCGAGCGAGATTCGAGACTATTCGAGTGATTCGTGTGAACCCTAAAGCCCGAACCAACTTTTTCTGCCTTTGCCTTTTTCGAGGTCAAGGAGTTTTTGGTAGAGTTCTTTTTCTTCTTTCGATGTGCGAACCGGCATCTTGATTTTTATAATTAAATGCAAGTCACCCCGCCCGCGCCGTGTTTGGTTGCCCTTGCCGGCAAACCTTAAAGTGGTGCCGCTTTGGGTGCCGGGCGGAATGGTAATGTCGAGCGTTTCACGGCCGACTTTAACCTTGAATTTATCGCCCACCACCGCTTGCGCGGGTGTAATTTCCATTTCGGCTTGCACGGTGCTGAAGGCCTGGTCGAAAAGGTCGCCAAAGATGTCGCCTAGTCCCCCGAAACCGCCGCTCGAGCGAAAGCCGCCGGCGTTGCTACCGAAATCGAAGCCCCACGAGCCGCCGTTGCCGCCAAATCCGCCTTGCGCCCCACCTCCGCCCGCATGGGCGCCGGCGGCTCCGAACTGGTCGTATTGGGCTCTTTTTTGCGCGTCGCCCAAAACTTGATACGCTTCGTTAATTTCTTTGAACTTTACCCCGTCGCCGCCGCCTTTATCGGGGTGGTATTGGTGCGCCTTTTTGCGATAGGCCTTTTTTATCTCATCGGCGCTCGCGCCCTTCGAGACACCAAGGATAGAGTAGTAATCGTGATTCATATGACTTCAATTTTCTACTGTCATTGCGAGGAGCCCCGACCACTGGGGTCGTGGGCGACATGGCAATCCTACCTAATGAGATTGCTTCGTTTCGCCACGTAGAACGTAGCTCCACTCGCAATGACACCTGTAGTTATCGCTTTCAATAATATAACAGACCAGGGCGGTTTTGGGTGGCGCGTACTGGCCTGTTATATTGTATCCAAACTTTGGACTTCTTGTTATTTCTTTTCTTCGGTCGGATCGTCTTTAGTAGCTTCATCGGCCTTTGGCTCTTCTTGCTTTTCAGTATCATCATTCTTATCAGCACCCTCATCAGTTTTGGCATCACCCGATTCATTTTTTTCATCTTTACTGGCAGCACCATAGAGCTCGCTGCCGACTTTTTGGATGGTGCTCGAGAGCTCTTCCGAACTTGCTTTAATCTTGTCGGCATCATCGTTTTTCAATGCCTCTTTTGTCGCGTCAATCTTCTCTTGCACTTCTTTTTTGGTTTCGTCTTTAACCTTGTCACCGGCGTCTTTCAGGGCTTTCTCGCTGGAATAAACCAGTTGCTCCGCCGTGTTTTTAGCTTCCACCACTTCTTTTTTCTTGGTGTCTTCCGCGGCGTGGGCTTCGGCTTCTTTGCGCATTTTTTCGATTTCTTCTTCCGACAGGCCGCTTGAAGCCGTAATGGTAATGTGCTGCTCTTTGCCGGTGGCTTTATCGGCGGCTTTGACGTTCAAGATGCCGTTAGCGTCGAGGTCGAAAGTAACCTCGACTTGAGGCACGCCGCGCGGGGCCGGAGGGATGCCGTCGAGGATGAAGCGCCCGAGCGTGCGGTTATCGGCCGCCATCGGCCGCTCGCCCTGGAGTACATGAACTTCAACCGAGGGTTGGTTATCGCTGGCGGTCGAGAATATCTGGCTTTTGCTGGCGGGGATAGTGGTATTGCGCTCAATGAGCGGTGTCGCGACACTGCCCAGCGTCTCAATGCCGAGCGTGAGCGGAGTCACATCAAGCAGTAGGATATCTTTGACTTCGCCGCCCAAAACCCCGCCCTGAATGGCGGCGCCCACGGCCACCGCTTCGTCGGGATTAACACCTTTGTTGGGTTCTTTGCCAAAGATTTCTTTGACTTTCGCCTGCACGGCGGGCATACGCGTCATACCGCCGACAAGAATAACTTCGTTGATGTCGCCGGCTTTAATTTTGGCATCCTCTATCGCCTTACGGCACGGCCCTTCGGTTTTGCCGATGAGCTCACTGACCAAACTTTCCAGTTTGGCGCGCGAGAGTTTCATAGTGAAGTGCTTGGGGCCGCTGGCATCCGCCGTTATAAAGGGCAGATTAATGTCGGCTTCCATAGTAGTCGAAAGCTCGATTTTGGCTTTTTCCGCCGCTTCGCGCACGCGCTGAACGGCCATTTTATCATTCGAGAGGTCAACACCCTGCTCTTTTTTGAACTCCGCGGTCAAGTATTCCATAATTTCTTGGTCGAAGTCGTCGCCGCCCAGGTGGGTGTCGCCGTTGGTGGCCAATACTTCAAAGCTGGCCTCGCCGTCCTGTTTGCCGATTTCAAGAATAGTGATATCGAAAGTACCGCCGCCCAGGTCGAAGACGGCGACTTTTTCGTCCTTGGTAGCGTCTTTGTCCAGGCCGTAAGCGAGCGCCGCCGCGGTCGGCTCGTTGATGATGCGCTTAACTTCAAGCCCCGCGATTTTGCCGGCATCTTTGGTCGCTTGGCGCTGTGCGTCGCTAAAGTACGCGGGAACGGTGATGACCGCTTCTTTTACCTCTTGACCAAGGTAGCTCTCGGCGTCTTTCTTGATTTTTTGTAGTATGAAGGCCGAAATTTCCTGCGCGGTGTATTCTTTGCTGTTCATCTCCACCACGACGGAATCATTGCGTCCCTCTTTGATGGCGTAAGAAACCATTTTTTTGTCGCGCTGGGTTTCGGCGTCATCAAATTTGCGGCCGATAAAACGTTTGACCGAGGAAATAGTGTTCTCCGGATTGGTGACGGCTTGGCGTTTGGCGAGCACGCCAACTAATCGTTCGCCTGATTTATTCTGGGCGACGATGCTGGGTACCAAATTGCCGCCCTCGGCGGTGGGGATAACTTTGGGCTTGCCGCCCTCCATTACCGCCCCAACCGAGTTGGTGGTACCTAGGTCTATACCGATTATTTTTGCCATTTTGGCTCCTTTATGTTATTAAAATCCAAGTTCCAAGCACTAAATTACACATAAATTCGAAGTTCCGGTTCGACCGTCTTGAGCTCACCGTCGAAAGACAATTTCCAAATTTCGAACCTTGGCATTTGGAGCTTATTTGTTGCTTGGGATTTGTATTTTGGTTTTTAAGTGCATGTTAAGATGCACTTCCTAGTGTAAAGCAAACTTTACATTATGTCAAGGGGTGTAGTAGAGCGAAGCACACTACACCCCGCCGACCCCGTGGTTACGCTTCTGTGCGTAGAGGACGTAGTCCCTTGCACAGAAAGTAATTATACGGGGTCAAGCTTTCTGCCGACCCCGCATCTTTTTCTCCCCTCCTTTTCCAAGGAGGGGCAAGGGAAGGTTTTATGATGTGAGAAGCGCCCCGCGGGGTGCGGGGCGCTAAACAGGGGCGCTACGATGTCGAGGAGGATAGTCAGGCCGCGTCCTCGCAGGGACGAACAAAAACCTGAAGGAAGGGTGCTGTCGGGTGTTCGAGGGCGTCGGTGTGGACGGGGAAGGGTCTGCTCTTATGGCCATGGATGCAGCCATCAAGCCTTGCAAGCCACACCCTGGCTCCATGCAGAACATCTTTCTCGGTACTCTTTGGGTCGAACCTGAAGCCGCTTTCGAGTTGCGTAACCTTAATCGAATCCGGTGTTCCTCCCAGCGGCTTAATGTAATCGCGTTCGAACTCTGGGAACTTCATCGGCCCCACTCCTTTCGGCTGGCAGGCGACGCGGCCTGCCGTATTTGCCAAACAACAACTCTTATCCTCAAGCTAGAGGATACCTAATGATAGCTCCAACGGAGTTAGATTTCAAGAGTCAGGGCTTTTGCGGACAACTACTTTGGCGGGGCGGAGGACTTGGTCGCCGGTTTGGTAGCCATGGCGATGAACAGTGTGGATGATGTCGCCACCACCGCCTTCGTGAGAGTCAACGGCTTCGTGAAGGTTAGGGTCAAAGCACTCGCCGGGCGCGCAGTTTATTTTCTTAACGCCAATATTCTCCATTATGCCGATAAGCTGCGACTGGATATGGAGTATGCCTTGGATGGTCGGGTCTTGCTTCTGTGTATCTGTTAAGTGCGACAAAGCCAGTTCAAAATTATCTAAAACGGGCAGTAGCTCCGCGACGAGCTCCATTTGGGCGTTTTTCTGCCAATCCCGTTTTTCCCCCTCAACGCGCTTGCGGTAATTATCAAAATCGGCCTGCGTTCTTTGCCAGCCGGCCTCAAGCGCCGTCACTTCTTTTTGAAAATCTTTTTTTATCGGTTTCATCATCTATTAATGTTAATGCTATTATTGACGGTTGTCAAGAATTTAATCACGCGAATGCACTCTAACGGAAACGCGAATCTCACACTAATGCAAACCAATAAAACACGCAAAAGACACGCGAATTGTGTCTCAAATCAACACTCTAATCCAGCATACAAAAACCGGTGTCATTGCGAGGCCCATTAGGCCGAAGCAATCTGGGCCCGGATTGCCGCGTCGCCCCGATGGGCTCCTCGCAATGACAACTACATATACAAATATTTTTGACAGTAGCGCGGGTTTGTGGCTCTGTGGAGGTATGGCGTTTCTTACACGCACCATGGCGGCGCGAATTATTATCTTGGCATTTATCGGCGGAGCGTTTGTTGCTTCGGCGACGGATTATTTCATTGCAAGTTGGCGGCCCCTTCTTTGCATCGCCGCGGCGCTTGTAATTGGCGGCTGGTGGTTCCGCCATCATAAAATCTTGGCAATAGTATATCTATCGCTCGGTTTTACATTGGTCGGCTTGGGTTGGGGCGGATATTACGAGGCGCGTCTGCAAGCGCCCGATGCTTTTTATACCGACTTTGACGGCACGGGTATTGTCGTCAGCGAACCCCTCCAAAAACCAACCTACCAGCAATTGATTGTCGCGTTATCAGCGGACAATCCGCGTCAAAATCCGCGTCATCCGCGTGTTCTAGTCAAAGCCGAAACTTACCCCCTGTACCGCTACGGCGACGAGATAAAGTTCAAGGGGAAAATCGACCGTGTTGAAGCTTTTGAAACCGATGACGGCAAAGTATTTGATTACCCGAAGTACCTGCTTATGAAGTTTCGCGCCGTCGGCATAGTCAAATATCCGAAAGATGTATCGCCAGAAAGTGAGAGTAATGGCAACGCGACAGTAGCAAAAATCTTACAAATCAAACGAACGTTAGAGAGTGCTATTACGCGTACTCTGCCGATGCCGGAATCGGCGCTGGCGCGCGGGCTTTTAACCGGCGGCAGCGCCAGCTTTACCGACGCGTTCAAGCTCGCCATGCAGCGAACCGGCACGAGCCATATAGTTGCCATTTCCGGTTATAACATTACCATCGTCATTTTGATATTCTTTTTGACTATTCGCCGCTGGGCGGGGTACTGGCCGGCGATAATAAGCGGTTTCGCGGCGCTTGCCGCTTTTGTTGTTATGACAGGCGCCAGCGCCAGCGTGGTGAGAGCCGGCATTATGGGCTCGCTCTTTCTGCTCGCCAAGTTGGTCGGACGGCAAAACAGGGTTGACTACACGGTTTATCTGGCGGCGGGCGCTATGGTGGCGCTCAATCCGCTCATTGTGCGCTTCGATGCCGGTTTTCAGCTCTCGTTTCTGGCAATATTAGGACTTGTGTATTATTCCAAATATTTCGATGCTGGTTTCGCGCACCGCCTGCCGCATTACCGCCGCCTCGGCGGACCGGTGCGCGAAGCAGTATCTTCCACCTGTGCCGCCCAGCTAGTTACTTGGCCGGTCATTGCCGGTCTCTCTGGTCAAATCTCCCTGGTGGCGCCACTCGTTAATGCTATCTTATTACCGCTGATTCCTTTCACCATGGCAGTCAGTTTTGCTGTCGCGTTAGTCGCGCTGGCGTCACCGCTTGTCGGGCAAACAGTATCGCTTTTGGCGTGGCTGCCGCTAACCTTTTTCATCCGTGTTATCGATACCGCCTCCCGCCTACCCGCCGCCGCCGTTTCCGTCTATGATTTGAAGTGGTGGGTTGTTCCATTGTGGTTCGGGATGTTAATCGGCTGGCTAGCTGCGAATAAATTGAGAAATATAATGAGTCAATAAATCCTCTCTCTTGTCATTGCGAGAAGTCCCGACTAATGCCGAGGACGACGAAGCAATCCCATGTTGTCACCCCGCACACCTGTCCCGCGAAGCCCCGACGTAGTCGTGGGCGAAGTGGGAGCAGATGCGGGGTCTAGGCCTGGATTCCCGCCTTCGCGGGAATGACAAGCGGAAATTCTCCTTGTATGTAGATGTTTTTGACCCCTGGGGTGAGTCAGATCGCCGCGCCCACGCCCCCAGTAGGGCCGGGGCTCGCGATGACACTAGATTTGAGATATTACCCGTTCGACATTGTTCAGGGTAATGGTGAGCGGAGTTGAACCCATTAATTTTGAGATTTGAGATATGCCTAAGCGTTGGTCGACAACCATTTTAATCATTTTGTCCGGCATCGCCCTTCTGGTGTGGTCGCGGGTGATTTACGCGTCGCCGACGGACTCGGGCAAACCTGAAGTTGAGGTGGATGTTTTGGATATCGGCCAAGGCGATGCCATCTTCATCAAATTGCCCAACGGCGACCAAGCGCTGGTGGACGGCGGGCCGAATGACGCGGTGCTGAACGAAATTGGCCGGCGGATGCCGCCGTTTGACCGCAAGATTGAGCATATAGTTCTAACCCATCCGCACGCCGACCATTTGTCGGGACTCGTTAAAGTCATTGAACAATACGAGGTGGGCGATATCTTAGAAACCGATGTCGGCTACTCAAGCGCCACCTTCAAGCGCTGGCAGGATGACGTCAAAAGCAAAAATGTGCCGGTCCATCTGGCGCGCCAAGGGCAAACATACGACTGGGGCGGCGGAGTGAGTTTTGAAGTGCTGTGGCCGGATAAAAGCTTTAGCGGCGTGGAAGACAACGCGACCGACGGCGCGGCAATGAACAGTACGTCGGTCATCGGGCGGATCCGCTTTGGCGAAACCGGCTTTATGCTGACGGGCGACGCGGAGGAGGGGCCGCAGGCATCGCTCTGCGATACGATGGATGCGGCAAAGCTCAAAAGCCAAGTGCTGAAAATCGCTCACCACGGCTCAAGCGGCGGCAATGCCGAGTGTTTCCTTCAAAAAGTGGCGCCGAAAACCGCCGTTATTTCGGTTGGTAAGGATAATAAATACAACCATCCCCACGCCGAAACATTGGAATTACTCTCCCGTTTTGCCATAGAGGTCCTCCGTACCGACCAGCGCGGCACTATCGAATTTGTATTGGACGGCACCGCCGTCCAAAAGCGTTAAAACACCAAGTTTTGATATAATAGATTTGTCGTAGAGTAGTTCGAGGACGGGAGTGGTTCAGGATGGCTTTTTGGGCCGATCATGAACACGCGTCATTAATTACCGGTGGCATCAATGACCCGGTGAAGAGAGAGAAGATGCTTGAAGACCTCCAGGCGGGCATAGGGCGCGTCAAGCGCCAATCTCCGCCTTGTGGTTTGCGTGCCGACCAAAGCATCTTCGCCGCATCTCGACCGCCAGATTGCCTTCCGACATCACGCCCTTGACTCGCGCAAGCAGGCCACCTATCGCCACGGCCTGCTTTTGCCGTCTAGCGATACTAGTATCTGTATTGTGTTTGGCGAATTATTAACCTATACTGCGCTTGTATAAGTTTGTGTCATTGCGAGGATTGGCGAAGCAATCTCTTTAGGTAGGATTGCCGCGTCGCCCTCGACAGTAGTCGGGGCTCCTCGCAATGACAAGGTGAATACAGTTTCTTGATTCACGTTATTTAGAATTTATTTGTTATTTGGTGCTTGATATTTGATATTTATTGCTTATACGACGGAGGCGAATTATGTCAGGACATAGTAAGTGGAGCACCATCAAGCGGCAGAAGGGGGCGGCGGATGCTAAACGCGCTAATGTTTTTACGAAGCTTGCTAATGCCATAACCGTGGCGGCGCGCCACGGCGCCGACCCCACTATGAACTTTCAACTGCGGCTGGCGATGGATAGAGCCCGAGCCGCCAATATGCCCAAGGAAAACATCGAACGCGCCGTGGCGCGCGCCGCGAGCGTCGCCGATGCCAATGCCGTCTCGGAGCTTGTTTATGAAATTTACGGCCCGAGCGGCGTCGCGGTTTTGGTAGAGGCGGCAACGGACAACAAAAACCGCGCCGCCGCCGACATCAAAGCCGTTCTCAATAAGTTCGGTGGTAAATTGGCCGGCGAAGGCGCGGTCAAGTTCTTATTTGAGCGATATGGCGTATTGAGCATCAGCGTTGGCGCAAAAACCCAAGAAGATGCCGAGCTCGCCATTATGGATAGCGGCGCCTCCGATTATGAAAAAGCCGATGACGGGTATTTAGTTTACACCAAGCCGGAAGAGCTGGAACTTGTCAAGAAGAATCTGGAAGCGCAAAATTTTGGCATTGACGATGCAAAGCTCGCCTGGGAGCCGAAGCAGACCGTCGCCCTCGACGAAGAAGCATCGGCCAAAGTGATAAAAGTTCTCGAAGCGCTCGACAGCTTGGACGATGTCGTGAGCGTCGCCAGCAACCTCGGGTAAATAGTTTATAAGGTTCATAAAGTTTGCCCGCCTAGACTCGGCTGTCTAGTCGAGGCTGGTAAAGTTCATAAAGTCTGAAACTTTACGTGAGTACTCTTGACTTTTTAGGGTAATTGCTCTATAATTCAGCTATCACGCATCCGCCTTGCGGATACGCGTAATCCGACGCGACTCAAGTCGGGGCATTGACAAGGTCAGGCGCAGACCGAAAAACGCAAAGCTAGAAAAGGAGGAGAGCCCGATGTCAGGGAGAGCCTCGTCTGGACAGGTAAAGGATTTGGCATTAGGGATTGGCGCTGGGGTGCCGTCGGACGTTTCAGCCGAAGACGCAGAACGATGTCTTGGCGGAATGGGTTTGGTGCATTGCTGGACACGGCTCGGCATCGAGAATGACCTCACAAGGGTAGATTTCGATGCCGTCGAGGAGCTTTTGCGCACCTTCAGCCACAGCGATCCTCCCAACCCCTACCTCATCACCAACCCAACCAGGAACTACTCCGACAACTGGAAGATGTTGGACTGGCAAGACCAGCTAGCCGCTCTGCAAAACGCCTTCCCGGCTCTCGACACCACCGGACTGCCCGAGATGGCCGAAGGTTATCTCAGCCAACATGGGCTCATGTCGCAGACCTTCAAGCGTGAGGGCTACGACAGGTCATTCCCACTCTGGGACGGCCTCCTGGTCTTCGCTTTGCCGGGAAAGGTCGCCTCCAAGCTCGGTATCGGCGACCTCTGGGTCGATGTCGCCAAAGGTCCCAAGGGCAAGGGGCTGTGGGGACAACTGTGCGAGAATGTCCTCTTCCCGCAATTCACCCTGCCCTTGGACAACCCGAGGTTTCCCGGTTTCTACAACTACTGTGCCGGAGAGATGGGCTCCGATCATTTCAAGCCGGAAGCGTCGGTCGCCAAGTGGCTTCAGGAGCTGGAAGGCCAAGTCAAGGGCGACTTCGTCTGCCGTCCCTGCAACCATGGCCGCCGGCTTGCCGGCTATTCGGCGCTAGCTGCCCGTTTCGAAGCCGAGAATCGCCTTGGCGGCCTGACAGCCCCAACGTGGCTCTTCCAGTACCTTATCGCCGACCAGTCCTGTCTAACCCCAAATTCCCTCTGGCCTGATGCCGGCGGGGATTGTTGCCGATTCGGGGGTTCCCGCGAGTTCGACCGCGCTCCCTACTTCGCCCGCAATGCCAGCGAGCTGCACTTCGATACGTACTATGTCGGCCCTCCGAGCAGCCACTTTGGGGCGCTTCTCGTCTCCCGGTAGTGCCGGCGCTCGGTGGTCATCGGGCACTAGGAACTTCCCAGGGCTGCTCGCGCTGCGAGCAGCCCTGATTTGTAACTTGGAAATTGGGTTTGCGAAAAATTTGACTAAAAAATTGGTTATAATAAATATGAGAGTAGATTAAATTATAATCTAAGGATTGTAGTTATCGAAATCTCTCGCTTGCCGCATGAGAGTCCTTTTATTTCAGTAAGAGGAGAGAATCGGCAAGATTGAGACACTACGTACCTGTGTTTAAGGAAGGTTCCCAAATATTGGGATGCTTTTAAACATCGGGTGATATATTTCACCTCGAGAGATAGAATGTTTTTATCTCTTTAGAAAGGGATAAACACAAGTGCATATACATTCGAGGATTCCCACGAGTTCGACAACGCTCCCTACTTCGACCGCAATGCCAACGAGCTGAACTTCAATACGAACTATGTCGACAATCCGAACAGCAACTATGGGGCGATTCTCGTCTCCCGGTAGTGTCCACTCATAACTCCACAAACGGTGGGGTTATGAGTTGTGTGTGGATTTAATCCAGCCGCCGAGCATTCTACCGATTTCCTGCAGTTTTTCTTCGAGCTGAATATATTTTTGATAATTTATTGATTTAGTGTCATATGCTAAACGGATAAGTAGTTTAGACAAGTCAAGTTTAATACTGGCGGAAATTAATCTTTCTTGTTTAATCTGACTTTTTGTGGTGGCGCAAAATATTGCAATTTCGATGATTTGAAGATTGTTGCCTTGAATTGTTTCGCCTAACGTGTATCTTTCAAATCTTGAAAACTTCCGGAGGCATTGGTGCGAGAGGACATAAAAATCGTAAATTTTATGAATTATCGGGGCGTGCAGAAATCCTGTCGGGGGGGGGGTAACGGAATAATTCATTCTGGCTCCTTCAATAAAATAATATCGTTGGATAATTTATTTACTGCCTGGTTTGAATTTCGCCGAGGCAAGAGGGCTAAAAACGACGTCCAAAAATTCGAACTCCATCTAGAGGATAACATATTCGCTCTGCCGATGATTTTGTTCTGTTGGGCAGTGATACCGACGAGTTGACTAGCAAGCTCGCGCTAATACGGAAATTCTTAAAAAATAATTTACTCCTTGAGTTACATCCTTATAAAATTCATTTGCGCAAACTCGGATGGGGAATTGATTTTGTGGGCTATGTGGCCCTGCCGCATTATTGTTTGCCAAGAAGAAAGACCGTTTGCAGAATTATTCATAAGATAAAAACCCAAGCGAAGGATAATCGATTCCGAGAAGAATGCTTGGCTTCGTATTTAAGCTACTTGAAGCATTCGTCAAGCCGCAAGAAGCAAAGCTTGGTAAGAGAGCTGCATTTATGGGAAAATATATAATAATACGCGACTTACGCAAAATATATTTATTATTCTTCGAGAGAGCCCCGACGGAGTCGTGGGCGAATCGAGAAGTTCGAAATACTAGTAGTTCTCGACTCCTCCTAAGTCGCTCGAACAATATTAACTATTTTTTTCGTAAGTCGTGATAATAATATATGAAAATTTTGGGAATCGATCCTGGGTCGGCGATTTGCGGGTGGGGGGTGGTGGAGAAAAACCCGCGAACCAACCAGCTGAAACTGGTGGATTGCGGCTGTGTCAAAACGCATGCTTCGAGCTCGACGGCGGAACGGCTCAAGTCGGTCTATGACGGCATCGCCGAAGTCATCAAAAAATACAAGCCCGATGAGGTGGCGGTCGAGGAACTCTTTTTTGTCCAAAATGTTAAAACCGGCATAGTCGTGGGGCAGGCGCGCGGGGTACTGCTCCTAACCGCGGCGCTCGCCGGCAAGCCGGTTTTCGAGTACAAACCGACGCAAATTAAGATGGCGTTGGTGGGTTATGGCCGCGCCGACAAAAAACAGGTTCAAAATATGGTAAAATTAGTATTGAAACTCAAAGAGCCCATAAAGCAAGATGACACCGCCGATGCCGTCGCCGTGGCCATCTGCCATATAAATCACTCGAATCAGAGGTCGCTAATTACACGCCAATATACTCACTCGAATAATACTGCTGCGAATGACACGCGAAGTAAATCACGCGAATCAGATGTCGCGAATGACACACGAATATCACACGCAAATAACAATTTGGTTTATCCGGAGTTAAGTTATGAAATCGTAGGGGCGCTGCAAGGAGTTTCTAATGAAATAGGTTTTGTTCTAAACGAAAAATATTATTATCCACACATTGAAAAAGAGTTTACTTCGAGAAAATTTATTTATCAAAAGCAAGTACCAGTTAAGATTTCTCTAGAGGGTATATCTGGCAGATACTTTATTGATTATGTTGTTGATGACAAAATAGTGCTTGAAATAAAAATCGGTAGCCGATTTGCCAAAAAGGATGTTGACCAAGTAATGGGTTATCTACGTGCGACGGGTATGAAGTTGGGGATTTTAGCTCGGTTCACGAGGTCTGGTGTTTTAACAAAACGTTTCCTATTAGGTAATAACAATATTCGTGTGTGATATTAGAGCGTCATTAGCGATTTCTGATTCGAGTGATTTATTGGAGTGTAATTAGCGATTGTATTATTAGCGTGATTATATATGCCGCAGTTACGTCAGAATATCATTACCGGGGAGTGGGTGGTCATCGCGCCGGAGAGAGCTAAACGGCCGAGTGACTTTGTGTCGAGCGCTGTCGCGCGCCAGCAGAAAAAGGAGGAGTGTCCTTTTTGCGTTGACGGCGAAGCGTATAAGAATCGCTATCGGGAATTCGAAACCAAAGATATTTACGTTATCCCCAATAAATATCCGGCATTTGTTGAGAGCGAAGCCCATGTATCGCAGCGCTCCTACAAGGTAGAGAATGATTTTTACCGCGTGCGGCCGTCGATGGGCGGACACGACGTGGTAGTAATTAAAGACCATGAACTCGATTTGCATGAGTTTGACCACAAAACTTGGGCATCGCTCTTTGGAATGTTTAAGTTGCGCTATGAGCATTACGACGAAGGCCACAGCGCCAATTACGTCCTGCCCATTTACAACCACGGGCCGCAGTCGGGAGCGAGCATCGAGCACCCCCACGCGCAGATTTTTACCTCGCCGATTATTCCCAATCTTGTGGAGCGCGAAGTCCACCATACTCAAAACTACTTTGAGCGAAGTGGCGCCTGCGCTTTTTGCGACCTCGTCACGCACGAAAAACGAGAAAAAATCAGAGTGGTGGCTGAAAACCGCGACTTCGTTGCCTTCACGCAGTTCGCGGCTCGGTTCCCTTTTGAAACTTGGATACTGCCCAAAAAACACAAGAGCTGCTACGAAAACATCACCGGCGATGAGATAAGCGCGCTCGCGAAAATCTGCCGCGAAACTTTTGGCAAAATCGGCCAAGTTCTAAATAACCCGCCGCTCAATTTTTTTATCCACAGTTCACCAACGATGTTTGAGGAAAATGTTTATTATCATTGGCACTTGGAAATCGGGCCGCGGCTTTCGACCTACGGCGGCTTTGAGCTCGGCGGCGGCGTCATCATCGACGTCGTCAGCCCCGAGCGCGCCGCCCAGTACTTATTGGGGATGGAAGCGGATTAGGGGCTTATTTGTTTGACTCTCGGTTCGTGTTCCTGTAGATTATTAAGTATGTGAGTTAGAACCAGCGATTCTCGCAGATTGGA
>Ga0214473_10006590_pt1 | contig 13819 bp, 14 predicted proteins | sample RVTome_7_FD_203509 | JGI IMG/M metagenome (GOLD analysis project Ga0214473, IMG submission 203509) | Soil microbial communities from uranium-contaminated site in the Upper Colorado River Basin, Wyoming, United States - RVT98D197 | ecosystem: Environmental > Terrestrial > Soil > Contaminated >... | reverse complement strand
AGGCATCCTCAGGAACGAGCCGGTGGACTTCGAGGCGGTCGATGTGCTCCTCCGACGTATGGGCAGCTCGGCGGCCGAGCGCCTGCTGGAGGAACTCACCGAATCCCACTCACGGGCCACCCGCCGCGGCCTGCTGGACCGGCTGGCCACCCTGGGCGTGGACGTAGGGCCGATGGTCGTGGAGCGCCTGGATGACGAGCGCTGGTTCGTCGTGCGCAACATGCTCCACCTGCTGGGCCAGCTGGACGCGGACACCTCCGCGGTGCCGCTGGAGCGCTATGCCAGCCACGAGGACGCGCGGGTCCGACGCGAGGCCATCCTGCTCATGATGAAGGACGGCGCGAGCGCCACGAAGGGACTGCTGCTTGCGCTCCAGGACAGCGATCCCACGATCCTGCGCGCCGGTATGAAGGCGGCTCGAAGCGGCTTTCCGGAGCAGGCGGTGCCGGTGCTGGCCCGCCGGTCGGTGGCGCCCGACTTCCCGCCGGAATACCGCGTGCAATCCCTCTACCTGCTCGGCCGCACCAGCTCGGCGCTGGCGCTCGAGCCCCTGCTGCGCTACGCCATCGGCGGCCGGACGCTGCTGGGCAAGCCGAAACTGGCGCAGAAGTCCCCCGAGCTGCTGGCCGCCCTGCGCGGACTGGCGCGCTCATGGCAGCACGACAACCGCGCGGCGGCGCTGCTGGCGCAGGCGCGCACGTCGGGCGACGCCGACGTGGCGGGCGCCGCGAGCGGGGCGGAGCCCGCCGGGGAGGAGGCATGAATACACCCGTGCCCCCGGACACCGCGCCGCGCAGCGACGAGGACCGCGAACGCTACGTGGAGGAGCGCCACGCGCTGCTCTGGCTGCTGGCCCACGTGCGGGCCGGCAAGCCGTTGCCCGTGACCGAGGCGGAGGCCGTGGTGCACGCCCTCTACGTGGGGCTGCAGCGCGCGGGACGGGGGGAGCTGCCGCAGCTGGGCATGAAGGACGCCATGGACTACGGCGCCGTCCACGCGCTGGACGTGGCCATGCTCTCGATGGCGGTGGCCGAGCAGGTGGGCTTCGAGCCGGCGGACGTGCGCGCGGTGGGGCTGGCGGGACTGCTGATGGACATCGGCATGGCGCGCCTCCCGGCGGGCCTGCTCACCAAGACCACGCGCCTCACGGAGGACGAGCGCACGCAGGTCAAGACGCATCCGGTGGAGGGTGCCCGCATCCTGCTGGAGGCGGACGGCCGCCTCTCCCTGGCCGCCACCGTGGCCTACGAGCACCACCTGAAGCTGGACGGCAGCGGCTATCCCCACCTGACCTACCCACGCACCCCCCATCCGGTCAGCCGGCTGGTGCAGCTCTGTGACAACTACCACGCCCTGCGTACGCCGCGCCCCTACCGCGAGGCCTGGCCCCGGGAGATCGTGCTGGACTTCATCCGCCAACGCGCGGGCTTCGAGTTCGACCCCGATTTCGCCGGCCAGCTCACGGCGGTGGTGGAATCCCAGGCGGACGGCTATTGATCCGCATCCACCGCTGACGGGCCGAGCCCCACCAGCGCCATGAGCTTCAGCGCGTTCGTGGAGGTGGCCACCCCCGGCCGCAGCCGGTAGTCGAAGGACATGGCGCGCGTGTCGGCGGCCGTGTGCACCGTCTCCGAGAAATGCACCGGCCGGGCCGCCCCGCCCAGCGCGCCCTCCCCGGCCAGCTCCAGGTCATGGGTGGAGACCGCACCGATGGCGCTGCGCTCCACCAGGTGGCCGATCACGCGCGTGGCGGCCACCCGCCGCTCCGCGGAGTTGGTCCCCGCCAGGATCTCGTCCAACAGGTAGCAGACGCGCGGCCCGCCCTCGGCGGCGGCGTCGGCGGCCGCCACGATCTCCCGCACGCGGCGCAGCTGGGCCATGAAGAAGGAGATCCCCTCCGTGAGGGAATCCTCCACGTGCACGCTGGTGCGGAGTTCCACGGCCGGCATGCGCAGGCGCGCGGCGCACACCGGCGCGCCCGCCCCCGCAAGCACCACGTTGGCGCCGAGCGCGCGCAGCAGTGTGCTCTTGCCCGACATGTTGGAGCCGGTCACCAGCAGAAACGTGCCCGGTGGTCCCACCTCCACGTCATTGTCCACCCGTGCCGCGGGCGGCAGCATGGGGTGGCCGAGAGCCTCCGCGGTCAGCGACGCGGCGTCCGCGACGACCTCCGGGTAGGCCCACCCGGGGTTGTCGTGCGCCAGCGCCGCGAGCGCGGCCAGCGCCTCCAGCTCACCCAGGGCGTCCAGCCAGTCCCGGGCGTGGGGCCCGCAGCGCGCCTGCCAGCGCTCCAGCCGCGCCAGCACGTGGAAGGGCCACAGCGTGAGCAGCACCAGGGGCAGGTAGAAGATCCCCGGGCCGTGGCGCACGTCCGCGCTGTACATGAGCTGGCGTAGCCGGCCGAGGGCGCGCGGCGCGCCGCCGCCGCCGGCCGCCCGGGCCCGGATCTCCTCGAGGCGGGCGGCCCCTACCGGCACGCCCACCGCCAGCGTGAGCAGTTCCGGGATCTCGTGGAAGATCCCCTCCCGGGCAAAGGCGCGGTCGAAGGTGGCGTCCACCCGCCTGCCCGTGGGGCCGAGCGCCAGCACGCCCGCCCCCGCCAGTGACAGGATCCAGAGCGACGGCTCCAGCAGGCCGGCCAGCTCCAGACCCGCGAGCACCAGCGTCAGGAGCGGCAGCAGCCGCGCCGTCCACAGCAGCCAGCGCCGCTCGGTCAGCCACGGCTCGGCCTCCGCCCAGTCGAGGAAGGCCTCCGCATCGGCGCTGGTCACGGTGGCGGCGCGGTGGGCATGCACGGCCATGGCGTCCCGCCACGCCGCGGTGCCGGCCAGCACGCGCACCGCCTCCTGGCGCGCCGCCACCTCGCCGGGCCGCGCGCACGCCAGCAGCCAGCCGGCCAGCGCGCGCCCCCCCGCGGGCGTTCCTGTGGGCCCCAGCAGCTGGGCCAGCGCCGGGCGCCCGAAGAGGTCCAGATCGGTGGCCAGGTGATGGTCGTCCACGCCGGTCGGCGCGGGACGCGGCGGCAGCCGTTGCCAGGCGCGCGCCAGGCGCGCCAGCCCGTCCTCCTGCACGCGCACCAGGTCGGCGGCCCAGCGGGCGCGCCGACGCACCCGCGCGTGGGCCGCCACGAGCACCAGAAAGGCCGCCGCCGCCACGGCGAGGGCCGCGAAGGGCAGCGGCCCCGGCCGCTGCTCGGCCCACACACCCGCCGCCACCAGCCCCGCGAAGACGAGCAGCCGCGCCGATCCCAGCGCGCGGGAGCGGGCGGCTGCCGCGGCACGCTCGGCCGCGTGGCGCGCCAGGCGTTCGTCGTAGGCCGCTGACGGTGCGCTCATGCTACCGGACGGGGCCCGGCGGGGCACCCGGCGCCGGCCGCGCGGGCGGCCTCAGGCCGTGACGCCGTGAATGTAGGCGCGCAGGTGCTCGTTCTCACCCTCGGCGTCCTTGCGGCACGCGTTGACCACGTCCCCGATGGACACGATCCCCGCCAGCCGACCGGCCCGCACTACGGGCAGATGGCGGATGCGATGCTTCGTCATCACGTCCATGACGTGGCTCAGATCGTCCTCCGGCGTGGATACCACGAGTTCGGTGGTCATGGCTTCCGACACCGGCGTGTCGGTCAGCCGGCGCGGGTCCTGCGCACCCAGCCGGAGCACGTCACGCTCGGTCAGGATCCCCACCATGTCCGCTCCCCCGCGCACGACCACCACCCCGCCGATGCCGTGCTCCACGAGCAGGCGCATGGCGTCCAGCACCGTCCGATCCGGTTCGATGGTCACCACGTCGTGGCCTTTGTTGCGCAGGATGTCACCGAGGGTCATGACTGCCTCCGGGGCTCGGGTGGGAAGAGAGTCCAATATGCCCGCACCTGGGGAGCAACGTCCAGTGGAACGAGTGTTTGCCCTTGCGCGGCCTGCTTTAAGCCGCGTCCCGTCAGGGCACCAGGAGGCCGACGGCGCTGGCCAGCAGCCAGCCGCCCAGTACCAGCGCCCCCAGCAGCACCACCGTGACGCCCGCCACCACCGCCACCACCGTGAGGCGGCTGGCCCGCTCCGTCCGCTCCGGAGCCGCGGCCCACCCCTCGAGCAGGCGGGCGTTGCGGCGGTGCGCCTTGAAGGCAAAGTCGAAGACGTCTCCCAGTAGCGGCACGGCGCCGACCACCGCGTCCGCGGCCAGATTGGCCGCCATGCGGACGATGACGCTGCGGGGGGCACCCGCCAGGCCCGCCGCCGCCAGGGCGTAGAGGCCGAAGGCGCTGCCCAGCAGGTCCCCGGCACCCGGCAGCAGGCCGATGATCCCGTCCAGGCCGAAGCGCAGCTTCGTGCCCGGCACGCGCACCGCGTCATCCAGCACCCGGCTGAGAGCGCGGACGCGCGCCACGTGGGTGGAGCCGGAGTTGGAGTCGGACGGGCCTCGTCGCATACGAAGAATGCCCGGCAAGTGCCGTGCTCGCGGGTGCTCCCCGTTGCGGCTCGGCGTCGTGCGCCCCATTCTGCCGGCACACTTCAAGGGACGAGGAGCGCATGAGCAGCATCGAGGAGATTCACGCCATTATCGGCGGCATCATCGAGCGTTTCGGGGGCAATGCCCAGGAGCAGCGCCTGGACGAGAATTCGTGGGTGTTCCGGAAGGGTTCGGCCACGGGGCTCGTGCTGGTGAAGCCGGCCCCGGACGAGCCGGGCGGTGGCGATGTGTTGGCGGTGTGCGAGATCATGCGCCTGCCCGACGGGGACCGCGAGCGCATCTACCGGCGCCTGCTGGAGCTGAATGACGCGCTGTGCGGCAAGGCGGCCTTCAGCGTGAACGCGCAGGACGTGGTGCTGCTGCAGGCGGGCCGCAAGCTGGAGCAGATCGACCCCGCCGAGCTCGAGGATCTGCTGCTGCGCACCGCCGGCGTGGCCGATCGCTACGACGACGCGCTGCTCGATGAGTTCGGCCGGGACCTGGCCGTAGTCTGATGCTGCGCATCATCGACGTTCACAACCACTACTATCCGCCCGCCTATCTGGACGCCCTGGAGCGCGGCCCGTCCGCCGTGCGCATCACGCACGACGAGGAGGGCAACCCGCTCCTCCACTATCCGGGTGACTACAACGTGGCCGTACGTGGCCACCGCGACCTGGACTACCGGGAAGGGGTGCTGGCGCGTGAGGACGTGGAGCTGCAGGTGGTCTCCCTCACCACGCCGGGCACGCACGTGGAGGATGCGGCACGGGCGGTGACGCTGGCGCGCCTCGTAAACGACGATTTCGCGGCGGCCTCGAAGCGCCCTGCGGGCCGCTTCGCGGCGTACGCCACGCTCCCGTTGAACGACCCCGCCGCCGCGGCCGACGAACTGGAGCGCGCCGTCCGCCAGCTGGGACTGCCCGGCGCCATGGTCTTTGCCAACGTGAACGGCATGGCGCTGGCGGACGACCGCTTCCTGCCCCTCTGGGAGCGGGCGGACGCGCTGGGCGCGGTCATCCACATCCACCCCACGGCGCCACCCGGTGTGGAAGCCATGACCGACTACTGGCTGATGCCACTGGTGGGCTTCCTGATGGACACCACCCTGGCCGCCGCGCACCTGGTCTTCCGCGGCATCCCGGAGCGCTTTCCGAACATCCGCTGGGTGCTCGGGCACCTGGGCGGGACGATCCCCTACCTGGCCGAGCGCCTGGACCGCGGCTGGCACGCGTTCGAGGAATGCCGCGAGCACATCGACCGCCCGCCCTCGGAGTATCTGCGTGCCTTCTACTACGACGGCGTGAACTTCGACCCCGCCGCGCTCCGCCTGGCCGTTGATTTCGCCGGCGCCTCGCAGATCCTGGCCGGCAGTGACTACCCCCACCAGATCGGCAGCATCCCGCACATGAAGGAGATGCTGGCGGGGGCGGGACTCTCGGAGGCGGAGCGCCGGGCCATCAGCCACGAGAACGCGGCGGGGCTGCTGGGGGTGTGAGCCGCGGTCCGCGCACCGTCTCGATCGACCCCCGTATTGAGCGCCGCACCGCGGCCGGGCCCCGCAAGCGCGGCGGGCCCGCGACTACTCGAAGCGGATGCGAAACGCCCCGATGTGGGCCACATCGAATTCGCCCGTCCACCGGCCGAGCACGTGGTCCTGGCCGATCTGGTGGACGCTCACACCGGGTGGCATGGTGGCGGTAGCAAGCTGCTGGCCGTCGGCGTCGAACACCCGCCAAGTCTGCGGCTCCGTGGCACCCGGTGGCAGATACTCGCCGACCCAGATCCGCCCGCGCGCGTCCGCGTGCACGGCCGAATACGGCGGCATGACCGGCGGGAACGGCACCAGCTCCTTTGCCTGCTGAAAGCGCCGCTGCCACACCTCACGATCGTCCATGGCCCGCTGGCGCTCGTGCCAATGGTCACGCTCGGCCGGGCCCACGGGGGTGCCTGGCCGGTCGAGCCGCACGATCGAGCGGAGCCGGCCAGCAACATCGTAGACCTCGAAACCGTAGCCATCGGCTGCGCCGATCCACACCCGGGAATCCGTCACGGCCGCTTGGAAATCCCGGTTGTAGGGCACCGCGGGTCCCCAGCCCCCTGCGCCATCGGGATCAATGATCAGGAAGCCGCGGCGGCCCGGGAAGCGGCCGATCGAACGGTACGCCCCGCCTTCGAGAGCATGGTAGAACACCTCCACGGAATCCCGATAGGAGCCCGTCTCGTACACTGCACTCCCGGAATGGATGGCGCGAAATACCAGCACGGAGTCGTGCATCAGGCCCCGCAGCAGCGGCTGTGGTCCGTCCCAGTCATCCAGCGCCATTGTGCGGCCCAGTTCACCGCGGCCGTCCAGGATGGTGAGCCGGGGGCGGCGACTGTCCGACACCACCAGGGAGTCACCGCGCGCCCGGTAAATGACCGCCACGGAGGCAAAGTCCCCGGGCCCGCTCCCCCTGCCACCCACTGAGCGCACGTGCCGACCGGTGCGGTCGTAGAGCCGCACCTGGCCCGTCGTGTAGTCGGCGATGGCCACGCCGCCATCCGGCAGCGGCGCCGACGCTCGCGGGTTGCCCAGGTCGTGCCCGTCCAGGCCCTCCACCGTTCCGATGGTCAGCGCCGGGACGGTGTCCACCGTCCAGGCGGGCAGGGGCACATCGGGATTGGTCACGATGCGAATGCCGGCGCTGTCACGCACCGCCGAAGTGGGGTTGGAGTCCGCGGCCCGCTCCGGGGCGCCACAAGCGGCGAGGAGCAGGCATAGTCCGGGGAGCAGCGTGAGGGTCGTTCGCATGGCGGGCGTCGTTTGCGAGGGGCCTCCAGATGCGGCCGGGCGCAGCGGCCGTGAGCAGCTTCCGACCGGAACCTGGGCGCAGCGCGCCGTGCGGGTCAAGCGCGTTGGCGCCCTGACCCCGCGCTGGGCAGCTACCTATCCGCCCAGCAGTGCCATGGCGCGCTCCAGGATGCTGTCGCGCCCGGCCGCCACGTCCGCTTCGTCGATCTGCACGGGGACGTCGGGTGGCAGGCCCACACCCTCGTAGTTCAGCCCGCTCGCGGTAAGCGACTTCGAGCGCGGCACGCGGAAGCTCCAGCCGTTGGGCAGCTCGCGATTGATCGGATTGCCGGCGCCACCACCCGTGGTGTCCCCTACCACGGTGACGTGCGGCAGCACGCTGAGGGCGGATACGAACGCCTCGCCGGCGCTGAACACGCGGCGGTTGGTGAGCAGCATGGTGGGCCCGGTGAAGCGCCGCGCGCCCATGGGCTCGATGAAATGCTCGATGCCCTCATGAAAGTCGTCGTGGGCCGGGCCAGCGCGGAAGTAGACGGTTTCGAAGTGCCGCTTCCGGTCCGCGAAACGGCCCGCGATGGGATTCATCAGCTTGTCCGTGCCGCCGCCGTTGCCGCGCACGTCGAGCACCAGGCCGGGGACGTCCGCCAGCGAGCTCAGCGCACGGTCGATGTCACCGGCCCAGCCGGCACCCGTGAAGTCGCGAATGTGGAGGTAGCCGAAGCCGCCCACCAGCCGCCCGTATGTGATGCGGCCGCCGGGCGTCCCCGTGAGGCCGCCCTCGATGTAATCCCGGACCACGCCCGGGTCGTAGTTCTCCGGGCGATCCGCCCACCAGCCATCCCACGCCCACACCCCCTGCGGGGTGCTCAGGCTGACGTGACCGTCCCGGAGCTCGCTCAGCATGGCTATGGCCGTGGCGCGCAGCTCACCCTCGGTGGTGTGCGGCCCGACGCGTGGCCGGTACATGGCATGGACCGCGTCCCAGTCCACGCCCTTCTCGGCGAACGCGGCGTAGTGGAGATCCACCTCCCGCCACATGAGGTCGATGACCGTCTCCGGATCGGCGGCGGGCTCCGGGCCGTAGAGGAGCGCGTCGCAGCCCGCCAAAAGGAGGGCCAGCACGGGTACGCACCGTACAAGGCGCGTCATCGTCCAGCCTCCGTCACGCCCGGCACCGCCGCCACACTGCCACGCCGCCATTCCAGCCCCACGCTGAGCCACTGGGTGAGCACCGCCAGGCGCCAGGGATCCGGATGGCGCAGCATGCCGACCTCGTGGGTGGCGCGAAGCGCCACGCCGGAGCCCACCGACCGTGACACGCCCACTGAATGGGTGAGTCCCTGGAGCCGATGCGGCAACTCGAAGCGAGCCGATGGACCGTACTTCAGGCCGGTGTAGGCGCCCCGCCAGGCCACGCCCGCCAGCGGCAGCGCAAGGCGCTGCTCGATCCGGACGTCAGGGCCGAGGCGCCACTCCACCGCCGCCATGGCCTGCAGCAGGAGGAACGCATCGAGGTAGTGCTCCGAGAACGGCGCGTAATCATGCCGGCGGTAGTACGCGTCGCCGGCCAGTTGGCCGCCGAGCAGGAGCGTCAGCCGCTGCCGCTCGTGCACCTCGCGCAGGTGCGGCACGCTCATCCGCAGCCGGTGGCCGGCCTCGACGAAGGTGAGCCCGCGCGAGATGTCCGACGCGAGCGAAGGTCGCATGTAGAGGAGTTGGAGGCCCGACCGTGAGTTGGTCCTGACCCGCTCGTAGCCGAGTGCCACACCCGGCCCGAGTCCGCGATAGCGGAGCGGCGAGGCCAGCTCGTCGGACTGAACGGTGCGGGCCAGCACCGCGTCCGCCGCCCAGCGCGACCCCACGGCCGACTGCGCTGTCAGGTGCGTCGGGCAACCAAGGAGCACGGCCAGAGCCGTGGTGCCGAGCACGGCACGGGCATGGGTGCGGCGCGGTGGCGGGGGTCGGTCCATGGGCCGTCTCCTCGCGGCTGACGGGGATGGACGCCCCGGGTCGCGCTCGATGAGGCGGGGCGTGGCTGGTACCATGATCGGACCCGGCCGCGCGCACCGCTGTCGGGCGATGCCCGCGACCGCTGTGGGGACACGTCCGCTACGGGCTGTGATGCCCGCCCCCGGATCACGACATGCTGGCGGCGCTCTCCGAACCGGGGTTATCCTTCATGTGCGAGCGGGGGCGTTTCCCCGTTCCCGATTCCGATCCCGCAGCGTGTCCTCGAGCAACGTCATGCAAACGCTTTTCCTCTTCTGCCTGGCCATAGGGGGGCTCGTCCTGGTCCTGCAGGTGGCGCTGGGCATGTTCGGTTTCGACGCCGACACGCCCGAGCTGGACCTGCCCGACGCGGACCTGCCCGACGCGGACGTGGGCGCCAGCAGCCCGTCGTTGGCGCTCGAGTTGCTCAGTGTCCGGTCCATCTCGGCGGCGCTGGCGGTGTTCGGCGCCGTCGGGCTGTGGCTGGACGGGTTCATGGTCGCGCCGCTGGCCGCGGTCCTGGCGCTGGGCCCCGCCCTGGCGGCCGCCGTCCTCAGCGCGTGGCTGCAGCGCCTCATGCTGCGGGCGGAATCCAGTGGCTCGCTCCGCCTGGACGGCGCCGTGGGCGCCCTCGGAACGGTCTACGTGCCCGTCCCGGGAGGGAACAGCGGCACCGGCGTGGTACAGTTTCCCCTGCAGGGGCGGACCATCGAGTTGCGCGCGCGCACGCTGGATGACGACCCGCTGCCCGCGGGTGCCAGGGTCCTGGTGATCTCCGTGGATCCCGAGACCGAAACCATCGAAGTCGTTTCCACCACCAGCATCGAAGGTCTCTCATGAGCATGTACGCCTCCCTGGCCGTCCTGCAGGCGAATGGCCTGTCCCTTTCGCCGCTGACCGTGGTGGTCGGCGTGGTGCTCCTCGTGCTGGCCAGCATGGTCATGCTGTTCGTGAGCCGCTACAAGCGCTGCCCGGCCAATCGCGTGCTGGTCATCAGCGGCCGGGTGGGCACCGGCCAGTCGGCCAGGGTGCTGAGCGGCGGCGGCGCGCTCGTGTGGCCGGTCATCCAGGAGTGGGCCTTCCTCAGCCTGGAGCCGCTGCAGATCGACATCCCGCTGACCGACGCCCTGTCGCTGGAGAACATCCGCGTCAAGGTGCCCAGCCAGGTGACGGTAGCGGTCGGGGACACGCCCGAGTTCCAGCAGAATGCCGCGTTCCGCGTGCTCAACCTGGGCTCCGAGGAGGTGAAGGACCTGGCCGCCAACATCATCTTCGGGCAGATGCGCCAGGTCATTGCCTCCATGCGCATCGAGGACATCAATCGGGACCGGGACCAGTTCCGCACCAACATCGAGCATGCCCTGGAGCCGGAGCTCAAGAAGATCGGCCTCAAGCTGATCAACGTGAACATCAAGGACCTGAACGACGAGTCCGGCTACATCGAGGCCATCGGTCGCGAGGCCGCCGCGCGCGCCATCAACAAGGCCAGGGGAGACGTGGCCGAGCAGGAGAAGCTCGGCGCCATCGCGGTGGCCCAGGCGGACCAGGAGAAGGACGTGGAGGTGGCCAACGCCGATCGCGAGAAGGAGATCGGCGTGAAGGGAGCCGAGCGGGACAAGGCCGTGCGCATCGCCGAGCTGGACCGCGAGACGGTCGTGGCCCAGCAGCGCGCGGAGTTCGCCCGGGACACGGACATTGCCAACGCCGACAAGGAGCGCCGCACGGCCGTGGCCGCCGCCAACGCCAACGCCGTGGAAGGTGAGGCGCAGTCCAAGGCGCAGATCGCCGCGGCGCAGGCGGAGCTGAAGGTGAAGGAGGCCGACGCGTTCCAGAAGGGTGAGACGCGCAAGCGCGTGGCCGAAGCGGCGGTGGTCGAGGAGGAGAACCGGGCGCGTGCGAAGGCGGCGCTGGCAGATGCCGAGCGTATCGAGGCCGAGCGCCGCGCGGAGCTGGAAGCGCCCGCGAAGGCGGACAAGGCGCGCCGGATCGTGGAGGCGGAAGCCGTCGCTTCCGCACGCCGTCTGGAGGCGGAGGGTGAGGCGGATGCCATCTTCGCCAAGCTGGAGGCGGAGGCGCGCGGCGAGTACGAGATGCTGGAGAAGCGCGCCGACGGCCTGAAGCGCATCGTGGAGGCGTGCGGCGGCGCCGACCAGGCCTACCGCCTGCTCATGCTCGAGCACGTCCCCGCCCTGGCCGACAAGGCGGCCGAGGCGCTCAGCAACATCAAGTTCGACAAGGTGGTCCTGTGGGGTGGCGCCGGGCAGAACGGCGGCGTGGGCGCCGGCGTGTCCGGCTTCGTCACCGACCTCATGAACACGCTCCCGCCGGCCCTCCACACCATGATGAACATCGGCGGGGTGCAGGTGGGTGACGGCGTCTTCAAGATGATGGAGGAGGAGGCGGCAGCAGGTGAGGCGAAGCGCCCGCAGCCGAAGGCGGAGGCGGTAGCTGGCGGTGCGAAGCGCCGTCAGGCCGGGGCAGAGCCGTCGGAGCAGGCCGGCTCCGCTGCCCCCGAGGACGGCTGAGCGCTCACCCGGGCCGCTGCCGCGCGGCACCGCAGCCCCGGTAGCCGCGCGGCGGTAGGCCCGTGCTGGAGAGGCGTCGCCCCGCAGGAGCCCCACCCGGTCACGGTCGCCGGGTGGGGCTCCTTGCGCATGTACCTTGCGCTCCAGGCTAAGACGCTCTATATATAGACGGTCAACACATAGCCCGCCGACTCATGCAGGTGGACGCATGCACTCCACGCTGGACACCCAATCGTTCGCCAAGAGCATCAACGAGCTCCTCGTGCTCTCCGCGCTGCGCGAGGGACCCATGCACGGCTACCAGATCGCCCTGGAGCTGGAGGAGCGGAGTGCGGGGATGTTCAACCTGCAGCACGGCACCCTCTACCCCATCCTGCACCGCCTCGAGCGCGAGGGGCTCATCGCCGGCGAGTGGTCGGCCGGGGTCGGTCGGAGGCGCAAGGAGTACGTGCTCACGCGCACCGGGCGGGCACGCCTCGGCGAGGGCACGGGCGATGTGCGGGAGGTGTTCGCCCGTCTCCTCCACGTGCTCGGTGACGGCAATGGGCTCAGGCCAGGGCTCGCCACGGGATGAGGGACCGATGACCCGCTTCGCCGCCGTGCTCCAGCGCGTGGAAGCCCGTCTCACGGTCCCGCAGCCTGCGCGCTCCCGCATCCTCCACGAGATGGCCGCCGATCTGGAGGACCTCTACGCGGCGTACCGGGCCCGCGGCCTGGCGGACGCCGATGCGCTGCGGCGGGCGGAGGCGGCGCTCGGGGCGTCACCCGAGGCGGTGGAGGCGCTGGTGCAGGTGCACCGTCCGGCCTGGGAGCGGCTGCTGGCGCGCTTCTCCGACAGCGGCCGGCACCGCCTGGAGCGCGGCCTGCTGACGGGCCTCACGCTGGTGGGCGTGCTGGTCGGCGCGGGCGCGCTGGCCCGCCAGGGCATCCTGGATGACGCCTCGCCCTTCGTGTGGCCCGTGCTGGTGCTCGCGGCGGGCACGCTGGCAGTGAGCGGCGGCGTCTTCTTCCGGCTCGTCGTGAAGCAGGACCACCGCCCTGGGACGGTGCGGGCCGGGCTCCTGCCGCTCCTGGTCCTGGCCGCCGCAACCGTGCTGATGGGGGGGATCGGCTGGGTGTGGGAGATGTCCCGTATCGCCGACGACGTCAGCCGGTTGGCCACCGTACCGGCCGACATACTGGTGCCGCGGCTGCGGCGCGCTTCAGAAGTCTTTGCCCTCGGGCTCACGTCGGGACTGGGCGGCGTGCTGGCCTGGTTCCACCTGCGCCGGAGGGCGCTCGCCGTCGAGCGGGCGGAAGCGAGCCAGCCCGTGCCAGCCACGCACTCGAATCGAACAGGAGGTGTCCCATGATCCAACTCTTCCACGACGGCGGCTTCATGATGTGGCCGATCCTCGCGTGCGCCGTCATCGTCCTGGCCCTGGCCACCAGAGGCGGTCGCAGGCTGCTGGACGCGGAGCGCTCCCCCCGAGCGCACGCCGCGATCGGCGCCATCCCCTTCTGGGGCAGCTTCGCCGTGGTGCTGGGCGTCCTGGGGACGGTGGTGGGGTGGATGCAGATTGCCCGTAATGTGGAGCGGGCGGGCACCATGAACACCTCCCTGATCTGGGGCGGGTTCGGCATATCGCTGATTACCACGCTCTTCGGGCTGCTCGTGCTGGCGGTGTCCCTGCTGGTCTGGCTCGCGCTGTGGCTGCCGGGCAAGCGCCTGGCCGCCGAGGCCACCGCGGAGGCCCGGGTGGAGGCGCCGGACAGGCCCGACGCCTTCGCGCTCGCGGAGCGCCTGGAACGACTGGAGGAACGGCTGCGCTTCACGGAATCGCTGCTGGAGTCCCGTGGCGAGCGCGCCTCGAGGGGGCAGCCGGCTGCGGACTAGTCGTCAGGCCGCGCGATCCGGACGAGGCGTTGGGCGAGCACGAGCGTCCGATCCACGACAGCACGCGCCTCCCAGTGCTCAGCGCTTGACCGCCTTTGCTCCGAGCTGCCTGCCCCAATCCGCGCCGGCGTCAGGGATCCTATGCCCAAGCGCTGGGGCCCATTCCGACGCGTTCGGTGCGGCCACCTC
>Ga0214473_10006589_pt1 | contig 13820 bp, 11 predicted proteins | sample RVTome_7_FD_203509 | JGI IMG/M metagenome (GOLD analysis project Ga0214473, IMG submission 203509) | Soil microbial communities from uranium-contaminated site in the Upper Colorado River Basin, Wyoming, United States - RVT98D197 | ecosystem: Environmental > Terrestrial > Soil > Contaminated >... | reverse complement strand
AGCATCGCCACCGCCTATACAGGGTTGACACCGGACAATGACAAGGGAAATATTATTGTTGGTGGCACGGGCACAGGTCCATACGATGTTGTTTACTCGACAGATGGTGGCACTACCTTCGACCCTATCACTGCACAGCTACCCACCCGAGGCAACACTATGATAGTTGCTCATTCTGGTTATAAAAGTAACGGCGAGGTCTTCGCAATCAACTCAGGCGGAATGTATGAATGGTCAATATACTATGGTGGAGGAACCTGGTCCTGGCCTCTTCCTGAAATAGGCAAGTGGGCAACACAGTGGGGAGGATCAAGCTGGCCGACCCCAGTCACCGGACTTAGCATATCGAGAAACGGCAGTTTCTATTTCTCTGATGCCTGGGGTGCATACATGAGGTGGACAATGGCTAATGCAGGCCTTGACCCCACTGTCAGCTTTGGTGCAAATCCTACTACAAGGCTTAGAATTTGCGGTGGCTTGATAACTGGTGACCCGATGACAGTCTGGCTTATCGACCAGCGCCCCTATAATCCCCTGCAAGGCGGTGTCTGGCGCTACGTGGACACTCTAGCCTGGAATGGTCCCGTTCTCACCTCACCAATAAGCGATTCTACAGTGCCATATGACCCTGTGAGTGGCAGAGCTAGCGAGATAAATCTCACCTGGCAACCAGCATCCTTGTCAAGAGGTTATCAAATTCAGATAGCCAAGGATGAAAACTTTGCTTTAGAGGTAGCCAATATTGGTGAAGGCTGGCTCGGCCCCTTTTACACCCCACCTGATTTGGATGCTCCAGCCCTGATGATACCACCTGGTGGGGGCACAGTCACTGACACTAATGGAAATACATGGACAGTACCCGCTTTCGAAGCTAATCACTCCTATTACTGGAGAGTCATCGTAAGAGACGTAGCTACAGGCGACTCTATACAAAGCCCCTGGTCATGGCGAGAAATCTTCACCGTTGAGACTGGCCTGCCAGTAACCACCCCTTACTACGGTTCGCAGTTGCTGTCACCAGCGAACGGCTGTCTTGGCTGCCCAATTGAGTCAACATCATTCTCTTGGTCACCTTTTAAAGGAACAACAACGTACAAGTTCGTTCTGGCTAAAGATACGGCAATGACTGATGTTGTGGTCAAGACAGAATTACCCACAGCCAGCTACAACTATGAGGGCACACTAGATTACAACACGAATTATTTCTGGCAAATCCGAGCCGTCGAGCCGACACCTAGTGACTGGAGTGCTATCTTCTGTTTCCAGACCGAGGCTACACCCGTCTCGCAGTCACACCCCCAAACAAAACAAGCAACTACTGCCTGGGTATGGTTAATAATAATCATCGGCGTAATACTAGATATTAGCTTGCTTATCCTCGTCATTCGACGGCTGTCAAATCAGGACAACCGAACCAGATAGGGGAGGATTCTAAAGCTTAAGCAAAAGGAGCCTGGTGAACAGCTTCTTATCAATGCTGTAATAAAAGAGCGACTTCAACAAAACACAAGAAAAGGACTAAGACTCTTCTGGATTGATACGCCGTTGAAACCAAGCAGCTATAAATATCAACACAGCACCCAGGATAATAGAGGCTAAAATCTTTACCACCTCTGGTATGTCCATAGTCAGAAAGAAGGTAAAGGTGAAAACGCCCGCAATGCAGGCAAGGATATAACTCACCAAATGAGCTTTTATAGGCTTCCTTTTGGCCGCTCGCCAAATAAACCAGCCGATAAAAGCTAAAGACCCAATAACAGCTACAGCACCCATGATCACCAACCCCTCTCATCAAAATATTTTCCGAACAGAGCGAACATAGCCGTGGTCAAAGCCAAACAAGCTAGTTTCCCTGGTTCAGATAGGTATTTAATATACTCCACCGCCAGGTAGCCGACTCCTGCAACACAAAGTAGAATTCCAAAACCATATAGAACATAGATTCTCATAAGTTTAAAACCTTACTATCTAGCTGGTGCAGGCACAGGCACAGGACCAGACAGGGGTGGTACCTTTTCAGGATACACAGCCGCATCAGGATAATAGCTCAGGATTATTATTCGTTCTATTTCCCCACGCCTGATTCGTACGGTATATTCTCTATATTCCCCAGACACAGGATTTGACTCTCCAAGATCTTCAGGTCGCAATATCCAATCAACCACTGTTTTCTTGAAGGGTGCTACCGAGATTTCTGCCTTATTCAAAAGTACAACAACCTCCTGACCCCCCTTCCAAACTGAAACCTCAACATCAACTGAATAGGTCCAAAAACTTCTATTATCAATCTCGTACCGGAACGGGATTGGTTCTCCCCATCGTGCTCCCAAGCTATAGCCCTCATAACCTTCCTTTACCCAACGCTGCTGCCAATAATCAGGTTCTATTACTTGTTCACGTTCTTGAGTCGTGACATATAGAGTGTCATAAATACCCAAGTAGCCATCCGCGACAAATATAGACAAAATCCCAGCGAAACAAACCATGGCCAGATATAAATAAAGATTAGACCTATTCTTTGCTTTCAAGTGTAACCAACCTTACCAACTCACCATTTTCAGCAGCCTTAAGAATAAATATGAATTCGCTCTGCGGAGCTCTCTAACGCCCCCTTTTGGCATTCTTCATAAAGAAATACAATCTGGTTATGAAAGCAATGGCAACCACGACGATAAGTATGAACGCCCATAGCGGCATAATTCCAATTTTAACAAGTATCGGTGTAGTCCAGCCGCTATCATTACCGGCGCCATCTACAGCTTTAATCCGCCAGTAGTATTTTCCTCGAAGCAAAGCCTCGTCATCAGTCAAAGTATATTTAGACTCAACCAAGTCGTCTTTGCTCAACACTGTAGTTGCAAAGTCCGCGTCAGAAGACACCTGCAAACTATAGTAAACACCGCTAGGGTCAGAAACAGCGTCCCATTTAAAGGTAGGGGCAGCACGATCAAAAAAGCCCACTCTATTTCCATCCTTTGGCGATACGATCTGTGGTAATGATGGTGGAGTTGTTTCCATTGTAAAAACACCCGAGACTGAGGCACCACCGGCATCAGATGCGATTACATTATGCTTACCACCTATACTTTTAGGAACCTTAAAACTCGCCTGGAAATTGCCTTTAGCATCGGAGACCACATCGGTAGTCACATCTACAATATCATATTTAATAGTCAATTCTTTGTCCGCGCTAAAACCAGTGCCACTAACCACAATATCGCAACCTACATAGCCCTCAGCAGGCTCTATGCCCATTTTCGATAAAACATTCAGCTTAGCATCGGCAACATCAGTAGCAGTAGTCGAAGTACTATAAGCATCTATAGAATGGCTACCTCCAGTGCTCGCAATTATAGCCATAGCAGTGGTCCAGCAACCCTCGCTATTAGCTGTGATATTGCTCTTGGCAACACTACCGTCAAGCGTAACTGTTATACCGCTTTCATTGCTGCCAAAACCACAGCCTTCGATGGTAATACTATCACCTACATACCCCGATTCCGGCTTAATTCTCACAGCGGAGGAGACAAAAAAGGTACAATCAGGAACGTCACCAGCCTCGGTGGAAGCACCTAATGCATCTATTGTATGAACGCCTTTAACAGAGCTGGGAACAGCAAAGCTCGCATTCCATGACCCTTTGCTATCAGCAGTGATTCCAGTCTTTGCATCATTGCCATCATATATAACACGAATGCCACCCTCATCCTTGCCAAAGCCAGTACCACTTACAGTAACTGAAGTGCCAACACCACCAGACACCGGAGTAAGAGTTATTTTTGGACTTACTGTTAATGTGGCATCAGGAACATCGCCTGCTTTAGTAGTGCTTCCTGAGGCATCAATCGTATGATTACCCTTGGCAGAGCTGGGCACAGGAAAAGTTGCGCTCCATGAACCTTTATCACTAGCGGTAATGCCTGTCTTCGTATCTTTGCCATCATAAGTGACCTTAATGCTGCTTTCATTAGCAGCGAAGCCCTCGCCTGCAACAGTGACAGAATCACCACTAACACCTGAGTTTGGATCAACACCTATCGATGGAAGAACAGAGAAGGGAGCAGACAAGACCTGAGTGCCAAGCGGGTTCTCTATCGTAACGGTATGATCCCCACCACACGCATCAGGTACAGTAAAGGTAACACTACCCCCTCCAGGCAGCGTACCTTGCTTGACCTCAACTCCATCCCACCTAATGGAATAAGATGCGCTAGCCAGCGCAGATATAGTCACCGTAGTCCCAACAACACCTGCCGACGGAGTCATCCCGGCAGCCCAGACAGCAGGCACAGAACAAAAAGTAAAGAGCAAAATTAGACATAACGCCAGAGCAGGAACTTTTATTTTCACGCTTGTTCTCCCCCCTTCCTGTAAATAGTCACATCCTATTATAGCGCAAATTTAAGCAAAAATTTCGCTTAATGAAGAGAATTTTTGAACAACTCCGGCGACGGACAGGTCAGCTCCTCAAGATAGCGCTAAAATCGCGCTGCAGTTTATCCAGGACCTGCTGCTGGACTTTGTCGACTTCGTTATCAGTCAAGGTATGTGTAGGTGATTGATAGATAATTCTGAAAGCGAGGGATTTTTTACCTGCCGGTACCTGTTCTCCAGCATAAAGATCAAAAAGAACGACTGAATTCACAAGAAAAAAATTTTGAATGATGTCGCAAATCTGTTGATAGGTTATCTGCTCATCAACCAAAAGTGCAATATCCCTGCTCGTACTTGGATATCGGAGTATCGTTTGATATCTTTTGACAGCAGCGGTTAAAGACAACAATTTTTCAGAGTCGATTTCAATAAGATAGGCAGAATCAGAAAGCTCAAAGGATTCTAATACCTTTGGATGCAGTTCTCCGACCACACCTAACTTATCATTACCAATAATTACACTAGCGCTTCTCCCCGGACACAAGCTCTCGTCTTCACCCTCCTCAAACTTCGCAATCACTCCCAATCGGGATAGAATAGACTCTACCAACCCCTTGGCAACAAAAAAATCAATAGGCTCCACTTTACCCCGCCAGGACAACCTGCGTTCCGAACCACTAAGTACAGCACAGAGCATCTCCTTCTCCTGGGGCAAATCCATTTCCCGGGGAAAGAAAACCTTCCCAATCTCAAAAAGCCTTATGACGTCTTCTTGATACCTCCTATTTCGGGCTAAAACTGATAAGACACCAGCTCGCAAACTAGTACGAAGATATTCCTGCTCTCTGGACATCGGGTTAGACACTTTCATTGGAGTCGGACCTATCAGGCAAAGCTGTGGCGAAAGCCTACCTAGCATCTCCAGGCTGGTCAAGGAATAAGTAAGTACTTCTTGGAAACCACAGCTTATAAGGATACTACGTAACTGGCGTCTGAGAGATAACATTGGCGCTGGCTCATGCCTTGGCAATTGTGAACTCAGCATCGTAGTAGGAATCTTATCATAGCCGATAATACGAGCTACCTCTTCAACTAAATCAGCAGCACAACCGATGTCTGTACGCCACCAAGGAACACCAACCTTAATTTGTGAATCTGATTTGGCTTGGAGACAATCAAATCCCAATAGTTCCAAAGTCTTGGCGACCTCGCTAGCCCCCATTTCTAAACCAAGAAGCCGTTTAATGTCAGCGACAGGCAAAAGCATAGGTTTTTTCTGCTTTTTGCCGGGATAAACATCAATGATTCCCTCTGCCACCTTGCCCCCAGCTAGTTCCATCAATAATTGAGTAGCTCGTTTTAACGCTATCAGTGGCAAGTCTCGGCTAAGTCCCTTCTCAAACCGTAGCGAGGCTTCGCTGCCTAGCCGAAGACCAAGGCTCCCCTGATGAATAACCGCCTGATTGAAATTTGCCGATTCTATCAGAACAGTGGTAGTACTATTTGTAACTTCCGTATCCCCCCCTCCCATAATACCGGCAACAGCAACAGCTCGCTCTTTGTCAGCAATAACGAGGACATCCGAGTTGAGTTTACGCTCGACCCCATCCAAAGTAGTTATAACCTCGCCATTCCCTGCTCGACGTACGATAATTTGTTTCCCACGTATCTCATTATAATCAAAGGCATGAAGTGGTTGCCCATATTCCAGCATCACATAGTTTGTCACATCAACAATATTGTTAATAGGTCGCATCCCACAAGCTGACAAACGCTGTTGCATCCATTGAGGAGATGAAGCTACTTTAATCCCAGCCAGCAAGCTAGCACAGTACCTGGGACACAGATTCGACTCTACAATCTCCACGGCAGCATCTAAATCTATTGCCCTTCCCAATTCCTGATAGCCAACTTCAGGTATATGCAGCCTGCTACCCGTGAGAGCCGCTATCTCCCTGGCAATACCAATCACCGATAGACAGTCAGGTCGGTTTGGTGTTATATCCAGGTCAAGAATCTTATCGCCAAGATGCTCAGACAAAGGAATACCAATCGCCGCTTCCGCCGACAGAATCATAATACCTTCATGACTATCAGAAATTCCCAGTTCCTTCTCAGAACAAATCATCCCTTCAGAAACAACACCCCGAATCTTAGCTGGTTTCAATTGCGCCCTTTCACCACTATGACCATCTATGAGATTAGCTCCCACACATGCAAAAGCCACCTTATCACCAACTGTGACATTCGGTGCACCACAGACTACAGTGGAACTTTGTTTCCCTAAATCAACAGTCACCAACCTCAGGCGGCCAGCATCAGGATGAGCATTAACATCAACTATTTTACCAACCAATATACTATCCCATTCTCCACCGATGACCTCCACTCCCCCAACCTCTAACCCAGCCATAGTCAACCGTTCACACAGTTCTTCAAGTGGTACAGATAAGTCGACATATTCTTTTAGCCAGCGAATCGAGACTTTCATTACTAAATTAAGCTCCAGGAATCACAACGACCAGATTCAGAACTGCCTTAGAAATCTGATGTCATTACTATAAAAGAGGCGAATATCATCTATACCATAGCGAAGTATTGGAATACGCTCCACCCCCATACCAAAGGCGAAACCTGAATATACTTCAGGGTCAATGCCAATGCGACGGAGAACTTCAGGATGTACCATACCCGCACCTAAAATTTCAATCCAGCCGCTATTGCCGCACAGCCGGCATCCAGCACCACGGCACACCAGACAATCAATAGCCACCTCAACACCTGGTTCTACAAACGGGAAGTAATCACAACGAAAGCGACACTTCCTATCCTCGCCAAAAAGGCAGCGAGCAAATTCAAAAAGGGTGCCCTTCAAGTCAGCCAGAGTTATGTTCCTATCAACTGCCAGCCCCTCAACTTGATAAAACATCCACTCATGCGTAGCATCTGTAGCTTCATATCTGTAGACTCGTCCAGGCGCTATTATTCTTATCGGTGGACACGATTTCTCCATGACTCTTATCTGAACTGGAGAGGTATGAGTTCTCAAAAGCATAGGCCTACTACCAGTTTTAGCCTCAAAGTCCACCCACAACGTAGCAAACATATCTCGAGCCGGGTGGTCTGCTGGCATGTTAAGAGCTTCGAAATTATAATAATCCCACTCTACCTCCGGCCCCTCCACGACTTGAAAACCCATGTTGCCAAAAATACCACAAATCTCTTCAAGTATTTGAGTTGTTGGATGGAGACGGCCGAGAGGAATCCGTTGGCCTGGCAAGGTGATGTCTAAAGCTTCACGTCGCTGTGAAAGAGCCGAGCCTTGTTGTAAATTACGCTTTCTTTCAGAAAATGCAGCTTCGAGAACCCCTTTAAGCTCATTGGCTCGAGCACCGACTGCACGCCGTTCTTTTAAAGGCAAATCTGCCAATGAGCGTAGAATCTGGATTAAACTACCTTTTCTGCCCAAATAGCGAATTCGCCACGTTTCGAGGTCGTTGACATCAGTGATTTTGCCCAGCTCATCAGAAGCTTTAGAGGCAAGCTCTTCAACCTGATTTAGCATCATTCGCACTATGTGAGGTAGACTTTAGCTCTTAAGTTTCTCTGAGGCTAGCATCAGTAACTTGGAGAAGCCGGATGGGTCGTTTACTGCCATGTCTGCCAGTGTTTTTCGGTTGATTTCTACATCAGCTTTTTTTAGCCCATCCATAAACTGACTATAGGAAAGCCCACCGGCACGGGCAGCAGCATTTATCCTGACAATCCACAACCGCCTCATATCACCTTTACGCTCTCGGCGATGCCGATAGGCATAAGATAGAGCATGAATCATAGACTCATGGGCACGCCGGAAAAGAGAATGCCTCGTAGCCTTATGCCCCTTGGTTAACTTTAGTACTTTTTTATGTCTTCGATGAGTGACTATTCCGCCTTTAACTCGTGGCAATCACTTCCTCCTAATCTATTTCAAGCCATAGGGCAAAAGCCTCTTCAGTCTAGCCTTATCAGCAGGCTGAACCGGAATCATCTCATCATAAAGGCGCTTGGATCTGGCCGGCTTCTTACGCCTTAGATGGCTTTTGCCAACTTTAACACGCATAATTTTGCCGCTGCCAGTGATGTGGAGACGGCTCTTGGCACCTTTATGGGTCTTAAGCTTCGGCATCTAAACTTTCTCCTCGATAGCTGGTTTTTTAATCTGCTTTGTCAAGCTCGGCGAAAGCACCAAGCTCATAAACCTATTCTCAGAAGATGGGGCACCATCAAATATTGCTATATCCTTCAAATCATCCGCCGCTTTTCTTAACAGTTTCAAACCTAGTTCCGGATGTGTAATCTCACGTCCTCGAAAAACTACAAATAACTTTACCTTATCACCATCCCCCAACAACTTCCTTGCTATCTTAATCTTAGTCTCGAGGTCATGTTCCTTCATCCTCGGCCTAATTCTAATTTCTTTGAGTATGACACCTTTCTGGCTCTTTCGTGCTTTTCGCTCCTTTTTGGTCTGCTCGTATCTATATCTGCCATAATCAATAATTCGACATACAGGAGGAACTGAATTTGACGCCATCTCAACTAGATCAAGGCTCCGTTCATTAGCGATCTGCAACGCCTTCTCAACCGGGAATACTCCCAGCTGTGTTCCTGTCTCCCCTATAAGCCGAACCTCCCTAGCTCTAATCTGTCGATTAATGCGTAGTTCCTTGACTATGTTTTTCCTCGCCTCCTTACACGAAGTGGGCCATCGGGCAGAAATATATCATATTCACAAGAGGAAATCAAAGTTTATCCTGGGCTTTATTTACAATAATTGGTTTTACCCTATCCATAAACTGAGAAACCGACAGCAAGCCTAAGTCTTCTCCACTTCTCAATCGTAGAGAGACTTGGGAGGCATCCATCTCTTTATCACCAACAATAAACATATAAGGGATTTTCTCCAGTTGCGCCTCTCTTATCTTTAAGTTCATTCTCTCCGAGCGGCCATCAACCTGAACGCGAATGTCGCACTCCCTGAGTTCACCTGCCACTTTGTTCGCATAGCTAAGATGACGGTCAGCTATAGGAATTATAGCTACCTGAACAGGAGCTAGCCACACTGGAAAGACACCAGCATAATGCTCGATAAGACAGGCCATAAAACGTTCCATGCTTCCCAAAACGGTCCGATGTACCATCACCACCTGATGCTCCAAGCCATCCTCACCAATATAGTTAACATCGAAGCGTTGTGGCAGATTAAAATCAACCTGAATAGTCGGCCCTTGCCATAACCGTCCCAAAGCGTCTTTAAGCTTGACATCAATTTTAGGCCCATAGAAAACGCCTTCACCTGGATCTATCTCATAATTAAGCTCAAGGTGTTCCAGGACATTTCGTAGCGCTTCGGTAGCATCTTCCCATACCTGTATAGTCCCAGCATATTTCTCAGGCCGTGTAGACAGAAGAAGTTCATACTCACTAAACCCAAAGGTATTCATCATAAAGCGGGCTAATTGCACCACCTCTGTTACTTCAGCCTCAAGCTGGTCAGGGCGACAAAAAATATGAGCGTCATCCTGGGTGAAACCGCGTACCCGTGCCAACCCATGCAACACCCCCGACCGCTCATATCTGTACACTGTACCTAACTCAGCATAGCGAAGCGGTAAGTTGCGGTAGCTGCGCAATTGGGTCTTGTAAATCATAATATGCCCCAGGCAATTCATCGGCTTGATAATATACTCCTGCCCCTCGATATCCATCGGCGAATATAGATTCTCCCGATAAAAATCCCAGTGCCCGCTAGTCATCCATAAGTTCACCTTGGCAATATGAGGTGTGTAAACAATATCATAACCTCGTTTTCTGTGTTCCGCTTTCCAGAAATCCTCGATAATCTGGCGCACCAAAGCACCTTTAGGGTGCCAGTGAACCAATCCGGGACCAGCTTCTTCATGAAGACTAAAGAGGTCGAGTTCCTTACCCAATTTCCTGTGGTCGCGCTTGGCGGCCTCAACCAATCGAGCTAAATAATCTTCGAGTTCAGCCTCAGTATCAAAAGCAACTCCGTAAATCCTCTGCAACATCGGGCGCTTTTCGTCACCTCGCCAATAAGCCCCGGCAATACTGGTAAGTTTAAAAGCCTTAACTTCGCCTGTTGAATTTACATGAGGACCACGGCACAAATCGACAAAAGAGCCCTGGCGATAAATTGTCATGGTTTTGTCAGGAAGGTCATCAATAAGTTCCAACTTGTAATGTTGTTCGGAAAACAGCTTCCGTGCCTTCGTCCTGCTAATATTCTCTCCAACAAAAGGAAGATTGGCAGCAATTATCTCTCTCATCTTAGCTTCGATTGCCGTCAAATCATCTGGAACAAGAGCCCGGGGAAGCTCAAAATCATAGTAAAAACCATCTTCAATAGCTGGGCCAATGCCAAATTTAGCCCCCGGGAAAAGGGACTGGACTGCTTCGGCCATCACGTGAGAAGCTGAATGCCGCACCTTTTCCAATCTCGACTCTTTTTCTTCCATAGCCATTTTCATTTTCTAAATCAAACCAAACAAAAACCTCGCGCCATTGAAAGCGAGAGGTCAACCCTGGGTTTAACTTGCTCAGGAACCAATGGGCACTGACAAGATGATATCCAAATGGTTTCCACTCACTAATCTAGTCAGCTTTAACCATCGCATTTTATCAATGCTACTATGTAGAGTCAAGCCAAACTGTTCGGTCACTCAAATTGAATGAATCCGAAAACAGGTCTATAATAGTGTATTGCTTTTTTCCTGGCTGTACCCTTACAGTCCAGTTAAATTTTGAATTCATAGTATCAACAGATCGGAGACATCAGTGAAAACAAAAGGCACTGTCGAATTTGAATATATCTTTAACCCACATTCGGTTGCTGTAATAGGTGCATCTCAAGACGATGGTTTCTCAAAATCCTTGATGAACCCGAAGATGCGGGACAAGTTGTTTCTAGTTAACCCGAAATACTCTGAACTTGCCGGTAGAAAATGCTACGCCAGTATCCTGGACATCGAAGAGGCTATTGACTATGTCATAATCGCGGCACCTGCCTCGCAGGTTCCTAAATTATTAGTCGAATGCATAGAAAAGGGCGTTAAGGCGGTACACATTTATACTGCAGGCTTCAGCGAGACCGGGCTGGAGGAAAGAAAAAAGTTAGAGAACGATGTGAAGAGCATTGCCAAAGACAGGATTAGAGTAATCGGCCCCAACTGCATGGGAATCTACTGTTCCAAATCTGGGTTAAGTTTCATATTCGATGCATCCTTTGAAGAAGGTCCCATTGGAGTCATTTCGCAAAGCGGTACCTTCGGCGTAGAATTCCTGAACATTGGGAAAATAAGAAACCTGAAATTTAGTAAGGTAATCAGCTACGGTAACGCTATGGATCTTGATTGCCCCGATTTCTTGGAATATCTTGCGGATGATCCCGACACCAAAGTCATAGCTTTATACATGGAGGGAACGAAAAATGGCAAGCGTCTCAAATCGGCACTTGCCGAAGCTGCAAGGAAAAAACCAGTCTTTGCCTTAAAGGGCGGAGTAACCGAGCACGGCAGCAGGGCAGCGTCTTCTCATACTGGTTCACTGGCCGGTTCACCTGAAATCTGGAGCTCGATTTTCAAACAGACCGGCGTGGCTCAAGTAGAGGACTTCGACGAATTATTAAACGCCGCCTTGGCACTCACTTGCTCACCCTTTCCTTCGGGAAAAGGCACCACTATTATTACCAACTCCGGTGGCTTCAGCGTGCTCGAAACCGACACTTGCGTGAAAGCCGGATTGGAAGTTCCTCAATTCCAAAAGGAAACGTTAGCCGCGTTGAGAAAGATAGTGCCCATAGCTGGAACGAGTATTGGTAATCCTTTGGATGCCTGGCCTATATTTTACAATCTATCCGGAACGTCGGGAAATCTCGCCGATATCATTAAGACCATAGCACACGATAAGAATATACATTCACTTATATTGCACTTCGATGAAATCAATTATCTAAGGCATGTGTTAGGTGGAGCTTTTGAAGGACACCTCAATGAGCTTGTTAAACTCCTGGTTAACGGCTGCCTGTACGCCCGTGATGAAATCGGCAAACCCGTGATGGTATGCATTTCGCTTGATGCCTATTCAGACGACGAGGAAGATAGAAGGTATCATCTGATGGTAAAAAAAGCTTTCGAGGATGAGCGCTTCCCTGTATTCCCCACGCTTCGGGACACAATCAAGGCCCTGTTTAACCTTTATAGATTCGGCATTCAATTCAACAAAGAGTAAACACAGGAGGCTTCGTCTCCCACTCACATCCTTACTACATCTCGAAGCAGCCGCTCTTGCCTAGTCTTTCTTCCTGAACTTTGCCAGCCTCTCCTCTGTATCCTGAATATCAAACTCGGTCTTGGCTTCGAGATCCAAGCCCTTTTGCAGGGTATCCTTCATGCCTTGATTGTAAAGATACTTATAAGCGGCCAGAGACGCCATACTATTCGCTGTTAACTTCTTTACCAACTCTTGCACCGTCTCTTCTAATTTATCTGCCGGGACTGCCATATTTACAAGGCCTAATTGTTGTGCTTCCTTTCCTGTAATCAAATCAGCCGTGAACGATAACTCTTTAGCCTTTAACATTCCGACGGCACGAGGCAAACGCTGGCTCATGCCCCAGGTAGGTCGAAGCCCCCAGCGAGCATGGGTATCTCCGAACTTCGCCTCTTCCGCGGCTATTATGAGGTCGCAGCCCAGCACGATTTCCATAGCCCCGGTTATGCAAAATCCATTGACCATGGCTATCACCACCTTGGGTACATCCTGTATGGCATCTATAAGGTCTCTGGCAGGGTCATCCAGTATGGGCCCCACCTTTCCCCTATCCAGCTTACGGTCTCCTAAAGCTATTAAGTCCACTCCCGCGGAAAAGGCACGGCCGGCTCCAGTCAGCACTATCACCTTCACCTCGTTATCCTTCCCCGCTTCCAGCACCGCCGTTTTCATTTCCGCTAATAGCGTCGGCGTTATAGCGTTCATCACGGCAGGACGATTGATGGTTATTCTGGCCGCACCATCCTTCTTTTCATATATCAAATTCTCATACGCCATTTGTTGCTCCTTTCCAGATTTTATCTTCCCAAATTCAGTTTTTAAGACAGTTAAAAACGCAGATTAACGGAAGAAATATATGGGAACTCAGATGCAATAAAACTAACATTATGGTGGGGCTTACTGGACGGAAAGAAGAACTTTTGCCCTGGCTTTCTATCTCGTCACATAGCCCATCGTTTGTCACAATTGTAGCAGCGAAGTGCTGCTAAGCGCAAGGCAGAAGAACCACCTTACTCCTAGGCAGAACAGTCCGATAAACTGTTCAAATCCAATCTGGTAGCCCAAGTTGTTCAATATGCAGAACTTTTCCCACTTCTTTTAATCTTGCCCTT
>Ga0214473_10006588_pt1 | contig 13820 bp, 10 predicted proteins | sample RVTome_7_FD_203509 | JGI IMG/M metagenome (GOLD analysis project Ga0214473, IMG submission 203509) | Soil microbial communities from uranium-contaminated site in the Upper Colorado River Basin, Wyoming, United States - RVT98D197 | ecosystem: Environmental > Terrestrial > Soil > Contaminated >... | reverse complement strand
GACTCGACCAGGCCTTCACTGACAGACCCGACCTCTACGATCATTTCCTTCAGAGATTACGGCTCAAAGGACTTGACTCTCGCAACCTCACCTTCATCACCCTGAATTACGACCTGCTTCTGGAACAGGCTCTCTTGCGCGCTGGCGACGCCTATGACTATTTCCTGCCAGGCCATAACCGCATTCAGGCCTGTAGCCTCCTTAAGATCCACGGCTCGATCAACTGGTGGGGAAATTTCGGTCCGTTTCGACAACTGCAGCAGGGCGAGCCCGTTCCATATGATTTGACCCTCACAACTCTGGGCAAGGATTACAAGAACATTCGAGTCGAGAAAGATCCATACGATGCGTGCATAGCGGTTGATACCGGGGACCCGATCATAGCCCATTATGCCCAAGGGAAGCCGGCATACGTTAACGCGAGAACACTGGCTGGGATTAGAAGGGAAGCTGCCGCTGAGTGCACGGCGGCAGCGGAGGCGCTCATTATCGGCGTTCACCCTCCTGTCTCCCCACGAGAGGATGAGACCCTGTGGGAAATGTTCACGTCCTTGAAGGCGCGCCAAGTGCCAACTCGCTATGTCGGCCTGCCGCCAGATACAGACACTGTTGCCGAAGTGTGGCGGTTCCAGCCGGTTTCGATGACTTTCCGCGACTTCGTTCGGAAAGAACTCGCGTGAAGGGCGGCTTGTGGGTGACTGAAATAGTCAACCTGTCGGCAATGTGAAGCGGTCGGCCTGAGAGTGGATAACCGATGGCCGGGTCTGGTCTCAGTTGCTGCAGAGGATCTGCGTTGTGCAATGAATAGGTCAAGAGCGAATCTGAGAAGCCCTTCAAAGCGGAATAGCGCGAGATCGGCGACCCCTGCCGTGGGCATCGCCAAGCGCTGCCAATCCCGGATTTCAAGCGGGCGCATTCTCGCCCACAATCACCCCAGCGGCGACGCCAACTCCTTCAGCTTCGAGGCCAACGGCCTGCTCTGAGATGGCCTTGAAAATCTACCATCAAGTGTTGGATTTTCCAACAGTTGGTGGTGGATTTTCCACCACTCTATGGCGAGATTTTGAGTGGCCGCATGTCCGTTTCTCTCTGCCAGGCGATATCTTCCCCTCTCCCACGCGAGACCCGGTTGCTTGATAGATGCGGAAACGAGGCTCCCATGGAATCGCTCATCATGCTGGTACGAACATCGTGCTCGGGTTGCCTAGATTCTCGTTGACATCCTTAACCTGGTGAAACTAAACTACAGCCGCCATGAAGACGTTGAGAAGTGTTGCAAAACGACTCTCTGCTGAGGTCGGCCTTACCCATGCCACCTCTCTCCGAGTTGCCAAGAAGCTGAACACGTTGGCTAAGTCTGTGGACTGGGCCACGCCTGTCAGCTACGGCAACTTCTTCGTCAAAAGGAAGACCGTCTCGCGCAAGCGATCTCGGAGTACTGGTAGGAAGCTCACTTCGTCCGGAAGGTGAGACTTGCCCCAGGGGCAACGGAGAAAACGGGACCGACACCTCGTCCTGCCATCTTGGATCCCTTCCGATCAGCCGCTCCACATCACCTCCGCCGTCCGTCGACGCATCCGGCGCAATTTCGACCCGACGGGGATCTTCCTAAACATTCCGTATAGTGACCGGTATTCCGATCTTGAGGTGGCCATCATCTCCACGGTGACCGCCTACGGCCTGACTCCGCGCATGGCCCGTGAGCGATCGCGGACAGAGACTCGCCTTCTCAAGGTCACCGAGCTCATATTGACTTGTAAGTATGGTTTCACCGACCTCTCTTATGTGACGCGTATGAACATGCCGCTAGAGCTCGGACTCCTTCTGGCTTTCGGGAAGGAGACATTCATAGCCAGCGGGAAACGCTACAGCGCACTCAGGACAATCTCGGATCTAAACTTCTCGGATATTCATTACCACGAGGCACGAATCGGCAGACTGATCGTTCCGCTCTCCCGCTGGATCGAACAAACCTGCTCCAAGAAGCGGCTGACCACGGACACCCTGCGCCAACGCTATCGCCGCCTCCGGCGCTTCCGCCAAGCCCTGGGGCCCGACTTCGACAAGCTGAGACCGCTGGAGATCACCAAGCTGCTTGGTGTTGCGAGAGATGAATTTCAGATGAAACTGCCAGGTGCGTAGCGTTGTCTTGTCTTTTGAGGCGCGGAGAGGCTGGTGGCGCCGAATGGGGTAATGACTGCTAAAATGGGGTAGTGAATGGGGTAATTAAGGTTGGACGGTCAGGCTGGGAGCTCCAGGCCTGCACAAGACACGTAGGCGTCCTGGCCAGCCTAACCCCGACTCCGGACCTCGACGCCGGAGGGGCGGCCGATGATGACCTGATGGGCGATCCCGAGGAAGAGCCCGGTGCCCACGACGCCCGCCCGGGTCAGGAGTTTCTCGTCGAGACCCGCCGGATCTCTGATCCCGTCGAACCGGCAGTGCAGGATGTAGTTCCCCTCGTCCGTGACGAACGGACGGCCGTCGGGGTTCGTCCGCAACTCCGGTTTTCCGCCCAGCGACTCGATAAGGGCGAGGTGCGTCCGCCAGCCAAAGGGGATGACCTCCACCGGCAGGGACGCTTTGGTTCCCAGGCGATCCACCAGCTTGGACTCGTCCACGAAGATCACCACCTGTCGCGAGGCCATGGCGACGACCTTCTCCCAGAGGAGCGCCCCGCCCAGGCCCTTGATGAGGTCCAGATGCGGGTCCACCTCGTCGGCCCCGTCCAGGTCGAGGTCCAGGACTGGGTGCTCTTCCAGCGTGCCGAGGGGCACCCCCGACTCCCGGGCGACGGCGGCGATGGCACTGGAGGACGGGACCCCGATCACATTGCGGAGACTTCCCTCCCGCAGCCGCCGCCCGATCGCCTGCACCGCCAGCGTCGCCGTTGATCCACTCCCCAGTCCCAGGACCATCCCGGATTCCACGAGGCTCGCGCCCCGCTCCGCCGCCATCTGCTTCGGATTCACGCTCCCGTCCTCTTCGCTTTGCAGGAAAATAATCTGCGAAATCTGTCCCGCCATCGGCGGGATCTCGCCCCGGCGCCTGCTTTGAAGTCCAGGCGGGTCCGCTCAGGGCTCGACGTAATCTGTGTAATCTGCGAAATCTGCGGATAAATTAAATCCGGTTCTGCGGTTTATCAAATCTCCTTCACGGCCTCCAGCACCCGACGCAGTCCGGCTTCGACACTGCCGGTGATGTGGATTCGCAGGGCCCGCCGTTTCCGGCTCTGGAGGGATTGAAGGTCGCCCAGGGCCTGGGCCGCCTTCATCAGGCCGAAGGTGTACGGTTCCCAGGGGACGGACAGGTCCATTGGGTCGTCCACCGTGAACTGGAAGAAGACCCCGTTGTCCCCGCCTCCCTTGTGCAGCTGTCCCGTCGAGTGCAGGAAGCGTGGTCCAAATCCCAGCGTGGTTGCCACCCGGAACCTCTCCCGGATGTGGAGCCGGATCGCCGCCAACACCTCGGAATGCGCGGCCGTCGCCTGCAGGTACGCGGTCAGGGCCACGTAGTCGCCGGCCTTGATTCGTCTCGCGTGTCCGTTCAGGGCCTCCGGCAGCGTCTTCGCACCCTTCAGCGCAGAGGCGGTCGCCGCATCCCCATACAGCCGGATCGGCCCGTCGGAGAAGATCGGCTTGCCCTCGGGAAGCCGGCCGACCGCCTGGAACTCGCCGATCAGGCGCTTGGTGTTATCCTTGCTCTCCTGGACATTCGGCTGATCGAAGGGATTGACGCCGATCACGGCCCCGGCCGCGGCCGTGGCGAATTCCCACCGGAAGAACTCGGCGCCCAGATCGTACAGATCCTGCAGGCGGATCGTCACCACCGGATACCCGGCCCGCTCCAAGGTCTTGACCGATTCATCCAGATTCCGGCCGCGGGACGTCTCGAGCCTCAGGTACACGAAGGCCCGATCATTCCCATACGCGCCTGGATCGCCCACGGCCTCACCTTCCACCGGCAGGATTCCCGTCCCATCCTTCCCGGTGCTCTCGGCGATGAGCTGCTCGACCCAGTAGCCGAAGGATGCGATCTCCGGCGAGCAGATGAAGGTCAGTTTATCCCGCCCTGCCTTGGCCAAGGCCCCCATGACGGCCCCCAGCCACGCTCCCGGGTTGTCCCGGATCGGGACAGAGGCAGCGCAGGCCTGGGCCATCCGTTCGGCCCGGTCCAGCAGACGGAGGATGTCCACGCCGATGAGCGTCGCGGGGACCATCCCAAAAAAAGACAGGGCCGAATAGCGGCCCCCGATGTCCGGCGGGTTCAGGAAGACGTGCCGGAATTTCGCCGTGGCCCCGGTGTGCTCCAGCGCCGTCCCCGGGTCGGTGATGGCAATGAACTGCTCCCCGGCCCGATCCCACCTGAGCGCCCGGATCCTGGCAAAGAAATATTGATAGAAGGCGGTGATCTCCGGCGTAGTTCCGGACTTGCTGGCCACGATGAACAACGTGCGGGGCAGGTCCACGGATTGCTCCAGCGCCCGGACGCTGGGCGGATCGGTCGTGTCCAGGACCGCCAGGGTCGGGAATCCCTTCGCCTGACCAAAGGTCAGGCGCAGCACGTCCGGGCACAGGCTGCTGCCGCCCATCCCGAGAAGGAGAACGTGAGTATACCCGGCCTGCCCCACCTCCACCGCGAATCCGGCAAGGTTCGCCGCGCGCTGCCGGACGGTGGGCATGACCGTGAGCCACCCCAGGCTGTTCCGGATGATCTGCTGGTGGCCGGGGTCCGATTTCCAGAGTGTGGGGTCTTTGGCCCAAATCCGCGCCACCGCGTCCCTTTTCGCGAGGTCGGCTAAGGTCGCCGCTACCTGAGAGGCGTATGCGGCCAGCCCGCCCGCCCGATCATCCTGAAGAATCCCGCTTGGCATTCGCCGCCTCCCCGCTCAACGGCAACTGGGCAATTTGGCAACTAGGCAATCAGGAACAAGGAGGCTGCACTTCCAGATTGCCAAGTCGCCTCATTGCCTGATTGCCTACCTCCCCAAGAGGGCGAGGGCCCGGGCCGCCACGTTCTCGAGCGTGAAACCGAACTTCTCGAAATTCACCTTGCCGGGCGCCGAGGCGCCGAAACGGGTCATCCCGACGATGTCCCCCCCCATCCCCACGTACTTGTACCAGCCCTGCGGACTGCCGGCCTCGACCGCGACCCGGGCTGTGACCGCCGGGGGGAGAACGCTGGCGCGGTACGCCGGCGGCTGTCGCTCGAAGATCTCCCAGGACGGCATGCTGACGACGCGGGCAACAACCCCCTTCGCCGCCAGAAATTTCTGCGCCCCCATCGCCACCGATACCTCGGAGCCCGTGGCGATCAGGATCACCTGGGGCCTCCCGTCCGGCGCATCCGCCACGACGTACGCGCCTCGTGCGACCCCGCCATCACGGTGCATGCCGGACCGGTCCAGGATCGGGACGTTCTGCCGGGTAAGAATCAGGCACGTCGGCCCATGCTGCGCCAGGGCCATGCGCCAGGCCTCGACCGTCTCGTTGGCGTCCGCCGGGCGGATCACCGTAAGATTGGGGATGGCCCGCAACGCCATCAGGTGCTCGATGGGCTGGTGGGTCGGGCCGTCCTCGCCCAGGCCGATGCTGTCGTGGGTGAAGATGAAGACCACCGGGATTTCCATCAACGCCGCCAGCCGCACGGCCGGTCGCATGTAGTCGGAGAAGACCAGAAACGTCGCCGTGAACGGGCGGAGGCCGCCGTGCAGGGCCATGCCATTGGTGATGGCGCCCATGGCGTGCTCGCGAACGCCGAAGCGGAGATTGCGTCCGCCATGGGACCCCGCCTGAAACTCCCCGAACTCCTGCATGTAGGTATTGGTGGACGGCGCCAAATCCGCCGACCCTCCCATGAGGTTCGGGACGCTGGAGAAGAGGACCTGCAGCGCCTTCCCCGAGGCCGCCCGGGTGGCCATGGCCGGATCACTCGGGGCAAAGGCGGGGAGACCTGTGTCCCACCCGTCCGGCAATTTGCCGTCCATCAGCGTGTCCCAGCGCGCCGCCTCCTGGGGGAATGCCGCCGCGTAGACACGCAGATGCTCGCGCCACTCCGCCTCCCATCTGCGCCCCCGGTCCAGGGCCTTGCGGAATTCATGCCGGACCTCCTCCGGGATCAGGAACGTCGGCTCGAGCGGCCAGCCCAGCTTCTGCTTGGTGAGCCGCACCTCCTCCTCTCCCAGCGGCTCCCCGTGGGCCTTGTGCGAGTCCTGCTTGTTGGGGCTCCCATAGCCGATGTGGGTCCGCGCCGCGATGAGGGACGGGCGGGTCGTCTCTGCCTGGGCGGCGCGGATGGCCGTCTCCACCGCGGCGAGGTCGTTGCCGTCGGCCAGGCGCTGCACGTGCCACCCGTAGGCCTCGAACCGGCGGCCGACATCCTCGGTGAAGGCCAGGTCCGTGTTTCCCTCGATGGAGACATGGTTGTCGTCGTAGAGATAGATCAGCTTGCCCAGCTTCAGGTGCCCGGCCAGCGATGCCGCCTCGGACGCCACCCCCTCCATCAGGTCCCCGTCGCTCACGATGGCGTAGGTGTAGTGGTCCACGATGGTGTGTCCCGGCCGGTTGAACTCTGCCGCCAACCAGCGCTCGGCAATGGCCATGCCGATGCCGTTTCCCACTCCCTGCCCCAGGGGACCCGTACTCGTCTCCACCCCGGGGGTGAGGCCGTATTCCGGGTGGCCGGGCGTCTTGCTCTCCCACTGGCGAAATCGCTGGAGCTCCTCCAGGCTCAGGTCGTAGCCGGTGAGGTGGAGCAGCGCGTACTGGAGCATGCACCCGTGTCCGGCCGACAACACGAAACGATCCCGGTCCGTCCACTTGGGGTTTGCGGGGTTGTGCTTCCGAAAGCGGGTCCACAGGACGTAGGCCATGGCCGCCGCCCCCATGGGCATCCCCGGGTGCCCCGACTTCGCCTTCTGCACAGCGTCAGCCGCCAGCATCCGGACCGTATTGATGCACAGCTCATCCAGGCGTCCCTGGTGTGTCATGCGCGTGCTCCCTTGACTCAACAGAATTCGTATGGAAAGGCAGGCCTTCCGTTGCGTGATACCCTAACACAGTGACCCTGGGGTTGTCAGGCAGGATTCACTCGCTCCCGCTTGAAGCCGGGCAGGCGGAGCAGGTGGGACCGGATCCCCGGTGACTCGCCGGGTGGACCGTCGGGCCTGCATCCGGTCCAGCGCCTTTGCCTATCTCATGCGGCATCCGGCTTCCGGGGAGGACGTGCACCCTGGGACGAGCCGGTCTGGGATGTCCTGGGACCTGCTCGGCCCTGTCTGCGTGCCAGTTCCCGATCGTAGGCCCGAAGCACGTGCAGCCGGGAGATGATCCCCACCAATTTCCGCGGATCCCCCGGATCCACGACCGGGAGGTGCCCCAGGTCCCGGAGACCGAAGCGTTGAACGACTTCCTGCAGGCTGTCCACCGGAGTCACCGACACGATGTCCCGGGTCATGTACCCCTCGACAGGACCATCATCTTCCCCCCGCTCCGCGGCCCGGTCGGCATCCTGGGCGGTCATGATCCCGACCAGTTCACCGGTTCCGTTCACGACGGGAAACCAGTCGTGTTCCTCGCGCTCCACCGCAAGCTGAAAGTCCCGAATTGGCATCTCTGGCGGCACGGCCAGCAGCCGATGGGTCAGGGCGGCCGCCACTGGCGTCGAGGCCATGATATCCATATCTCGACCGGCGGCCACGGTCACCCCCCAGCGCTTCAGCTTCCGGGTGTAGATGGATTCCGGGTCCAAGGCCCGATAGAGGACGGTGCTCAAGATCGTAGCCAGCATCAGGGGGAGGATAATCCGGTAGTCGTTGGTCATCTCGAAGAGCAGCAGGATGCCCGTGAGGGGCGCCTGGGCTGCTGCCCCAAAGGTGGCCCCCATCCCGACCAACGCATAGGCGCCGGAGAATGCGGTGAAGCTGGGGAAGAAGTGATGGACAATGGTGCCCCAAGATCCCCCGACCATGCCCCCGATGAAGAGACTCGGCGCGAAGACCCCCCCCGAGCCCCCGGAGCCGAGCGTCAGCGATGTGCCGAGGATCTTCGCCGGCCCGAGGAGCAGGAGGAGCAGCAGCGAGAGCCGCATCTCCAGTACCTCCTCCATCGCGGGAAAACCTGTCCCGGACACCTGCGGGAGGAAATAGCCCATCCCCCCGACGAAGAGACCCCCCATGGCCGGCTTGACCCAGTCGGGAGCGCGCCATCCCTCGAAGAATTCTTCCAGGGCATACATGATCCGAACGAAAGCCGTGGCCGCGCCGGCCGCCAGGAGGCCCAGGCCGGCGTAGAAGATCAACTCCTTTTCGCTGATGAGATCATACGGGGGAATGGCGAAGGAGGGGAAATTCCCAAACACGGCTCGCGAGATCACCGCGGAACTGACCGAGGCCAGGACCACGAGGGCGAAATCGCCGGAGAAATGTCCAATGAGTACTTCCAGGGAAAAGATCGCGCCCGCGATCGGGGCGTTCAGGGTCGCAGCCAGCCCGGCCGCCGCCCCGCAGGCCACGAAGGTCTGAATGCGGGCATCCGAGGCCGTGAGGAACTGCCCCAGCGTGGACCCGAGGCCGGCGCCAACCTGTACCATGGGTCCGACGGTGCCGGCCGATCCCCCCGATCCGACCGTGATGGCTGATGTCACCAGCTTCCCTGGCGCCACGCGGGCCTGCATCCGCCCGCCATGCAGGAGCAGGGACCGCATGACTTGGGGGACGCCGCTACCCTTGGCCTCGTGGACGAATCGTGAGATCAGGGGACCGACGACGAGCCCTCCCAGCGCAGGCAGAAGAATGACATGGTAAGGACCGAGGACGGCGAGGGCCCGCGGGCCCCCGTCAAAGGCCACCCAGGTCGTGAGCTGGAGCAGGCGAACGAAGGCGATGAACGCCACCCCCGTTCCCAGCCCGATGAGGACCGCCAGAAGGATCAGGGAAACTCTCTCGGGAATCCGCGGATGGGAGATGGCTCGAAGGAATGCGACCTGAAGACGCCGCCCAAGCCGCCGTCCCCTGGCTCGCCATGCGGTCAAGAGTATGCCCACCCGTTCCGCCCCTGGATGTCCCTCGTCTCAGCCCTGACCTGCCTCCCGGCATCCGAGCGGTGCCGGCGCCACGGGTGGGGGAGCATTACCGCAAACGGGCACCGGCGTCAAGTACGCTGGCCCGAACGAGCGGCCCCCTTTCACCCCCCGGACCTCCCCCCTCAGTCCTTCGCGCTGGTGAAGGCCCGGATGCGGGCGTCGGCCCCCACCAGCAGGAGGACGTCTCCGGCCATCAGGGCGAAGTCCGGATCGGGCATCACCGCGACCGACGCCGTGCCATCCGGCCGGGCCCGCTTGACCGCCACCAGGTTCAGACCCCAGCGCGAGCGCAGCTCCGTCTCGCCCAGCGTCTTGCCCACCACTCGCTCGTCCGCCGTCCAGTAGATCAGGGAGATTCCCTCGGCGATCTCGACGTGGTCCACCACCTGGGTGGCCACCAGCGTCTTGGCCAGGCGGCGGCCCATCTCCAACTCCACGAACAGGACCCGGGTGGCTCCCACCAGCTCCAGGATCGTACGCTCCCGCTCGGTTTGAGCCCGGGCCACGATCTCCTTGATGTCCAACTCTTTCAGGACCGCGACCGTCAGAATCTCCGCCTCGAAGTTTTCGCCGATGGCGACCACGGCCGCGTCCACTTCGGTGGCCCCCACGGCCTTGAGGGCTTCAGGGTCCACGCTGTCCACCTGGGCGGCCACGGCGATGCGATCCCGGACCGCCTCCACCAGGGTCATGTTCTCGTCCAGACCGATGACCTCGGCGCCCGCCTCGGTCAGCCCCTCGGCCACGGCGCGGCCGAACCGCCCCAGCCCGATGACCAGAAAGCGCTTCATCGCCCCCCTCACCCGATCATGATCTTCTCGGCAGGATAGATGACCCGGCTGCGTCGCTCCCGGGTCGCCAGGGCGAACCCCAGGGTGAGCGGCCCCGTCCGCCCCACGAACATCAGTCCCATGATCAAGAGCTTGCCCCAGGCGGTGAGCCCGGGGGTGACCCCGGTGGAGAGCCCCACGGTCCCAAAGGCCGAGACGGCCTCGAAGGTGAGCCCCAAGGTGTCCCCGTCCTGACCTGCCAGCAGGACCAGGATCCCCAGGGCCACGGTCCCCAGGGAGATTCCCACCAGTGCCAAGGCTTTCGCCACCTGCTCTCCCGGGATCGTCCGGCCGAAAGCCTCCACCCGGTCCTTTCCCTGCACCGTTGCCCAGAGGGTGATCAGCATGGTGGCGGCCGTGGTCGTCTTGATGCCCCCCGTCGTGGAGCCGGGGCAACCCCCAATGAACATGAGCAACATGAGAATCCAGAGGCTGGCGGGACGCAGCAGGCCCACCTCCAGCGTGCTGAAACCGGCCGTGCGAGCCGTCACCGATTGGAAGCCCGCCGTCAGGAGCCGCTCCGGCCAGGACAGTCCGGCCAAGGTCCCGTTCCCCTCCAGCACCAGGACCGTCACGATCCCACCGACCAGCAGGGCTCCCGTCGTGATCAGCGCCAGACGGGTGTGAAGGCTGAGGCGCCCACTTCCCTCCCCCCGGACCCGCCGACCGATAGCGCGCCCCAACCCGTACAGGACCGGAAACCCCAGGCCCCCCGCCACGATCAGGGTCGCCATGACCAGGTTGGTGGGCCAGTGGTCCCGGAAGGGGAGAAGCCCCTGCGGCATGGTGGAGAAGCCGGCGTTGCAGAAGGCCGAGACGGCATGGAACAGCGCCCCGAAGGCGACATTCCCTGCGGCCGGGTGATCCCACCAGGCCAGGAGGAGCAGGAAGGTCCCGATCCCCTCGGCAATCAGGGTGACCAGAAGGATGGTCCAGATCTGACTGCGCACCTGTCCCAGGGTCATGACGTCCATGCTCTCCTGCAGGGCCGCGGCGCTTCTGAGGCGCAGCCGCCGGCCCGCCAGGACCACCAGGCTGGCGCTCGCCGCCATCGTACCCACTCCCCCCAACTGGATGAGTCCCAGGATCACCGCCTGGCCCAAAGGGGTGTGGAATGTCCCGATATCGTACACGGTCAGGCCGGTCACCGTCACGGCCGAGGTCGCGATGAACAGCGCATTCAGCATGGAAACCGATTCCAGGCGGCTCACGGCCGGGGGCAGGGAGAGGAGGAAGGTCCCCGTGAGGATGGTCAGGGCGAAGCCCACGGCCACGGTCTGGGCGGGGCGGAGCTCCAGGCGGTGGAGGATGCGGCGCACCGGGAACTCCCCCACAACCAGGCGCAGGCCGGCCACGACGATGAACATCGCGGCGTACTGGCGATAGACCGGCTCCAGAACCGGCCTGGCCGCGAGGTCCGGGAGAAAGCGGACCCAGACATACACCTTGGACAGGAGGAACGCCAGGGCCGCCGTCGTGAGGGCCAGCTCCAGGAACCGGGCGCGTAGGACTGTCCGCAGGTGGGTCGCCCGTCGAAGCTGGCGGGCCGAGTCCCACAGGAACTGCCCCGTCAGCAGGGCCGCCAGGAGCACCGCCGCGCCTCGGCCGGCGGCGCGCCAGGGGGCCAGGTACTCGGCCGCGGCGATGGCCGCAAGGACCAGGGCGGGGCGCCAGTGCGGCCGCCAGGAAAGAAGCAGCTTCCCCCGCATCATGCGCGTCTCATGGGCTCACGTTGGCCGAGGGCGTTCATGAACCACACCTGCGACGGCTCCGGGAGCACGAGGTGCCCATCTCCGCCCGTCCCATCCCTCGACGGGTGCCGCCTCACCCGGCCTTCTCTCCGGCGATGGGCGCAGGCTCCTCCACGGGATCAACCAAGCTGATCAGTGCCTGCCTGGGCCGCCACGCCCAGCACGATGATGCCCGACAGTTCGATCAGGAGGCGCTCAGGCATGAACAGGGCACCTCTGCGCCACGGCACGGGGTCCCGTTGCCCGCCGCCCTCTCCAGGCTATTCGCCCTGGACGTGGACGGTGAGACCGAAGGCCTCCACGCGGCCTTCGCCGACCTCGACTGACCCGCGGACCATCAGACGGTACGGAATCCAACAGGTCTCATCGACCCTGGACCCCGACCCCTCCTGCGGGCGTGAGGCGGAGTTCATCCAGGTTCGCCACGATCCAGTTGGCCCGGTCCAACCCGGCGGCCCCGCGTCCCCGGTCCACCGCGACCACCGGCATCCCCGCCGCGCGGGCGGCCGTGATCCCTGCCAGACTGTCCTCGATGACCAGACACGACGCGGGCGGGAGATGCAGGCGGCGCGCGGCGGTGAGGAACGGGTCCGGGGCCGGCTTGGCGCGCGCATAGTCCTCGGCCGTCACGATGGCGTGAAATCTCGATAACAACCTGAGCCGGGTCAGGATACGATCCACCTCCATCCTGCGCGACCCTGTGGCCACTGCCAGCTTCGTCCCATCGGGAACACGTTCCATAAGACGCACCGTGTCCGGGAACGCCGGCACCTCGTCCAGCCGCTCTTCGTACAGCGCGTTGCGGCGGGCCACGACGCGCTGCCCGTCCGCCTCGAAGCGATCGCCCAGCAGGTCGCGGAGGCCGGCAGCGTCCGTGCGTCCGAGCCAGAACCGCATGAAGCGGTCCCAGGTCAGGCAGACACCGATCTCCTCCAGGGCCCGGGCCCCGGCCTTGAACCGGATCGGCTCGCTGTCCACCAGCACACCGTCGAAGTCGAAGAGGACGGCCTGGATGCAAAGAGGATTCATGCCCGCGCCCGACCGCGAGAGCCGAAAACCGCCCGGCGCAGCTCCCGTTCCGCGTCCGCGCCCCGGTACACGATCCGGTGCAGCGCGTCCAGCAGCGGGAGGCCCGGGAGCCGGCGCTGCCGGGCGTATGTCTGCCCCATCCGGATAGCGGCATAGCCCTCGGTCAGTTCATCCCTGGCAGACAGCTCGGCCACGACCTGGTGGGTGGGCATCCCGGATCCCCGCATCTCGCCGAAGGTGCGGTTGCGCCCGGCCACCCCGGTGACGAAGAGATCGCCCACGCCGGGAAGGCCCGTGACGGTGGCGAGCTTTCCCCGGACGCTCCGCACCAGGATCTCCATCTCCCCAATCGCCTGGGCGAAGAGCGCGGCCTTCGTGTTGGTGGTCGCCTCCCACCGCCCGGCCTTCACCAGCCCGTCGCAGAGTCCGACGGCGATGGCGTAGGCGTTCTTGAAGGCCGAGCAGACCTCCAGACCCCGGACGTCCCCGATCTCCCGGATGGCATAGTACGGCGTCTGGAACAGACGGCGCGCGAGGCGGCGCGTCGCGGCGTCGGCCGAGGCGTAGCAGACCGCGGTCGGGACCCGCCGGGCCAATTCCATGGCCTTGGACGGACCGCCCACAACCACCAGGCGGAACCCGCGGCGCAGGGAGGGGGGCAGCCTTTCCCGGATGGCCGCGGAGATGGTGTCCACACGGCCGTCCTGGCGGCGCAGCAATCCCTTTGACACGCTCATCAGGGGCGTCCCTCGGGGAAGAAGCGGGAATGCGCGCCTGAGGACGGGGAGCGTCCCCTCTGACGTCACGGCGTTGACCACCAAGTCCGCCCCGGAGAGTGCCTCGGCTAGCTGCGTGTGGTGATAGACCCGGACACCCGGGGGCAGGCGCAGCCGGAGCTTCGGATGGGCTTCCCCCCGCCGGACCGCCTCGACGAGATGATCGTCCAGCCACGTGCCCCACAACGCGACCCGGTGTCCGTTATCCGACGCCGGGAAGGTCAGGGCGCTCCCCATGAACCCGGCACCCAGGATCGTGATGTGTGCCACGTTTCCCTCAGGACTTCAATGCGCCGGCCGTGATCCCCTGCACCAGCACCCGCTGGATCAGCATGAAGATCAGGACGACGGGC